>Ga0209577_10002682_pt1 | contig 16974 bp, 11 predicted proteins | sample GraSoiAngelo_109_FD_185874 | JGI IMG/M metagenome (GOLD analysis project Ga0209577, IMG submission 185874) | Grasslands soil microbial communities from the Angelo Coastal Reserve, California, USA - 14_0903_12_20cm (SPAdes) (version 2) | ecosystem: Environmental > Terrestrial > Soil > Grasslands...
GTCCCACTGGTCTTGCGGGCGCATTGCACATCTGTTGCTGTGGTGCGGCCTGGCGGTGGCGTTGCTGATGGTAAGCATCCCAAAGATTTATTCCGGCGCCACCAAATACCGACTTCGGCCGGGCGGCGCCCTTCATACTACCGACAGTTACTTGAAATTTGCCACCGGGAGGGAAGGCGTGTCGAAGAACTTGATTTCGATGTTCGATTCGATGCCGATGTCCAAACCAATTGTCATCTTTATTCGCAGGGGCGATGCGTTCAGTTCCGGTCTGGGAATGACGACTGCATATCTCGCGTCGCCGCATGCTGTTCGTTTATGCGAGATCGACGGAACACATCCGGACAATGAACTATACCGAATCAATCCGGACAAGGTCGCCGCGGTGGTTTTGTGCCGCCTTAACCGGCCTAGTTGGTTGCCGGCCGGCAAAGTGTTCGGCCCCGGACTGGAAATAGTGTCAATAGGAGAAAAGGGATGAATGCGATCGGTCTTTTCGGCGCATTCGCAACGTTGTTCGCTGTGGGTTACGGCTTGCTGGTTTTGCTAATCCATCGTTCCGTGCGGCTGAGTCTTGCCGAACAAATTGCTTTCTCGTGGCTGTTTGGAACGGGCGCGGTTTCTTTGCTTCTGTGGGCCTTCGGTTTTTTTGCCGACGGCCTCCTTTTGCAGGGGCTAGTCAGCTTTGTTTGCATTTCGCTTGGGATGGTTGGCTGGAATTTGAAAAAGCCATCGCAGATTCGCAGTAAAGCAAGGTGGTTCGAAGTTGTTCTTACCCCGGTTATCGCGATCGAAATCGCGATCGTATTTTATCTTTCCTTTGTTCATACCCTGGGCTGGGATGGGTTGCTTAATTGGGAAATCAAAGCACGCTATGCCTTCGCCAATGGCGGCGTTCTTCCAGCGGCTTATTTCAGCGATACCGGCCGCGCTTTCAGTCATCCGGAATACCCTCTCGCGATTCCGTTCACCGAGCTGTGGCTTTATCTCTGGCTCGGTGAATCCAACCAATTTTGCGCGAAGACGATCTTCCCGACGTTTTACGTCGCGGGAACATTCTTGGTCGCTGCCTTTACGGCGCGTCTGAGCAGAAGAACATGGCTCGGATTACTTATGGCGGCGCTTCTGTTTTTTGTTCCGCAAATCACCGTCGAGGTCGGGTGCGCGAGCGCGGGCTACGCCGATTTCCCACTGAGCGTTTTTTATCTTGCAGCGGCCGGATGTCTTTTTTGTGCTTCCGAACGAGGCAACGATGTCTTCTTCCGCCTCTACGCCGCGTGTCTGGCCCTGTTGCCATGGGTCAAGCGCGACGGTCTCATTTTATGGATCGTCGCAGCAGCTTGCGGTGTCTTCGTCATTTTGTGGAGAAGAAAGTCCCCATTGTCATTGGTGGCATTCCTGCCCGGGATCGTAATCATTTGTGCGTGGCGTCTTTATCTGAACGCCATGCACGCCCTTCAGGCGGTGGATTTTTTGCCATTCAACCTGGAGACATTTCGTACTCACGTCGACCGTGCGACACCGCTACTTTCCGCGCTTCTGGCCGAATTCTGTAATCTTCCTACCTGGAGTTTGTTTTGGTTTATTGTCGCCGTTGCCTTCCTGTATGCATTGCCTCGGATGCGCGATCCGGGCGTTGTTGCCCTACTCCTCGCACTGATTGCCCCCATCGTTTTGTATTTGTCACTCTATCTTTTCAGCAGCTGGCCAAACTATCTTGACCATGTTGGTCTTTCCATCAGCCGCCTGCTTATGCAAGTCACGCCCGTAGGATTTCTGCTCATCGCTCTCGCGATTTCTCGGCGCCCGGAGAGACGTCCCCAGCGAGTGCAGATGCCTAATCGTGCCACTTGCGCGATCGCACGTTCCGAGCGAACGGCCGTGGTTGAGCTCGCCTGAAGAAACTGCCCTGGCGCGTGATCCCGAAATCGTTCGGGAAATGTTTGATCGTGTCGCCCGACGATACGACCTCGCAAACCATCTGCTAAGCTTTGGGTGCGATTTTTCCTGGCGCAGACGGGCAGCTGAAATCGTGGCCGGCTGGAATGCAGCCTGCGTCCTTGATCTTGCGACCGGCAGCGGCGATCTCGCGCTCGTGATCCAACGCAAATTATCGACTGTCGAGGTCGTGGGGCTGGATTTTTCCAATGCCATGCTCGCGCTCGCCCGTCGCAAGGGAGTTCGTCATCTTGTTGCCGGCGATGCCGCCCAACTGCCGTTAGCAAACCAATCCTTCGACGTTGTGACCATCGCGTTTGGTTTGAGAAACATGCGCGATTGGGGTGAGGCATTGGGCGAAATGCGGCGCGTCCTTACCTCCACGGGGCATCTGCTTATCCTGGATTTTTCTCTGCCGCGGCATCCGATCTGGCGTTTGCTCCACCGATTTTATCTACACCGAATCATGCCTTTCGCTTCGGTGCTGATTACGCGCGAAAAAAAGGCCTATCAATACCTCGGCGCTTCCATCGAAAATTTCCCCAGCGGTCCCGCCATGTGCAATCTGATCGAGGCGAGCGGGTTTAAGAATGCTATCGCCGAGCCGCTTAGCCGTGGAATTGTGACAATTTATACTGCAGATCGTTAGACGAATTATCAAGGAACGGCTGTTTCTAACTGCCGTTTAGAAAGCAAGTCGGTGGCTGGAACCACCGCTAATTAAAAGGGCGGCAGTTAGAAGCAGCCGCTCCTTGGATCTGGCGTGACGCCGCACATCCTTACGGCCCTGCGGTCGGTGCAGCCGCTATCGAGGGCGACGCACTCGCTGTCGGCGAGGGCGTGGCCGGTTCGACCAACGGCGCACGCAAGTTCTTCAAATCCGGACTGCTAATCGCAAACGTGCCTTCGGATTCGTCTGTTCGCGCCATCGCTGTTCCATCAGGTGGAGAATCTCCTACCGTCAACTTATGCTGCGCCTTGTCATCCGGCGATGTGGTGAAGATAATAACGAGTTGTGATTTCGCAAAAGCGGCTGCCGGCGCGTTCGTTACCCAGTGAGTGGCGTGCAGGGAGGCAAGTGTGTTCAACAGCGACTGCACATTCATGGTATTGATCGGCCCGCTGCCCGTGACCCACTGCCACTGTTTGTTCGTTCCACGGACCAAACTCTGTTCGCGATCGGTAAAGAGCGACAACTTGTGAATTTGTTCCGGCTTGAAGCTAAAAATCGTTAGGTCCTGCCACGACAACGGATCAGCAAAAACATTATCGAGCATGGAACGTCGGACCGCGACCACGAATGGTTCCTCTCCCACTCGTGCGAAAACAGTTTCACCGTCGATTTTGCCGAAGGCGATTGTTGCCAAAGGATGTTCACCAGCGGTCGTGTCAGCCGTGTTCTCCGAGGCAAAAGAACTGAGCGTGACGGTCAGCTGCGGTTTATCCAGACCGTATTTCGGTAAATCGGAGGCAACGTCGGCGACGAAATTCGTCACCTGTTCAGCAGCGAGAAGATCAATTAAGCGCCGCGCTTCTGCCCCATTGGCCGCGCGATTATTGCGATTGACAATCGTCCAGTTCTGGTCCTTACGCGCGAGGACTGTTTTGTTTTTTCCGGGAGTGTCAATCGTGATGCGGTCCAACTGGTTTTGATCGAAACGCACAAGATGGCGGTCACGTAAGTCGTTAGGTTTTGTGTTCAAAATCGATTCGATTTTGTTGGGTAACGTGTAAACGAACTTCCGCGGCGCGAAACGAACATAGACCTGGTCCTTCTCCTTTTCGGGAACACCGCCGATCTGCAAAATCTGGCCCGCTCCGCCGCCGCCGGATTTGTCATCGCCCGTGAGGATGGTGATAGTGCTGCGCGCTTCAGCCAGGCCGTAGGGATGCAAATCGCCGGCATCATCGGCCACAAATTGTACGATGCGGCTGTTCGTAATCTGCGCAACCAGATCGTTGACTTTTTGGTCATCTGCCCGCGCCCGTAATGGCTTCACGATTTGCCAATGATCAGCTTCTTTTTTCAGTTCCATTTCGCCGGCCGCGGTTTTTATGGAAAGACGCACCACTTGCGTCGCGGCCGTGTCAGTCAATTTGCGGTCGCGAAACTCTTCCGGCTTTTTCGAAATCTGGTTTTTAATCGATTGTGAAGCGAGAAACACATCTTTCGAATTTTCCAGCCGAACATAAATCTTGCCCTCGAGTGCGGCATTGTTGCCGAAGAAACCCTCAGGCGGGGCGCTTGGCCCCTGCAGCTTGAGGCGGAGCTTCGCTTTCGCCACCCCATATTCGGCCAGTCGATTTTTGTCGGCCTCGATTTCCTTGGCGCTGATGGTGGTGTCTTTTTTCCAATCTTCCAAATCGAACAAGAGATTCTCGACTGCGCTGCTATCGGCCAGGTCTTTGACGGGCGATTCCAGTCGCCATTTTTTGTCGGTGCGTTTTAATTCGATCCGCTCGTCGGCGTTTTGAATCACGATGCCGTCGATCTTATCGCGCTCGAAATTAATGATGTTTTGAGCGCGCCGATTCGCCTCCTGGGTGTTTGGCCGCTTGCTTTCATAAAACTTGATAAACAGGCCGATCGCCAGCCCGAGAACAAAGAGGATCAGCGTAGTCCGAAACCTCATGATCCGATTATGCCCGCCGTTTCCACCACACCGCCGAACCGATTATCGCCGGAACCAGCGGCACCAACACCAGGATGAGCCAGCGCAGGTTGCGTAGTTCGGGTTCATCAAGCGTGAACGTGAGCGGTTTTGGGATTTTCGGCGCAATCCCGATCATCTGCTCCCGACTCATCAACCAGTTAATGCTGCCGGAAATAAAATCGAGTGCTTGTTGGTCCTGCGTCAGCGCGTTGTCCTGAACAAAAAAAGCATTGCTCGCTACCACCATGCGCGATGAGTTCATCCGCACCCGTTCATCGCCGCTACCGCCCTTTTCGATCGAAGCCGCGATCGTCAATGGTGCCCCTTGATCGCGATTTTGGTCGAACTGAAGTTTTGCCGGATCATCTGAATTGTAATCGACTTCGCCCCAGTAACCTTTTTCCGCCTGGATCAGTGGTTGTATCTGAACGCCGGCGCCTTGAGCACGCTGCGGCTCAAGCGTTATCGAAGAAGTCCCGCCCAAAAACGGGGCGCGCACGTCGGCCAGCCGTTTTGTGATGGGCGAGTCTCCCAAAAATCGGCCAATCACATCCCGCACCCGCGCAACTTCCTCGATCCCGGTCCGGACCATTGCCATCAGACGATCATCATTCACCCGCACGCCGAGGTCGTTTAGAAAGGCGTTAAGTTTCGGCGTCTTGGCGGAAGGATCGAGCAACAACAGAATCCGCCCTTGTTTGTTCCAGAAATCACGCAACAACAGCATCTCGCGGTCGGAAAAATCATACTGCGGGCCCACGATCATAATCGTCTTCATCTCCGCTGGAATGGCATCGACGTTGAAGAGATTTAGTTCTTGAAGCTTGATGTTCTCGTTTTCGATGAACGTTTTCAGCACCGAGATCGGGCTGGTGGCCTGTTGCTGCTCCGGCATGAGTGGACTTGCTGGCGCCGCTTCCGCGATTGGCGGTTCTTTGTGACCAAGCACATAGCCGATGATGTTTTTCTTTCCTTCGGTCAAATCGACCATCGCGCTGCTAATTGCCTGCTCGCCTTTAAATGATGTCACTCGCGGACCTTCCCCCATTGCCATTCCAGTTTGATCCACCTCCGCCATTTCTGAGGCCTTGACCGTTTTGTTTCGCCCTTCGTAATCGAGGACCAGCATGCTTTCGTCAGTCACGACCTTGTATTTGTCGAACAGCTCCTTCGCTCGCGAGAAGTTGACCTCTGGATTGATGTGCTCGACATCGATCTTTCCTTTGGCGGCATACTGGTATTCCGTTAGCAAACTTTCGACGTCGCTTGTAATGGGTGTGTTGGGGGAAAAGAAAACCGTAATGCGCAATTTTCCTTTGAGGGAATCAAGAATGCGTTTGGTTTTGTCCGAGAGAGAGTACTTCTGATCGCGTGAAAAATCCCAGCGCCGATAATGCTCGAACCCGAGATAGTTTATCATCGCTGCCAGAACGATGAGGAGCCCGATCTGGACCACGACGTTCAGGCCGATTTGAAAACGATGAATTCTTTTCGGTTTGTCCGTCACGGTTACAGTTTCCATTTGCGCGATTGAAATGCCTGATAGGTCAATCCCAGCATTAAAATCGTTAGACTCAGGTAGAGAACGATCGGACGGGTATCGATCTCGCCACGCGAGAGTGTCGCCATTTGTTCCAGGGCCGAGAAATAACCCAGCACTTGCCGCATTGTCGAACTGACCTCGGTTACGATGAAAGTAATTAGGCCGGAGAAAAAGTGCAGCGTGATCGCGCAAAACGAAATTACCGCCGCGATGATCTGGTTTCTCGTTAGGACAGAAGCGAAGCAGCCGATGCTGATGTAAAACATTCCCAGTAACAGGAGCATCAGATAGGAACCCCAATAAGCGCCGAACGATCCTGCCGCAGTTTGGTGTGTGATGTATTGGAAGATTGCAAAGTAAATCAGAGTGGGGACCCAAAGGACGATGTAGAACATCATGGCCCCGAAGAACTTCGCCAACACCACTTGCCAGTCGCGAACTGGCGCAGTCATCAACGGTTCGATCGTGCCGAGCTTAAATTCCTCCGCGAAAGTCCGCATGGTAATCAGCGGAAAAATCAACACAAAGGCGAACCAGAAGAATACCGAGTTAAAAAATGCTTCCTGCACCGAGTACTGCACTGGTCGCTGATTCATGAACGAAATCTGGAAGTAAAAATCCGCTCCGCTCACGAAGAGGAAGAAGAACAAGACGATGTACGCGATCGGCGAGTAGAAGTAGCTCGACACTTCGCGGGATAGCAGGGTGTAGAACTTACGCATGAACACTCCGTTCAGCTCGCTTCATCCGAATGCGTAATTTCCACAAACACATCCTCCAGCGTAGCCCGCCGCGCCGTTAGTTCACGCACCTCCCAGTTGCGATCGCGGGCAAGGCGAAAAACTTCCGCCCGCACATCCGTCCCCGACTCCACTCGTAACGACAAATTTTTCCAGCCGTCGTCTTCCGATTCGCTTACATCCCGGACGCCGGCGATTTTCCTCAGCTGTGTTGGGGCGTCATCTCCGCCCACCCTGGCTTCCAGTGTCACGCCACCAGCAGTGCGAATGCGGCCGAGCAAATTCTCCGGAGTGTCGCAGGCTTCAATCCTCCCCTTATTGATAATGATGACGCGCGAGCAAGTCATCTCAACCTCCGGTAAAATGTGCGTCGATAACAAAATAGTGTGCTGCCGGCCGAGATTCTTAATCAACTCGCGCACCTGCCGAATTTGGTTCGGATCCAAACCGATGGTCGGCTCATCCAGAATTAAAAGATCCGGTTCGGCGAGCAGTGCGTCAGCTAACCCGACTCGTTGCCGAAATCCTTTCGAAAGCGCACGAATCAATTTGTTTTCGACTTCGCGCAATCCGCAAAGCTCCCTCACATCACCCACACGTTCGCTGACACGCCGATGCGGAATGCTTTTCAACGCCGCGCGATAATTCAAGTATTCGTTGACCCGCATGTCGTTGTAGAGCGGCACATTCTCCGGCATGTAACCAAGATGCGCCCGGGCTTGAAGCGATTGCTCGAAAACATCGAAGCCGGCGATTGAAGCCCGCCCGGAGGTGGCGGGCAAAAAGCTCGCCAAAATACGCATTGTTGTGGTCTTGCCCGCACCGTTCGGACCGAGAAACCCCATGATCTCACCCTGGCCCACTTCGAAGTTCAGATCGCGAATCGCAGTCTGGCCCGCATATTTTTTGGTCAAATTTTCAACTTTGATCATTGCGACTGATTGTTTGAGACAACTCTCCGCGCGCAGCGTTGTTAAAAAATTTTAGCGCGCTGTCAACGCCACGGTTTGAATTTGGCGCCCGCCGTCACTGCGAGCGAGGCCGACCGTGAAATCTACCGTCATCCCTTTTTCCACGCGCGCGAGCAGGTTTTCAATCGATCTCACCGAGTTCACGTCGTGTCGCCCGATGCGGTAAATCACCAGCCCGCGTTCGACCCCGACTTCCGCGGCGGGGCTTCCCGGTTCAACCGCGCTGACCATCACGCCACGTCCGCGCACGAGGCCAAACGCGTCGGTCAGCTCCATCGTTAAATCTTGCAATTGCATTCCAAAGAGGCGGTCGGCATTGGCAGCAGCGGGTTCGTTCGCACTGGCGCTCGCCTGCGCGGAAGGCTGTTTTTGCGCTACTACTTTGAATCCTTTGACCGCTTCACGCACAGTATCGGCTGGAATGGCGAAGCCCAGTCCCTGAGTCGGGACTCCCTGTGGGGTGAATGCCATTTTGGCAGAACTGATACCAACCAGCCGGCCCGCGATGTCGACTACTGGACCACCGGAGTTTCCGGGGTTAATCGCCGCATCGGTTTGCACGAGATCCTTGTATTCGATGTCGCCTACACTGATTTCTCGTTTCAATCCGCTCAGCACGCCTCTGCTGATCGAGCTGCCGTAACCAACAGAATTGCCCACCACGATAACGGTCTCGCCGAGAAGATTGGGCGAGATATTATTCAGATCAATAAACGGGAATCCGCCTTTACCTTCGATTTTGATGAACGCGAGATCCTTCTTGGGATCGCCGGTGATGTAACGCGCGTTGTAAACTTTGCCATCACTGGTGGTAACCTCGATGCGCAGGTCGGCTGCTCGTTGCACGACGTGCTCATTGGTTACGATGTAACCGGCTGGATCAACAATGAAGCCCGAGCCGAGACTTTGCAGGCGCTGTCGGATTTCGCGTGGCTGGCTGCGGTAGGTCCCGAAGAATTCAGCGGCGAAATCTTCAAACGGGTCACGGACCTGGCGCCGGACCACGCGCTCGGCGTTAATGTTAACTACCGCTGGCATTACTTTCGCCACCGCGAGCACCACCGGTTCGGAAGCCGGGTCGGTCGGGGATGTGGACGGCAGCGGCATTGGTGTTTGAGCCGATGCACCGTGCGTCGCGACCAGCAGTACAATTGTAAGGGCGAACTTGTAGCCACCTCGCTCTGTCGAGGCGCCGACACGGCGACCGAGCGCAGTGGCTACAATACGTGTTCGCTTCATTTCAACTGTTCGACAATTTCGAGCGGAATTTTCTCACGTAATTTTGGATAAGTTTCGGCGATCGGCTTTATGTAGTAATTCACAGCCAGCGCGCCAATTAAACACCACGGTCGGTTCGCGTTTAGGATTCGCACAAGCGCGCTGAAATCGCTTGCGCCGCCGTTGGTCATAGATTCATAAACCTGCGCTGCGGTCAACGCAAGTAACGAGGCGCTCGTTATACTGTCAATTATCGGCAGGCTGCTTCGCGCGATGTCATCCTGAGTCGCGAAGACGACCAAGGATCTCTTTTTGCTCCCACGTTTTCTTGGTTTGGGAGGGTTTGACCATCTGAGAGATCTCTCGCATCCGCTCGGGATGACAAGCATGGTCTGGGAGGGAGCATGAGATGTGCCGATTCGCGCACGCGCGACGCCATTGCGACCAGGCGCATCGATGACAAATTAGAGTAATATGCATCCATCGTTCGCCACTCGGCCCAATCTCGATTTGCTCGAACAGAATTACGAGCGCTGGCAGAAGGATCCCGACTCGCTTGATTCCGGATGGTCGGCATTTTTTGAAGGGTTCGAACTCGGCAGTCTCGACGGAAAAAATGGCGCTGCCGTGGAAGCGCCGCCGGAGGCGCGACGCGATCTGCGGGAGAGTCCCCTGCAAACGCGAATTGACGCTCTGGTTTACGCTTATCGCATTCTCGGGCACACCATCGCATGGGTGAACCCGTTGGCGGAAAAACGCCCTGAAAATCCGCTTCTTACCCTGCGCGAGTTTGGTTTTAGCGACAAAGATCTCGACTATCCGGTTTCCTCAAAATTCTTCCTCGATAATCGCCAGATGTCGCTGCGCGAAATGATCGCCCTGCTCGATCAAATTTATGCGGGTTCGATTGGCGCGGAATTTCAGCATATCCAAAACACCCGTATTCGGGATTGGGTGCGGCATCGCCTCGAATCGCGCATTTTCGCTCGTCCTCCTTCGCCGGAAATACAAGTCGCGCTCCTTCGCGCGCTACTCGAAGCGGAAACCTTCGAAGTCTTTCTGCACCAGAGTTACGTCGGGCAAAAACGTTTTTCGCTGCAAGGCGCGGAAGGTTTGATGGCGATTCTCGACACCCTTTTGCACAAGTGTGTTAGCGATGGGGTTGAGGAAATCTGCATGGGCATGGCCCATCGTGGCCGTCTCAATGTGCTGGCAAATTTCCTCAGAAAATCGCTGAACGTGATCTTCACCGAGTTTACCGAGAATTACATTCCCGCTCTCGTTGCCGGAGACGGCGATGTGAAATATCACCTGGGCTATCGCACCGTGCGCAAACTTGCTGCGGGCGAAGTCGAAATTCGGCTTTCCGCCAACCCAAGTCATCTCGAAGCGGTTGATCCGGTCGTGGAAGGGACGACCCGTGCCCGCCAGCGCATCCGTGGCGATACCGAACATCGACGCAAAGTTCTGCCACTATTAATTCATGGCGATGCCGCTTTCGCGGGGCAGGGGATCGTGGCGGAAACCCTGAATATGTCGCAGCTTAAAGGTTACTCTACCGGGGGCACCATTCACATCGTGGTTAACAATCAGATCGGGTTCACCACTCTGCCCGAAGAAGCACGCTCGTCGATGTATGCGACCGACATTGCCAAGATGATCGAGGTTCCCATTCTTCATGTGAATGGCGAGGACCCAATTGCGCTCAAGTTTGTTTCTGAGATGGCGATTGATTTCAGACAGGAATTCGGGCGCGATTTTGTCATCGACATGTATTGCTATCGCAAATACGGCCACCAGGAAGTTGATGATCCCGGGTTCACTCAGCCTGATCTCTATGCGAAGATCGATAAGCGGCCATCGATCACCCAAATCTACAAGCGCGAGCTCCTCGATCGCGGCCTGCTGACTCAGGATGATGCTGCTTCGCTCGAGACGGAATTTCAACTCAGGCTGGAGATGGCGCTGGAACACATCAAGTCGCTGGAGAAACAAAAAACAAAGGAGCAGGCGAAGTTCAAGGAATCGACCGCTGTCTTTCAATCGCAGTACAGCACGAAATCAAAGCCGACCGCGATCAGCGAAGATATGCTTCGTACAATCGTCGATGGTCTAACCCGTGTCCCGGAAGGGTTTCACATTTTGCCGAAGGTAAAGCGAATGCTGATCGATCGGCGCCGCCAGATTTTTAAGGAAGGCGGGCCCTACGATTGGGGATTTGCGGAGTCTCTCGCCTTCGGGTCGTTGCTACTCGAGAACATTCCGGTCCGATTATCCGGTCAGGACAGCCGTCGCGGAACATTCGGGCAACGCCACGCCTATTGGTACGACGCCAAGACCGGCGAGTCCTACAATCCGTTAATGGATCTGGCTGAGAAGCAGGCGCGTATCTGTGTTTACAATAGCCTGCTTTCGGAAGCGGCTGTGCTCGGATTCGACTATGGGTACTCACTTGACTACCCCAATATGTTGTGCCTGTGGGAGGCGCAGTTCGGCGATTTTGCTAACGGGGCGCAGACGATCATCGATCAGTTCATTGTCTCGGCTGAATCAAAGTGGCAGCGTCCTAGCGGCATCGTCTTGCTCTTACCTCACGGCTATGAGGGGCAGGGCTCGGAACATTCCAGCGCCCGCCTCGAACGATTCCTGCAAGCGTGTGCCGAGGATAACATCCAGGTCTGCAATCCCACCACGCCCGCGCAGTATTTTCACGTCCTGCGGCGGCAAATGAAACGCGATTTCATCAAGCCGCTTATCATCATGACCCCTAAGAGTTTGTTGCGCGCGGAATTCTCTACCTCGCGCGCCGAGGACTTCGTCCGCGGCAAATTTCACGAGATTATTCCTGACTCTTTAGTTGCGGTCGCTGGCCGCGGCCGCAATAAGCCCGATAAGATCGAGCGCGTGATTCTCTGCTCCGGGAAAGTCTATTTCGATCTCGTTAACCATCGCGAGAAAGAAAAGATAAACAACACCGCCATCATCCGGATCGAACAACTTTATCCGGTGGATGAAACGCAGCTGCGTGCTGCGATAGAATCGTTTCCGAAAAAAGCCCGACTGGTCTGGTGCCAGGAAGAACCGCAAAACATGGGCGCATGGACGTTCATCGAACCGCGTCTGCGCGCCCTCTTTGACCGCGAAGTCGGTTACGCTGGTCGCGGCGCCAGCGCTAGCCCCGCCGTAGGGGCGCTCGCCCTGCACAAACGCGAGCAAGCCTGCCTGATCGGCGAGGCTTTTTCGGTTTGAGTGACAAGATTAACAGGATTGGATTCGGAGAACTTGGTCGATAAACCCTCCATAATCCTGTCTCTCCTTTCTGCCGCCCGGAACGCCAGTCCGGCTCGGACTCGACTCGCGCACTGCTTTGGGCTTATTTAGGCGCGCATGAGCGTGCAGGTAAAAATCCCGGCCGTCGGTGAATCGATTTCTAGCGGTATCGTTTCTGTCTGGCACAAGAAATCGGGCGAGCAAGTGAAGAAAGGCGATCCGCTTTTTACTCTGGAGACCGATAAGGTTTCCACCGAAATCGTGGCTGAAGCCGATGGCGTTCTCAGAACGAAGGCTAACGAGGGCCAGGAAGTAAAAATCGGCGAAGTGGTGGCGGAAATTGAGGAGTCTGCTGCGCCAGCCGCGGCAGATCAGAAAAAGGAGCCCGCACCACCTGTCGCCGCGGCCGCTGAGCGCGGCCAGCCGGAGTCACCTCGCAGCAGCGGGGCGACCGAGCTTTCACCGGCGGTGCGACGGATCGTCGAGGAGGAGAAGCTCGATGCTTCCAAAATATCGGGGACAGGAAAAGGCGGGCGCATTACCAAAGGCGACGCCCTTGCTGCCGCACAGAATCGTGCTGCTGCTGGGCCGGAAGAAATGCAAGCGACCGCCGTTGTCGAAACGCTGGAAGCAGTTGAATCACTCGCGTCCCCGGCGAAAGACGGTCGGGTGGTTCGTAAACGAATGTCGCCGCTACGCCGCAAGATCGCGCAGCAACTGGTAATGGCGCAGAACACAGCGGCAATCCTGACGACTTTCAACGAATGCGACATGAGCGAAGTTCAGGCGCTGCGTGCTTACGCGCAGGAACAGTTCACGAAAAAGAATGGCGTTAAGCTTGGTCTAATGTCGTTCTTCGTCAAAGCCACAGTCGAGGCGTTGAAAGCTGTGCCGGTCATTAATGGCCGGATTGAAGGCGACGACTTTATCCAAAACAATTTCTACGACATTGGCGTCGCGGTAGGGACTGAGCGTGGCCTGGTTGTTCCGGTCGTCCGCGACGCTGATAAGAAATCGTTCGCTGAATTGGAGAGGGACATCGCCGATTACGCAAAGAAAGCGCGCGAAGGAAAATTGAAAATTGAAGAGCTACAAGGTGGCACGTTCACCATTTCGAACGGAGGTGTTTATGGCTCACTCATGGCCACACCAATCTTAAATCCACCGCAAAGCGGAATCCTTGGCATGCATAAGATCATGGAGCGCCCGATCGCAGTGAAGGGTGCTGTGGTGGTGCGTCCAATGATGTATCTTGCCCTCAGCTACGATCACCGCCTCATCGATGGCAAAGAAGCCGTCACATTTTTAATCAAGGTAAAGGAAGGCATCGAGAAGCCGAAAACCTTGCCGATTGATTTTTAGTTTCTGTCATGTCGAGCGAAAACCCCAATCCGGCTCGGACCGAGACATCTCTTGACATAGTTGAGATTCCTCCGCTTCGGTCGGAATGACATGGGCGAAAACATGGACAAATTAGATGTCATAATCATCGGCTCCGGTCCGGGTGGCTACGTTGCCGCTATTCGCGCGGGTCAGCTCGGCCTCAAGACCGCATTGATCGAGAAGGACAAGGACCTCGGCGGTACCTGCCTGAATATCGGCTGCATTCCGAGCAAAGCTTTGCTGACTTCCAGCGATCATTTTGTTTTCGCAAAAAAGGAAGCAGCCAAACATGGAATCCTTCTCGACAACCCACGCGTGGATTTATCGACGATGCAAAAGCGCAAAGACAAAGTCGTTAAGGCGCTTACCGGCGGCGTCCGCCAGTTAATGAAGACGAATAAGGTGATGGTGCTGGAAGGAATGGGGACAATCACCGCGCCGGGAAAGGTTTCGGTAAAATCTTCGAGCGGCGAAACGCAGGAGATCGAGACCAAAAACATTGTCATCGCGACTGGAAGCGTGCCAATCGAACTGCCGTCGGCTAAGTTCGATGGCAAAACCATTGTCAGCAGCACCGAGGCGCTCTGCTTCGAAGAAGCGCCGAAAAAGTTTCTCGTCATCGGCGCGGGCGCGATCGGGCTTGAACTTGGTTCGGTCTGGAATCGGCTCGGCAGTGAAGTGACGATCCTGGAATTTTTGCCGCGTATCGCGCTCGGATTCGACCTCGAGCTCTCGAATTTACTCCAACGCGCTTTGACTTCGCAGGGCATTAAGTTTCATCTCGAGACCAAGGTCACCGGCGTGAAAGTTGAAAATGGCCGCGCGGTCGCGACTGCTACTAAAGCTAACGAAACTTTGACATTCGAAGCGGACAGGGTGCTGGTTTCAGTCGGTCGCCGCCCCTTTTCCGAAGGGCTCGGCGCGGAAAAAGTCGGGGTGGAATTCGATGAGAAAAAGAGGATCAAGGTCGACAAGCATTTTCGCACCAATGTCAAAGGCATCTTTGCAATTGGCGACGTCATTGCCGGACCGATGCTCGCGCATAAAGCCGAGGACGAAGGGATAGCCTGCATCGAAAACATCGCGGGCAAGTCGGGGCACGTGAATTATGACGCCATTCCCGGCATCATTTACACCAATCCGGAGCTGGCCGGCGTGGGCATTACCGAGGACCAGGCGAAAGAGAAGGGGATGAATGTGCGCGTCGGCAAATTCCCGTTCCGGGCCAACGGTCGCGCGCTAGCGAACGAAGATGTCGAGGGCGTGGTCAAGTTTATCGCCGATGCCAAAACCGACAGAATTCTGGGCGCGCACATCTTACAACATACCGCCTCCGAACTAATCGCTGAACCAGCATCTGTCATCGAATTCGGCGGAAGCAGCGAAGACCTGGGTAGGACCACCCACTCCCATCCAACCTTGAGCGAAGCAGTCAAAGAAGCGGCGCTCGCCGTGGAAAAGCGCGCGTTGCATATCATGAATCGTTAGCAGGGTGTCAACCTGGTCTAAGATTCCGCAGTCTTTCCGCCAACTCTGTCGCTATTTGCTCAGCTTGGTTCTGAGAAAAGGCAGTGGTGCGGTAGGTCACGCATAATGACAGCCGATCGCGAATTGTGGTGAAAGTAAAAACTAGGGGCACGAGCGGTCCGACGGGCGAGACCCGGAAATAATCCAGCACCATCGCCTGGCCGGTCGCTGGCCGCTCCTCTTGATCGGCCCAGGAACCAGTCAGATTGACATTCGAGATTCCGGCCAGGAAGGGTAGCCCTTTTTGAAAAAATTGAGCTTTGAATCGCGGCCTGGATGACCAATCCCAGGTCAAGCGAGCGATGCGTAGGCCCCAGGCAAACTCAAGCGCGCGGGCGGCACTTTTGCTGGCTGATGTTTCGCGCGCCGTGGCCGCAACCAGCTCAGGTAACGGCTGCATTTCAGGGCGATCGTGCACGACAGTGAAATAGCCAACGAAAAATCCGAAGTCATCAGGGTTCCTAGCGGAACGGGGCTTCAGATCAACGGCGGTGGCGAGGGCAATACGGTCTCGTTTCGTTCGCGGAGAGGGTTGCGATTTTCGTTGTTCCGCCGTAAATTTCCCGAGCGCCTGGGAGGCGGTCGCGAGAAAAACGTCGTTCACGGTCGCTCCATATTTCTTTGCATACGCACGGATCTGATCGATGGCACCATCCGGAAAGCGCAAGGAAAAAAAACCGGCGCCGAAGTCGAGTGGGTCGCGCAAATGGATCCGGCAGGCGCGACGATGCCGGAAGTAATCTCGAAGACAGGAGATAAGCGCACGAACCCCAAATCTCGAGTGTTCTAAATCTTCTTCATCATCGCATGTGATCAACGGCGGCAGATTCTCACCGTCGCCGCTGTAGTGCCCAAAGACGCGCTGCATAAGAGCGCGAAGTGAAGGGCTATCGGCGAACCAGTGGTCATAGATGACTCCGACCAGATAGCTTTCTCGCTGATCTGCCATGACGAAGGCTCGGAGTGGCAGCGTTCCGGGAACAAAGGGAGAATTCAGTTCTTGGATGATTTTTTGGTCGAGTGCGAGTGTGCTCAACTCAATTAGAATGGGTTCGGTTAAACCAATAGTCTTTAAGACGGCGTTGAACGCCGCGCGCCACCGTTCAAGATCGGGTGCGCCAGACACACGCATGATGTGGCCGGCGTTGTAGGGTGCCAACGTGGTCCACTGCCGCATCAATTGTTGGAAGTCGTTCACTTTTGGGCCTAACGAGATTGTTGAAAAACTGCTCTCACTGCCGAGCCCGATTGGCAGATCGCGCGCGCCTCTCCTCAACAGGAGAGAGTGTGCGCTGACTATTTACGACAGCAAAGCGTTCGTTCTCCCACCGGGAGAGGGTTAGGATGCAGGTTTCCGACAGCCCGCTAACGAGACGTAGATTCATGAATTGTGAACAATGAGGTGCCGCGGTAGAAATCGACCGACGCGTTTCATATAATCCGCATAGGCACGACCATGTTTTCCGAGCAGATAGATTTCTTCGCGGCGCACCTCGAATTGCAGGCAAGCGATGTGCACGATGGCAATCAGCAGCATTGCCAATGTCGGCGTTGTCGCCAGCGTTCCGAGGACGAGCAGAATCGAAAGGGTGTAGATTGGGTGACGAACGATGCGAAACGGTCCGCTGAAAATCAGCGGCGTCTTTTCTCCCGGGTCGATGCCGAGTCGCCAGGACCGGCCCATCTCCCGCCAGCACGAGAAGGTCGCGATGGTCGCGCCGACGCAGACT
>Ga0209577_10002685_pt1 | contig 16957 bp, 11 predicted proteins | sample GraSoiAngelo_109_FD_185874 | JGI IMG/M metagenome (GOLD analysis project Ga0209577, IMG submission 185874) | Grasslands soil microbial communities from the Angelo Coastal Reserve, California, USA - 14_0903_12_20cm (SPAdes) (version 2) | ecosystem: Environmental > Terrestrial > Soil > Grasslands...
ACGAGGATCGGTACCCAGTTCTGCTCCTCGCGAAGGGCGCTGCAGACCTGGTACCCGTCCAGGCCAGGCAGCATCAGGTCGAGCACGATGGCGTCGTAGTCGTGCTCTCGTGCGCACCGCAGGGCGTCGTCCCCGCTGAGAGAGACATCGACCGCATACCCTTCGGCCGTGAGCCCCCGCATGAGCGCGGTTGCCATGTGCCGTTCGTCCTCGACAACCAGGATCCGCACTCTCACCCTGCCCTCGGCCCAGCCGCCCCAGGCTGTGATCGCGCCGAGATCAGGTTAGATCCTTTTGCCTCCGGCTGGCCCTATACCAGCACGGAACGTGTCATCCAAGCCTGACCAGGGTCGGCTGTCTCCGGGTCAGCCCCCCGATCCCGCGACCTCTTGGGACACCGACACGACCTTCTGGAGCGCCCGCCTGGCCCGAGCTGGCCGCCCGGGCCCTGCCCTCCCTCAGGTCGCGGGTGTAGCCCGCCACCGCCAGGCCTCACGAGAACTCAGGCTCGGTGAACGAGGTCGAGCATCGTCCGCGCATCGCCCCCGAATGAGGGTTGGGCGATGGCTGGGCGGCCTGTGGTGCTATGCGGGCGCGCATTTGTGGAGTTCGTACGAGAGCGTGGGGATAGTGGTGTTTACCAGTCCTCTGGCTCGCAGCATGCCCGACGCCGACCGACTTCTGGCCAGCCTCGACGCGACAGCCTTGACCGGTCACGAGGGCGAACGGAGCCCGTAACCCGAGGCCGATCCACCTTAGGATCCGTACGCTTTGGGCATGACGCTTCCCTGGCGGGTCCCACTCTCGTACCGCTGGGGCGCGAGTCAGCGGCTCCTTGGAATCAAGGTGTACCACGACTTTCAATGGAGGGATCTGTTTCCCGACGAGCGCACCCAATTCAAGAACGGTCTCTCCCTTGCTCGCTTGGTCGTTGACGACTGCCCTCCGGGCAAGCAACCCGCTCTGCTGTTGACCATCGATGAGGACGCCGTCGAGCGGGCCATCGACTCCGACGACGAGTACATCGTCGTGGTACGCATCGCTCACTACTTGCGGGAAGCAACCGGAGACGCAGCGGCCGCCTACTACGCGCATGGGATCCGTCAGCGAATCACGCAGTTGGCGGCCCTCGACCAAATCCGAGAATCGCCCGAATTGCTGGCTTCGTTCCTCGACGCACACCTCACACCAGAGCTCATAGAGGATTGGTCTTGCGCGAGTCCCGAGCGACTCGACGATCTCCGACGCGTCACGGGTGGTCGAGAGCGCACGGATCTCACTCCGTCACGAGTCGCGGACGTCCTCCGCTCTATGGAGGCCATACCTGTCGAGGTGTGGGAGGTGCTCGCCGAGATGTTGCCGACGCTCCTGGACGACGAGACGCGCCAGCTCATCTTGAATGCCATCACGGTCGATCCGAATGGTCGGCGTATCGCCACCGAGACCGTCGGAGCCCGCATCGCCGAACGCATTATCGACACGAGGCATGCGGTCGCTGAGTACGAACGACTCATCATCACGGGCGATACCAGCGAGACCGAACTCCAATCCTACATTCAAGACCATCCTTGGATGGTCGGACTCGACTATGTGCAGATCCGGCCGAAGTCACTCATTCCTCGCGGACAACTTGACTTCTGCCTCGAGCGGTTCGACGGATTTTACGACATTCTTGAACTCAAGGATCCCGCCGATCCCATCGTTCTCAGTGCGTCAACGATGGGGGAGATTCCGCCTGCTGCTAGCTCGTATCGAATCAGTGCCGGTCTTGCAAACGCTCTGGCACAAGTTCATGTCTATCGAGATGTGCTTACGACGGATGCATCAACCGTCGAGCGCCTCTATGGGCTGCAAAATTCGCGAAACCCCCGCGTGATCATCGTCATTGGACGACTGGTCATGATGACAAGTGATTGCCGACGCGTTCTCGAGCAGATCAACTTGTCTCTCAATCGCGTTGAGATCATGCCGTACGACATCCTCGGACAACGCGCAGCAGGGTGGCTATCCAACATTGAGAAGTACTTGACTCGTCTCGCGAATTGACTGGTCGAGAACGCGCCAGCGCCTTGGCGACAATCTCCGTGGCTCCACTCGGACGCGATGCGTATGTTCCAAGGTTCCCGGTTCGGCTTTCACGGGGGCCACATCGTCGGTGGTCAGAAGCCCTTCGAGTCGTGCATGCAGTTGTCCGTGTAGCCACGCGTGTAGCTCCGGCGCGGCCCGCCCCGGCGGGAGCCCCTTCGGGTGAGCGCGGCGACCCCCAAGCAGGACACGTAGGACGCGCCGGCGGTCGCGAACGGTCACGGCGCTCCCGCCGTGTCGTTGTCCTCGTATAGCCACGGCTTCCTGGCCCGGGCGGCCCGCTCGAGCGCCTCAGGCGGCAGGGTGACGCCGCCCAGGGCGGCCAGCGGCAGGCGTGGCAGGTCGGCGTCGTCGACCGGCAGCCACACCCCGGACCATGGCTCGGGCGGCGAGCCCAACACCGCCGTGGCGATCGCCACGGTGGCCCCCTCCAGGGCGGCGCGGGCGTTGTGCTCCCGGCGGGTGGACCCGAAGGCGAACAGCACCCAGGCGGCCACGCCCCGCTCGCCCTCCAGGATCTCGTAGCCCCCGAGCTTGGCCACCAGCCGGGAAAGGGTCTCGGTGCCCCGGTCCCACTCGAGGAAGAACTCGACCTGGAAACCTCCGTCGCGCCAGCGCCCCCACCCGTCGGGGCGCACCACGCCCGGCGCCGAGGACCACCAGCCGGACCCCGACGGGCTGAGCCAGCTGGCCACCTCGGGCTCGGTCCGCCACCGGATGAGCTGGGCTTCGGGGTCGCGCCGGGCCCGGCCCACCAATGCGGCGTGAAAGCCGCTGACGTCGGTGATGTGGCCCAGGCGCTGGCTGCCCGACAGGGCAAGCGAGCCGCTCTGGGTCCAGCGCCGTTGGGCGGCGGCGGGGTCCTCACCGGCCTGGGCTGCGGCCATCCCCGCTCCGGTGCGGGATAACACGTAGTGGAAGGGGGCCGATCCCCACGACTCCCGGTAGGGGCGGAAGCGATCCAAGAGCCCCAGGCGGTGCAGCTCGACCAGCCGCACCCGGGCGCGGCCGGGCGAGTCAAAGAACATCTCGGCGATCTGTTCTGTCGTGAGCACGCCGAAGCGGCGCAGCGCTGTGAGCACAGCGCGGTCGCGTCCGGTGAGGCGATGAAGAAGAGAGGACGCCGTTACGGTCGACGAGCGCCCCCGGCCCGAAGACAAAGGGGTGGGCACACCCCTTTGGAGTCGGGATTCCGGCCGCCCGGGGCTGGCGCTGCCGTGAGCTGCGGTTTCGGTCCTGTCAGCGCCGCCCCGATGGCCTTCTCGGAGCGCGCCCGGCTGCGCGCCCGGGTGACCGGACGGCCCCGATACCGGCCGCGCGAGGCGCGCAGCGGTGTGGTCGTCGAGCTCCTGGTCGCTCGTGTGACCGTCCATCGTCAGGAGAATCCCCTGTGCTGGCGGTTTTGGTACGGAGGCGGACCAGACCTTCAGAGGAAGGCGCGGCAGGCGTCGGCGCGCGGTGTAGCTACCCATGCGAGCAGAGACCTGGCGTCGACGGCGGCTTCCGTTGACGGGCTCGCCCGCCCGACCTACCGTCGGCTCGCGATGATGCGTCTGAGGGATCTCGTCACCCATAACCGTCGTGCCACACGCGTGCCACATGCAATGGCACGGGCGGGTCAATGGCGGTCAAGGGCGGTCAAGGCTCCGATCCCCGGAAACGGCCTCCGACCTGGGCAAATTCGGGTCGCGGCTGGTGGGGCTAAGTGGAGTCGAACCACTGACCTCAGCATTATCAGTGCTGCGCTCTAACCAGCTGAGCTATAGCCCCGGTCGGAATCGTGGACCTTACACGACCGGTCTAGGAGTGGAGTCTTCCTCCAGCACCGTCACTTCGACGCCGCCGACCACGTCGCTAATGAGGTTGTAGATCACCGCGATCAACACGTTGCAGCCGGTGCCGACCATCACCAGCACCAGTCCTCCGATGGCCGTCGCCTCCAGGACGGCGGCGCCCGCGAAGTGAAAGGAGTCCAGGCTGAAGAGGTCCTTGATGAACTTCTCGAAGTTGTGGATGACCCCCGCGGCCGAGGCGACGCCCCACAACAAGACGCCTGCGACCAGGACTACGACGAGCATGCTCAGGTAGAACAGGATCGAGACTCGCAGGACGGTCCAGGTGTCGACCTGACGCACCACCCGGCGCACCCTGCGGGCCGGCGCCGGCCCCTGGCGAGGACGGCGGTGAGCCCCGGGCCGGGCCACCGTCGGCGGCAGCGCGGCCGGGGGAGGCGGGCCGGCCTCAGGGGCCGACGGCACCCCGCTGACCGCGGGTGCAGGCCAGCCTGCGGGACCCCCGGGCCCGGGGGCCGTGGCCGCATGCGTCACGGGTGGGGCCTCCAGCGGGCCGGACGAATCATGCGGGGGGAAGAGGGCCGGGCTGGGAGGCGAAGGCATGTCCGGGAACGAGGGTATCGGCCAGGGCAGGGGCGCCGGCTGCGGATGGGCGGGGCCGGGTCGGAGCTCCCCCTCCCCCCAGCCGTCGGGTCGGGCGCGGGAGCCCGCCTCGGGCGGGGTCGCTCCCAGGCCCGGGATCTCGTCAGTCGTCTTCGTCCGAGGCCAGGATGGACGCCACCGAAGCGACCGTCTGACCTCCCTCCAGGTTCATCACCCGCACCCCCGTGGCGTCCCGACCCTGAGAGGAGATCTCCCGCACAGGAAGCCGGATGGTGACCCCGGCCGAGGACACGATGACGACCTCGTCCTCCAGGGCCACCATGAAGGCGGCCACCACGTAGCCCCGCCGGGCCGTGAGCTTGATGCCCTTGACCCCCATGGTGCCCCGTCCGGTACGGCGGAAGTTCTCGAGCTTGGTGCGCTTGCCGTAACCGGCGTCGGTGACGATGAGGATGCTGGCGTCGTCGCGGGCCACGTCGCAGCTCACGACCTCGTCCCCGGCCCGGAGGCGCATGCCGATGACGCCCTGGGCGGCTCGGCCCGTGGGCCTGACCTCTTCTTCGCTGAATCGCAGGGTGGTGCCGTTGCGGCTCACCAGGAAGATGTCGTCGCTACCGCTTGTCCGGATCACCCGCACGAGCTCGTCGTCGTCGCGCAGGTTGATGGCGATGAAGCCGTCCCGGCGACTCTTGTCGTACTCCGAGAAGGTGGTCTTCTTGACCTGGCCCCGCTTGGTCGCGAAGAAGAGGTACTCGCTGTCGCTGAACTCGCGGGCTTCGATGATGGCCTCGATCCGCTCGTCCGGCTGCAGGGGGAGAAGATTGACGATGGCCGTGCCCCTGGCCGTGCGCTCCTTCATGGGGATCTCGTGGGCCTTGAGCCGGTAGACCCGGCCCTTGTTGGAGAAGAACAACATGTAGGCGTGGGCCGTGGTGTGGATGATCTGGGAGACCAGGTCCTCCTCCTTGAGCTTGGCCCCCTGCACGCCCCGGCCACCACGGCCCTGGGTTCGGAACGAGGAAGCGGCGACCGTCTTGACGTAGCCCGCTCGGGTCATGGTGACGACCAGGGGCTCGTCCTCGATCAGGTCCTCCAGCCCGATCTCCCCGGGATCGAAGGTGATCTCAGCCCGCCTGGGCGAGCCGAACTCCTCCTTGATCGACACCAGCTCGTCCTTGATGACGGCGCGCAGGCGGGCCGGGTCGGCCAGGATGGCTTGCAGCTCGGTGATGGCCTCGCGGAGCTGGGCCATCTCCTCTTCGAGTTGGGTCCGGCCCAGCCTGGTGAGCCGGCCCAGCGTCATGTCCAGGATGTGGTTGGCCTGGACCTCGCTGAACTCGAAGGGAGCGGCCATGAGACCCTGGCGGGCGGCGTCGCGATCGGCCGAGCCCCGGATGAGGGCGATGATCTGGTCGATCAGGTCCAGAGCCCGCAACAGCCCCTCGACGATGTGTGCCCGATCGCGGGCCTTGCGCAAGCGGTACTCGGAGCGGCGCCGGACCACCTCGATCTGGTACTCGACGTAGGCGCTCAGAACCTTGGCCAGGTTCAGTGTCCTGGGCACGCCGTCAACCAGAGCGACCACGTTCATGCCGAAGCTGGTCTGCAGGGGAGTGTGCTTGAACAGGTTGTTGAGAACGACGTTGGCGTTGGCGTCCCGCTTCAGGTAGATGACGAGCCGGGTGTCGTCGCCGGCCGAGAGGTTCTCGATGTCGCGGATGCCGTCCAGGTCCCGGGCGTCCACCAGCTCCTTGATCTTGGTGGCGATCATCCCCACCGACGCCTGGTAGGGGATCTCGGTCACCACGATCATCGATCCCCGCCGCCCCTCCTCCACCTCGGCCCGGGCCCGTATGCGGATGGAGCCCCGGCCGGTGCGGTACGCCTCCAGGATCCCGGCCCGCCCCAGGATCAGCCCGCCGGTCGGGAAGTCCGGCCCCTTCACGAACTGCATGAGCTCGTCGGGGCCCGCCTCGGGGTGCTCGAGCACGTGGATGGCGGCGTCGATGACCTCGGTCAGGTTGTGGGGCGGGATGTTGGTCGCCATCCCCACGGCGATGCCCTGGCTCCCGTTGACCAGCAGGTTCGGGAACCGGGAGGGCAGGACCAGGGGCTCCTGATCGCGATTGTCGTAGTTGGGGGCGAAGTCGACGGTCTCCTCGTCGATGCCGTCCAGCAGGCGCATGGCCAGAGGAGCGAGCCGGCATTCGGTGTTGTGATTCACGAAGCCACCGGCGAGGAAGGAATGATCCTCGCTCTCGACCCGCACCGAGTAGACCTGGGTCGGCTCGTCGTCCTCGACCGAGGCGACCCGGGCGAAGCGGTAGCCCGAGTCCATGATGGGCAGGATGACCTTGAGGGTCTCGAGGTCCTTGATGCGGTCGATGATGCGGAGCCGCTCGGTCTCCCACCGCTCGACACGGTCGAAGTTGTGCTTCATGAGCCAGTGCTTGCCCGTGCCCCTCCGGGCCGCAGGCAACGAGGAGCGGACGTAATCGGCCACGTAGGGGACGCTGTCGGCGCTGAGCCGGTGGGCCTGGAGCGGCGAGCGTCGCACCAGCTCGTCCAGCTTGGCTTGCTTGGTGCGCATGAAGCCCACGCGCTGGGCGAAGGCTCGCACGTTGCGGAGCCCGGAGATGATCAGGCGGTGCTCGACGGCACCGCTGGGGCGCAAATACTGATGCCTGGCGGCCATGACACCGAACTCGACCAGGAGCTCCTGGAGCTCGCGGGCCAAGCGCTCGCTGTAGGTCGAGTAGTGGATGGTGAACCCGCCGGGGGCGACCCTGGGCCCCCCGTCCCCCTCGAAAGCCGCCATCAGAAAGGCCCTCTTGACCCCCCATCCCCCCCGCCACACGGCCTCTGGGACGAACTTCTCCGCCGAACGGCTGCCGATGAGCTCGGCGAGGGGACTGGCCCGCAGTGCGGTCAGGTCATGCACGTCGAGCTCGAAGATCTCCTTGCGGTCGACCCGGGTGGACCGCGATGACACGTACCGCGGCCCACCCACGACGGCGTCATACGCGCTCAGGACCTCGTCGAAGTAGTGCCGGTCGGTGTTGTTGAACCCGCCGCGCGTCACCGAAGCCCACCCCTCCGCCACCCACGCCCCACACAGGACGCCGAGCTGATACTCGGACGCGGTGGGGACGACGTGCTTCCAGGCGTTGCGGGCGATGCAGACAACGGTGCCGGGAGTGATCTCGTCGAGGCGGAGCCACTGGAACATGGGTACGCCCGCCACCGACACCAGGCAGAGCACGGGGTGGTTGTGGCTACCCCGCAGCTCGTGGCCGAGATCGGTCCGCAGCCGCTTGACGGGGTGCACCCCGGAGTTGAAAACCTTGCCGACCTGGACAGCCTTGCCGTCCTTGTCCAGCACCTGAAAGTCGGCGTCGGCCTCGCCGTCGGCCGGAAGAGCGACGAGATCCGCTATGGGAACGGTCTCGCCGTCGGGCAGGCGCACCCGGGTGTCCCCCGTCAGGCAGTAGCGCGAGGCAGCCGGTTCGAAGTCCGGGCTCCCGTAGTTACCGTGGAAGTCGATGAGGGGATGGCGCAGCGAGAAGGGTTGAGCCATGCGGGCCAGGGCGTCGTATATGGCCGAGTCGCCGTGCGGGTGGTACTTGCCCATCACGTCGCCCGCCACCCGGGCGCACTTGGCCCGAGGACGGTCGGGGCGGAGGCCCTGATCGAACATGCCCCACAGGATTCGCCGGTGCACGGGCTTGAGACCGTCCCTGACGTCGGGCAGGGCCCGCTGCACGATGACGGACATGGCGTAGTCCAGGAAGGAACGCTCCATCTCCTCCTGGATCTCGATGGGCTCGATCCCGGCGTCCTCGCCGCCGGTGATGGTGACGTCGCTCATCCTTCCGACCTCAGATGTCGAGGAAGCGGACGTCGTTGGCGTTGGTGCTGATGAAGTGCTTGCGCATCTCCACGTCCTCACCCATGAGGATGGACATGACCTCGTCGGCGATGGCCGCCTCCTCCACGGTGATCTGCAGCAGGGTGCGCCGGGAGGGATCGATGGTCGTGGTCTTCAGCTCCTGCCAGTCCATCTCGCCCAGGCCCTTCATGCGGTCGAAGTCGCCCTTGTGGTTGGGGTGCTCGACCAGGAAGGCGGCCTTGGCCCCGTCGTCCTTCAGGTACACCTTCTCCTTGCCCACCAGGGTGGAGAACAGGGGGGGCTGGGCCACGTAAACGTGACCGAGATTCACCATGGCCTGCATCTGGCGGAAGAAGAACGTCAGCAGCAGGGTGCGGATGTGGGCCCCGTCCACGTCGGCGTCGGTCAGGATGATGACCTTGTGGTAACGGATCTTGGCCGCGTCGAACTCCTCACCGAGGCCGGCGCCGATGGCGCCGATGAGGGCCTGTATCTCCGCGTTCTTCAGCATCTTGTCGACGCGGGCCCTCTCGACGTTGAGGATCTTCCCCCGGATGGGGAGGATGGCCTGGGTGGCGGGGTCCCGGGCCTGGATGGCGGGGCCACCGGCGGAGTCGCCCTCCACGATGAACAGCTCGGACTCGCGGGGGTCCTTGGAGGAGCAGTCAGCCAGCTTGCCCGGCATGCCCGCTCCCTCCAACGCCGACTTGCGCCTGACCAGGTCCCGGGCCTGGCGGGCGGCGGAGCGGGCCCGGGCGGCCTGGATAGCCTTGTTGACGATCTGGCGGGCCTCGGTCGGATGCTCCTCCAGCCACTCCCCGAGCTTCTCGTTGGTCGCTCGCTCCACCAGCGACCGGGTCGAGACGTTGCCCAGCTTGGCCTTGGTCTGCCCTTCGAACTGGGGGTCACGGAGACGGACGGCGATGATGGCGGTCAGGCCCTCCCTGATGTCCTCACCCAGAAGGTTGTCGTCCTTCTCCTTCACCAGGCCCTTGGCCCGGGCGTAGCGGTTGACCACGTTGGTCAACGCCTTCTTGAAGCCCTCCTCATGCATGCCCCCTTCGATGGTCGCGATGCCGTTGGCGAAGCTGTGGATGCCCTCGTAGAAGCCGGTGTTCCACTGGAGGGCGATCTCCACCTCCTGGTCGTGCTCGGCCACCTCGTAGTAGGCGACCTTCTTGAAGAGGGCCTCTTTGGACGAGTTCAGGTGGCGGGCGAAGTCGACGATGCCCCCGGCGTAGCGGAAGGTCACCTCCTGCTCGTGGCCCGACCGCTGGTCCCGGAAGCGGATCTCCAGTCCCTTGTTGAGGAAGGCCATCATCTGCAAGCGCTCGAGGATCGTCTGGCCCCGGAAGTCGGTCTCCTCGAACACGGTGGGGTCTGGCCAGAAGGCGACGGTGGTGCCGGTGCGCCCCCGGGGCGAGCTCCCCACCACCTCCAGCTTCCCCTGGGGCTTGCCCCCCTTGGCGAATTCCATGCGGTGGCGCTTGCCGTCCCTGTCGATCTCCAGGACGAGCCGGGCGGAGAGGGCGTTCACGACAGACACGCCAACGCCGTGGAGACCGCCTGACACCTTGTAGCCCCCGCCGCCGAACTTGGCCCCGGCGTGGAGCATGGTGAGGGCGATCTCGGCGGCCGACTTGTTCTTGTACTGGGGGTGGGGGTCGACAGGAATGCCCCGGCCGTCGTCGGCCACCTGGCAGCCGCCGTCGGCCAGCAGGGTGACGTCGATGCGCGTGCAGTAGCCGGCCATGGCCTCGTCGACGGAGTTGTCGACCAGCTCCCACACCAGGTGGTGCAGCCCGCTCGGCCCTGTCGAGCCGATGTACATGCCCGGTCGCTTGCGCACCGGATCGAGGCCCTCCAGGACGGTGATGTCCTTGGCTCCATAGCTCGCGGGGGGAGGGGGCGCGGGCTTCTTCGTGGTGGCTGCGGCGTTGTTGTCAGGCATGGCTTCCATGGCCACGGGCGCGACCTCTCGAAAGGCTGGTCTGGGGGCGACTCGAGCCACAAAAAACCTGTTCAGCGGCCCGAATTGCGATACTGCAATTCTACCAGCTGGCTGTATCGGCCAAGCTCATGAGAAGGGCTCAGAGAGCCCCCGGAGAGGGCCCTCTCGGGGGTGCGCCGGGACGGGCGACGCGCACCTCGACGCGCTCGGCCACCGGCCCTCCGACGAGCTCGCCCAAGCGCCTGAGGATGTCGGTTGTCAGGTAGCGCAACTGCGTGGCCCACGCCGGGTCCTCGGCGGCAACGACAAGCGTTCCCCGGGCCAGAGACACGGGCTGCGCGTGCGCAGCGACGCTCGCGCCCACCGCCTCCTCCCAGTGCACGAACACCGTCGCGAGTGTGTCCGCCCCCGGCGCTCCCAACTGGCGGGCCACGCGGTCGAGCGAGCCACGGAGGCGGCGAGGATCGTCGTCGTGTGGCTCAGGAGCCGGTCGCCACGATCCCATCGGACCTTCAGCTTTCGACCGTGCCGGCACGCACCCGGATGCGCAGCGCCGGTTGCAGTCCCAGGGGCGGCTCTCCCGCGCTGGTGAGGATGGCTTGGCCCCGAGGAAGATGGGCGACAAGGGCCCGGCTGCGGTGGGGATCGAGCTCGGAGAACACGTCGTCGAGGAGAAGGACGGGGGCCGTGGCCGTCTCGCCCGTGACCAGGGCGTGCGATGCCAGTCGCAGGCCCAACGCCAGCGACCGTTGCTCGCCCTGTGAAGCGTGGGTGCGGGCCGGAAGGTCCCCGATGGTCAGGGCCAGCTCGTCGCGGTGCGGACCCAGGGTCGTGGCCCCCTGGCGCAGATCCTGGGCCCGAGCCCCGGCCAGCGCCACCCCCAGGTCGGACTCCCACGAGCGCTGGTAGGCAAGGCGCGCCTCGCCCTCACCGGGTGCCAGCTGGTCGTAGGCCTTGGCCACCTCGGGCTCGAGCCGGCCCACCAGCGCCTCGCGTGCCGCGGTGAGCTCCCCCCCTCTGTCGACCAGGGCCCGGTCCCACACGTCCAGGGTGGAGACCACGTCGGCGGTGAGGCGCCCCCCCGCTTGTCGCAAGAGGGCCCCGCGCTGGCGCAGGATGCGGTCGACCTCGGAGCGCAGAGACTCGTAGCGAGGGTGAAGGGAGACGAGCACGTCGTCCAGATACCGGCGCCGCCCAGCCGGAGCACCCTTCACCAGATCCAGGTCGTCGGGGGCGAACACCGTCACCCGCAAGATGCCCAGCAGGTCGCGCCCTTGCTTCAGCGGCGAACGGTTCAGAAGCACACGATCGCGCCCGACGCGGTTGAGCTCGGCCTCGATCAACAGGCGCCGGCCCGACTCATCGCCCTGACCACGAATGACGGCGCTGTCAGCCCCGTGTCGTACAAGGGCCTCCCGGGGCGCCCGCCGGAAGGATGACAGAGTGGCCAGGTAGCCGATGGCCTCGAGAAGGTTTGTCTTTCCCTCCCCGTTGTCACCGAGCACCAGCGTGAGGCCGGCGGGAGCCAGCTCCAGCTCCAGCTCGTTGTAGTTACGGAAGTCGCGCAGCCACAGGTTGGTGAGCCGCACAGCCCGGCTCCCGGCCGGTCACGACACCCGCACGGGCATCAGCAGGTAGAGGTACTCGGAGGCATCGGTGGCTCGGATGGTGGCCGGCTTGAGGGCGTCGAGGGTCTCGAGCAGCACCTCGTCGCCGGTGATGGCTTCGATGCCGTCGATGAGGTACGCGGGGTTGAAGGCCACCGTCATCTCGCTTCCCTCATACTTGGCATCCACGTCCTCGGTCGCCTGCCCGACCTCCTGGGTCACCACGGTGAGCTCGATGCCCTCGGCCCGGAGTGTGATTCTCACCGGCGTGGTGTTGTCCCTGACCAGGAGCTTCACCCGGCGCACGGCGTCGAGAAGGGCTTCCCGGCCCACCCTGAGCCGGTTGGGATAGCTGGCGGGGATGAGCTGGCGGTAGTTGGGGAACTCGCTCTCGATGAGCCGGGTGGTCAGGCGGACGGGACCGAGCTCGAAGGCGGCGTCGTGGTCGGCCAGACGGAGAACCACCTGCTCGGCGCCGGCCAGGAGGCGCTGGAGCTCGGCCAGAGCCTTGGCCGGGACCAGGACCCGCTGGCCCTCCCGCAGCACGGTGGCGCCGGGCAGGTCCCGAACCGCCAGCCGGTACGAGTCCGTGGCCACCAGCCGAAGCCCACCCTCCTCGGCTGCCAGCAGCACGCCGGTGAGCATGGGCCTGGCGTCGTCGGTCGACGCCGCCCTCACCACCTGGCGCAGAGCCTCGGCAAACTCGCTGGCCTGGAGGCTGACGGCCTCGCCGGCGGGAGCGGGAAGGCGAGGAAAGTCCCCCACGGGGAGGGTGCGCACCACGAAGTGGGACCGGCCCGAGGCGATGCGGACCTCGTCGTCATCGCCCTCCACCGTGACCGCGCCGGGGTCCAGGGAGCGCACTATCTCGATCCCGAGTCTGGCCGGCACCACGACCACGCCGTCCACCAGGCCGGCCACGGGTGTCTCGGCCTGAATGGTCAGGTCGAGATCGCTTCCCGCCAGGTGGAGCACGTCTCCCGTCACCTCGAGGCGGATCCCGGAGAGAGCCGGGAGGGCGCCGCCCCGATTGGCCACGGCTCTTCCGGCTGTTCCGAGCGCCTCCACCAAGACGTCACGCTCGCAGCGGAACTTCACCGTCGGTCGCTCCTCTTCTTCTTGATAGGTATGTCTTTCAGAGACGGTAGTAGGCGCTGTGGATTGTGGACGCGCCGGCATCATGGCTGGTTAGAACACAAAAAAATATTCTGTCTTGTAATCCAGGATCGCACAGGGCGGGCGTGACAGAGGGGAGCCGCGTGCCCGCCGCGGTGGAAGAGGTCCCGCCATCCACCTCGAAACCCTCCTGTGCCCACAGCTTGTCCCATGCCGTCCCACCGGTCAGTCACCGCTTTTGATCATGTGGGTGAGCTCGGTGACCTGGTCGTATATCTGGCGTCGCTCCTTCATGAGGGCGGAGATCTTCTCCACGGCGTGAATCACCGTGGTGTGGTCCCGGCCTCCGAACTCCCGTGCGATGGCCGGATAGCTGAAATCCGTCAATTCCCGGAAGACGTACATGCCCACCTGGCGGGCCGCCACCAGCGGCCGGCGCCGGCTTGTCCCGCACAGCTCCTCGATGCTGAAGCCGAACATCTTGGCTGTGGCCTCGAGTATGCGCTGGGGTGTGACGACCCTGGGGGCGTTGTTGACCACCAGGTCGGACAGGACCTGCTCGGCCAGCTCGATGGTCAGGGGCTCGACGTTGAGGCTGGCGTAAGCACACACGCGGATGAGGGCGCCCTCCAGCTCGCGGATGTTGTCCTTCACGTGGGTGGCGATGAACTCCAGCACCTCGTCGGGCACGGTGGTGCGCTCACCCTCGGCCTTCTTGCGCAGGATGGCGAGGCGGGTCTCGAGCTCGGGGGGCTGGACGTCGGTGATGAGTCCCGACAGGAAGCGACTCCGGAGGCGATCCTCCAGGGTGGCGATCGATTTGGGGGGCCGGTCCGAGGTGATGACGATCTGCTTGGAGGCGCCGTAGAGGGAGTTGAAGGTGTGGAAGAACTCCTCCTGCAGACCCTCCTTGTTCTCCATGAACTGGATGTCGTCGATGAGGAGCACGTCGCACTCCCGATAGCGCCGCTTGAAGGCGGTGGTGGCGTTGGTGCGTATGGCGTCCACGAACTCGTTCATGAACGTCTCGGTGGAGACGTACCGCACGTGGCGGGCGGGAAAGTTCTCTCGCACGTAGTTGCCGATGGCGTGCAGGAGGTGGGTCTTGCCCAGCCCAGCCCGGCCGTGGATGAACAGCGGGTTGTAGGACTTGGCCGGGGTCTCCGCCACCGACAGGGCCGCGGCGTGGGCGAAGCGGTTGGAGGCTCCGGTGACGAAGGCGTCGAACGTGTAGCGGAAGTTCAGCGGGGCCTCGTCGAGTACGGAGACGGCCGCCTCGGGCGCGCGGGTGGACCGCGGAGACGCCGATTCGGTCCAGCTGGCTCCGCCGAGGAGGCCGGCAGGGTGGCCGTCGGGGTCGCTCACCTGCACCGTTGCCGGTTGGACCTCGATGTGGACGTCGAGGTGGGAGCCTGCCGCCCCGGTCAGAGCGTCCTGCACGAGGGGCAGATAGCGACCGTCGATGCGCTCTTTTGCAAGCGAGGACGGCACGCCCAGCACCAGGGCGTCGTCATCCACCCTCAGCGGGCTGATGGCTTCGAACCATGTCTTCCAGGTGGCTTCGGCCACTTGGCTGCGCAGGGCCTGGGAACAGAGAATCCACAGACGTTCCGCCTCCGTCACCAGCGCATCTGCCTCCCCATCCAGGCTGTGTCCACACGGTGATCCACAGTCTGTGGATCACCGCCTCCGGCTGCCTTCCGATCAGACGTGGGTTGTCCACAACTGCGCCGGCCCTGGGGAAGAAGGGCAACGGACTGATTCCTCGAACGTCCTGCCGACGTGGGACGGCGACCGTACCACCGAGGGTGCGGAGGCGCACTAGGTGTCGTGGAAAACGTCCTCACCTGGGCCAACGAGGACAAGATGACCGCTTGGACGTGACCAAGGTCACCGTCGCGCTCCACCCGCGCCGGAGTGGCGTGCCCGACACCCTCCCTCTAGCCTGGAGCGGACCGGCCGGCGCCGGCCTGCGTTCGCGCTGCCGGCCCCCAGGAGAGGGGCCGAGGAGGCGATGAGTGAAGCGCACCTTCCAACCCAACACGCGCAAGCGGGCGAAGAACCATGGCTTCCGCCATCGCATGTCGACACGGGCGGGCCGAGCCATTCTCCAGGCGCGCCGGCGCAAGGGCCGCCACCGCCTGGCGGGCTGAGCAACCACCGAGGCGGCCCGGCCGACGCCTCGCCCCAGCAGACCGGGATCGCCGGGAGACGCCGCATCTGGCGCATCCGCGACCGCAGGACGTTCGAGGCACTGCGCGTCAGCGGTCGATACCTACGCCGGGGACCGATCACGGTAACCTTCCTGAGCGGAGATTCCGGTACGCCGCCGCGGTTCGCCTACGCAGTCGGGCGGCGGGCCGGGACGGCGGTCGCCCGCAATCGATTGCGGCGTCGCCTACGTGCCGTCGTGGCCACCGCCGGTGCCTTGCGGTCCGGTGCCTACCTCGTCGGCGCCGGCCCGGAGGCGGCCCGGCTTCCGTTCGGAGAGTTGAGGGAAACCCTGTGGGAGGCGTTGGAGGCGGTGGCACGACTGCCGGACAGGCAACGGCAGTGATCGACTCGCCGCCTTCCCCCGCGCCCGCCCGGCCAGCCGTCGCCCCGGAAGGCCCCGCCCGCCCCGGCCCGGTGGCCCGAGTCCTGGTGACGGCGGTGCGGGCCTACCAGTTGTTGAGGGGCCAACGGCCCTCGCCCTGCCGCTACTGGCCCACCTGCTCCGCCTATGCCATAGAAGCCATCGAGCGTCACGGCGCGGCCCGAGGCAGCTGGCTCGCCGCCCGCCGCCTGGCCCGTTGCCACCCCTGGGGCCCCTTCGGGGCCGACCCCGTCCCCGAGTGAGGATCCTGCATGAACCCGTTTGACGCGCTCTTCAAGGGCCTGGCCGGTCTGATCGCCTTCTATTACGGGCTGATCCCCAACTACACGGTGGCCATCTCCCTGCTCACCATCACGGTCATGGTCGTCCTCGCTCCTCTGACGTGGAAGAGCACCCGGTCGATGATCTCCATGCAGGCGCTGCAGCCCGAGATCAAGAAGCTGCAGCAGAAGCACAAGAACGATCGCCAGAAGCTCAACGAGGAGACCATGGCGCTGTACCGGGAGCACCAGGTCAACCCGGTCACGTCCTGCCTGCCGACCTTCCTCCAGCTCCCGGTGTTCTTCATCATGTTCGCCGTCCTCCGGGGCCTCACCCACGCGCCCAAGGGATCAGCGGCGGGGTTCGACCCGAAGTACATCTCCCACGCCAGCAAGCTCTACAAGAGCCTGGTCCACCAGCACCACATGCGGGCCTTCGGCATCAACCTAGAAGACTCTGCCAGCAAGGCGCTGTCCAAGCACGGGGTGGCGACGGCATTACCATTTCTAGTCATTGCCGTCTTGGTATTCGTCACGCAGTGGTACAACCAGCGGCAGATGACGGGCCGCAACCCGCAGACGGCGCAGGCCAACCCTCAGGCCCAGATGATGACCAAGATCATGCCGCTGCTGTTCGGTGTCTGGGCCTTCATCTTCTCCGCCGGCCTCAACGTCTACTTCCTGGTCTCCACCCTCTTCCGCATCGCCCAGCAGGACCTCATGTACCGATTGGATCCTGCCCTGGCGGCCACCGCCGGGATGACCAAGCAACCCAGGCCGGCGCCGCCCAAACGCCCCAGTCAAGACTCCGGTCGAGGGCCACGGGCTGGAGGCGGTGCCGGCGACAGCGGCGCGCCACCGCGCTCGACTGGGACCGGTGACACCACCGGCGCGTCTCCGCGCTCCGGCGGCGGCAACGGCGCCGGTCGCGGCCCGGGGACGCCACCTACGGGTAATGGTTCGCGAGATGGCGCCCGGGGCAGGGGTAGATCCGGGAGGCGTCGTTCCAAGAGGGGACGCTGAGCCCCCGCAAGGATCACTGAGCCATGGAGTGGGT
>Ga0209577_10002686_pt1 | contig 16956 bp, 15 predicted proteins | sample GraSoiAngelo_109_FD_185874 | JGI IMG/M metagenome (GOLD analysis project Ga0209577, IMG submission 185874) | Grasslands soil microbial communities from the Angelo Coastal Reserve, California, USA - 14_0903_12_20cm (SPAdes) (version 2) | ecosystem: Environmental > Terrestrial > Soil > Grasslands...
CGCAGCTCGCTGACCCGGATGCCGGCGCCGACGAGCGCCGCATTGAGGTCGGCCGCCTGCTGCGGATCGATGTTCAACCGCAGCGTGCCGTCCACCGTGGTGACGGCGCCGTTGCCGACGAGCCGCTCCAGGGTGCGACGCGCGGCGTCCTGGGGCGTGGCCCGGACGACGAGCGAGGCCTGGCCGCGCAGCTCGTGCACGGTCCCCTGCCGGATGAGCCGGCCGTGGTTGATGATGGCCACCCGGTCGCAGACCTGCTCCACCTCGTTGAGCAGGTGGCTCGAGAGCAGGACCGTGCGCTCGCCGCTGCCTAGCCGCCGGACCAGGGCTCGCATCTCGACCACACCCTGCGGGTCAAGCCCGTTGGTCGGCTCGTCCAGGATCATCAGCTCCGGCTCCTTGATCAGGGCGGCGGCGACGGCGAGGCGCTGCTTCATGCCCATGGAGTAGGTCGCGAACCGGTCGCGGGCGCGCGGAAGCAGGTCGACCGTCTCCAGCGCCCCGTCGATACGTGAGTGGTGAACGCCAGCGTAGTCGGCCATCACCTTGAGGTTCTCGCGGCCCGAGAGGTAGGGGTAGAAGGCCGGCGACTCCACCAGCGAGCCGATCAGGCGCAGCCCAGCGGGGTTGCCGGGGGTATGACCGGCCACCATCGCCGTGCCGGCGGTGGGGCGGATAAGGCCCAGCAGCATGCGCAGGGTCGTCGTCTTCCCGGCGCCGTTGGGGCCCAGAAATCCGAAGACCTCGCCCCGCCGGACCTCCAGGTCGAGGGTGTCGACCGCGGTGATGGCTTCGCCGTAGCGCTTGGTCAGGCTACGGGTGACGATGACGGTATCGGTCGCGGCCATGAAAAGCCTCCTTCTGCGAAGAATGATGTCCGGGCCTCACGCTACTCGGGCGGCGGCCGGCTGTCGTCACCTGCGGGTGTGATCTTTGCCTCCCCCGTACGGCGGAGACGGCAGGCTACTGGGCGGAGCCGGGCTTGATCAACCCCACCTCGTAGGCGAAGATCACCGCCTGCACCCGGTCCCTGAGATCGAGCTTGTCGAGCACGTGCGCGACGTGGGTCTTGACGGTCGCTTCGCCCACCTTCAGCTCGGCCGCGATCTCCGGGTTGGAGAGGCCGCGGCCCAGCAGGCGCAGGACCTCGCGCTCGCGCTCGGTCAGCGTCTTAAGCTCCGTCCCGGCGGCGCGCACCGGGGCCCGCTGCCGGGCGAACTCTTCGACCAGCCGCCTGGTGATCGACGGCGCCAGGAGCGCGTCGCCCGCGGCGGCGACCCGGACGCCGTGCACCAGCTCCTCGGGCGGGACGTGCTTGAGCAGGAAGCCGGTGGCCCCCGCGGCAAGGGCATCGAAGACGTACTCGTCCAGGTCGTACGTGGTCAGTATCACCACCTTGCTCTGCGCTCCCGCGGCGGTCAGGCGGCGGGTGGCTTCGATCCCGTCCAGGCCGGGCATCCTCACGTCCATCAGGACCACGTCCGGGCGCAGCCGCCGGACCTCCTCGATCGCCTTCAGCCCGTCACCCGCCTCGCCCGCCACCTCGATGTCCGGCTGGGCCTCGAGGATCATCCGAAAGCCGGCTCGGACCAGGGCCTGGTCGTCGACGATCAGGACCCGGATCGCCATCAGGGTTCCGCACCGAGCGGCAGCCGCGCGTGCACCCCGAAGCCGCCCCCCGGCTCAGGCCCGGCCCGCAGCTCACCGCCGAAGAGGGCCACGCGCTCCCGCATCCCGATCAGCCCGTGGCCGGAGGAGGCCGGCTGCTGCTCACCCCTTCCCTTTCCGTCGTCGCGGACGTCGAGGGCCAGCACCCGCTCGCTGTACTGGACCCGGATCTCCACCCGGCTCGCCCGGGCGTGCTTGAGCACGTTGGTGGTGGCCTCCTGCAGGATGCGGTAGGCGGAGAGGTCGACCGCCGGAGGCAGCGGACGGGACTGGCCTTCGACGAGGACCTCGACCGCCAGCCCCGCCGCTCGCAGCTCCTCGACAAGGACTCCCAGCTGCCCCATCCCCGGCTGCGGGCTCCGCTCCGGCGCCACGCCGCCGCTCCGGCGAAGGACGCCCAGCAGCTGGCTCAGCTCGATCAGGGTCTGGCGAGCCGTGGTCTCGATCAGGGCCAGGGCCGACGCCGACGCCTCCGGCTTGCTCGCCTGGACCGCGCGCGCCGCGCCCGCCTGGATCGCGATCACGCTCACGTCGTGCGCCACCACGTCGTGCAGCTCGCGGGCGATCCTGGCCCGCTCCTCGTCCGCGGCCAGGCGGCGCACCTGGTCCCGCTCGCCCTCCATCCGGGCCGCCCGCTCTTCCAGCTGGGCCACGTAGGCTCGCCGGGTTCGCAGGTAGTCGCCGATCAGCCAGGCCGCGACGAAGAACAGGCTGGGCACCGTGATCGCGAAGGAGCGCGGGTTGCCGCTGATCCCGAAGGCGACGAAGCCGGCCAAAAAGGCGCAGCCGGCCAGGACCAGGAAGACCAGCCGCAGCCGCAGCTGCTCGTAAGCCGCGACGCTGTACATCGCGATCAGCAGGCCCAGGCCGGCGACTCCGGGGTTGAGCCCGAGCAGGACCTTGGCGCCGAATGCGCAGGCCACCAGCAGCAGCACCAGGCTGGGCCGGCGGCGCCTCCAGAGCAGGGGCACGGTCTGGATCAGCAGGAGAGCCGCGGCCAGCACCACCACCGATGGGCCGTGAAGACGCACCCCGGCAACCCCCTCGCCGGCGGCCCGCAGGCCGACGAACGTGCTAAGCCCCAGCAGCAGGAGCACGCCGACCAGCAGCCGGTCGACGGTCTGCGGCCGAAGGCGTCCCACCCAGGCCCACTGACGGGGCCGCGCGTCCATCCGCTCCAGCCTAGCGGGGGCGCGTGGGCGCCGAATCAGCCCCAAGGAGGACGCGTCCCCCACGCGGCGGAGGCGCGGGAATAGACGTCGAGGCACAGGGGTTGACAAAGGGAGATGGAGGCCAGGATCGCCCAGGCCCTGGAAAAGGGCGGCGTGATCGACATCACGACCACCGGCAGCCGCAGCGGGGAGCCGCGCCGGGTCGAGATCGTGCTCCACAACATCGACGGTCGCCTCTACATCAGCGGACGCCCCAGCCCGCACAAGCGCAAGTGGATCGCCAACCTGGAAGCCGATCCGCACCTCACCGTCCATCTCAAGCAGTCGGTCCACGCGGACCTTCCGGCGCGGGCCCGCATCGTCAGCGACGAGCCCGAGCGGCGCTCGGTGCTGGCTCACGTGGCCCGGAACTGGAACGTGCGCGACGTCGAACCCATGGTCAGGCAGAGCCCGCTGATCGAGGTCACGCTCGCGCCCTGAATCCCTCCCCCTTCACGGGCGAGGGCTAGGGTGGGGGGTGTCTCAGGCGACTACCTTGAGCCGCTCCTCCAGCTCCCCGGTCGTCAGGTACATGGGCGCGGCGAACTCCTTGCCGACGGCCTGCTGCAGCGCCCTGGACAGGTAGCCCTTGAAGCGGGCGCGATCCTCGGCGGGACCGGCCAGGTACAGGGGAAGGCTGCCGTTGGGGTCGCGCCGGCTGAGCCACTCCGCGACCGCCTTGAAGTTCCACTTCACGTGGAGGTCCTCGTGGCGCTGGAACTTGTCGTCTGACCAGCCGCCCTGCTTGTGCTTCTTGATCGGGTCGCCCTTCAGGTCGGCGATCTCGTGGACCCGCCCCAGGAAGGCCGCGAACACCCGGGCCTCCTCCTTGTCGACGAGCACGATCTGAGCGGGCGGATGCCGTTGTGACTGCTCGGCGATCTGTTCCAGGCGCAGGCCCTCCGCGATCGCGATCTCGCTCCGAACGTCGTCGGGCAGCCAGAAGGCCTCGAAGAGGCCGGCGGGCTCGCTGCTGAAGACGGCGAGCGGCTTGCCGGGCGGCGATTGCTCCTCGAGGAAGCCGCGCACACGTCCGGCCTCACGCTGCAGGGCGGCCTTCGACCTCCTGTCCAGCTGCTCCTCTTGCGTGCGCGCCAGGTCCTTGAGCAGCGCGACGTAATAGCGCGCGTCCAGCGCCGGGCCCGCGGGCAGGTAAAGGCTGAGCGCGAGCTCGGGATAGCGGGCGTTGCTGAGCCCGCGCAGGTCGATCATGTCCATTCATTCAATATAGGACTGGATGAGGGCATCGCCTTCGGCCTCGAGCGCGGAACGCTGGGCGAACGCGCTGGCCGAGTGGGCGATCCCGCCCGAGATCCTGGCGCGGGCTCCGGCCTCGCCCTGGGAGTTTCCACCCGGCATCCTGGAGCGTCGCGCCGACCGCGCGGCGACGCGGCGCACGCCCTCCGACCGCGTGGCGGCCGCGGCCTTGCCGGCTGCGGGTGCCGTCCTCGACGTGGGCTGCGGTGCGGGCGCCGCCTCGCTGCCGCTGGCGGGCCGGGCATCGCTCCTGGCCGGAGTCGACGTGGACACGCGCGCCCTGGGCGAGTTTCGCGGCCGGGTCGAGGCGGCCGGCGTGAGGGCTGTCACGGTCGAGGGACGCTGGCCGGACGTCGCGGGCAGGGTGCCCCAAGTGGACGTCGCCGTCTGCCACCACGTGGCCTACAACGTCCCTGGGCTGCCCGCTTTCGCGCGCCGCCTCACCGAGAAGGCGCGCTCCAGGGTGGTGCTGGAGCTGACGCTGGTCCATCCCCGCGCCCACCTCAACGGCCTCTGGCTTCACTTCCACGGCCTGGCCCGGCCCGACCGGCCGACCGCCGACGACGCGGAGGCCGTGCTCCGCGAGGCCGGGCTCGAGGTCGAGCGCCAGGACTGGACGCCCTCCGAGCCGAGCACCTGGTTCGAGACCCTGGAGGAAGCCGCCGGCTGGACCGCGCGGGCGCTCTGCCTCACCGGCGAGCGCCTGGGCGAGCTGACCCGCCTGATCGAGCCGGACCTGCTGCGACTCGATGGCATGGTCGCCCAGGCGCCACGTCCACGGGCCACCATCTGGTGGAAAGGGGAGGCGCGCTAGCTGGAATGGACCTGGTCCTGTGGGCCGTGGCCGCCGTCGTCATCGGCGCCTTCGGCACCCTGGTCGGTGTTGGCGGCGGCATCGTCCTGGTCCCCATCCTTCTCTTCGTCTACCCCAGCGAGTCTCCCGGCCGGCTGACCGCGATCTCTCTGGCGGTGGTCTTCGCCAACGCGGTCTCCGGCTCAGCCGCGTACTTCAGGCTGCGCCGCCCTGATTACCGCTCGGGCATCGTCCTCGCCCTGGCCACGATTCCCGGGGCGGTGCTCGGCGCCATCGTGGTCACGGCCATCCCGGTCAAGACCTTCGACCTGATCATGGGAATCGCCCTGCTGGCGGTGGCGCTCAGGCTCCTTATCAGCCCCAGCGGCACCCATCCTCTCCTCGACCAGAGCGCCATGAGCGTCCACCGCCACCTGGTCGACACCTCCGGGGTGGTCGCCGACTACCGCTTCAACCTGGGACTGTCGGCCCTGCTGAGCACGGGAGTCGGCTTTCTCGCCAGCCTGCTCGGGGTCGGCGGCGGAATCATTCAGGTGCCGCTCCTGACCATCTTCTTCAGCTTTCCCGCGCACGTGGCCACGGCGACCTCGCAGTTCGTGCTCATGATCACCTCCGCCTCCGCGACCGTGACCCACGTCCTTCACGGCGACCTCGGCAGGTTCGTCCCCTTGACCCTGGCCCTGGCGGCGGGGATGGTCGTCGGCGGACAGCTCGGCGCCGCGCTCTCTCGCCGGGTGAGCGCCAGCGGGCTGATCCGTCTGCTGACCCTGGCGCTGGCGTTAGCCGGCGTCCGGCTCCTGGTCCAGGGCCTGTAGACTCGCGCCATGCCTGCCGCGGCCGGCGCCGGCGAGCTCATCCTGGAGCGGCAGGGCGCCGTCCAGTGGATCACGTTCAACCGCCCGCGGGTCCGCAACGCCCTGACCCCCGCCATGTACGGCCGGCTGGCGGACGCGTGTCGCGGCCTCGACCAGGACCGGTCGGTGCGGGCCCTGGTCATCACCGGTGCCAACGGCACCTTCGCCGCGGGCGCCGACATCGCGCAGTTTCGGTTGATACGCGCCGAACGGGAGGTCCTGGAGTACGAGGCGCGGGTGGAGGACACGCTGGCCGCGCTCGAGTCGGTCCGGGTTCCGACGATCGCGGCCATCGCCGGGGCCTGCACCGGCGCCGGAGCCGCCATCGCCGCGGTCTGCGACCTCCGGCTGGCGGCGCCATCCGCGCGTTTCGGCTTCCCCATCGCCCGCACCCTGGGCAACTGCCTTTCCACTGCGACCCTCAGCCGGATCGTCGCCCTGCTCGGCATGGCGCGAACGGCCGACCTGCTGCTGCGCGCCCGCCTGATGGAAGCTGCCGAGCTGGAGACCGTGGGCGTGGTGAGCGAGGTGACCGGCGAGGACGCACTGGCCCACCGCGCTCAGGAGCTGGCGGAAGAGGTGGCCTCCTTCGCGCCGCTCACCCTGTGGGCTGCCAAGGAGGCGCTGCGCCGGCTGAGGCCGCGGCTCCACGAGCCCGGCGCCGATCGCGACCTGGTCCTGGCCTGCTACCTGTCGCGCGACTTCCGCGAGGGGGTCGAGGCCTTCCTCGAGAAGCGCAAGCCGGTCTGGACCGGCGAATAACATCCCCCTCAGTCAATCCCCCTCCCCCTCGATGGGGGAGGGTCGGGGTGGGGGTGCTGCAAAGAACCTTCAGCTGGCTGACATCTCAGGCCGGGCGCCCGATCACCGGCAGGTGGGCACCCAGACGCAGCACGACCGGCGCCAGGCGGCTGCCCTGGAACTGCGGGCGCAGCTCGCGCTCGTACCAGGCCAGCGCCTGAGCGTACTGCCCGAGCGCGGTGAGAGGCACGGGGTGGATCGTCGCCACTCCGCTGATCGGGGCCAGCACCCGGTCGGCGCCGGTCATGCCCACCAGCACGACGTAGACGATGACCCCGGCCAGCGCGCCGTGGACCGCGGCTCCCAGGAGGCGGTCGACCTGGCGGGCGAGCGGCAGCCGGAAGGCGGTGCCGAGCAGGCTCCGCCCCAGGATCGCGACCACCAGGCCGACCACGCCCGGGAGCGCCACCATCGCCAGCGGCCGCGGGATGCTGGGCGGGACGATGGCGTCAAGGAGCGCCGGGTGGGTGGTCACGATCCAGAGGGTTACCAGGAAGCCCGCCTCGGCCAGCAGCGGCCCGATCAGTCCCCGGCTCCAGCCGAGCAGCAGACCGAGGGCCAGGACGGCGACGATCCCACCATCGACCAGGTTCATGCTGCCGCGCACTATAGCGAGAATGTCGGGGTGGTGGAAGCGTTCCCCGGCGGTCTCCGCCTGACCACTCTGGAGGGGATCGACGCCCTGCCCGCGAGCGAGCACCTGTCCCTGGCACGTCCGGCCGGCGTCTACCAGAGCCGCGGCTGGCTGGAGGTCTCCGAGCGTATGGCCAGGGGACCGGTCCGCTACGTCCTCGCTCGCGACGCCTGGGGCCGGCTGATGGGACTGCTGCCCCTCTACCTGTCTCCCGGCGGCGAGCCGGGCACCTTCTATGACCCGGCGGAAAGCCTCGGCCAGGGTTCGCCCTGGCTGGCCGGCGCCGCCTCACCCGTCGCCCTCCTCGGGGCGCGCGCCGGCTACCTCGCCGGCTGGTCGGTCCGAAGCGGCCAGGGCGAGGCCGGGACGGCCCGGCTGGTGGGCCTCCTCTTTACAGAAGGATGCCGGGTCGCGTACAGCCTCGGGGCGCGGCTGGTGAGCATGCAGTTCCTCCCCAGGTCCGAGGCCGAGCTCCTGGTCGCCTCGGGCGCCGCCGGACCGCAGGAGCTGGTGCCCCAGCGCCCCCAGGCGCGCATCCGCGTACCGTCCGGCGGCTTCGACGCCTACCTGGCCAGCCTCCCGCCGGCCCGCCGGTCGGCGGTGCGCCGCGACCTGCTCCGCTACGCTCGCTCCTCCTGCGTCACCTCCCGGCTGCGCCTGTCCGAGGCGCTCGACTTCGCCTCCGAGCTGATGGGCCGGGTCCAGGACAGGCACGGCCGGCCGATCGAGGCCTCGCTCCTGCGCCGCATGCTCGCCACTCAGGCTCGCAGCCTCGACCAGGCCAGCCTGCTGGTGGCCAGCTACCGGGGCGCCCGTCCGATCGCCTGCTCCCTCTCCTACCTGGACGGCGACACTCTCTACCTGCGCGCCGCCGGCCTGGACCACGCCGCCGCCGAGGCGACGGGAGCCTACTTCGAGACCGCCTTCTACGAGCCGATCCGGTACGCCGGCGAGCGGGGGATGCGCTGGCTCCACGTGGGGACCGGATCGCTTCGCCCCAAGCTGCTGCGAGGCGCACGGCTGGAGCCGCTCTTCGGGGCCTTCCGCCGCGACGACGGCATCCGGGTCACCGGGGCCGACTCGGACCGCGCCGCCCGGCGCATGCTCGACCAGGCGCGTACCGAGCTGGGACCACTATGGCCCTCAGACTTCGACCACCGCCTCTGACCGCTCCCAGGCCAGGCTCAGGCCGGTGAGCCAGAGGAACCAGGCGGCGCAGAGGAGCAGCGCCCAGCGGTCGGCGCGGACGCCGAAGGCGACGGCTACGCCGATGACGCCAACCGCGGACAGCGCCGCCCCCAGGCCGGCTGCCCGCGATTGCAACGCCGGCAGGGCCGCCGCGCTGACGTCCCGCTGGATCCGGGCCTGAGTGGCGGCGTTGGAGGTCAGCATGCCGCCGCCACAGATGCCCACCGCCAGCAGGAGCAGGCCCAGGCTGGTGGCAAAGGCGCTGATGGCGAAGCTCGCCGCCAGCGCCAGCAGCGTGGGCGCGATCGGGACCGGCGCGCGGCGGCGGCGCAGGAGGAACCCGGCTCCGATCGCGACCGAAGGAAAGACCACCTCGCTCAGGGCGTAGCCGCGCTGGCCGGCGTTGAGACGCTGGAGCACGATCAGGGGCACCGTGACGTTGAGCAGGTTCAGGGCCACGTAGCCGGCCGGGGCGACCAGGTAGGCGCGCAGCGGGGTCGGCGCCGGGATCGGAGCCAGCGCGGCGGGGGCCTCGCCCACCGCCCGCGCGGAGGCGGGCGTGGGGGGCACGGCGGCGGCAAGGATGGCCGCCTGGAGGGCGAAGGTGAAGGCGTCGATCAAGAAGAGGACCGAGGCCGAAGCGTGGCCGCGGGCCGCCAGTCCCGAGGCGCCGACGATGGCGCCGATCTGAGACGAGAGCTGGAGCATCAGGTTGGCCTGGGTCAGCATCCCGGTCTCGAGTAGCCGGGGCAGGTTGCTGAGCACTGTGACACGCATGACCATGCCCAGGATGCCCTGGGTCGCGGCGGCCAGGTAGAGCACCAGGATCGAGGCTGTGGCCAGGGCGGCGGCGGCCATGGCCAGCGAGACCGCGGCTTGCAGGACCGCAATCCCGGCGCCGACCGAGTGCAGCGGACGCCCGGCCAGGCGCGGCCCCAGCAGCGGCAGCATCAGCGCCACCGGCGCGAAGCCGAGCAGGACCACGCCGGCCACCGTCAGCGACGAGCCCGTGCGCTCGAAGAGGTAGGTGACCAGCGCCACCAGGGTGAGCACGTTCCCCGCCACCGAGATCCCGTTCGCGGTGGTGATCAAGCCTAGGAGCGGGCGATGCGGCGCCGCCGCCACCGGCTTACTCGCCGTAGAGCTGTCGAAGGCGCCTGTCCACCTGGTGATCAGGGTTATACACCGCGACTCGTTCCTCGAGGAGCGACTCGCCGTCCGGGTTCAGCCCGGCGAGCTGGCGCAGGGTGGCCACCAGCGCGGTGCGGTCGCAGAGCCCGACCTCGCCCAGGGCCGGCAGGCCCGGACCCGCGATCACCACCAGGAGCTGACCCTCGCCCGGCGCCGCCACGATCACCGGTCCGGTCTCGATCTCGTTCTCCAGCGCCTCGCGCACGCGCTCAGGGTCCTGGGCGCGCCAGCGCGTCGGGCGGAGCGCGAGCTGGCCCCCCTCGCCGGCGACCGCGGCACAGGCCGAGGCCAGCCACTCCGCCGGGTCCAGGCCCGGCAGTGTCTGGATCAAGGCCCAGGCGCCGACGTCGATCATCGCTCCCACGATGGGATGCGCCGGCCCGGCGCCGACGACCTCGCCGGCGCTCGCGTCTCCGACCAGCTCCACGATCAGGGTCACACTCTGGATCCGGCCTTGCAGGTGCAGTTTCCGCACGAGGCTCCGCAGCCCGTCGCCTGAGGGCTGCGGCTGATGGTGTGCCCCTCGCGGGCGAAGAGCATGCCCGCGCCGACCCGCGTTTCCCCTCGAGCCACCATCAGCACCCGGTCGATGCCGATGGCGCCGCCCGCCATGGGCGGCATACCCAGCTCGGCGCTGCGCAGCAGGCCCTCGTTGGTCGGCACGTAGGGCAGGCCGGCCGCCACCCGGTGGGCGCGGCGGGCGTCGTAGCGAGCCCGCAGCTCCGCCGGAGTCGTGAGGTTCTCATAGGCATGGGCCAGCTCCAGCCCACCCGGCAGGAAGAGCTCCGCCCGCAGCGCCCGGTGCGAGTCTGAGGGATCGAGGCAGGCGCTCAGGGCCAGCTCCGCGGGGAAGTGCGTGATCCAGACCGGCTGGCGGAGTTGAGGCAGGACGTAACGCTCCAGCAGCGCCTCCAGCCATTCGCGCTTCCACTGCGCGCGCTCCCCCTGGACGTCGCAGCGCAAGCCGGCCGCCTCCAGGCGGGCCCGCAGCCCCGCGGCGGTAACGTTCTCCTCCGCGGTCAGGTCGAGACCGGTGGCGCTCCGCACCAGGTCGCCGAAAGTCACCCGGGTGAAGGGCCGGGTGGTATCGAAGGCGCGCCCCGACCAGGTGAGCTGGTTCCCGGCAATCGTGCGCATCACCGACCGGATCACCTCGTCGGCCAGCGTCAAAGCCGCCTCGAAGTCCATCAGCCGGCGGTAGTACTCGAGCGACTGAAACTCGGTCAGGTGCCAGTCGTCGGGCGGGTCGTCGCGGACGTTGGTGGAGATCTCGTAGACGGCCTCCAGCCCGGCCGTCAGGTAGCGCTTCAGGTACTCCTCGGGATCGGTGCGCAGGTTGTAGCGGCGTCCCTGGACCGGCTCGGTCGTCACCTGGCGCACGAACCCCATCTCGGCCGCCGTCTGGAGCGCGGGAGTGGTCACCTCGATGAAGTCGCGGCCGTCGAGCTCGCGGCGGAGCAGGGCCAGCGCTCGCGCCCGGTCGAGGATCGGGAGGAGCCGCTGCGGCTCGCGCAGCGCGGGCAGCTCGGGTGGGTCGAAGCCGGTGACGTCCCGGGTCGCAACCCGTATCACGTCGCAGTGCTCTGCGGCCAGCCCGCCCCTCAGCACGTCCCACACTCCATCCACCCGGACCCAGCCGTAGAGGGGCGCCTCGCCGCAGACCACGGGGACCGCCGCTGCGCCGTCGGCCAGGACCGTGCCCTCCCGGACCGGCAGGATCCGTCCCACCGCCTGGAGCCGCTCGCCCTGGGAGAGGGTGTGCTCCAACTGCTCGGCGAGCGGTCTCGCGGGCGCCACGCGGCGCTCCGCCGCCACGCCCTCGGCCCCGTTCACCGGCGCCCGTGCGTCCGCCGTCAGAGAGGGCGGCACGACACTCGAGGGACCCACCAGCTGGGCCTCCGTACCGGCCCGGGCCACGGCCTCGCTCTCGCACAGGCAGGAGAGTTCGTACCTGCGCTGCACCAGGTAGTCGGTGGAGTGCAGCAGCTCCCACAGCGGACCCTCGCTGACGTGGCGGGCGTCCCCGGGCAGCTGGTGTTCGAGGATGGCGATCCGCGGCGAGAGCAGCCCCTGCACGGTGACCACGGCCTTGCAGGTGGCGACGCTGCAGCTGGTCGGACTGAGGTAGGGCGCGACCGCTTCCAGCTGCTGCGGGCTGGGGTCGTAGGACGGGTCGCCGAAGGTGCGCCCGTTGTGCTGGATGATCTCCACGATCTGGGCCAGGCCCTGCTCGTCGGCGAAGGGAGCGATGACGTCGGCGACCTCGTCGCCGTTGCGCCGTTCCACCACCACCTCCACTCCCAGCCGCTCGCGCGGGAACCCTTCCAGCAGGCGGATGTGCCCGGCCGGGAGGCGGATGCCGTCATAGGGTTGGAAGTCGAAGCGCCGGGAGTCGATCGCCATCATCTCCCCGAACAGGTCCGGCCTGGTGGTCCAGAGCTTGACGTAGAGCGAGACCGGGTAGTCGCGAAGCCGGGCCACCGCCTCCTCTGGATCGCAGTGCCAGTAGGCGCGGCACTGTTTGGGCTCGCTGAAGAGCAGCCCGTTGGTGAAGACCACCACCTGCAGGTTGTTCTCGCGGCAGGCCTCGAGGAACTCCCACCAGCTCCGGTCGACGGTCGGCTCACCCTCGCCCGGCACGTAGACGTACTCCGCGCCCAGCTCGGCGGCCTCCTGGATGACCCGGGCCCGGATCGCGTGGCCCAGCTCGTGAGGCTTGCGCTTGCGGTCGGTGAAGCAGATCGGGCAATCCGCGTTGCAGACGCCGGTCAGCATCATGACCAGGAAAGCCAGGCTCTCCTTCCGGTGCTCCTCGACGTAGCTCCCAACCTCGCGCGGTGAGCTGTAGCGGAGGAAGCGGCCGAAGTTGTGCCACTCGGGACGGGCGTCGACGAAAGCGGAGGTCCACAGATCGTAGCCGCCAAGGTGGTCCGCGGCCAGGTTGGCGGCGGTGGCCCGCTGCCAGCGCTCCTGGCTGATGCGCTGGACGGCAAAGCGGCGGTCGGTCCCGGCGCTACATGAGGTCTTCATCGTCCACTCCTCTGGAATAGGGTTGCCTCGGTCGAACCGTCGTGATCACGTCCCGGTCGCCGCCGTCGATCGAGTCGATCCCGTCGATTCCTCGGTCCGGTCGAGGCCCTGCAGGACGGCCGGCATGGCGGGGGCCACCTCCTGTGGATGCCAGCGCCGGGCAAGCGCGCGGAAGTCCTCCACCTTGGCCCGGCTCAGCTGGCGCGCCGCGGGCGCCGCGACCGCCAGAAGACGGGAGTCGAAGAAGAAGACCACGCCCAGGGCAAAGCGCAGGCCGCAGCCGCGCGCCAGCTTGGCCTGGTGGGAACCTCCGCCGTAGTCCACCATCCGATATCCCTTCGCGATCGCGTACTCGACCACGCGGGCGAAGACCAGCGGGAAGTAATCGTGGTCGGCGCGGGCGGCGGCGACGAACTTGGGATACAGGGTCGTCCCCTGGACGAGTGCCGCCAGGCCGCTTCGAGCCGGGGCCCCCAGCTCCCCGACCGAGAAGAGCACGCGGGGCATCGAAGCCCCCTCCACGATCGCCTCCAGCAGGCTCAGCGGCGCGGCCGCCTGGTCGTGCCGCAGCAGGCGTTCCCGCAGTAGCGACGCCAGCCCACCCTGCCCGGGACCCGGTCCCGGATGGTCGTGGGCGGTCCAGGCCAGGCCGGGGTCGCCGCGCTCCTGCCGCTCCCGCAGCGAGCGGTGGCCCTGGTGGAGCCGGCTGAGGTACTCGTCGACGCTGGACCAGGACACCGGGAGCACGGCCTGGGCGCCCAGCACCAGCGGGATCCCGCCGACCTCCACCAGCGCCCGGATCCAGCGGCCGTCTTCATCCTCGAAGAGGAAGTGGGAGAGCAGGACGCGGGCTCCGCGGCGGCGGGCGTGACCGACCAGGGCCAGTGCCAGCTCCCTGAAGACGCCGGGCGGCTGCTCCACAGCGGCTATCGCCCCCCCGCGATACCCGAAGGGGCTCACCGTAACCAGCGAGGCGCCCCAGTCGGCGGCGCGCAGGCTCCGCAGGCCTGCGCCATCCGACGCCAGGCGCTCCTCCCGCTCCCCGAAGAGCACGCTGCGCGGCGCGTGGTAGTAGTGGGCGGGCTCGCGCACCTCCCAGACCGGCACCAGCGCCGCCGGCGAGCCGCCCTGGTCGCCGGCGCTGACCGGGATGACGCTCGAAGCGAAGCCCGCCGCCTGGTACCAGGCGGGCGATTGAAAGGGCGTGGGCCAGGAGGTGAGTCCTCGCCAGGTCGCATCGACGGTGGCGCGGGCCAGCGTCGCGCTCATCTGCTCACCGCCGGCTCGACCGCCAGCGGCCTCCCACTCAGCCGCGGGTCGGGGGGCAGTCCGAGCAGCTCCAGCAGTGTGGGAGCCACGTCCAGGATGGAGGCCCGCTGCTGCGTGGCCGGGCCGGCTCCGGGTGCGGCCAGCAGGAACATCCCCTCCCGGGCGTGGTTGGCGCCATCGGCCCCGGTGTCGTTCTCCGCCGCCACGTGGGAGCCGGTTCCGACGCTGCCCACGCTGCGCCAGCGCTGGTCCTGGAAGAAGACCAGGAGATCGGGCGCGATGCCGCGGACCTCGCGGTAGAGCTTCGCCGGCTGCTCGACCCGGTTGTGCAGCACCCGGCCATCGGGGAGCTGGACCTGCGCCAGCGCCTCGGCCACCCGGCGCCGGGCGGTCCGCATCTGGTCGGGTACGACCGTGCCCCGAGGCTCGCGGCCGCGGACGTTGAGGAACACCCGCGCGTAGTAGCCGCCCTCGGCCCAGGCGGTGGTGCGCTCCCAGCGGACCATCTCCGGGCTGAGCGCCGTCGGTTGGACCGGAGTCGCCCGCAAGCTCAGCAGGCCGGCGTCCAGCAGGACCTCGTTGACGCAGACGCCGCCGTCCATGGGCTGGACCCCGTGGTCGGACGCCACGAGCACCGCCGCGGTGGAACCGACTTCGGCGATCAGCTCCGCGACCTGGGAGTCGAGGAACCGGTAGTACTCGCGGACCACGGCGCCGAAGCCTGAGCTCGGCTGGTAGCTCCGATGCCGCGGGTCGTGGTAGCGCCAGAAGCAGTGATGGATGCGGTCCGGCCCGATCTCGTGGAGCAGGGCGAAGTCCCAGGGCTTGGAGGCCATCAGCCGGCGCATCAGCCGGAACCGCCTTTCCGTCATCGCGTAGACGATCTCCACCACCTGGCTCAGCTCGATCCGGCGGAAGTCAGGGACGTCGAAGAGATAGCCGCCGGTGATCGACTCGACCTCGGCGGCGAGCGAGGGCGGGTGGGTGTAGCGGCCCTCGACCGGGCCCTCGAATCCGGACACGAGGTTTCCCTGAAGGGGCGGCGGCGGGCTGGTCTGAGGCAGACCGATCACCAGGCTCGGTCGTCCTGCCTGGCTGAGGCGGTCCCAGACCCGGGGGCGCCGCACCCAGTTCGAGGTGGCGAGCGCCAGGTCGCCGTAGGCGAAGCTGCGCCGGTTGCGGAAGCCATAGATGCCCAGTTCCCCCGGATCGCATCCGGTGAGCATGCTGGTCCAGGCGGGCACCGTGATCGGGGGCAGGGTGCTGAGCAGCGTGCCGCTCGGATGCCGCTGCGCCAGCGCCGCCAGGCTGGGCATCAGGCCGCGCGCGGGGTCGAGCACCTCCGGGCCGAGGCAGTCCAGCCCTATCAGGAGCACCCGGCCCGCGGCCGCGTTCATCGCGCCGCACCGTTGGGCGCCGGCGCGGCGCCGCCGTCCGCCAGCCGCTCCGCGACCAGGTAGCTGTGGCTGCCGCGATGGAACTGGCGGAGGATGGCGAAGCCGGCCTCCTGGACCATCTCCCGGATCTCGCGCCAGGTGAGGGGATAGACGGGGTCCTCGATCAGGGAGAAGAAGAAGTCGTGCATCGGCTCGTCGGCGAACTGGCTCCGGCTGAAACAATGGCCCAGCGCGAAGGCTCCGCCCGGGCGCAGGGTCTCACGGATCTCGCGCAGGCGCGACCGCTTGTCCACCAGGAAGTGGAAGGCGCCGTTGAAGAGCACGCCGTCGAACCCGGACTTCGGCAGCGGCGGGAGACCCAGGTTGAGGTCCCGTTCGATGAATCGGACTCGCGCTTGCGGGTAGAAGTTGCTGCGGGCGATATCCAGGAAGTCCCGCGACTTGTCGACGCCGACGACTGTCGTGCCCGGCCCGGCGAACTCGCAGAGCCGCTGGGTCCCGAAGCCCGGGCCGCAGGCCAGGTCCAGGAAGCGCGAGCCCCGCTGGACCAGTTCCCGGACGCAGATCAGCCGGCCGAATTCGTAGAGCGGATTGCTCAGGTTGCTCCGCCAGGCCCATTCGAACTCCCGGTTGAACTTCAGGGCGGCTTCCGGCGAGCGCAGGAAGGAGAGGTCGCGGCCCAGGAATTCCTTGTTGGAGGAACGGATCAGCTCGCTGTGCCGCTCTCCGAACCAGGCCTCGATGGCCGGCATGCGCGGCTGGTAGCGCTCCTGGGCCGGCGGCTCCGGCTCCCGCCGCCGAGCGGCCCGGCGCTGGAAGACGACGGCGCCGCGGCTGACCCGCCGCTCCAGGACGCGCTCGTGGGCGAGCAGGTTGAGCAGCTTCTCGACCTGCTCCCGCCGCTCGGGCCGGAACTCCATCCGGCCGATCACCTCGTCCACCGACGAGGTTTCGGAAAGCGCGCGAACCAGGCCGCTGCTGTGCGCCACCTCGACCACCGCCCGGTTGAAGATGGTGGCTGATTCGATCGCGGCCTCGAACATCGAGCGCTCCGACTTCATCTCGTCCTCACCGCGGCCCGGACCCCCAGCGCCGCGAGGTCCAGGCAGCGGCCGTCCGCGTCCTGCGGAGGCCTGACGCCGGCCAGCGCGGCCAGGGTTGGCGCGAGGTCGACCAGGTGCACCGGCGTGGCGGCGCGGCTCCCAGGGGCCAGCTCAGGATGACGGATCAGGGCCAGGGTCCGGGCCGAGGGCGACAGGGGATGGAACGAGCCGTGGCCGCTGGTCAGCTCCCGGCCGGGCTCTGTCAGGACGAAGACCGGGGAGCCGGGCGGCTGGAGGCGTGTGGCGGGCTCGTAGCCGCGGGCCATGGTGAACATCAGGTCCGGCGCCTGAGGCCCGCTCTGCCCGAAGGCGGCCATCTCCCGCGGCCCGAAGACCCCGTCGACCACCGCCCTTCCCGTGCGCGGATCGACCAGCCCGCGCAGGGCGGAGGCCAGCTTATCGCGCACGATCGCGACCTCCTCCGCTTCGACGATCCCGCCGTTCCACCAGAGCCGGCTGTTGACGTAGACCACCCCGGGGAAGAGCGCGTAGGCCCTGGTCCGCGACCAGTCGACGCGCAGGGGGTCGTCGCCCGCCGT
>Ga0209577_10002687_pt1 | contig 16954 bp, 27 predicted proteins | sample GraSoiAngelo_109_FD_185874 | JGI IMG/M metagenome (GOLD analysis project Ga0209577, IMG submission 185874) | Grasslands soil microbial communities from the Angelo Coastal Reserve, California, USA - 14_0903_12_20cm (SPAdes) (version 2) | ecosystem: Environmental > Terrestrial > Soil > Grasslands...
AGCGTCGGATCGGCGTACGGCAATTTCTTGAGCAGGCGGTCCACGTCCGCCATCTCCTTGTCCCAGTCGCGCTCCTTCTCTGTTCCCGCCACTACGCCTCCCGGGCCAGCCCGTACCGCTCGATCTTCTTGTAAAGATTGCTGCGTGGCATATCCAATGTGCGCGCCGTCTCGGACACATTCCAGTCGTTCTCCTGCAGTTTCGCCAGGATATAGGTCCGCTCCGCCACCTGCTTGAACTCCTCGAACGTCGCCGCCCGCATCCACGGTGCCGCGGACACGTCGGCCGGACCCGTCCCTCCTCCCCCGTCTCCCCTCCCGACACCGGCGATGCGGTCCACGTCCGCCATCGTGACCGTGGGACCGGTCGACAGGATGAGGAGGCGCTCGACGGCGTTGCGCAGCTCGCGGATGTTCCCGGGCCAGTCGTGCGCCGCGAGCCGTTTCAGGGCCTCGGGGTCGAAGCCCAAGGCCTGGAGCCCGCCGCGCTCGGTCAAGCGGGCGGCGAAGTGTTCGACGAGCTGGGGCACGTCGGCGCGGCGCGCGCGCAGCGGCGGCACCTCGATCGGCACGACGTTGAGCCGGTAGAGCAGGTCCTCGCGAAACCGTCCCGCGGCGATCTCGGCGCGCAGGTCCTTGTTGGTGGCGGCGACGACCCGCACGTCCACCGCGAGCGTCTTGCCCGACCCGACGCGCGAGATGACGCCCTCCTCCAGGGCGCGCAGCACCTTGGCCTGGGCCGAGAGGCTCATGTCCCCGACCTCGTCGAGGAACAGCGTCCCCCCGTCGGCCAGCTCGAACTTCCCCGCGCGGTCGGCGAACGCGCCGGTGAAGCTGCCTTTCATGTGCCCGAACAGCTCGCTCTCGATCAGCTCCGTCGGGATCGCCGCGCAGTTCACTTCCACGAACGGCTGCTCTGCACGGGGGGAGAGCGTGTGGATGGCGCGGGCGACCAGCTCCTTGCCGGTGCCGTTTTCGCCGGTAATGAGGACGCGTGCCGCCGTCGGCGCCACCTTCTCGATGCGCTCGATCACGCCCTTGACGGCCCGGCTCGTGCCCACGATCTCGTACTGGGCGTGCACCTCGGCCTTGAGCCGCACGTTCTCGCTGGCGAGGTCCACGTGCTCGAGGGCGTTGCGGAGCGTGAGGAGGATGCGGTCCGTGTCGAGCGGCTTCTCGAGGAAGTCGTAGGCGCCGAGCTGGGTCGCTTCGACCGCGGTCTGGATCGTGCCGTGGCCCGAGATCATGACGACCTGCGCGCGCGGGTCGAGCTCCCGCAGCTTCCGCAGGGCCTCGAGGCCGTCCATGCCCTGCATCTTCACGTCGAGGAACACGAGGTGGGGCCGGAGCTCGGGGTAGAGGCTCAGGGCCTCGAAGCCCGACGCGCACGCCTGCACCTCGAGGTCCTCATACTCGAGCAACTGGGTCAGGGCCTCACGGATGCCCTTTTCATCGTCGACGACCAGCACGCGCCGGCTCACGCCTTCCTCCGCTTGAAGCGGTACAGCACGACCCCCGTCGGATGGATGGCGACGTCGGTGAATGCCGGGGAGACCCGCAGCGGTACGGCGCCGCTTGAGTCGGCGCCCGCCACGCGCTGCGCCAGCTGCTTCACCAGGGGTCCCGGGAACGGGAAGCCGCGCAGCGACAGCTCCGCGACCGTGAAACGCCCGACCCCGGGGCGCTCGATCGCGAGCGGTCCGGCGATGCGCAGCGGCTCCCGCGGATTCAACATCCCCGCGAGCGGGCCCAGCGCGTCCGGCGGAATGAGCCGGGTATCGAGCCGGCAGTACACGGCGAGCGTGCCCTCGAGCAGCTCTACCCGCAGCGAGTCGAAGCTCTTGCGGACCGACCAGTCGATCCCGCTGCCGATCATCGCCGCGATCTCGTTGGGCGAGAGCACCACCGAGTCGGGGCCTTCGTTGAGCTTGAGGCGGTCGACCTTGGTCTGACTGGAAGACAGCGCTTTGGGGGTGGGCGCGCCGACGGCCGTATCGGCGACGGGCGGGAGCTTGGTCGAATGGGGCCCGAGCCAGCGAGAGGCGCTCCGCAGCAGCGGCTCGCGGAACCACCATGCCACGAGCGCCACCACGAGGGCGGCGGCGAAGAGAGCCAGCCGGAACAGTCCCTTAAGGCAGCCGTTCACTGTGTCTCACGTTGTACACCGCCCCCCCCGATCGGAGCGTGCTCTGCATCAGGTCGAGCGCGCTCACCACGGCCGTCTCCGCGAATTCGAGGCCCGCGAGCGCGGACTCGAGCCCTGCGAAGTCGCGGGGTCGGGCCTCCCGCCGCGCGCGCCCCAGCGTCACATGGGGACGAAACGGACGCGCCTCGGTGCTAAACCCGAGCGGTGCGAATTCCTGCTCCACCCGATGCTGCAGGATCTCGAGCCCCGGCTCCGGTGCGATCCCGGCCCACACCACGCGCGGCCGGCGGAAGTCGGGAAACGCGCCGAAGCCCCCCAGCACGAGGGGCAGGGCGCGCGCTCCCGCTGCCGCCCGCCCGAGCGCGCCCGCGACCTCCGGCTCCCGCTCGTCCGCCACCTCGCCGAGAAACTTGAGCGTCAGGTGGATGCCGTCGCCGCGGACCCAATTCACGGGGAGCTCCAGCTCCCGCAGCGGCGTCGTGGCGGCCCACAGAGCTTCGCGCACGGGGGGAGGAAGATTCAACGCGACAAACAGCCTCACGCGCCGGCGGCGCGCCGGGGGGAGGCGAGCAGGCTGCCGCGACGGTAGCCAAGGGGATCGAGCTCGACGGCCGCGAAGCCCAACTCGCCCAACCGCCGCTCGATCGCGGGCAGCCGCTCCGCGAGCCACGGGATCCAGCGCGGCTCCACCTCGATGCGCGCGCGCTCCCCGTGGTGGCGCACGCGCAGATCCCCCGTGACGCCCAGCTCGCGCAGGTACGCCTCCCCCTGCTCCACCTGCGCCAGTCGCCCCGGGGTGATCGCGATCCCGTACGCCACGCGGCTCGAGAGGCACGGTGCCGCGGGCGCATCCCAGATGGGGAGCCCCAGTGCGCGCGCCGCCCGGCGCACGTCCGCCTTGGTGAAGCCCACGTCGGCGAGCGGGGAGCGTACGCCCGCCGCCACGCCCGCCGCATGGCCCGGCCGATGCTCGCCCAGGTCGTCCGCGTTGGTGCCGTCGCACACCACGGCCAGGCCCCGCGCCTGCGCCTCGGGGATCAGCCGCCGCCACAATTCAGTCTTGCAGAAGAAGCAGCGGTTGGTGGGATTGGCGAGGTAGCGCGGGTCGTCGAGCTCGTGGGTGTCGAGCTCGACGAGCGGCACCTCGAAGCGTTGTGCCACGGCACGGGCCGTGGCCCACTGGGCGGCGGGGTACGACGGGCTCCTCCCCACGGCCGCGAGCATGCGTTCCCCGCCGAGCTCCTGCCGGAGCACGACCGCCAGGAGGGCGGAATCGACGCCGCCCGAATAGCCTACCAGGGCCGAGGGAAAGCCGCGGGTGAGGGCGCGCAGGGCCGGAAGGGAGCCGGACACGGCGGAATAGTAATGACTTACACTGTCTCCATCAAAGGACATTTCCGCAGCAAGAATCGGATAGATCGTAGCCGCGGAACCGCTTATTCTTATCATACGTTGTCACCAACGTGGGATTGTCTACGTCTAGTAGGCTGATACGACATTGAGGCTCCGAAATGGCACACAAGACCGAGCTGGATGCCGTGGATCGCAAGATCGTGCGGCAGCTCGCCACCGACGGCCGCGCCAGCTATCAGGCGATCGCCGATGAAGTGGGACTTTCGCGGCCGGCGGTGATGGAGCGCGTCAAGCGGCTGGAGGAGGCGGGATACATCACCGGGTATGGCGCGCGGGTGGACCGCGCCAAGTCCGGTTTTCCCGTGACCGCCTTCGTCGCCGTGCGCTACGCCAACTCCGACTACGTCGGCGACGAGCCGCGGATGCGGGACATGGAGAAGCATCCGGAAGTGCTCGAGTGTCACCACGTCGCCGGAGAGGACTGTTACATCCTCAAGGTCACGGCGCCCGATCTCGAGAGCCTGCAGGACGTGCTGCGGGATCTGCGCGGCTCGTCCAAGACACAGATGAGCACGCGGACGACGATCGTGCTCGGCACCGTGTTCGAGAAGCCGGGATTCATCCCGGTGGAGCCGGACTGATGCCCGGGCTGCGCGGCAAAGCGCTCGTGGCGTACCTCGTTGTGTGCGTGTTCTGGGGCTCGACCTACCTTGCGATCCGCGTCGGCGTGGGAGTCCTACCGCCCTTCCTGTTCGCGGGGATTCGTTTCCTGGTGGCGGGCGCCCTGCTGCTCGCCGTCGTCCTTGCGCTGGGCGACCGCCTGCCGCGCCGCCTGGTGGACTGGCGCACTCAGGCGATCGTCGGCGTCCTGCTGCTCGCCGGCGGGAACGCGTTTGTGGTGTGGGCGGAGCAGTACACCCCTTCGGGCATCGCCAGCATTTTCGTCGTGACCGTGGCCCTGTGGATGGCGTTCTTCGACGCCGTCATTCCGGGCGGCACGGGCGATCTCAACTGGCGGGTCGTGGCCGGCCTGGCGCTCGGCTTCGTCGGCACCGCGCTGCTCGTGGGCGCGAGCCCGGCGGAGATCGTGCACGCCGATCTGCGCGGGCCGATCGCCCTCACGGCGGCGAGCGCCTCGTGGTCGCTCGGCTCGGTGTACGGCAAGCGGCACCGCACGGAGACGAGTCCCTACGTCGGCGCGGCGCTCCAGATGATCGCGGGCGGCGGCGCGGTGATCGTGCTCGGCACGGCGCTGGGCGAATGGAGCCGGTGGCATCTCGGCCCGAAAGGCGCGGGCGCCATCGCCTACCTGGTGGTGTTCGGATCGATCTTCGGCTACAGCGCCTATACGTACGCCCTGCGGCACGCGTCGCCCACCATCGTCGGCACGTACGCCTACGTGAACCCGGTGATCGCCGTGCTGCTCGGCTGGCTCATCCTCGCGGAGCCGGTGACGGCACGCACCTTCCTCGCGATGGCGCTGATCGTGGGGGCCGTGGTGTGGATCCAATTCTCGCACAAGATCGGGCGGTCGGGGGGACCACCCGACCGGCGGGCGGAGCCCGTCCGTCAGGAGGCCTCCGAGCATGCGTAGCGTGAATCTGGCCGAAAAATTCCGGCAGTTCGACGAGCATTGGCGTCCGAAGATCGTCGGCGAGCTCAACGACGCGTACGTCAAGCTCGTCAAGGTCAGAGGCGAGTTCGTGTGGCATCGCCACGAGCTCGAGGACGAGCTGTTTCTCGTCGTGAAGGGGCGGCTGCTGCTCAAGTTCCGCGACCACGAGGTGTGGGTCGAGGAGGGTGAATTCGTCATCGTCCCGCGGGGCGTGGAACATCTCCCCGTCGCGCCCGACGAGACGCACGTGGTGCTGCTCGAGCCGAAGTCCACCCTCAACACGGGGAACGTCCGCAATGAGCGCACGGTCAGCGAGCTCGACCGGATCTGAGCGTGGCCTGATCGCCCGGGTGTGGCACGGCGCCGTGCCCGCCGCCAAGGGGGACGCCTATGCCGCCTACCTGCGCCGCACGGGCGTGACCGAGTGCCGGGCGACGCCCGGAAACACGGGCGTCGAAGTGCTGCGTCGGACCGTGGGCGGCGAGACGCATTTCCTGTTCATCTCGTTCTGGAAGTCGATGGACGCGATCCGGACCTTCGCGGGCGACGACGTCGAGCGAGCGCACTATTATCCCGAGGACCACGAGTACCTCGTCGAGCTCGAGCCCACGGTCACGCACTACGACGTGCTGGAGCGCTGACTTCAGTCGTCGTCGATGGGAAGCCCACTCGGCAGCGGCGTGGTCGGCGGTGCCCGGAGCGTCGGTTTCCCTTCTTCGGCGTACTTGAATCCCCGCGTGGTGTGGTAGGCGAGGTCGATGTCCGGGGCGGCGGCGAACTCGGTGAGGATGTCTTCCCAGATCGCGTGCTCGGTGCCGCGGCGCTTGCGGGGCTCGATCAGGTAGCGGATCGTCAGCTGCACGCCGTCGTTCACCACCTTGGTGTACACGATGGGCGTCAGCTTGCGGTAGTTGATGAGGTACTGCTGGGAGGCCGCGAGCAGCTCCTGCTCCGCCTGCGCGGTGAGGTGCTCCGCGTGCTTCACGGCGATCTTCCCGAGGATGTGCTTCGCCTTTCTCCAGTCGCTCTCGAACGTCACCACCACCGGCACCTCGTTCCAGATGTAGCGGAATCCCTTGTTGTAGTTGGCCACGGGATCGCTGAACACCTTGCCGTTCGGGATGTGAATGATGCGTCCGCTCGACTGGTCCGCGTCCACCCAGCCACCGATCTCGTTGAGGGTGAACTGGAACAGGCCGAGGTCGATGACGTCGCCGGCGTGAGGACCGATCTGCACGCGGTCGCCCACTTCGAACGGGCTGCGCCAGATGATGAACGCCCACCCGGCGACGTTGGATAGCGGCTCCTTGAGGGCGATCGCCAGCCCCGCGGAAACCAGCCCGATGTAGGTCGTGAGCGCGCTGGTTCCGACGAACCATGTTTGGCTCACGAGGATCACGCCCACCGCGACCAGCGCGTAGGTCACGCCCTTGCGCCAGCGATACCGGCCCCACGGGTCCTGCACCCGCCGGTAGACGACTCCCAGGACGAAGTGGCGGACGAGCCAGAGCCCGACGATCGTCCCCACGGTGACGAGCAACCGCGTCTGGAGCTGGGGGCTCACGCCGAGGTGCGACTGCAGCCAGTCGATCATGCGGGGTGTGGTGAGATGGGGGGACAAGCTAGATGGTCGCCCGGCGCGGCGCCAGCGGGCGCGGTGTAGATTACGTGGCCATGCGCGCGCCCGCCGCCTCGCTGGTCGTCCTCGCCGTCACCGCCGTGGCCTGCCACCGCCCCGCGGCCGCGCCGCTCAATCCCCGGGCCGAGGTCGCGCTGACGGTCGAGAACCAGAATTTCCTCGACATGGACGTGTTCATCATCCGGGGCGGGCAGCGCCTCCGCCTCGGCATGGTGTCGGGGCTCTCGTCGCGCATTCTCATGGTCCGTCCCGAGCTGATCGGCTACGGCACGGAGGTGCAGTTCGAGGTGCATCCGATCGGCGGTCGGGGCAATCCCATCACCGAGACGATCTCGGTGCGGCCGGGGGATGTGATTCACCTGACCATCCCGCCGTCCTGAGCGCCGCAGGCGCGAAGGATCTGCTTTTCGTAAGCGCCGCACCACAGCAGGTCCTGAGCGAGGGCGCCGTCACCGCCGATGTCGACGCCGGTTTCCGTCCAGGGATTGCCCGCGGGCGAGTGCAGCGCCTGGCGGATGACGGGCGGAGCGGCGGCCGCGCCCCGCAGGAACGACGAGCTCGCGTCGTAGGGGAGGCCGATGAGCGTCGGCGTGGCGGCGGGGATCAGCGCACCCGCCGGCGGCCCGCACGGGAGCGTCGACGTGACACCAAGCGCAGCGCGGGCTCAGTGCCGCCGAGCGCGGCCAGCAACCTGGCGCTCTCGCGAGCGATCAGAGCCTCCAATGCGGCGCGCACGATCGCCGTCTTCTGTCTGATGCCCGTGAGACGCTGGGCCTCCTGCAGCATGCCGTCATCGAGGTGCAGTGTAGTCCGCATGTGCATGAAAGTGCTCGATCTTTGCATACGCTTCAACCCGCCTGACCCTACTCCCAGTGGTACACCGCGCCCCATTTGGGGCGCTCGGGATACTCCGGATGCTCGTCCCGTATCGCGGCCCAATCCAGAGCGTCGATGACAGCATCCCCATCGCAATCCAGGTAGGGACACATCTGAAATCCGCGCAACGTACGCCACTTACCACGCTCGTACGTGCGCTCACAGTGCAGACACCACAGATAATCCGAGCGCTTAGGGTCGGAAAAGATGCGGTCGCGATGTGACGCTTCCACGTTCCCTCCTCGTTTCCTACGCCAAACCGCGCCGGTCGAGGCTGCGATACTGGATCGCCTCGCTCACGTGGCGCGATTCGAGTGAGGCCGCTCCCGCGAGGTCGGCGATGGTGCGAGCGATCTTCAAGATCCGGTGATACGCCCGCGCCGAGAGGGCGAGCCGTGTGATCGCCGTGCGCAGCAGCGCGTCCGCCCCGTCCGATACGCGGCAGAACGTGCGGATGTCCCGCGCCGCCATGTGCGCATTGGCATACACACCCGGGCGCGCCGCGAACCGGTCGCGCTGCACGGCGCGCGCGCGGTCCACGCGATCCCGGATCGGCTCGCTCGCCTCGCCGTTGCTCTGGTCCGCGAGCGCGCGGTACTTCACAGCCGGCACCTCGAGGTGGATGTCGATCCGATCGAGCAAGGGTCCCGAGACGCGAGCGAGGTAGCGCTCCACGCCCAGGGAACCGCATACGCAATTGTGCTGCGGGTCGCCGAAGTAGCCGCAGGGACACGGGTTCATGGCGGCGGCCAGCATGAAGCGCGCCGGATAGGAGAGGCTCATGGCGGCGCGGGCGATCGTCACCACACCGTCCTCCATCGGCTGGCGCAGCACCTCCAGGACGTTTTTGCGGAACTCGGGGAGCTCGTCGAGGAACAGGACACCACCATGGGCCAGGCTCACCTCGCCGGGTCGCGGGTACGAGCCGCCGCCGATGAGCCCGGCGTCGGAGATGGTGTGATGCGGGGCTCGGAACGGGCGACGCGCCACGAGCGACTCGCCGACCGGCAGCACACCCGCCACCGAATGGATTTTTGTCGTCTCGAGCGCTTCATCGAGGCTCATCTGCGGAAGAATGGTCGGGAGCCGCCGGGCCAGCATCGTCTTACCGCTTCCTGGCGGCCCGATCATGAGGATGTTGTGACTTCCCGCCGCCGCGACTTCGAGCGCGCGCTTCGCGTGCGCCTGTCCTTTCACTTCCCCGAAGTCGACGTCGTGCTTCGCCCGCTCCGCGAGCAGGCCGGCGAGATCGACCCGGGCCTCCGGCAGCTCGGCGCGGCCGTCCAGATAGTCCGCGAGCTCGGCGAGATTGCCGGCCCCCAGCACGCGGACTCCGGAGACGACGCCCGCCTCCGGCAGGTTCTCGCGCGGCAGGACGAGCGCCTCGAGCCCCGCGGCGCGGGTCGCGAGCGCCACGGGCAGGGCGCCGCGCACCGGCCGGATCGCGCCCTCGAGCCCCAACTCGCCCAGCACGGCCACGCGGCCCAGCCGCTCGGGGGAGATCTGCTCGGTGGCCGCGAGAATCCCGACAGCAATGGGAAGGTCGAATGCCGAGCCGTCTTTTCGAATGTCCGCCGGGGCCTGTACCGGGCGGAAATAAGTACGAGGTGCGGCGCACGGTGCGCCTGCCCGGCGCGAGCCGCTGGTGGCACAAGGCGGCCGTATGAAGCGCCCGCACCTCACACGACGTCAGCAAGAAGCCTGGCGCAAACTGCTGCGGCCCTTGCTGCGCGTGCCGCACAAGGCGCCGATCTGCGGAACGCCCCGCCCGCGTGACGTGGTGATACGGGTGCGCGTTACACTTCGCGGGCCCTCTAGTGTAAGGGTGGCTACCGGGCGTAGTACCAGCCCCGGCTAACCCGCGTCCGCCGGCGACACTGGCGGTCAGAAAGGTCGGAGCGCCGCACAGGCGCCCGGCCTTTCGTGTTTCCTATATCTGAGGAGGTAGCCGTGCCCAAGAATCCGAAACGGTTTCGCGTGCTTCAGGTGGTCTGCACTACCGAGGATGCCCGCAAGATCCGGCAGTATTGCAAGTCCAAAGCGGTCAGCGTGTCGGCGCTCCTGCGCAAGGCCGCGCTGCTGATCATATCCGCCAACACTCCAGCCTAAGAGCAGCTACCGGCGCGGTCCGAAAGCCACGGGGTAACGCGAGGGCCCGGGCGACAATCAGGCGTCCTCCTCGCGCCGCGTTCGGTGCTGCTTAACCCCGATTCGGGCGGGGCGCGTTGATAGCGCCGTAAGTCGAGGGGCGCCCGTTCCAAGCGGGTCCCTTGAGCCCCGCCGTCATTTATCACTTGGAGGACGTATGAGTTCACTCAAAGATTTACAGGACGCCGCCACTACGGCGTTCGACCTGCCGCGCGGTGACGCAGCCTGGATAAAGGAAGCGGACGCCGCGCTGTTCGCCGATCTGACGCGTGATCTACCCGCTGCCCCCGCGCATTGGCTCGCGACCATCGTGCCGCCCGCCGACCTGTGTCGCCGGCTGCTGCACGACCGGATGCGCGCCTTGGGCACACCGGCCGACGAGGTGATAGACTGGCCGTTCGACGCGGACACCGGCGCGCCGGAATCGGAGGCGCCCACCCTCGCGCCCAAGCTGGTCGAAGCGTTGCTGCGGGCCGCGCGCGGCGAGCGCGTGCATCCGCTGTGCGCCATTCTGCCCGACGGGTCGCGGTGCGACTGCCCCGAGCACACGGAGCGGGACCATCCGGCGCAGACGCCGTTCACGCCCCGCGCGCGGTTGCCGGACTGGCGCCAACGCGCGACGGCCGAACCGGCCGCGTTGTTCGCCTGGTGGACCCGGTGGCCCAACGCCAACGTCGGCGTCGCCGGCGGGAGCAAGCGGGGCAGCACGGCCCGCGGTCAACGAGAGGCGGCGATCCAGTTCCTTATTAATCTGCTGAGCGAGGACACGCCGCTGAGCGATGCCTGGTGTCGCCGGGCGACCCAAGTGTTGCGCATCGCGCGCAACGCGGGCATCAGCGAGGCCACGCTCCGGCGCGCGGCCGACGAGCTGGGCATCGTCCACCGCCCGGGCGTCGGCGACGGGTTTCAGTGGTGGGAATGGCACTGGCCGCCCAAGGCCCGGCAACGGTGGCTTGAGCGGGGTCAGGACAACGCCGACCTGGCCGCCCCGTACCTGGCCGACCCAACGGACTGACGTGGTCATCTGTATCAGGGCGTGGCCATCTGGTGCGCAGCCCTCTTACAGATACCCACGCGTCCTACAGATACTCACGTCAGTGGCGCCAGCGGACTGACGTGAAGTGAGTGCGCATCTAGCTGCGTGGAGATTCGGCCCCGGCTAAAGCACGGTGAGCGACTGCATTACTGACGTGAAGGCGTGAAAGGTCATTTCACGGATACATAGTGGCAGCCTGCATGCCTGGTGCTCACGACACATTGTCTCAACTTCTTGTGCTCAATAGGGGCATCTGGTGCGTGGGAGCACCAGACACTAATCACCACCCAATGTGTCAGGGAAATCGCCTTTCACGCCTTCACGTCAGTAACGCGCTGGCGGTCAACGGGCTGCCACGTGGTCAACCGGAAAACCCCTAGATGCTCACGGGTTTCACATCAGTCCTTTTTTACCCCGCGTTTTTATCGGTGCTGGGGCAGCAAGTACCCGATAGAACGCCTGCACGCCGCTCATAAGCGCGCTCACGGGTTCGATACAAAACGTCAAGCAACCCGCGCCGTAGGTCGAGCCGCGCAACGTCAGGCGTCGAGCTCAACCCGTGGGGGCGGTCAAGCGCCCTGCGTCCGCAGGCAGCGTCACGAGGGATTAAAGAATCTTTTTGATGTATGTAGATGCAGTCCGTAGAAGTCAGTGAAGCGCCACGTGCAACGGCCCGCGCAGCGTCACCAGTAGAAAGCCCTCATAACAAGAGGCTTGTAGGAGCGTGGCCCACGGCTGGAATGCTGGCCCTGGCCAGCTAACAGCAAGTCGGCCGACGCGATGCATAAACAATCCCTCTACGGACCACCTGGCACGGGGGTAGTCGGTCCGATGAGGCGCCGCGCATTTAGCGAACAAATCTTCAACCCGTTTTCAACTTTCCGCGGTCCTACAAACCGCCGCCGCCGCGCGCGTAGCCCGGCACTCGTTTCTCAGGAGCAGCACAGCATGCCCACCCTCTCCGAAGCAATCCTTAACTCTGTGTTCGTTTCCACGGAGCAGACCGGCACCGGCGCCCCGCAGAACATCGCACACGGGCTGGCCCGCGTGCCCAGCATCGTCTTTATCGCTCCGACCGACACCAGCCCCGCAACGGTCGGCGTCTACACCGTGACCGAAGGCGCGCACGACGCCACCAACGTGGTCGTGACCGTCACGTCCGGCAAAAAGTTCAAAGTCCTCGCGTGGGGCTACTAAGATGACCTTCGTCCTCGCGGTTAGCGGCGGCGCGTCACGTGGCTACGTGCGCGCGTGCTCGCCCGAAGAACAGTTCGCGTACACCAGCGACATCAAACACGCGCTGCGCTTTAACAGCGAAGCCGATGCGCTCGATTATCTCACCGCCGAGCATCCGATCATGCAAGCCGACCGCGTGGTGGGCACGTTCACTCGGCGCTCGGACCTCGCGCCCGCCCCCGCTCCCTTGAACATCGGAGACCTGTAACCATGATCCGTACAATCGTCACCGGCCAGGAGGCCGGGTCTGTACTCACGTTCTATAACCGGGGCCTCGCGTGCGGGACGCTCACCGTGTCGGAGCCGGAGGCGTCGAACCTGGTCGCCGCGTTGCGCACGGGCGGCCTCGACGTGGTGGACCTGCGTGAGCCGGCCGAATCAATCGACCGCCTGGTCGCCTCAATCTGATGCCCGAGCAACCTGTGCCCGTGTGCCCGCGTTGCGGGCATGCGGTGCTCATCGACCAGCCGCAGCCCACCCGCACGTGGATGCCCAGCGCCACGGGCGGGGAGTGGATCGACAGTGCGCCGCTCGATATGGGCAAGGTCTGCAAAATCTGCTGGGAACTCGACCACGGCCGCCCTCCCGTCATCTGGCGGGACGGCGTGGCCGTCAACCGTTAGCTAAAAAGGAAGGATCTATGACTGATGATCTCATGCCGGATCTCGCTCCGGATGCCGCCACGGCGGTAGCCGCGCAAGGCACGGCCCCCGTGGTGCAACCCAACGTGGCCGAGCCGGCGACGGGCCAGCCTGGCGCCCCGCTGCTTATCGCGTACCCCGGCCTCAAGAATCCTGGCCCGGCCGCACCCGAGCCGGTGCTGGTGGACGTCACGCCGAACCAGGCGTGGAACGACGACCCACACGCCGCGCTCCGGATCGCCATAGCTGAACAGCAGGTTGTCGCGGGTCCGCCTGTGCTGCGCGCGCACGTCGCCCGCATGAAGAAGATTGCCGAAGCGCAGGCCAACGAAGGGCTGGACTTCACCGGCTTCGTCCCCGCGCTCCGCAAGGAAACCGAGAGTGCCCGCAACGAGCTGGGTAAGCTCGACACGGCGAAGGCTGCCGCCGTGGCGCTCAACACGCTCACGCCCCGGCAGCTCGAAGGGGTGGACGCGCTGCAAGCGGCCCCGAAGGCCGAGGCCACCGCGAAGCTGCGGGCCGCGGTCGAACGGGTGGCGGGCGAGGCGTTGACCAAGCTCGCGAAAGCCGAACAGGAAGCGGTGCAGCAGATCGAGCAGGGCGCCGTGCAACCGACCGCAGACGACTACGCGGAGGCCACGGACCTGGCGACCACGTTGAACCTACTGCCGGTCTCGCTCGCGGTCCCGTTGCTCATCAAGCGCCTGGTCGAGAATCCCGCGAAAACCGGGAAGGGGCTCGGCTTGGTGGCGGCCATGATTCCGCTACTCCAGGGCAAGCACAACACCGACCCGCAGTGGAATGATCCGCTGTCCGGCGCGATGGGGTTGCTCGACCAGTGCGAGGCCGTGGTACGGGACTCGAACTTTTATCGCGGGCACATGCGGCTCACCGCTGTGCATCGGTTGCAGTACAAGGTACAGATGCTTGCGAGTGACTACGCGGCGGTCGCCGGCAACGAGCGGGCGGGCGGCTTCCTCGCCGGACGCGACGCCTGGAATGCGGAGCTGGGGATGACCCCGCTGCCCAACGCACCACGCCCCCGCGCGTTCACGATCACATGAGCCGCACGACACTCCACGTCACCGGCGCCGAGGCTCACGCGAAGGCGACCGCGTGGGCCGATGCGGGCGGGCCGGACGGCGCGCTGCACGCGAAGGACCGCGCCCGCTACATCGAGTTCTGGACGGACGAGTTCCTGGCCATGGACCGCGAGGACTTCGAGGCGCAGTAACGTGTTGACGGATGGTTGACGGAGCGGCGGTAGGCTGGGTGCATGGGATTCGTCACGTGGGGTGAGTGGCCATGGTCCGGAGGCGGCGCTACCTTCGGGGGCATGGCAACCCCACGCGACGAGCGGCCCATCGACGCGGTGAGTGACGACGAGTGGACGAAAGCGCCCGACGCACAGCGGCGGTATTGGGTCGAGAAGGAATTGCGGCGTGTGGCCGACCTGGTCATGATGAACTTCCAGCCCCCGCCCCCAGGGTCGGGGTTTAGCCCCAAGACCTGGAAGCGGCTCGAAGCATTCCTCGCACGGCAGAAGTAGCCCGCATGTTCCTCATCCGGGCTTCTTTTTCAGGAAGTCCTGCACGTCGTGGATCGTTTGGTCAACCTTCCGAATCCGCTCGAGCGCGAGGTCGAGCATCTCTGTAAGCATTGCGTACAGCGGATCGTCGTCTGCAGCCGTGTACTCGACGACGGGTTTCCTCTCATCGTTGGAAAGGCTGATGGTAATGCCCCGCTTACTGAGCCGCTCGCGGCGGACCATGACCAGGGACTTAGGAAGTTGCAGCACTATATGGTCTGGATATAAGGCCGTCCAAAAATCGCCCAGGCCCGCAGCAGACGACTGCGTCCAGGCAACCTCGTTTCGCCGGGTCTTCTCGAGGAACCCTCGCACTAGCGCCGTGATTTCATCTTTGGTCATGAGGATTTGCCCCTAGTCATAGCGCATTTGCTCGCCCCACGCGGCGAGTTTGTCTGAGTGCCCAGCGAGCATCTTACTTATCTCGGGAAGAGGGAGCGTCATCGTTGGGTCGCTCCACAGCTTGCGCTCGATGGTCGCTTGGAGTTCCGCCAGGTCGGCAACCAGTGTGCCGACGTGTTCCCGGTTCCCTTCGAACCCCGGACGCTCGCGGAGCTCGTTGACTCGTTGTCGGGCTTGTCGCACCTCTTGCGCCGCCAGTTCTGCCTTCTGCGCGTCCAGAAACATCACAATTGTGATGAAGCTACTTCTGATGGCTGCCAGGTCAGCGATGGTGACGCGGTCGGAGATAGCTTCCTTCGCCTGATTGGCCGCATCCTTCGCCGCTTGTGCGGCGCGTCTCGCTTCGCGGGCTTCGTGGAAGGTGAAGTAAAACGCCACGGCCGTGAGCAGCGTGCCCACGGCGGTGACTCCGAACCCGGCCCACGACGCCCATAGCGGCATACGCGGGAGCTACTTTGTCGAGTACTGCGTGCATTCGCAACCGGGGCTGGCGCCCGCACGAAAACGGTCCTAAAACGTCCGCTACGGAGCCCTCGCCGGGACCACGGCCCCCGGGCCAGGGGGCTCCCGTTGATGAGCACAACTGAAATCCAACCCCGCGTTACACTTGCGCCGCATATCAGTAAGGGGGTAGTATTCACCCCTGCAACACAGTGGGGCCGCAAGGGTCCAGTAAAAGCTCGAAGCAAGTCGCCGCGTTGTCGGGTCAGCGTTCCGTAGGCGTCGCCGGTTGTGTGAGTTGGGGGCGGTGCTAGGCGCGGCGAGTACCGGAAGCCTCCTGCATCCGGTATCGCCCTAGCGGCAACGCTAGTGGGAAGCAAGGGGAATCTGTACGCCCCGAGGACACCGCCCAGCAATGGGCCGTCACCTCGGGGCGTTTTGCATGTCTGGTCGCCAGCAACTTGTTACCAAAGTCCGCCCAGCGGACACCACCATTGATCCCGTCGCCCTCGCCGCGTTTGTCGAAGCCTACGCCCGCGCCATCATCGCCGAGGCCGCCGCCGAGCCGCAAGGGCGGGCGGCATGAACGCCGCCCGAAGGGGCTGCCCACCGTTCGAGCCCGTGTTCCCCCCGTCCCTATGCCCGTCGCACGGGCTGTTTGACTTCTGGGCGACCGGGCTAACGATCGAGGCGTGGCGCCTATCGCGTGCCGCCGCCCGCGTGCCGCCGTGGTGGGTCCACCTAGCCCCTTGGCGACCGCCGCTCGGGCCTCCGTTGCCCCTGCCATTCCAACCCTGGTCGGCGCTGGAGACGGCGAGCGACCTCCGGCGCCGGGTGCTGACAGCCGAAGGCACCCCACTCCCCGCCCCGTCAATGGACCGCGCCATTGATTACGGGCGCACAGGGTATCGCACCACGCGCACGTTGTGGCCCTGGCCCTTCGGTCCCCGGGCCTTGAACCTCGACGTTCGCCCGTATCTCGCGGCCCCGGCGCCGCGTCCCGGCCCGCTGTTGAAGCTGCATGCCCTGCTCGATCACCTGCATCGCCCGCAGCCGCTCGCGACACCCGTGCGGGCGACACGTGCCCGCGTCACTGACGTGGTGCCGTTACCCGATGGCATTCGCGGCCGGTGGGAAGCCTGGTCGGTCGCCATCGGGCCCGCCGCCGCAGCTGACTTGTCCGCCACGGGGCGACGGCTGGTCGCCGCCACGGTGCAGGCCGCCAAGGTCGAGCGGGGCCTTGTCCGCCGGGCCACGCGCGACGGGCTCACCCTTACCCGTGCCTCCGAGCAACCGGCGGTCGAACCGGAGGTGCCCCGGTACTGCGATGTGTGCCGCAAGCCGTTGCCCAAGGGGTCGCGGTCCCACAAGCGGGTGCATCGGGGCACGTGCAGTCAGAAGCAGTACCGCCAAAACCTAAAACGGAAAGCCGCAGCGTAACGCGCGTCCGGCGCAATCCGGACACTACAGAAAGGGAGAAGTAGACATATGACTAAGCGTTTGGACAATCACAACAAGGCCCTCACTTACAAGGCCCTCAAGGAGCGCATGCTGGCAGCCACACTGAACTCGTGTGTGGAGGCGCTGGGCTTCGCCGTAGCGGCAGATTGGCTCACGTTCGCGCAAGCCGTCGATGCATACGTTGGTTTGCGCGCCATCACGTTCGAGAGCCACCTGGGACTGGCCGCCCGGGGGATGGACGTGGCCATCCACATCCGAGACGCCGTCAAGCAGGTCGATTCCGGCGAGCCGCCACGCATCAATAACAAACGGGCGGGGATCAAGAGTTGAACCGACGCCAGGGCGGCGGCCTGCTCGACCGGGGCCGCCCGCA
>Ga0209577_10002690_pt1 | contig 16944 bp, 15 predicted proteins | sample GraSoiAngelo_109_FD_185874 | JGI IMG/M metagenome (GOLD analysis project Ga0209577, IMG submission 185874) | Grasslands soil microbial communities from the Angelo Coastal Reserve, California, USA - 14_0903_12_20cm (SPAdes) (version 2) | ecosystem: Environmental > Terrestrial > Soil > Grasslands...
GAGCCGAAGCGCTTCGAGCGCTGAGGCGAGCCTAGAAATTTGGTAGCTCGGTCGCACTAGCTACCGCGCAAAATCAAGGGCCGACCCGACAGGGTCGGCCTTTTGATTTGTCCCGCGAAGCGCTTCGAGCGCTGAGGCGAGCCTAGAAATTTGGTAGCGCGGTCGCACTAGCTACCGCGCAAAATCAAGGGCCGACCCGGCAGGGTCGGCCTTTTGATTTGTCCCGCGAGAGGTTTGCTGCGCCGAAACTGCGGTTCAGCGAAGTAGCGCCAGCACCCTCTCCCCCGTCACCGGCAATTCCGTGAACGACGCATCGCGCGCGCCCAGCGCGTCGCAGACCGCGTTGGCGATGGCGCCGCCGAGCCCGGGGTTGCCACACTCGCCCAGCCCGCGCAGGCCGAGGGGGTTCGTCGTCGCGCGCACTTCCTGATAGAAGCCGTCGACGGGCGGCACGTCCGTCGCGTACGGCAGCGCATAGTCCATGAGCGTGCCGGAGAGGAGCTGGCCGAGCGCGTCGTATTCCAGGCTCTCGTGCAGCGTGTTGCCGATGCCGAAGGCAACGCCGCCGACGAGCTGGCCGTCCACCAGCGCCGGGTTCACGGCGCGTCCGACATCGGCGCCGACCACCACGCGCCGCAGCGTGAGCGCGCCGGTATCGCGGTCCACGTCGACCACCACCGCCGCCGCGCAGCCTGCGTAGGTGATCTTCTTGACCTCGAACGACGCGCCGGCGGCGAGGCGTCGCTCGGCGGCGAGCTCGGCGAGCGTGAGGCGGCGGCCGCCCGCCTCGAGCACGCCGTGCGCGTACGTCACGTCGGCCTCCGCCGCGCCCAGGCGGGCGGCGGCGCGCGTCGTCGCCTCGGCGATCAGCTTCTGCGCGGCGAGGTGCGCGGCGTTGCCGGCGGTGAGCGTGCCACGCGAGCCGTACGTCCCGACGCCGCTCTCGACGGCGGCGGTGTCGGCGTGCCGCACCTCGAACCGGTCGGCGGGAATGCCGAGCGCGTCCCCGAGGATCTGCGCGAGCACCGTCTCGAGGCCCGGTCCCATCGAGGAGGCTCCCGTGTCGACGACGAGGCGGCCGTCCGGGCGCGCCTCGACGTGCGTCGTCTCGAACGGGCCGAGGCCCGTCTTCTCGACGTAGACGGCGAGCCCGATGCCGCGGCGCGGCCCCGAGGTCCGCGCGTTTTGCGCGGCCTGCTCGGCGCGCTCGCGCGGATAGTCGAGCCGGCGCAGCAGCTCGGCGAAGAGCGCGGGGAAATCGCCGGAGTCGTACACGGTCGTGACGCCGAACGACTTCGTGCCGCAGTCATAGGGCATCTCGTCGGCGCGGATGAGGTTGCGGCGGCGGATCTCCGCCGGGTCGAGCCCGAGCCGCGCCGCGCCGGCGTCCATCAGCCGCTCGCGGACGAAGTTGCACTCCGGCCGGCCCGGCGAGCGGAGCGTGCCCGCCGGCGTCTTGTTCGTCACGACGGACCAGAGGTCGCAGGCGTAGTTCGGCACGCGGTATGGCCCGGGCAACAGCGCGGCGCCGAATTCTGCGGGGACGAGTGCCGCCGTACGCACGTAGGCGCCGATGTCGGCCCGGATCACCGCGCGGATGGCGAGGATGCGCCCGTCGGCGTCGAAGCCGATCTCGATCTCGTAGCCGACCTCGCGGGCGTGGTTGGCGGCCATGAGATTCTCGCGCCGGCTCTCGATCCACTTCACGGGCCGGCCGAGCGTCATGGCCGCGAGCGGGACGAGGATGTCCTCCGGGTACAGCTCGCCGCGCACGCCGAAGCCGCCGCCCACGTCGACTTCCGTGAGCCGCAGCGCGCCGAGCGGGATGCCGAAGATCGGCGCCAGGATCGTACGGTTGATGTGGATGCATTTCGTCGAGCCGATCAGGTGTAGCTCGCCGCCGCGCGGATCGGGCGGCACGGCCACCAGCCCGCGCGTCTCCAGCGCGGCCGCCGTCTGGCGCGGATAGCGGAAGCGCTCGCGGATCACCACGGCCGCCTGCGCCAGCGCGGCGTCGGCATCGCCGACGCGCATCGTGATGGTGGCGACGTTGTTCGTCTCCGTGCCGGCGAAGAGCCGCGGCGCTCCGGCGGCCATCGCAGTGCGGACGGACGGAGCCGCGGGCAGCGTCTCGTAGACGACGTCGACGCGCTCGAGCGCGTCCCGCGCGACGTAGGGATCGTCGGCGACGACGAGGGCGACGGGCTCGCCGACGTAGCGGACGACGTCGCGCGCGATGGCCGGCTGCAGGTAGCGATCCGCGCCCGCGGGCGCGGGGACGCGGTTGGGGATGATCGCGGCGGCGGGCACGTCGGCAGCAGTGAGGACGAGCCGGACACCGGGCAGCTCCCGGGCGCGCTTGGCGTCGATGCCGAGCAGCCGCGCGTGGGCGTGCGGCGAGCGCAGCACCGCGGCGTGCAGCATCCCCGGCACGCGCACGTCCTCGACGAAGCGGCCGGCGCCGGTGACGAGCCGCTCGCCGCCCAGCCGCGCGTGGCTTTCCCCGATCATATCGAATCGGAATCGAGGCGCGCCCCGGGTTCGCCGGGGCGTGACGAGCGTGGGTCGGAATCGAGGCGGGCCCCGGGTTCCCCGGGGCGCGACGAGCGTGGGGGGGTATGGGGGGCCATGTCGGGGCCCCCCATCTCAACGTCGACGAAATAGAGGAGATCGAGCAGGCCGGGCGAGCAGTCGAGCTTCGTGAGCATCATCGCGGCCTCGCTTCGGTGCTGGGTCGCGTGGTTCACCTGGTGGATCATCTGCTGCCACAGCGGATACGCCCACCGCTCACCCTGCATGTTCGTGTACGCGACGACGCGGCCGAGATCGGCGTCCGTCAGTCTCGCGACAAAACCCTGCGTGTCACGCTCGATCGTCTCCCAGCGAGCGCGGATCGCGGCGAGGTCGGGGAAGTCGCCGGCGGGCAGGTACCCGCGCGGCGTCCGATCGTGCCAGCGCTCGAGATACACCCACTGCGCGCTCATGGTGTGCACGAGGGTATCGCGGAGCGAGTCGAAGCCGGCGCCGCTGTCGAGCAGCTGTGCGCGTGTGACCCGCGCGCTCGTGTCGAGGATCCGCCGGTTCGCCCAGTCGTTGTAGCGGTACAGCGACCGGATGGCGTCCGCGATCACAATCGTCCGTCGTCGAGAAACGCCACGGGTTCCCCGGAGCGCTCCGAACATGGGTCGGAATCGAGGCGCGCCACGGGTCCTCCGGCGCGCTCCGAACGTGGGCCGGAATCGAGGCGCGCCCCGGGTTCCCCGGGGCGCGACGAGCGTGGGGGGGTATGGGGGGCCATGTCGGGGCCCCCCATTCAGAAGATCCGGTCGTAGCGGCCGTAGTCGTGGGCGGCGTCCATGAACCACTTCACGATCTCGGGGTCCGATTTCGGGGGGATTTCGCACGACGTCGAGAGAATGAACCCCGACTGCCGGGCGGCGGTGTCGATGCACCGCTTCACGTCGGCGTACATCGCGTCTCTCGACGTCTTCTCGAACCTCGTCGCGTCGACGTTGCCGATGGCCACCGCGCGGCCCTTGGCGACCTGCACGAACCGCTCGAGCTGATCCACATAGAGCTTGGGATCACCCTGCTGATCGAGGTCGAACGAGACCGTGCTGAAGCCGACCTGCAGCAGGTCCTCGAAGATCGGGTAGGTGGTGCCGCAGATGTGCGTGGTCACGCCGACCTTCTTGGCCTTGAAGTAGTCCACCAGCTCCTTGTGATACGGGGCGATGAACTCGCGGTAGTTGTCGGGCGAGACGAGGCTGATCGAGGCCGTCGGCTCCGAGAACGACAGCCCGATGCCGGTCTTGACGATCGCGTCGCCCCAGATCTTGGAGAAGTCCGTGGTGATGCGCATGAGATCGTGGATGAACTGCGGGTCCTCGAACGTATCGAGCAGCATCGTCTCGGGGTTGCGGATCAGCATCGCGATCGTCCACGGCCCGACGGCCACCGCGCCGATGGCCGCCGGCGGTTTGGCCTTCACGAGCGCCTCGCACTGCTCGAGGAAGCCCGGCAGCCGCCCGGTCTTGTATGGGTCGGGCATCGTCAGCCTGGCCAGTCCGGACTTGTCGTCGGTGAGGACGTGCTCATCGATCGACGGCACGACGTAGTCGGAGTATTTCACGCGGCAGCCGAAGGCCTCCGCTTCCTTGGCCAGATCGTTGTACGCGAGCACGACGTCGGGCTGGTAGCGCTCGTAATAATTCATCATGGCCGTGATGGCCCTGGGGACGTTCGTGCAGTACTCCTCGATCGACAGCCCGTCGAGCGTGCCGGCGAACGACGCGACGATGGGATACACGGGCACCCGGTCGGCGAACGACCGCTTGTAGGCGGCCACCACGCGATCGCGGTTGGTGTAGGTCGCGTTGCCCTTCTCGGTGTCCCACACGCGGTTGGCTTCCATGTAGCGCGGCGGCATCTTCGCCTCGTACTCCATGAATTGCGTGATCGGATAGCGGATGCCCCCGGCGTGCGTGCCGCGCAGGCCCTCGACGATCTCCTCCATCTGGGCCCACGGAATCGTGAACGCCATCTCGTGGTCCTGCGTCTGGCCGAAGATGCGGTCGCCCGAGCAGGGCAGGATCACCTGCGGCCGGTCCGTGCGCATGGTGGTGACGATGATGTCGGCGCACACCACGCGGCCGCCGAACGCGGAGGCCAGTTTGCCCCCGCGCTTCCAGAGGGCGGCCTGGGTCAGCCGCATCACCTGGGCCGGGTTCGCGTAGACGCAGACGAGGTCGGGTTCGAAGGTGGCCCGGTCGAGCGGCGCCACCAGCAGCGCGCCGTACTCACCCTCCTTGAACCGGTCGATGGCGGTCTCCGAGCGCTGGCCCGCCTCCTTCGTCTCCGTGTACATGCCCTCGCACAGAGTGCCGGAGTTGTGCAGGTGCGTCGGCTTCTCGAACCCGAGGGCGGCGATGCCCAGGGAGCAGATCGAGTCCTCACGCGTGAGGACGAGGGTCCAGCCGTAGCGCCGTGCCATGTCGATAACCTGGCAGTTCATGGACAGCTTCTTGAAGTCTCTGGCGGGTCGCCGTGCGCGGTCGGGGATCGGCTCGTCGGGCCGCAGCATCCGGATCGCGACGGGAAACGTCTGCGGCCGGATGTACGTCTGGAGCTCGCGGTCCGCCGTTTTGACGTCGATCATGCACCCTCCCGGACTGCAACAGTTTGCCCTGACAGTTGATCGCTCTGCGTCGGCGCCGCGCGCCGACGGCCTGCGCCGAGCCTACTACGGGCCGTCGCACGCTCGCAACGCCATGCATGTCTTTTCGATACGTGGCGGTACGACAATTGCGGCGTGCTGTCGCATGCGCCGTATCCTCGGGTTTCTGGCGGGGGTCCTGGTCGGCCAGTGGCTGGTCTTCGGCGGGGCACTCTCGCCGGCCGATCTCCACATCCGCGCCTCCGCCGCCTGGGAACACCGGGATTATCCCGAGGCGCTGCGGCTCTGGAGCCAGGCGGTGAGCCTGCAGCCGGGGAACGCCGAGCTGCACTACCTCCGCGGGCGGGCGCTGGCGGCGCTCGGCCTGCGCGCCTCGGCGGCGGACGCCTTCCAGGTGAGCCTGATGCTCGAGCCCCAGTCCACGATCGCCCGCGAGGCCATCGACGGCCTGGCGGGATTGCAGCCGACGGCGGCCGGTGATGGAGAAGTCCTGGTCCCGCTCGAGTCCGGGCTCGGGGTCTGGATCGTGCCCGCCCTCGTCAACGGCCATCGCGGGCGTTTCCTGCTCGACACGGGCTCGAGCGTGATCGTGATCGGGCCCAGCCTGGCCGCCGTCGCCGGCCTGAAACCGGCGCTGGAACGGGACGCGATCGAGCTCCAGACACTCGGCGGCCGCACACGGGGACCGGCGGCGGTCGTGACCTCGATCAAGGTGGGGAATGCCCTGCTGCGCGACGCGCCCGTCGTCCTGCACGACCCCGGCCCGGGCGTCGACGGGATCCTCGGCAACACCTTCCTCAGTCACTATCTCGTCACGGTCGACGCCGACCGCCGTCAGCTCGCCCTGCGCTCCCTCGCTCGCTCCGACTAAGTAGATGGGGGGCCCCGAAATGGCCCCCCATACCCCCCAGCGCTCGTCGCGCCCCGGCCAAGCCGTGGCGCGCCTCGACCCCCCGGCGCGCCTCGACCCCCGACGCTCGTCGCGCGCGGGCCAAGCCGTGGCGCGCCTCGACCCCCCGGCGCGCCTCGACCTCCGACGCTCGTCGCGCGCGGGCCAAGCCGTGGCGCGCCTCGACCCCCGGCGCGCCTCGACCCCCCGACGCTCGTCGCGCGCGGGCCAAGCCGTGGCGCGCCTCGACCCCCCGGCGCGCCTCGACCTCCGACGCTCGTCGCGCGCGGGCCAAGCCGTGGCGCGCCTCGATTGCCGACAGACTCCTGGTGAGTGCGGGGGGCCATGTCGGGGCCGCCCAATCTTCTCAAGCGGCTTTGATCACGGTCCGCTCCGCGCGGCAGCGCGAGCAGACGCCGAGCGTCAGCGAAAACGCCCGGTCCGATCGAAGCCGGTGCGTCACCATGCTGACCTGACTCGGCGGCAGGTTGACCGCGCGGGCAAGGCAGTCGGTGCAGATGAACCCGGGGTGTTGCCGCAGGAACTCGTTGATCAGGTGGTGCGGTGCATCCATAGCCTCACCATCCGCATCGCCTCGCGGACCATGTCGTCGGGGCCCGAGATGCGAAGCCGCGCGCCTTCGAGGAGCGCGGTGGTTTCGAGGATGCACTGCCGCGGTGAGCACCAGGTGTCGATGGTGTCTTTGAGGGCGTGGAGATCCCGTCCGAAGTACGCGAACTCATAGCTCCGCATGACGGCCGCTCCCGTGCGAGAGAAAAAGCTTCCTACCCGAAGTGACAACGACTCATTCGCATCGCAGCAAGGCGAATGCCGCACCGGCGACCCGCGAATATCGCGAGTCGAGCCGACCGGCGCCGTCAGCAAGCGAACGCTGATGTTGTCGAGCGTCAATGGGCTGTCACGAATACGGATGGGGAGGCCGGGGCTTGGAGTAGAATACCGCCCACTCGGCGGGCCGTTGCCCGCCGTGCATCAGACGCAGGGAGGCGGTAGATGGGCAACGCTCCGACGGCGAGTCACTCGCTCACGATTCGGCTCGAGATCCAGAACCAGCCTGGGATGCTGGGCAAAGTCACCTCCGCGATCGGTAAGGCCGGCGGCGATATCGGCGCGATCGATCTCGTCGAAGTCCGCAAGAAGACGATCATCCGTGACCTCACCTTCAAGGCCAGCGACGAGCGGCACGGGCAGCAGGTGGTCGAGCGCCTGAAGGCGATCGAGGGCATCAAGGTCGTCCACGTCTCGGACCGCACGTTCCTCATGCACCTCGGCGGCAAGATCGAGATCAAGGGCAAGATCCCGGTCAAGACGCGCGACGACCTGTCGATGGCGTACACGCCGGGCGTGGCCCGCGTGTGCATGGCCATCCATCACGATCCCGAAAAAGCCTACACGCTGACGGTGAAGCAGAACTCCGTGGCCGTGGTCACCGACGGCACGGCCGTGCTCGGCCTCGGCGACATCGGCCCGAACGGTGCCCAGCCCGTGATGGAGGGCAAGGCGCTCATCTTCAAGGAGTTCGCGGGCGTCGACGCGTGGCCGCTCTGCCTGGCCACCAAGGACGTCGACGAGATCGTGACCATCGTCAAGGCCATCTCGCCGGCCTTCGGCGGCATCAACCTCGAGGATATCTCGGCGCCGCGCTGCTTCGAGATCGAGGAGCGGCTGCAGAAGGCGCTCGACATTCCCGTGTTCCACGACGATCAGCACGGCACGGCGGTGGTGGTGCTGGCCGCGCTGATCAACGCGCTGAAGGTCGTCAAGAAGCGCCTGCCGGATGTGCGGATCGTGATCACCGGGGCCGGGGCCTCCGGCATCGCCACCGCGAAGCTGCTGATGAAGGAAGGCGCCAAGCACATCGTCGGCTGCGACCGCGCGGGCGCGATCTACGCGGGCCGCACCGAGAACATGAACTCGATGAAGGAATGGTTCGCCAAGCACACGAATCCACGCAAGATTCGAGGCACGGCGGGCGAGGCGCTCGTCGACGCCGACATCTTCATCGGGCTGTCGGGGCCGGGCGTGGTCTCGCTGAAGGACGTCAAGGCGATGAACCGGGAGGCGATCGTGTTCGCCATGGCCAACCCCGTGCCGGAGATCCAGCCGGAGGAGGCGGGAGCGTTCGTGCGCGTCATGGCCACCGGGCGCTCGGATTACCCGAACCAGATCAACAACTCTTGCTGCTTCCCCGGCTTCTTCCGCGGCATGCTCGACGTCCGCGCCAAGCGCGTGAACGACCAGATGAAGCTGGCGGCGGCCCATGCGCTGGCCTCGATCGTGGCCAAGAGCGAGCTGAGCGACGAGTACATCACCCCGTCGATGTTCGACGCCCGCGTCGTGCCGGCGGTGGCGGCGGCGGTCGCCGAGGCGGCGGTCAAAACGGGGGTCGCCCGCAAGCAGCGACGCTGACCTCGGAGACCCGGCGGGGCGGGGCGTGTCACGCGTCGCGTCAACCGCCCCGCCGGGTCCTTCCGCAGCTGTCCCGGCCGTCTCGGAATGCTTCCGTATAGAACGAAAATCCGGTATGTTGTGCCGCAATTCAATCCCGGCCGCGCCGCCGGGCGGAAACGCACGAACATCCAGGCCTGATGAACGCAATACGCCCTACACGAGGGGAGGCCAATGAGGGCTGCTAAAGTTCCGCTCAGCGAGCTGCGCCGCGTCGTCATCGCTGCATCCGTCGGCAACATCATCGAGTGGTACGACTTCTACATCTTCGGCAGCCTGGCCTCGATCCTGGCGGTCAAGTTCTTCGAGAAGGGTCATCCCGTCGCGGCCTTCCTCAGCACGGTGGCGATCTTCTCGGTCGGCTTTCTCATCCGACCGCTGGGGGCGTTCTTCTTTGGCTGGCTCGGCGACAAGACCGGTCGCAAGTACACTTTCATCGTCACGCTGACCGGGATGGGGGTGGCCACCGCCCTTATCGGCTTCGTTCCCTCCTACCAGACGATCGGCCTGGCGGCGGCCTTCATCCTCTTCGGCCTTCGCTTGATCCAGGGGCTCTGCCTCGGCGGAGAGTACGGGGGGGCCATCACCTACGTCGCCGAGCACATCGAGGACGAACATCGCGGCTACTACACCGGGTGGCTCCAGACGTCGCCGACGCTCGGCATCGTCGTCTCCCTGGGGACGATCATCGGTATCCGGACATACCTGGGCGTCGAGGCCTTCAACGACTGGGGCTGGCGCCTGCCGTTCATCATCTCGCTGCTCCTCGTCGCGATCGCCATCTGGATCCGGCTCTCGCTCGGCGAGACGCCGATCTTCCAGGACATGAAGGCCAGGGGCCGGACCACGACCAATCCGTGGCGCGAAGCGTTCATGAGCGCCAACTTCAAGTACGTGGTCATCGCCAGCGTGGTCGTGCTCGGACAGGGCTGCGTGTGGTACAGCGGCCAGTTCTGGGCGCTCTATTTCTTGCAGACAGTCAAGAAGCTCGACGTGCTGACGTCGAGCTGGATCGTCGGCATCGCGCTGCTGATCGCTACGCCGACGCTGATCTTCTGGGGCTGGCTCTCGGACAAGGTCGGGCGCAAGCCGATCATCCTCGGCGGCATGGCGCTCGCGTCGGTGACGTATTACCCGCTCTATATGGCGCTCGGCAACTATGCCACGCCCGGTAACGTGAACTATCCGATGGCGATTCTCATCGTCGTGATCCTCGTCAACTACGTGGGCATGACCTACGGTCCGATCGGCGCATTTCTCGCCGAGTTCTTCCCGAGCCGCATCCGCTACACGTCCGTGTCGGTGCCCTATCACATCGGCAACGGCTGGGGCGGCGGCCTGGTCCCGATCGTCACGACGTCGATGTACCTCTCCACGGGCAGCGTAGGCTATGCGTTGATCTATCCCATCGTGGTGCCGGCGGTGATGTTCCTCATCGCGGTCTTCGTGATGCCGGAGACGCGCAAGAACAGCATCTGGACGGAAGGCGCGATCGAAGCGACGCGCGTCAAAGCGAGAGCGTAAGACCTCCGACGAGCGTCCCCGAAATAGAGGAGCGCCCCGGGTTCCCCGGGGCGCTCAGGATATTGGGGTGTGGGGGCCATGTCGGGGCCCCCACCTCGATTGATCGTTTTCTCCCGCTGAGCGAGAATAGCGCCCGCCCGTTCGCGGGCATCATCCTACGCACGCGAGGTCGATATGGCCAAGGCCGCCAAAGGCGACGAGCCCATCCAGGCGCTGCTCAAGGAAGATCGTAAGTTTCGCCCACCGAAGGCGTTCGTGAAGCGGGCGCTCGTGAAGAACGAGGCGGTCTATCGCGAGGCGGCGAGGAACCCGGTGCGGTTCTGGGAGCAGCGCGCGAAGGAGCTCACCTGGTTCAAGCCGTGGAAGAAGGCGCTCGAGTGGAAGCCGCCGTACGCCAAGTGGTTCGTGGGCGGCAAGCTCAACGTCGCCTACAACTGTCTCGATCGCCACGTGCAGGGGCCGCGTCGCACCAAGGCCGCGCTGATCTGGGAAGGGGAGCCCGGCGACACGCGCACGCTGACCTACTGGGACCTTCACCGCGAGGTCCAGCGCTTCGCGGCGGCGCTCAAGCGCCACGGGGTCCGCAAGGGCGACCGCATCACCATCTACATGCCGATGGTCCCCGAGGTCGCCATCGCGATGCTCGCGTGCGCCCGGATCGGCGCCGCGCACTCCGTGATCTTCGGCGGCTTCTCGCCGGAGTCCGTGCGCGACCGCATCCACGACGCCAACTCCTCGCTGGTCATCACCGCCGACGGCGGCTACCGGCGCGGCTCGACGGTGCCGCTCAAGAAGAACACCGACGAGGCCCTCAAGGAGTGTCCCGGCGTGAAGAGCGTCATCGTGCTCAAGCGCACCGGCGAGCCCGTCGACATGCAGCACGGCCGCGACATCTGGTGGGACGACTTCGTCAAGGGCGTCGAGGCGAAGTGCCCCGCCGAGCCGATGGACTCCGAAGATCTCCTCTATCTGCTCTACACGTCGGGCTCGACCGGCAAGCCGAAAGGCATCATCCACACCACGGGTGGCTACCTCACGGGCATCACGGCCACCCACAAGTGGGTCTTCGACATCCACGAGGACGACGTCTACTGGTGCACGGCCGACGTCGGCTGGGTCACCGGCCATTCGTACGTCGTGTACGGCCCGCTCGCGAACGGCGCCACGACCGTCATGTACGAGGGCACGCCCGATTTCCCCGACAAGGACCGCTTCTGGCGGATCATCGAGAAGCACGGCATCACGATCTGCTACACGGCACCGACGGCCATCCGGACGTTCATGAAGTGGGGTGAGGAATATCCGAGGCGGTGCGACCTGTCCTCGTTGCGGCTGCTCGGCAGCGTCGGCGAACCGATCAATCCCGAGGCGTGGGTCTGGTACTGGAAGGTCATCGGCGGCGGCCGCTGCCCCGTGGTTGACACGTGGTGGCAGACGGAGACCGGCCACATCCTCATCACGCCGCTGCCCGGCGTGACGGTGCTCAAACCGGGCTCGGCCACGAGGCCGTTCCCCGGCATCGAGGCCGCGGTGCTGGACGAGCGGGGGCGCGAGGCCAAGGCCGGCTATCTGGTGATCCGCAAGCCGTGGCCCGGCATGCTGCGCGGAATCTGGGGCGATCCGGACCGCTACGTGAAGCAGTACTGGTCCAAGTACAAGGACCTCTATTTCACCGGCGACGGTGCCAAGATCGACAAGGACGGATACTTCTGGCTGCTGGGCCGCGTGGATGACGTCATGAATGTCTCCGGCCACCGCGTCTCCACCATGGAAGTCGAGTCCGCGCTGGTTGACCACAAGTCTGTCGCCGAGGCCGCCGTCATCGGCAAGAACCACGACATCAAGGGGCAGGCGATCGCGGCCTTCGTCACCGTCAAAGGCGGCGTCGACGGGACGGCTGCCCTGATGGACGAGCTCAAGTCGCACGTGGCCAAGAAGATCGGCGCGCTGGCCCGGCCGGACGACATCATCTTCTCGGCCGAGCTGCCCAAGACCCGCTCCGGCAAGATCATGCGGCGGCTGCTGCGAGACATCGCGGAGGGCCGGGCCCTGGGCGACACCACGACGCTGGCCGACCCCGCCGTGGTCGCGTCGCTCAAGACGAAGTACGAGGACCAGGAGGGCTGAAGCGGCTGCCTTTTTCCTGGCCAGTTGTGTCAGCCTGGGCTACGGAAACTGTCCGGTCTCCGGGCACTCTGCCCAGGAATGGCCCCCCAATAGCCCCATGGTCAGACCCCACAGTGTTGTTTTCCCGAGTGAATTCCAACACCACCTCCTCCGTCTGAGGTACGGCATAGGGGTTGCACCTACCGCGGCCCCGAGGCACACGGAGGCGACATAATGGACATCCGGAAGCGGCTGGAGACGGACCTGAAAGAAGTGGTGGGTCGGCTGCGCCAGATGGGTGGGTCTGCGGCCCTCGAAGAGCTGCTCGGCCCGGGCGAGCACTGGGCGTACGCCGATGAGGTCGACGAGATCCAGGCCAACGAGCGGCGCGAGATCGGGTTCGCCACGCGCGAACTGCTGGTGGAGCGGGTCAACCGCATCACCGCCGCCCTCGACCGCCTGAATGTCGGCGAGTACGGGACGTGCGTGGAGTGCGACGAGAAGATCGCTCCCGCTCGGCTGCGTGCGCTACCGGAAGTTCAGACCTGCGTGCGCTGCCAGGACCGCCTGGAGCGGCGTGGCCGCCAGCTCGAGCTCGAGCCCGTCGAGGTCGAGGCCGGCGCCGACGACGACTAGACAGCCCACTCACGACTGCATTCACGGGGCCGGGAGCGATCCCGGCCCCATTTTTCTGTAGGCTAGGGCCGTGCGCACGCCCGTGCTCGACGCGGTCCGTCCGCTCGTCCGAAGCGCGTCCCGTCTGTACTTCGGCCTCGACCTGCGCGGCACCGAGCACATCCCGCCCCGAGGCGCGCTCGTCGTAACGCCAAACCATCAGACCTTCGCTGATCCGGTGCTGGTCACCATCCCGATCCGGCGCCGGGTCTATTACATGGCTTGGCGGCGGCTGTTCCACGTGCCGCTGCTGGGTCGCGCGATCCGCCTGCTGCGCGCGTTCCCCGTCGATCTGGACGGACGCGATCCGGGGGCGGTGCGTGAGGCCCGTCGCCGCCTGGTGGATGAAGACGGCGTCGTGATGATCTTCCCGGAGGGCGGGCGCAGCGTCGATGGCAGGCTGGGTCGATTTCACCTCGGGGCCTTCCGGCTGGCTGCCTCGCTCGGGGTCCCTGTGCTGCCCGTGACGATCTCGGGTGGCCACGAAGCTTGGCCGCCTGGGCGCCGCTTCCCGCGCCGCGGTCGGATCACGATCACCTACCATCCGCCGCTGGCCGTGAACCCGACGACCGACTCACGCGCCGCCGCTCACGACCTCGCCGAGCGCGCGCGTACGGTAATCGCCAGCGTGCTCTAGACGAGCGCCCCGGCTCCGCCTTCGTGGTGCGATAGAGCTGCGGCAGATAGAGGAGCGCCACGGCTTGCGCCGGGGCGCTCCGAACGCTGGGGGTTTGGGGGCCATATCGGGGCCCCCATGTTCAGACCAGCGAGCGCCACGGCTTGCGCCGGGGCGCTCCGAACGCTGGGGGTTTGGGGGCCATATCGGGGCCCCCCCCACATTCAGTTAGTCCGTTCTTCCACTCGGTAGCCGGAGCCCTCCAGGCGGCGCTTCACGGCCGCAATTTGCTCGGGGCCGGATGTCTCCAGCGTGAGCTCGACCTCTGTCTGGCCGATCGCGGCGTGCGGCGAGAACGCGCGGTCGTGGAGGATTTGCAGAATGTTGGCGCGCTCCTCGGCGATGACCGCGGTGAGCCGGGCCAGCGCGCCGGGCACGTCGCGCAGCAGGACGCCCAGGCGGACGAGGCGGCCGTCCTTCACCAGGCCGCGCTCGATGATGCGCGCGAGCGTGGTGACGTCGATGTTGCCGCCCGAGACGACCAGCGCCACGCGGCGACCTTCGAGGTCGAGGCCCCGGTTGAGCAGCGCGGCCAGTGGCGCGGCGCCCGCGCCCTCGACGACCGTCTTCTCGATCTCGAGCAGGAGGAGCACGGCGTTGGCCAGCTCCTCCTCGTTCACCGTCACCACCCGATCCACCCACTGGCGGGCCAGCTCGAGCGTCAGCGCGCCCACCTGGCGCACGGCGATGCCATCGGCGATCGTCGCGCCGGCGTCCACACGCACCCGCTCGCCGCGCTCGAGCGAGCGCGACATCGCGGGCAGCGCGGCCGACTGCACGCCGATCACGCGGACGTCGGGCCGCTTGGCCTTGACGGCCAGCGCCACGCCGCCGATGAGCCCGCCACCGCCCACGGGGACGAGCACGGCCTCCACATCGGGCAGCTGTTCGAGCAGCTCCAGCCCGAGCGTGCCCTGGCCGGCGATGACCCGCGGATCGTCGAACGGATGGACGAAGAGCTGGCCGCGCTCGGTGCCGAGCGCCCGCGCCAGCTCGTAGGCCTCGTCGAAGTTGCTTCCATACAGGATCACCTCGGCGCCGTACCGGCGCGCCGAGGTGACTTTGATGAGCGGCGCGTACTCGGGCATGACGATCGTGGCGGGAATGTCGAGCCGCTCGGCGTGGAAGGCGACGGCAAGACCGTGGTTGCCGGCGCTGGCGGCGATGACGCCCGTGCGCCGCGCGTCGGGGCCCAGCTGGAGCAGGAGATTGGCGGCGCCGCGCTCCTTGAACGAGCCCGTCATCTGGAGGTTCTCGAGCTTCACGAAGCAGCGCGCGCGCGTGAGCTCCGAGAGCGTTTGCGAGTACGGGCAGGGCGTCTCGACGATGGCGTCGCGGAGCCGCAGCCTGGCGGTCTCGATGGCGGCGACGTCGACGGTGCCGGTCAGGGCGTCCATCAGAAGGGCAGCGCCGGGGCGCCGAGCGTCGGCGTCATCCAGCCCACGGGCATGAGCGACGTCGAATGCGCGTAGCCGATGCGGCCGCGCCAGTCCACCACGATGAGCCCGCCCTCGCCGCGACCTTCCTCGACCAACAGGTCGACCGAGACCTTCGCGGCGTAGTCGGGTTCGTCGGCTTCCTTGAGAAATTCGAGGGCGCGACGCGCCAGCACCACGCGGATGATCGCCTCGCCGTCGCCGGTGCACGAGACGCCGCCCAGCGAGCTGTCGGCGTAGGTGCCGGCGCCGATCAGCGCGCTGTCGCCCACGCGCCCCGCTCGCTTGCCAAGCGTGCCGCCGGTCGACGTCGCCGCGGCCACCGTGCCGTGGCGGTCGAGAGCGGTGGCGCCGACGGTGCCGGGCAGGGCGCCGCCCGGCGTCGCGCCGCGGCGCTCGGCGAGGCGCTTGCGCTGGCGCTCAGTGACCAGCGTCGCCGGATCGCACTCCGCGACGCCGGCGGCGCGCGCGAAGGCGTGCGCGCCGTCGGCGACGAGCAGGACGTGACGGCCGTCGTCCAGCACGCGCCGCGCGAGGGTCACCGGATTGGCGACCCGGCTCACGGCGGCGACGGCGCCGCAGGCCAGGCGGTCGCCCTCCATGACCGAGGCATCCATCTCGATCGTGCCGTCCTCGGTCAGCGCTGAGCCGCGGCCCGCGTTGAAGCGGGGATCGTCCTCGAGACTGCGCACCGCCGCCTCGACGGCGTCGAGCGCCCGGCCGCCGGCGGCGAGCACCGCCCAGCCGTCGCTCACGGCCGTGCGCATCCCGAGGCGCAGCTCATCGGCGTCCGCGACGGCCGCGCCGGCGCCGCCGTGGACGATGATCGAGGGCACGCGACGGCCGTGCGTGCGCGCGACGTCCGATGGCGTCATGGCAATCACCGTGGCACAATCCGGCCGCCTTGCAAAGCCCGACGCCGCTGGAGCGGCTCAACGCGCGGATCGTGCGCTGCCGTCGCTGCGTGCGCCTCGTCGCGCACCGCGAGGCGGCGGCCGCCGCGCCGCCGCGTCGGTATGCGGGCCAACGCTACTGGGCCCGGCCGCTGCCGGGCTTCGGCGACCCGCGGGCGCGGCTGCTGCTGGTCGGACTCGCACCGGCGGCTCACGGCGGCAACCGCACGGGCCGCATGTTCACCGGCGACCGCAGCGGCGACTGGCTTTTCGAGGCGCTCCACCACGCGGGGTTCGCCAATCAGCCGACCTCGGCCGCCGCCGCCGATGGCCTGCGGCTGCGCGACGCCTACATCACGGCGACGATCCGCTGCGCGCCGCCGGACAACAAGCCGCTGCCGACCGAGATCCTGGCCTGCCGGCCGTATCTTCTCGACGAGCTGCGCCTGCTCGACCGGGTGCGCGTCGTCGTTGGCCTGGGACGCATCGGCTGGGAAGCCTATCTGCGCGCACGCCGCGCGCTGGGCAAGGCGCCGCCGGCCGCGCGCCCCGTGTTTGCGCACGGCGCCGCCAGCGACCTCGGTGATGGCGTCACGCTCCTCGCCTGCTACCACCCGAGCCAGCAGAACACCTTCACCGGCAAGCTCACGCGCCCGATGCTGCGATCCGTCTTCGTCGCCGCCCGGAGACGCCTCACAGACGATCGATAGGGCGCCCGCCCACGACGGAGATTCCGGGTGGGAGAACGCCCACGCGACGTCACGCATTTTTTGTTGGTGTGGTCACCCGCAACCGCGTAGCCTCGAAACGGGCGCGTTGGGCGCCGGAACATCGATCGAGCTCCTGACGAAAACGACGTCGGCCGCGGCCGGCGCGATAGTCTCGAGGTTACGATGCGGGGCTGGCTCGGCTGTCTCATCGGTGGTGCCTCCACCCGGTGCCTGACGCTCGCGAAGCCGTTCGACGTGAACGACATCTGGCGCGCCGTGCAGCGCGTGCTGGGAGCGGCGGCATGAGCGCGCGCGGCGCGCGCAGGGTCGTGATCGCGGACGACGAGGAGGAGATCAGGGACCTCCTGGCCGAATATCTCCAGACACACG
>Ga0209577_10002691_pt1 | contig 16943 bp, 15 predicted proteins | sample GraSoiAngelo_109_FD_185874 | JGI IMG/M metagenome (GOLD analysis project Ga0209577, IMG submission 185874) | Grasslands soil microbial communities from the Angelo Coastal Reserve, California, USA - 14_0903_12_20cm (SPAdes) (version 2) | ecosystem: Environmental > Terrestrial > Soil > Grasslands...
CAACGCAAGTGATATGTCGAACAGCGGGTCGAACGCGAACTGCGGGAAGATCTGGCCCAGGAAGTAGAAGTACAGCCCGCCGACCATCCCCACCGGGAAGGCGGAGATGACGAACGCGGCCAGCTTGACTCGGGTGGTCTTCACCCCCAGACCGCGAGCACGGTCCTCGTCATCGCGGATTGAGAGCAGTTGCAATCCGAAGCGCGAGCGGCGGACGGTCCACGACAGTGCGACCGTGAGCACCAGGATCACGAGCGCGACGTAATAGAACGGCTGGTTGTAGTTGGCCGAGGAGAACGGCGCGATCGGCAACAGAATGCCCGAGGTGCCGCCGGTGAAGTGGAGGTTGATGGCGGCCAACTGGAAGACGAAGAAGATCGCGATCGTGACCACGACGAACGTGTGACGGCGGACGCGCAGGGCGATCAATCCGACCGGGATCGCAATCGCCGCGGCGACCAGGCCGGCAACTGGCAGCAGGGCGAAAACATCCCAGCCGCCCTTGAAGTGCCAGTCGCGAGCTCCGAGGGCGGCCGTGTAGCCCCCGACTCCGAAGAACACCGCATGGCCGAGCGCGAGATAGCCCGTATAACCGCTGAAGATGTTCCACGCGGTCGTGGCAACCATGAAGATCAGCGTGAACACGGCGATCGAGGTCGCGGTCGGATCGGTGATCAGGACCGGGAACACCGCGAACACGGCGAGCGCGATCACAATCGCGCCGAGAGCGCTCGCGCGCCGCACGCCGGCGCTCATTGTGCTCGTACGGCCGGCGACCCGAATAGCCCCTGCGGCCTGATCGAGAGCACGATCACCAGCGCGGCGAAGAACACCAGCGGCGCCCACGTCGGCGACCACGCAACCGCGACCACGTCGTTGACCACCAATAGGAAGATCGCGGCGACCATTGCCCCGCCGATGCTGCCCATGCCACCCAAGATCACGATCGCGAGCAGGCGGGAGATGAGGTCGTATCCGCTGTTGGGGTTGAACGCGGTGGTGGCACCGAACACCATGCCGCCGACCGCCGTGACCGCCACTCCGATCCCCACCGAGATCGTCCGCGTACGGTTGACGTTGACCCCGATCAGGTCGGCGGCGCTGCGGTTCTGAAGCGAAGCGCGAACCCCGCGCCCGAACTTCGTGCGGTAGAGCATCCAGTAGAGCACTGACAGCAGCACCCCGGCCAGCGCGAACCCGATCAGGTAGATGTAGGGCAGGTAGAAGCCGAACACGTGCACGGACTTGTCCACGTAGGAGGCGTGGAGTTGCACGTAGTCGACCCCGTAGATCGCGCTCAGGATGCCCTCGATCAGGATCGCGACCGCGAACGTGATCAGGATCGACATTCCCGTCCGATCCTGTTCACGCAGCCGGCGCAGGAAGCAGAACTCGAGCACGACCCCGAGCACGAACATCAGCGGGACCGTGATCAATAGCCCCGGTACGAGACCGATGCCCAGGTGAACCGAAAGCTCGTAGCTCAGGTATGCACCGAGCACAACCATGACCCCTTGGGCGATGTTGATGATGTCCATCACCCCGAACATCAGCGTGAGACCGGCGGCCATCAGCGCATAGACGCCGCCGGTCAGCACACCGTCAACGATCGCCTGCAGTAGCGCTGTGCCCGACACCCCGCCGCTACCCCTTCCAGGGAGGCTTCGGGTACGTCGGTGGCTTGCTACCCGGCGTCGAGGTCGGGATCGTCTGGTGGAGGTCGCCGTTCTGCCACTGGAAGGTCAGCGTCTTACCGGCCGTGTTCTCTCCCAGCGAATTGAACTTCACCGGTCCCTGGACGCTGTCGAGCGTCACCGGGCTGTGCAGGTAGGCGATGATCTTGCTGTTGTCGAGGCTGTGGGTTGCGGCGACCGCCTGGGCCATGGCCTGACCCACCGAATACGCCTCCGCGACGTCGGCGTTAACGTCCGAGGCGCTGCCACCGTACTTGGCGATGTACGCCTTCACCATCTGCTGGCTGTCGGCCTTCTGGAAGCCCGGATACCAGCCGTTGGGGACGAAGATGCCGTTCTCATTGCCCGCGCCGACCGCCTTGACGAATGTCGCGCCCTGGTCCGGACCGGCCGTGGCGATGAACGCCTTGGGGCTGTAATGCTGCTGGACGAAAGAGTGGACGAACGCGGACACCGTCGGCACGTCCACCGAGCCGAGCACCATCGCATCGGCGTGCGTCGAGGCGACCTGGCCGGCGATCGGCGTGAAATCGGTGGCCTCCGCCGGAAACACCTTTGAGTACACGGTCTTGACCCCGGCGCCGGTGAGGATGCTCTGCGCCTGCGGGATCTGCGGGGCGGTGAACGGGTCGTCGACCGTTGCATAGGCGGCGGTCTTCGGGCGCTGGCTCGCCGGCAACGAGGCGACCCACTGCGCCCAGGTGACCAGGTTGAGCTTGACCGGCACTGAGACGTCGAAGACATTGTGCAGCCCCTGCGTGAACACGGCCGGAGCGCCACCCGCGCCCTCGATAAACGCGTACCCGTACCGAGACGCCACCCGGGCGGAAGGCGCCGTCAGCAGCGTCGAGAACGGACCGAACACCAGCGGAACCTTGTCGGAGCCAATCAGCTTCTGATAGTTCGTGACCACCTGGGCCGGGCTCGAAGCATCGGACACCACCTTTAGCTGGATCGGGTGCCCCAGCAAACCTCCCTTGGCGTTCTGGTCGTGCACCCAGAGCTGATAGCCCTTCTCAAAGGCTTGCCCATCGGCGGCGAAGTCGCCCGAGAGCGAGAGCGAGGTTCCGATCGTGATCGGGCTCCCCGGCTTGCCGCCCGTGCTGGCGCCGCCGCCGCTGCTGCTGCCGCATGCCGCGAGCACTGCCACGCCGCCGGCAGCCAACCCCACCATCACGCATCTGCGAAACATCTTCATCGCCCTCTCCTCGCTTCGGATATGTCTGTCGCCACGACGAGAACCTGATCGATGTAGCCGATCCAGAGCCCAGGCAGGTCGGCTCGGAGAGCCCGGCGAACCCGGTGCTGCAGCTACAAGAATCACGACGAGCCTGTGCTGCAGCTCCGGAGCCCAGCGGGCCTGTGCCGCAGCCGCACGGCCCCCAGCGAGCCTGTGCTGCAATCGTTTGCAGAACCCTAGTCAGATCGCTCTCGCCTGTCAACTGCAAACGTGTGCAAGGGGTTAAGGGCGATGGTGTCCGCGGCACTCGACCCGCGGGCGGATCATCGACGGCGTTTCCTCAGGGGCGCTCGAGAATCCGGTGTGTCTGGAGCCAGTGCCGCTGGCCGAGCGTGATCGCGATGCAGTAGCCGAGCTCGACCAGTTCCGGCTCGGTGAACGCCGAGTGAAGACGACGCCACAGAGCGTCGTCGCCGCGGTCCGAGTCCCACGCGATCGCGTCGGCCCAGGCCAGCGCCGCTCGCTGGCGGTCGTCGTAGTAGGCGGGGTCGTGGGCGTGCGCGACGACCTCCTCGTCCTCGGCGAGGTAGCGGGCGCAAAGTTCCTTGAGCTCCAGCCCGACGATGCCCGACTCGAGCACCGTCTCGCGGGTCTCCCGGTAGACCTCGAGGACGTGGGGAGCCCGCGCGCGGATCGTGTCGCCAGCGTGCTTGCGCTCGCTCGGCGTCATTTCGCCATCCCTCCCGCCGCCAGTCCCGCGTGGTCGGCTTCCCGATCGCTCACCGTCGGGACCCTCACCTCTTTGTGACCGATGTCGAGCGTCTTGATCCAACGCTGCTGGCCAAACGTCAGCGAGACGAAGTACCCGAGCTCGACGATCTGCTCCTCGGTGAAGTGCTCGCGCATCCGCTGCATGAGCGCCTCGTCCACGGCCTTCGGGTTCCAGACGAGGTGGCTCGTATACAGCAGCGCCGTCTTCTGGCGATCGTCGAACCGCTTCGAGCGTTCAAACTCGAGGAGCTCGTCGTAGTCTTGCTCCGAGGGCGCCTGCTCTCCTCCCGGGAGAGACCGTTGCGAGCCTCAGTAGTGGCAGTCGATCGTCTTTGACACGTAGACGCGGCAGAGCTCCTTCAGGGGATGCTCGACCACGCCGGTGCGGAAGGTGCGCTGCCAGTTCTGAGAGAACGACCGGAGCACCGCCGGCACGTGCGCCCGGATCGCCTGACTCTCGGGGCGCGGTGCGCCGTACCGAGCGGCCTCCTCCAGGTAGCCGAGCAGCTCCGGGTCATCGAGCTTGTCGACCGGGTAGTAGCTGATCCTGGGCATTGGGGAAGGGTACTGGCAGTACTGCAGCTCAAGCAGTTCGGCGAGCTTCGCGGGCCTGGCCATTATCTCCGCACGGACCTCTCGCTCGACATGAGAGCGGCCCGCCTGATGCTCGCGGTTCTCGACGCGATGCGTGCCCACATGGCAGCGGTCCCTTCCGGGAGCTCACCTGGCGTCGGCGTCTCCTTCTACAAAGACCGCCACATCCGCCGCGGCGAGATTGTCCTGGTGCCGCCAGGCGGCTGAAGGGACTCGAACCCGCGACCTTCGGGCTATGAGTCGCCTCACGAGACTCCGCTAAGTGTCTGTCGGGTGGCCGGGGGCGTTGCAGCCCCCGGCTCCCTCGGATCCCGGCGTGACAGTCTCCCGTCACCGGGCTCTTCTCACCGGTCCGTCAGTACGAGTGGTTCCACTGCCAGTGGGCGAATAGGCCGGGCTCGCGTTCTTGCAGTCCGGTCCACCACCGCTGGAATCGTTTGTGGGTCCGCAGTCGCTTGTGCTTGTTCCCTGCCCAGCGCCTCAGGTAGAAGCTGACGCGCTGCAGGAGGGGATTGAGCGCTGACCGGTAGAACCGGCCGTAGTAGCGCATCCACCCGGCGACGATCGGGTTCAGCCATGCCGCCAGGTCGTTGAGCGTCAGGTCGGTGCGCCGGTGGATCCGCATCTCGCGGAGGCGACCGCCTGTGGCCTTGAGCGCTTCGGGGCTGATCGCGGGCGAGAACGAGGTGAACTGCTCCCCGGTCTTGCCGTTGATCGCCTTCCGTGGCCGGAAGGTGAACCCCAGGAACGTGAAGGAGATGTGCTCGTGCTGGCCGCGACGGTTGCTGTCCTTGCAGTAGACGATCCTCGTCTTGCCGGGGTGCAGCTTGAGCCCAACCTCCTGCATTCGCGCGGCGATCCCGCCCAGCACGTGCTCCGCCTCCCGACGTGTCGTGCAGTGCACGATCGCGTCGTCGGCATAGCGCTCGAACGGGCAGCCCGGGAACTCCCGGGCCATCCACGCATCGAACGCGTAGTGCATGAACAGGTTCGCCAGGACCGGCGAAACCGCCGATCCCTGCGGAGTTCCCTTCGTGCGCTCGATCAGGGCACCATTCGGGTGCTCGAGCGGCGCTTGCAGCCACCGCTTCACACACAGCAGCACCCAGCGGGCGTCGGTGACCGTCTCCACCGCGCGAACGATCAGGTCCCACGGCACCTCGTCGAAGAACGCCTGGACGTCAAGATCGATCACCCAGTCGAACTTCCAGCACCGCGCCCGACATGCCTCCAGCGCGTCGTGGGCCGACTTGCTCGGGCGATAGCCATAAGAGTCCAGGTGGAACCTCGGCTCCACCAGCGGCTCTAAAAACATCGCCACCACCGTCTGCGCGACCCGATCCGCGACCGTCGGCACGCCAAGCACTCGGACCCCATCGCCGTGTGGCTTGGGGATCTCCACCGCCCTGACCGGGGGCGGAAAGTAGGACCCCGAGCTCATCCGATTCCAGATCTTGTAGAGGTTGTCCCTCAGATCGGCCTCGAACTCGTCCAGGGCCTGCCCGTCCACTCCCGGCGCGCCCTTGTTGGCCTTGACCTGCCGCCACGCCTCCCACACCAGCTGCTTGGGAATCGCAAACGACTTCTCGTCAGACCTTGGCTTGCTCATCTTCGTTTCCTCCCGGCACGACGCCGGTTGAACGACATGGACATTCCTGGTGAGCCGGCCCCTTCGCTCCACCGCCACCCCAGCGAGCAGCGACTTCGCAGCTACTACGAACCGGTCCGCCAGCGAGCGCCGCGTCGGTACTCAGTGCCTTCGGTGTGACAGCCTCGGCACGCTCCCTCTCGCGATCTTGAGACCTGCGATCCCGATCGCCATATCGACGCTCGCTTTCTCACGTTCCGTGCAAGAGCCGCAGATCAGGCTCACGCCGCCTATACGCCGGGCACCACCTGGCCAAGAACACGGGCATCCGCCAGGCTCATCCCTCGGGGCAAACTAAACCCTCGGTTTCGATGCCATCTAAGCCTTTCGACGCCTCAACGACGACACCCGGCCCAACCTTCGGACCAAGCGCTCTGGAGCGCCTTCCTGATCCCCACCTGACCGGGTCAAACCCAGCCTTTTCCCTGGACGCTCACCACGACGGTCTTCAGCCAACGCAGCACCAGGGCGGTTTAGCGCCTACCCCCGAAGGCCGACGCTGGAGGGCCAGCAATCCTCCATCTCTCGCACAGCACCGCCTATGAAAAGACTCTTCTACACAGGCCCTCCCTCAGCGTTCGTGACACACATTTGCAGGACTTTCCTGATCTTGTCTCAGATTAGACGAGGTCAGACTTGCACTGCTCGTGACACACTTCGCGACACGGCCGAACCGACGTTGACCCAGATAGTGGCGGGCTGCCGACTGATCGTGGACCGCCGGTTGGGGATAGCGGACGCTCAGCTGGCGACGTCCGCCGGTCGCTGCGTTGGCCGACGGTGAGCGTCGCGGCGACGACGAGGCGCTGGTCTGCCAGTCCGAGCCCAAGAACTCAGCGACGCTGGTCGCGCGTTGAAGCGCTGCCTCGCTCACGAGCACCTGGACGCTGAGCCGCCGGCGTTGGTGAAGCTCGGCGTCGTCGGGCCCGCGCCAACCGAAGTACTCGGGGGCGGCGAAGCTGGCAAGGAACATCGCGACGACGCCCGTCGCGAGCAGCGCCCAGCGGCCCGACTGCGCGAACCCGGAGCGCGCCGAGAGGAGGATCACGCTGAGGCTGATCGCCGAGAAGGTGGTGAATTGCCGGCGGGTCATCGCTCTGCGGATTTACGCCGCGATGAGGACCCTCAAATGCTGTCGGCACGCTCGATTGTCGCTCGAGTTGCTCGCGGCTTGCGGGCAGGTGCGGCCCGGCGAGCTTCGTAAGCTCTCGTCCCCCCGTCGCTGCGTTGCCGATTGCCTCAACGCCAACGCGCAAGCGGGCGACGAGCTGGCGGCCGACACGAAAGGAGTGGTGAGCGCGCTGCTCAGGCCGACGATCGCGTCTAGCCCGAGGCGAAAGCGGCGCCGGGCGGTGGGCCGCCGCTGCGCGGCCCACCGCGTGACGGGTCCGGACTCAGCTCAGGGTGCGACCGTCGTGGCGCCGCCTGGCTCTCGTCGTCCGGGCCTCACAGGGTCCCGCCGAGCCCACCGCTACCGTTTCGGGTCTACGGAAAGTGCGTCTGATCGCCGCTCAGGCTCTCTGACTTACCGCCCAGGATCGAGTCTGTGAAACCGGTGTCGGCGTTCAAGCTCCCGCCACTGATCGTGTTTCCTTCGTCCGCCCCAAAGCCGACGTTGCAGTCGCTGGGGTGGGGATTGGAGCCGGGGCCCGTGAGGTTCGAGCAGCCGCCCAGAATCGAGCCAGAAACGTCGGTCGCCGCGTTGTCGAACCCGCCGCTAACCGCGCTGTGATCTTCCGAGGCGGTGTTGCTAAGCCCCCCGCCAACCCACGCACCATAGGTGCCGCTGGCGGTGTTGCTCCCGCCGCCGCTGACCGAGGTGAAGAAGCCGCTGGCGGTATTGCTCGAGCCGCCGCTGACCGAGGAGAATGGGCCGCTGGCGGTGTTCCCGAAGCCGCCGAGGATCACCTCCGTACCGCTCGTAGTGCTAGAGCACATCCCGGGCGGTGTGCCTGTGCCGGCGACGCTGTGGCAGCCGCCGGCGATGCTCGAGAACCCGTCGTTGGCGAGGTTGAACTCGCCGCCGCCGACCGCGGAGTCGATTCGGGTGGCTTGGTTGCCCGCGCCGCCGCTGACGGCGGCGAACGAGTGCGGGGAGCCCGCGGTGTCGGTGCAGGCGCTGCTCAGTGACACGGTGCCCGCACCGGCGAGGTTTGAGCAGCCGCCGCTAACACTGCTGAGGTTGCTCGACGCGGTATTGAACTCCCCGCCAGTCACGGTCGCGTAGAGTCCCGACGCCTTGTTGTTGGCGCTGAGCACCGCGGAGTAGTTGCCGGTGGCCGTGTTCTGAAACCCGCCCACCAGCTGCGCGTAGCCCGTGAACGAGTGATTGCGTCCGAGGACCAGGTCGTGCGAGCCGGACTGCTTCAGCGCCGCCGGGTTCTCGTCGTACCCGAGCACCAGATTCCCGGTGCCGTTGACCGAGGCCGTGCCGCCGGCCCCGTTGAGGATCTGCACGTTCACGGACGCGAACCTGACCGTCGGCTTGCTGCCCACCCCGGAGGAGACATACGTCGGCGCCAGCACCGCGGTCGTCCCCGCACCACACGACGGGGCCGCCCCCGTCCCGCCCGACACTACCGCCTGACCGACCGCGGTCGGGACGCACTCCCACCCCGGCGTCACCGCCCCCCACGCATCCCCGGCGACCAGCCCTAGCCACACCACCATGGCAGCAGCGATCGCCGCCGCCAAACGCGACGTCAGTCGAGTACCCATCACACAACCCTCCTTCCGCCCCGCTGCGGACCCCACCGCGACAGGGCAACGACACCTCGAGACTCCCCAGGAACCCGTCGCGCCAACAGGACGCCACGCGTCCCCGGTCCCGGCCAAACCTACACCCCGGTACACCCGCGGTACAACCGCTCGAGCGCCCAACAAAACCGCGCACGAGCGCCAGCAGACCCCTGGAACGATCGATTAGCGACAGCGAGATGCCGGTCGTGTCCGGGGCTGTTGGCGCTGTTGTTCAGCGATCGCGTCCGTCGCGCCGGGCACGATATGGCGATGCAGACCCGCGCCGAGCAGAGCCCGCCGTCGATGCTGTGGCCAGAGCAAGAGGATCGCTCGTTCAAGACGCCTGAGCGTGGGCTACTGGACGCGATCGCCTCGGGTGAGCTTGACGACCACCTCGTCGCGATAGCCGACGCGGTACAAGCCCGGCGCGAGCTGCTGCGTACCGTCAGTTCGGCGGCGGCGATCGCGTAGCTGTGCGTGGGCGACGCGGTAGTGTTCAACCGCCGCATCCGACCTCGCTATCTAGAGCACGAACTCGCGACCATCACCGAGCTCGATCCGCGCTGGGTGACCGTGAGACTCGCAAGGCCCGTCGGTCGGTTCCGCGACGGAGAGCTTCGCTGCCCCCCCTGGCGCTTCGCAGGCTCGAGCGCCCGCGCGGCCCGGCAGCCGCCTGAGACCGAAGCCCGGCTAACGGCCCTGGCGCTGCTCGCCGGCCGCCCACGAATCCGGCGGGTCTTCTCCCTGCTCGCGCAGGAACTCAAGCGTGCGGAGCGCACGAACCGGGTCGCCGCCGGTGAGGCTGCAGAACTTCCATAGCTCGCGCGCGGATCGCTTGTAGCGATGGATCAACTCGTCGAGCTCGAAACGTCGATCTCGCCGGCGTCCAGACGAGCGAAACCGTCCCGGACTCGCTCAAGCAGCCGCCCAGCTGCTCCTCGTGGTACGCGCCAATCGTGATCCGTGCCGCGCGCCGCCGAGCCTGCTCCCCGGACTCCCCACGCTGACCGCCAGGTTGGGGATTTCGTGCCTAACTGGCAATGTGCGGTATCGCTTGCCATGCAGAAGGTCGAGGGTTCGAGCCCCTTCAGCCGCTCTCAAGGTACCTGCAAATCGGCAGGTTTTCGGGCGTCAGGTCGTCCCGCGGGCTACCGAACCCTCCCGGCAATCCCCGATTGCTGCCTCGCAGCCGCGGTCCAACGCGAGGTCCGGGATCGGGTACACCTTGGTGAGAGATGGCCTCGACGATTGCCGTGACGGGAGGTAGTGGCAAGGCTGGGCGTGTGGTTGTGCGCGAGCTACATCAACGAGGCCATCGGGTGCTGAACATCGACCTCGTGCCCTCGTTGGAATCGCCGCATCCTGAGGCCGAGATTCCGTTCCTGCGGGCCGACGTCACCGATTTCGGGCAGACACTCGAGGCGCTGAGTGGGGGCGATGCGCTCCCCGGCGTCGACGCAGTCGTGCACCTCGCGGCGATCCCCTCACCTGCCCATGCCACCCCGGATCAGGTGTTCCGCACCAACATCACCAGCACGTACACGGTTTTCTCGGCGGCTGCGCGCCTTGGTCTGCCGCGGGTCGTCTGGGCCTCGAGCGAGACGGTCCTCGGGCTGCCGTTCAAGCGTCCGCCCGACTATGCGCCGGTTGACGAAGCGCATGTATATCCGGAGACAAGCTACGCGCTATCCAAGGTTCTCGGCGAGGAGATGGCGCGGCAGGTGCACCGATGGCACGGAACCACGATCATCGGGCTGCGCTTTTCCAACATCATGGTTCGCTCCGACTACGAACGATTCCCGACGTATTGGGAGGATCCCAATCGCCGGAAATGGAATCTTTGGGGCTATGTCGACGAGAGCCACGTCGCACAGAGCGTGCGACTTGCGTTGGAGCTCGACATCCAGGGAACGGACAACTTCATCGTTGCAGCCGCCGACACGGTGATGACGCGTCCGAGTCGGGAGTTGATGAGCGAGGTGTTCCCCGGCGTCCCAGTCGCCGATCGCATCAGCAAACACGACACCCTCTTGGACATCAGCAAGGCTCGCAAGATCCTCGGCTACTCGCCGACGTTCAGCTGGCGCGAGCTGTTCTGAAGCGACCCGGCATTGTCCGAACTCGATCAAATCCGAGCCTCGATCGCGTGTTAAACTGACGACCGTGGGCGCGGGGTCTGGAAAGTCCGCTCACCGCACGGATAAGGTTGTGGCGCGGGAGACGCGCCGGGCCGGAAAACGAGAGGCGCGTGAGGCACGCATGGGACGATTGCAGTCCCAGCGAGCGACCGCGCGGTCGAAACCCGAGGCTGGGCTCGGAGTCGAGAAGCGTCAGGCCTTTGCGCTCGCAGCGGTCCAGCAGGACGCGACGCACCTTGGCCTTCGCGTTCCCGAGGGGACGTTCATCGTCGCCGCCACCGACGAACACGTCGGGCGCGGTCTATGGATCAAGCGCGCCCGCCCCGAGTTCCGCGTCCTGTCGCGGGCGGTGGCACTGATCGAGTCTCTCTGTGGAGCCGAGACGATCCGAGGCCGCACATTCGTCGACGTTGGGGCGAACATCGGCACGTCGACAATCGCGGCGTTGAACGTGCATGGCTTCGGGAGGGCGATCGCGTGTGAGCCGCACGAGGCAAACCACCGGCTCCTATGCGCGAACCTCTTCCTCAACGGTCTCGAGTCGCGTGCCCGCCCCATCAATGTCGGCGTCTCGTCCGCTCCCGGCCGAGCGCAGCTCGTCACGTCCGAGCAGCGTCCGGGCGAGAGCTTCGTCGCGCGTGATCCGGCGGCGTACGAAGCGGAGAAGGCCCGCCTGGCAAGACTTGCGGTCGAGGCGGCGGGGGTGGAGGAGCCAGAGCTCACCGTGGTCGATGTGCCCTTGACCTCCTTAGACGTCCTCGTGGCCGACGGCGTCATCGATCCCGACGCCGTTGGGCTCCTGTGGGTCGATGCCGAAGGCCACGAAAGCGAAATCCTCGAAGGCGCAACGACGCTCTGCGGGCGCGGGACTCCGATCGTGACGGAGTTTTACCCGGCAGGCCTGAGCGCACGTGCGGACCTCGACCCGCTCTATGGGATCGTCGAGCGCCACTACACGCATTTCGTAGATCTGCGCCGTCTCGAGCGGGAAGCAGACCAGCGACGCGGTCGCCTCCGATCCGTGGGCGAGCTGCGTGAGCTGTCGGCGCGGTTCCTCGACCCCGACCAGCGCGGGACGTTCACGGACGTGCTGCTGTTGCGGCTCGACGGCTCCGCGCCGGACAACTCGGCATGACGCCGGCGCTCAACTCGCCGAGGAGAGCAGCGATTTGAAGTCGCCAACCGGGCCGAGATGTGCGAGCTTGTCCGGGTTGACGATCCCGCTGATGCTCTGGATCTGACCGTCGGCGATGTCGAGCGCGCACACGCCGATCACCCGCTGCTGTGCGTCGAGAAACAGCGCTCCGGGGGCGCCGTTGACCTCGACGGGGCGCAACGACACGCCTGGGAGCGCAGTGACCCGGCGGACCCAGGTCACGACCGTCCGCGCGACACGGCTGCGCCCGCGCCGGGTCTGCGCCAGCGCTGGGGCCTTGCCGCCGCCGTCGCCGGTCAGCTCCACCTCCGAAGCGAGCAGCGCCTCGAGCCCAGCGAGATCGCCTCGCTGGGCGGCGGCGAAGAACCGCCGTGCCAGCTCCTCGCGCTGCTCGCGGGTGCTTTGGAAGCGAGGCCGGCGCTGCGCGACGTGGCGTCTGGCCCGGGTGGCGAGCTGGCGCACGTTTTCGTCGCCCTTGCCGACGATCGCCGCGATCTCCCGGTAGGGGTAGTCGAACACGTCGTGCAGGAGTAACACGGCTCGCTGCTCGGGCGAGAGGCTCTCCAGCAGCACCAGCATCGCCACCGACAGCGAATCGGCCGTCTCCGCGTGCCGGGCCGGATCATCCTCGCCATCGGTGATGATCGGCTCTGGCAGCCACTCGCCGACGTAGCGCTCGCGACGGGCGCGGGCGGAGCGAAGCTCGTTGATCGCCAGCCGGGTGGTCACCGTGGCTACGAAAGCGCGCGGGGAGGCGATCGCCTCCCCGCCATCGAGCGCCTGATGCAGCCGCAACAGCGCTTCCTGCACCACGTCCTCGGCCTCGGACACGCTTCCGAGCATCCGATAGGCGATCGCGAACGCGACCGGCCGCAGCTCGTCAAGCAGTCGCTCCCGGTCGCTCACGCCTGGCCTCCGCTCGCCATCCGGGCTCACATTATTGGAGGTCGCGTGAGTCATCCGGCTGCCGCCGCGAACCCCTGCCGCCAGCTCGGATGCGCCGGGCGCCACGCCAGCTCGCGCTTGGCCTTCGCGTTCGACGCGCCGCGGATATTGGTCATCATCGCCACGCCGGCCTCCCCGGCGAAGAGGCGCCCGATGAACCGCGGCACGCGCATCGGCTCCTTGGCGCCCAGCTCGCGTGCCAGTGCCGGCAGCCATTCGGCGACCGGGGCGGGTTCATCATCGACCACGTTGTACACACCGCGACTGCCGTGCTCGATCGCCGCCACGGTCGCGTCCGCCGCGTTTGCGACGTGGATGAAAGACCACACTCCCCCGCCGTCGCCAACCAGCGGGAACTTGCGCCTGCGGACGAGCTCGAACTGCTCCTCCCCGGGCGCCATCGAGGTGCCCGGCCCGTAGAACGCGCCGTAGCGCAGCACGATCCCCTCCGTCCATTCCGCCCCCAGGACCGCCTCCTCGAGATGACGGACCGCGGCCAGGGTCTCCCGCATCTCGCGCACGGGCGCCGGGTCCAGCGGGTCCTCCTCGGTCTTGACCGGCCCGCCGCTGGGCGCGTACATGCCATAGGCCCCCACGCCCTGCGCCACGAAGCGTCGCGCCCCGACCGCCTGCCCGGCGGAGAGCAGGTGGTCGGTCCCCTCGGTCCGCAGACGGTTCGTCCGCGCGAAATCGCGATCGAAGTGACGCAGGTCAAGCCCGCCAATCGCGGTCAGCTCATGGACGATCACATCCGGCTTCGCCCTTCCCACGGCCTCCGCGACCTGGTCGGGATCAAGCGCATCCGCCACCACCGGCACAGCGCCCAGCTCGTAGAGCATCGCCTGCTTTGACTCGCTCCGCGTCATGCCGTGAACCTCATGACCGGCGGCAACCAGACGCGGCACCAGCTGCGTTCCAATCGCTCCCGTCGCTCCCGCCACGAACACTCTCATCATCAGCTCCTTGATCGAGGATTACCTACACCCCACGAGACAAGACGGCAGGCCCGGCTGTGACACCTCCGAGCACCCGCCACGGCGGCGCGCGGATCTGGGAGCGGGCGCCGAGCCGACGACCGAGCGCTCCCGTCCGTCCGGGATACTCCGCCGAGAATGTCGGAAGAGAAACTCGGGTCAGCGGGCACGTTGGTGTCGGTCAACGTCGGCATGCCCAAGGACGTGTCGTGGCAGGGGAGGACCGTCTTCACCGGCGTGTTCAAGGATCCCGTCGCCGGGCCCCGTCACGTCGGCAAGCTCAATGTCGACGGGGACGGTCAAGGCGACCTGGCCGGGCATGGCGGCGAGATGCGGGCCGTGTTCGTCTACCAGCTCGACTCGTATCGATACTGGGGACGCGAGCTGGGACGAGACGACTTCGCCTATGGCCAATTCGGCGAGAACTTCACCGTCGAAGGACTCAGCGACGAGGAGGTCTGCATCAGCGACCGGTACCAGATCGGCACCGCGATCTTCGAGGTGACGCAACCCCGGGTCACCTGCTACCGCGTCGGGATCCGGATGAACGACCCGCGCATTCCGGCGTTGCTGGTCTCACACCATCGCCCGGGCTTCTATTTCCGGGTGCTCCAGGAGGGCGAGGTGCGGGCGGGCGATGAGATCCTCAAGCTCGCGCCCGGCCCCGAGCAGATGCCCGTGGCCGAGGCCGACGCGCTGCTCTACCTCCCCGGGCACACGCGCCAGCAACTGCTCCGAGCCCTCCGGATCCCGGCGCTGAGCCCCGGCTGGCAGGCCTCGTTCCGAGCCCTGCTCGACGGAGAGCCCGGCAGCGGCAACGCCGGCCTGGCCGTGACAAGCCCGCCTCCCGCGTGGCCCGGCTTCCGTCGACTGGCCGTGACCGCGATCACCCGCGAGAGCGATTGGGTGATCTCCATCCGCCTCGAGGACCCGGAGGGCGCGCCTCTACCCGCTGCCCGGCCAGGCCAATATCTCACGCTGCGCGTCCAGCGAGAAGCGCAAGCGCGGTCGGCGCTCCGCAACTACTCCCTGTCCGGACCACCCGACGCCGGCTACTACCGGATCACGGTCAAACGCGAACCCGAGGGCGCCGCCAGCGGCTATCTGCACACTCGGCTCGCCGTCGGCGATCGGCTCGACGTCGCAGCACCACGTGGCACCTTCATCCTCGACGGAACCCGTACACCCGTGCTCTTGATCAGTGCGGGAATCGGCACCACTCCGGTGATCGCCATGCTCCAGGCGCTGGCGCAGGAGCGTTCCGATCGGGAGATCTGGTGGCTGCACGGCGCACGGAGCAGTCGCGAGCACTCGTTCGCCGCCGAGGCCCGGGATCTCGTGGCTTTGCTGCCCAACGTGCGCGTCCGGGTGTATTACAGCCGCCCGGATCCGAACGACGTCGAAGGCCGTGACTTCGACAGCACGGGCCGTCTCACCGGATCGCTGCTGGCCGAGCTCGAGCCACCTCGGGATGCGGAGGCGTACCTGTGCGGACCCGCGGCCTTCATGGACGAGATCAGTGCGGGTCTGGCGGCGCTGGGGATCGACGCCGCTCACATCCATACCGAACCGTTCGGGCCCGCACCGGGCCTGACGCCCGGCATCGCGGCAACGCCTGCGCGGGCGCCCCATCCACCTACCGGGCAGCCCGGAAACGGCCCGACGATCGAGTTCGCCCGCAGCAACCTCGCGGTCCCGTGGAGCAGCGACTACGCCAGCCTGCTCGAGCTCTCTGAAGCATGCGATGTACCGGTCCGGTGGTCGTGCCGCACCGGGGTCTGTCACAACTGCGAGACCACGCTCATCGCGGGGGATGTCGAGTACAGCCCCGACCCGGTCGAACCACCCGCTGACGGGAGCGTGCTCATCTGCTGCTCACAGCCACGCGAGGACGTTGTGCTCGATCTGTGACCGGCGTCAAGGGCGCACGACGCGCCTGCGGCGTCCGGGCCTGGAGCAGCCGGTGCAGACCGTCCGACCCCGGGGCTAGCGTCTGCGGTTCTCGTGGTCAGCGCGACAGTCTTCGACTGGCTCTACAACGCGGGGCGGTGGACCTGGCACGACCCTGATGGGTACAACTTCATCAGCGGGCCGCTCGCGGACCTCACGCTACTCGGCGGCGGCTACGCGATCCTGCGACGCCACAACTGCCACGCGAAGGGGTGCTGGCGCATCGGGCGTCACCTGGTTGCCGGTACGACCTATGTGGTCTGCCACAAGCACAACCCAGAGCCGAGCCCGACGGCCGAGCAGATCCAGGCCGCCCACGCCGCGCACCGAGATGCCATGCAGGAGGCCCGAGCGACCGCTGTCGCGACGGTGCACGACGTGACGAAGGTGGCGCACGAGGTTGCAGCAGACGTCCACGAGGTCGCCGAGGACGTGCACGAGGCTGAGTCCTCGGGACATAAGCGCCCGCCGGACGGGGAGCAGCGGGAGTAGTGCGCGGCGGCTAGGACGCAGACCGGCCGCGAGCGCTCAACGCAGCGGGTCGCCCCACTCCGTCTCTTCTCGCAACTGCTTCTTGAGGATCTTCCCGCCCGGGTTTCGCGGCAGCGGATCGGTCCGCACCGAGACGTACTGCGGGACCTTGAAGTCTGCGATCCGCTCACGGCAGTGTCCGATCACCGTGTCCACCTCGAAGCTCTCCTCGTCGGCTGTGACGATCACCGCCCCCACCTTCTCCCCCATCATCGAGTCGGGCACCGGTACCACCGCGACCTCGGCGACGCCCGGCGCGCCCGCCAGGGCGGATTCAACCTCGATCGAGTAGACATTCTCGCCGCCGCGGTTGATCATGTCCTTGGCGCGATCGACGATGTAGAGCAGCCCCTCGTCGTCGATCCGGGCCAGATCGCCCGTATGGAGCCACCCGTCGACGAACGTGGCCGCGGTCGCCTCTGGGTTCTCCCAGTAGCCCTGGACGACGTTCTGGGCGCGCACCAGCAGCTCGCCGACGCCCGTCTCCGGGTCCGGCTCGTGGAGCGCGAGATCGACCACCGGCATCGCGAAGCCCACCGAATCGGCGTGCTCGACCGCCTCCTCGTGGGGCAAGAACGAGGTGAGCGAAGAGGTCTCGGTCAGACCGAACCCGTTCCCGACCC
>Ga0209577_10002692_pt1 | contig 16937 bp, 12 predicted proteins | sample GraSoiAngelo_109_FD_185874 | JGI IMG/M metagenome (GOLD analysis project Ga0209577, IMG submission 185874) | Grasslands soil microbial communities from the Angelo Coastal Reserve, California, USA - 14_0903_12_20cm (SPAdes) (version 2) | ecosystem: Environmental > Terrestrial > Soil > Grasslands...
GAGGCCGACGCGCGGCTCGGGCAACGCGAACATCGCATTCTCCGAGGCGATGATGAGATCGCAGGCCAGCGCAATCTCAAAGCCTCCGCCCATCGCGACGCCGTTGACGGCGGCGATGATCGGCTTGTCGCAGTCGAAGCGCGAGGTCAGTCCGGCAAATCCGCCGGTGTCCCAGCCGCGCTTTCCCCCCGCCGCCTGCCATTTCAGATCGTTGCCGGCGCAGAACGCCCTGTCGCCGGCGCCGGTGACGATCGCGACCCATTGCTCGGGATCGGCGGAAAAGTCGTCGAACACCTTGTTCAGTTCGAAATGGGCATCGGTATGCAGCGCATTGTAAACTTCGGGACGGGACAGCGTCACGATCGTGATCGCACCCTTGCGCGTGACCTTGGAGAATTTCAAGTCCATGTTTGCTCCCTGGATTTTTTCTGTGGTGCGGAATGCTGACTTGAATACTAGCTTGCTCCCGCCGTTCGACGCCACCGAATTACGCAAGGCGCCTCCGCGCCACAAGCCGCTTCGGTTGCTTGACTTCGCTTTCGCTTCTCACCTTAATCGACGCAGCGAGCTTTTCGCGGAACTCGCGACAACGACAAAAACGGTCTTTGGGAGGATTGCCTTGGATTTCGCATTGCCGGCCGACCTGGTCGCCTATCTCGCCGAGCTCGACCAGTTCATCGCGCGCGAGATCAAGCCGATTGAAGAGGCCGATGACAACATCCGCTTCTTCGATCACCGCCGCGAATGGGCGCGCACTGATTTCGAGCATGGTGGACTGCCGCGGCCAGAATGGGAGGCGCTGCTGCGCAGGGTGAAAAATCTTGCCGACGAAGCCGGACACCTGCGCTTCGCGATTCCGAAGCGCTACGGCGGCAAGGATGGCTCCAATCTCTGGATGGCCGTCATCCGGGAGCATTTTGCGTCGAAGGGCCTTGGCCTGCACAACGACCTGCAGAACGAACATTCGATTGTCGGCAACCTGCCGCTGGTCACGATGCTCGACCGCTACGGCCGCGACGAGCAGAAGGCGATGATCGAGGGCTCGATATCAGGAAAATACCGCATCACCTTTGGCCTCACCGAGCCCGAGCATGGCTCGGATGCGACCCATATGGAAACCCGCGCCGTGCAGGCGACCCGCGATGGCGTCAAGGGGTGGGTGATCAACGGCGAGAAGATGTGGACCACCGGCATGCATGTCGCCACCCATTGCGCGCTGTTCGCCCGCACCAGCGGCAATGATGGCGATGCCCGGGGGATTACCTGCTTTCTGGTGCCGGCAAAGACAAACGGCGTGAAGGTCGAAGAATATATGTGGACCTTCAATATGCCGACCGATCACCCGCGCGTCAGTTTTACCGACGTGTTCGTTCCCGACGATGCGCTGTTCGGCGAAATCGGCCGCGGATTGTCGTTGGCGCAATGCTTTGTGCACGAGAACCGGATCCGCCAGGCCGCGAGTTCGCTGGGAGCGGCGGTGTATTGCATCGAGGAAAGCGTGAAATACGCCCGCGAGCGCAAACCGTTCGGCCGCGCGCTGGCCGAGAACCAGGCGATCCAGTGGCCGCTGGTGGAACTCGCAACGCAGGCCGAAATGCTGCGGCTGTTGATCCGCAAGACCGCATGGGAGATGGATCAGCTGACCCAGGCGCAGGTCGAGCACACGCTCTCTGACAAAGTCTCGATGTGCAATTTCTGGGCGAACCGGCTGTGCTGCGAGGCGGCGGACCGCGCCATGCAGGTGCATGGCGGCATGGGTTATTCGCGCCACAAGCCGTTCGAACACATCTACCGCCATCACCGCCGCTACCGCATCACCGAAGGCAGCGAGGAAATCCAGAAACGCAAGGTCGCCGGATTCTTGTTCGGCTATATGGGGGCAGGGAAGCATTGAGGGGCGACAACGCGAACGTAAGGGTGGCCGTCATTGCGAGCCAACGGGTCGGCGCAAAGCGCCGCCCGATGACAGGCTCCGCGAAGCAATCCAGCTTTGTTCCGCGATGAATGGAAAGTTGGATTGCTTCGTCGCTTGCGCTCCTCGCAATGACGAGTGCGCTCAATTCACCTGCCTGTCCTTGCCCGCCCAATAGGGATCGCGCAGATGGCGTCGCAAAATCTTGCCGGAGGCATTGCGCGGCAGGGCTCCAATGAAGTCGACCGACTTCGGCGTCTTGAAGCCGGCGATGCGTTCGCGGGTGAAGTTGATGATGTCCGACGGCGTCGCCTTTTTGCCGGGCTTCATCACCACGATCGCCTTGACCGCTTCGCCCCATTTCTCGTCGGGCACGCCGACAACGGCAACCTCGGCGACATCGGGATGATCGCAGATCGCGCTTTCGACTTCGGCCGGGTAGATGTTTTCGCCGCCCGAGATGATCATGTCCTTGATACGATCGTGGATATAGAGATAGCCGTCCCTGTCCATGTAGCCGGCGTCGCCGGTGCGCAGCCAACCCTCGCTGTCGAGCGTTTTCGCGGTGGCTTCCGGCAAATTCCAGTAGCCGACCATGTTCGAGCCGGAACGCGTCGCGATCTCGCCGACTTCGCCCGGCGGCAGCTTCTTGCCATCGGCATCAAGGATCGCGAGCTCAATGCCGGGCAAGGCCTTGCCGGCCGAGCGCATCCGCTCCAGTCCCTCGACATGGTCTTCCGGCGGAAGCGCCACGATGGTGCCGGTGGTCTCGGTCATGCCGTACATCTGCACAAAACCGCAGCCGAACACCTCGATGCATTCCTTCAGGAGTGCGGCCGGAATGGGCGAGGCGCCATAGAGCATGTATTTCAGTTTCGAAAAATCCACCTCGCGTGCCCGCGGCTGCCGCACCACGAATTGCATCGCCGCGGGCACCATGAACAGCTTTGTGACGCCGGATTGTTCGATGAAATCCAGCACTCTGTTAGGATCGAATTCGCGGGCGATCACGCCTTTGGCGCCGTGATAGAGACCCAGTACTCCCCAGCCTGAGCCGCCGATGTGAAATACCGGCATCGCCACCAGCGAGACGTCGTCCTCGGTCCATTGGTTCCAGTCGGGCTTCTCGCCCTTGCCGGTCTCGACCAGATTGAGAAAATTGGAGTGCGACAGCATCGCGCCCTTGGGTTTGCCCGTGGTGCCGGAGGTGTAAAGCTGGATCGCGATATCCTTCGGACTGATCTCGACGTTTGGATCATCTCCGCTCTGCGCGTCGCGCCAAGCTGCATAATCTTGCCATTCCGGCGCGCCGCCTTCGGTCGTGATGATGCTGCGCAGGTCAGCCAATTGCGATTTGATGTTGCTCACCTGGGTGATGAACTCCGGCCCGACGAACAGCACCGGCGCCTTGCAGTCTCCAACGATGAAAGCGATTTCGGGTCCGGCCAGCCGCCAGTTCACCGGCGCCATCACCACATTGGCCTTCATCGCCCCAAGCAAGAGCTCGAAATAGATGTCGCTGTTCTTGCCGAGATAGGCGATGCGCTCGCGCGGCTTGACGCCGAGGGCTTTAAGCGCGTTGGCGACGCGGTTGGTCTTGATATCGAATTCAGCAAAACTGGTCCGGCGACCCTCGAATTCAAACGCGATGGCATTGCCACGGCTTTTCGCCCGCGCGCGCACCATGTCGGCAAGGTTTGCCGGTTCTCCTGAGGCGGACATGTTTCTCCCGTACATTGTTTGTGCCGTCACTGCGAGGAACGTAGCGACGAAGCAATCCAGCTTGGTTCCAGGGTATTCAATGGATTGCTTCGCTTCGCTCGCAATGACGGAAACAGCGAGCTATCACCCCCGCGCGGCGCGGTCTTTTTCGTTCTGCGCCTTGATCGCATCGCGCGCCTGAGTCCAGTCCGCATCGGTCCAGTCGCGCAACTGGTAGAAGTTGCCGCCCATGGCCAGCGCCTGGCCACCGTCCATCGCGATGGTCTCGCCGTTGATCCAGTCGCAGCCGCCGGAAATCAGGAACACGGCGAGGTTTTGCAGTTCTTCCATTTTCCCGACGCGGCCCATCGGGTTCAGCGCCTTCGTGCGCGCGCCGGCTTCGTCGCCAGGCTTGATGCGCTTGCTCATGCCCTCGGTCGGAATTTCGCCGGGCGCGATGGTGTTGAGCCGGATGCCGTAGCGTCCCCATTCCGTCGCCAGCGACATCGTCATGGCATGGATCGCGGACTTGCTCATCGCCGACGGCACCACATAGGGGCTGCCATTGCGGACCCATGTCACGGTGATCGACACCACGTTGCCGCGATGCTTGCCGGCGATCCAGCGCCGGCCCACGGCTTGGGTCACGTAGAACGTGCCGTGCATGACGATGTTGGCGACCGCATCGAAGCCACGCGGCGTCAGGTCCTCGGTGCGCGAGATGAAATTGCCGGCGGCGTTGTTGATGAGATCGGTGAGCGGGCCCTCGGTGAAAATCGTCTCGATCATTTCATCGACCGCGAGCGGGTTTCGGATATCGACGCCGTGACTCGTCACCCTGCCGCCATGGAGGTCCATCAACTCGGTCGCGGTTTCGTCGCAGACGCTTTTGCGGCGGCCGCAGATATGAACCTCGGCGCCAAGCTCGAGGAAGCGTGACGCCATCGACTTGCCGAGACCGGTGCCGCCGCCAGTGACAAGAATGCGCCGGCCAGTGAGTAGCTGTTGGTTAAACATTGAAGCTTTCCGCCCAAAGGGATTGTCTGCTAATTGGTTGTTCGACTAAATCCGGCCGACGCCTTTCTGTAAAGCGGCAAACAAAAAAGAGCAGGGAGAACCATCCATGGAGAAGCGCGTCTCGGTAACAATTTCGGACGGCGTCGCCGATGTCCGTCTGGTGCGGGTGGACAAGATGAATGCGCTCGATGCCGCGATGTTCGATGCGCTGGTCGCCACTTCCGAGCGGCTCGCCCATGAAAAGGGCGTGCGGGCGGTAGTATTATCCGGTGAGGGCCGCTCGTTTTGCGCCGGTCTCGACATGGGCGGGTTCGCCGCCATGAAAGAGAAAGGCGGTAATGGGGTAGCCGGCGGCGAAGAACGCGACCTGACCACGCGCACCCATGGCCTCGCCAATTTCCCGCAGCAGGCTGTGTGGGGATGGCGGCAGCTTCCGGTGCCGGTGATCGCCGCGATCCAGGGCGTGGCGTTCGGCGGCGGCTTTCAGCTCGCCCTTGGGGCCGACATGCGCTTCCTTAGCCCCGATGCGCGGATGTCGATCATGGAAATCAAATGGGGCCTGGTACCCGATATGGCGGGCACGCCAATCCTCGCCAGCCTCGTGCGCGACGATATCCTGCGCGAGCTGACCTATACCGGGCGGATTTTCTCGGCGCAGGAAGCCCTGAGTTACGGCCTCGCGACGCGGATCTGCGACGACCCGCGCGCCACGGCCTTCGAGGTCGCGCGCGAGATCGCCGGCAAGAGTCCGGACGCGATCCGCGCCGCCAAGCGTCTGCTGAACAACCTTTCCGTCGATCCCGGCCCGGCGCTGCTCGCCGAATCCGCCGAGCAGATGAAATTGATGGGCAGCGCCAATCAGCTCGAGGCGGTCCGCGCCAATATCGACAAGCGCCCGCCGCGCTTCGCGGATGCTTAGCTCTCCGTCATGGCCGGGCTTGTCCCGGCCATCCACGTCTTCACTTTGCAGAAAATAGAAGTAAGACGTGGATCACCGGGACATTTAGCGCGAAGACGCGCTTCGCACTTTTGCCGGTGATGACGACAACTCTCGCTGTTCTCCAAAAAAACGAACAAGGCAATGACCGACACATCCCCACCTTTCCGCGGCATCATCAGCGGCGATAGCAAACGGAGCCACGCCGAGGTCGCCGATCGCGCCGACCGCATCGCCGGCGGTTTGCAGACTTGGCGTCAAGCAGGGCGACAGCGTCTGCATCCTGATGCGCAACGATATCGCCTTCATCGAAGCGGCCTACGCCGCGATGCGGCTCGGCGCCTATGCGGTACCTATCAATTGGCACTTCAAGCCCGAGGAAATCAATTATGTGCTGAAGGATTCCGGAACATCGGTGCTGGTCGGCCATGCCGACATGCTGCATCAATTGCGCGACGCCATTCCCGCTGGCATCACCGTGCTCAGCGTACCGACGCCGCCGGAAATTCTCGCAAACTACAAGATTGATTCCGACCATCTCGCTACCCCCGATTTCGGAACCGACCTTGAATCCTGGCTCGAGCAGCAACGCCCGTACGACGGCCCGGCGCTGCCGCAGCCGTCGAACATGATCTACACCTCGGGCACGACGGGTCATCCCAAGGGGGTGCGGCGCAATGCGCCGATGCCGGAACAAACCGCTTTCGCCGAGCGGATGCGCGCGATGATCTACGGCCTGAAGCCGGGCGCTCGCGCGCTGCTGCCAGGGCCGCTGTATCATTCCGCGCCGAATTCGTTTGGCTTGCGCGCCGGCCGCCTCGGCGGCGCGCTGGTGCTGATGCCGCGGTTCGATCCGGAGCAATTTATGCGGCTGATCGAGGTGCAAAAGATCGACACCATCTTCATGGTGCCGACCATGTTCATCCGGTTGATGAAGCTGCCGGAACAGACGCGGCGAAAATACGACATGTCCTCGCTGCGTCATGTGATCCATGCCGCAGCACCATGCCCTGCCGACATCAAGCGGGCGATGATCGAGTGGTGGGGGCCGGTGATCTACGAATTTTACGGCAGCACCGAATCGGGTGCGGTCACCTTTGCCAATTCCGAGGATGCACTGAAGAAGCCCGGCACTGTCGGCAAGATTGCGCCGGGCGCGGAGCTTCGTTTTGTCGGCGACGACGGAAGAATTCTGCCCCAGGGCGAGATCGGCGAGATTTACTCGCGCATCGCGGCCAATCCGGATTTTACTTATCACAACAAGCCGGAGAAACGCGCCGAGATCGAACGCGACGGCTTCATCACCTCCGGCGATGTCGGCTATATCGACGAGGACGGCTATGTCTTCATCTGTGATCGCAAGCGCGACATGGTGATCTCGGGCGGCGTCAACATCTATCCCGCCGAAATCGAGGCCGCCCTGCACGCGATCCCCGGTGTCCACGACTGCGCGGTGTTCGGCATTCCCGACGAGGAATTCGGCGAAGCGCTGATGGCGGTGGTGGAACCGCAAGCAGGCGTGACGCTGGATGTCGCTGACATCCGCGCGCAACTGAAAACCTCGCTCGCCGACTACAAGGTGCCAAAACACGTCGAAATCCAGACCCAACTGCCGCGCGAGGATTCCGGCAAGATTTTCAAGCGGCGCTTGCGCGATCCCTATTGGGAACGCGCAGGGCGGCGGATTTAGAGGTAACTCCTCATGGTGAGGAGGCGCCTTGCGCCGTCTCGAACCATGAGGCCACCCATCAACGCTTCATCCTTCGAGACGCCGCTTCGCGGCTCCTCAGGATGAGGGGCACCATTCTCGATCTGGCCCGCCCTTTTCTTGGTCTTGCGTTAGCGCTGAAAAATTGCGACTCAAGGGATTGCCGGGCAGTCTCTGGAGCAGCTAGCCATGTCGTCCCAGATCATGCCTTCCGACGCCGAGCTCAAGTCCAATCGCGCCGAGGAGGCCCAGGCGCTTGAAGAAGATGCGCGGCTGCGGACGGACATCCGGCTGCTCGGGCGCATCCTCGGCGATACCGTGCGGGATCAGGAAGGCGCCGACGTGTTCGATCTGGTCGAGCGCATCCGGCAGACCTCGATCCGGTTCCACAGGGATGACGACCGGCCGGCGCGGCGCGAGCTCGAAATCATCCTCGACAGCATGTCGATCTCTGAAACCGTCCGCATCGTGCGCGCCTTCAGTTATTTCTCGCACCTTGCCAACATCGCCGAAGATCAGAACAACATCCGCCAGATGCGGGCGCGCTCTACTGCTGGCGGATCGGCGCGCCCGGGCACGCTTGCGCTGACGCTGTCGCATGCCCGCGGGGCCGGCTTCAGTGCGGCCGATCTGCGCCGCTTTTTCGAAAGTGCTCTGGTCAGTCCGGTTCTGACCGCGCACCCGACCGAAGTTCGCCGCAAGAGCACGATCGACCGTGAGATGGAGATCGCCGCGCTGTTGCAGCGCCGCGAACGGGTCCAGCTCACGCCGGACGAACTTGCGGCCGGCGACGAGCAGCTGCGCCGCGAGGTGCTGACGTTATGGCAGACCAATCTGTTGCGCCGTACCAAGCTCACCGTGCTTGACGAGGTGGCCAACGGCCTCTCGTTTTACGACTACACGTTCCTGCACGAGGTGCCGCGGCTGCATTGCACGCTGGAAGATCGATTGAATGAGGACGACCCCACCACGCCCGAAGAGCTGGCTTCTTTCCTGAGGATAGGAAGCTGGATCGGCGGCGATCGCGACGGCAACCCGTTCGTCACGGCAGATGTGATGCGTGGCACCCTGCGCATGCAGAGCAGCCGCGTGCTGCGCTACTATCTTGAACAACTGCACGTGCTCGGCTCCGAATTGTCGCTCGCGGCGCATCTTGCCGATGTCTCGGAAGATCTGCGCGCGCTCGCCGGCCGCTCGCCCGACACTTCGCCGCATCGAAGCGGCGAGCCTTATCGGCTGGCGGTGTCCGGCATCTATGCCCGACTCACTGCGACCGCGATCAGGCTGGATGTGGAAACCATGAGGCAGCCGGTCGGAGAAGCGGCGCCCTATGCCAGTGCGAACGAGCTCAAGGCCGACCTTGATATTCTCCACCGCTCGCTGATCGCGAATAATTCCGGTGTGATCGCGCGCGGCAGGTTGCGACTGTTGCGCCGCGCGGTGGACTGTTTTGGCTTTCACCTGGCAAATCTCGACATGCGGCAAAACTCGGCGGTGCATGAGCGCACCGTCGCCGAGCTGATCGACGCGGCGATGCCCGGCATGTCCTATCTGGCGCTAAACGAAGAGGCGCGGATCTCGCTTCTGACCAACGAATTGCGCAACGCGCGACCGCTCGCTTCTGCCTTCGTGAAATATTCGGACGAGACGGTTGGTGAACTTGCAGTCTTCCATGCGGCTGCCGAGGCGCACATCCGATTCGGCGCCGAAGTGATTCCCCAATGCATCATCTCCATGTGCAAGGGGGTGTCCGACATGCTGGAAGTCGCGCTGCTCTTGAAAGAGGTCGGTCTCGTCAATCCCTCCGGCCGCAGCGCGATCAACATCGTGCCGCTGTTCGAGACCATCGAGGATTTGCAGGCGTCCGCCGCGATCATGGACCGGATGCTGTCGCTGCACGACTATCGCAAGCTGGTGGACAGCCGCGGCTTGGTGCAGGAAGTGATGCTGGGTTATTCCGACAGCAACAAGGACGGCGGCTTCGTCACCTCGGGCTGGGAGCTCTACAAGGCCGAAATTGGCTTGGTCGAAGTGTTCGAGCGCCACGGCGTGCGGTTGCGGCTGTTTCACGGCCGTGGCGGCTCGGTCGGCCGTGGCGGCGGGCCGAGCTACGACGCCATTCTCGCGCAACCCGGCGGCGCGGTGAATGGCCAGATCCGGATCACCGAGCAGGGCGAAATCATCTCCAGCAAGTATTCCAACGCCGAAGTCGGCCGCAACAATCTGGAAATTCTCGCCGCGGCGACACTTGAGGCCAGCCTGCTCCAGCCAAAGCACAGCGCACCATCGGGAGAATATCTGAAGACGATGGACCAGTTGTCGGAGCTCGCTTTCAAGGCCTATCGCGGGCTGGTTTACGAGACCGAGGGTTTTGCCGACTATTTCTGGGCCTCGACGGTCATCACCGAAATCTCGACCCTCAATATCGGCAGCCGCCCGGCGTCGCGCAAGAAAACCCGCGCGATCGAGGACCTTCGCGCTATTCCCTGGGTGTTCAGCTGGGCGCAATGCCGGCTGATGCTGCCGGGATGGTACGGTTTTGGCAGCGCGGTGGAGGCATGGATCGCAGAGTATCCCGACAAGGGCATGCCATTCCTTAAAGAGCTTTATCGCGAATGGCCGTTCTTCCGCACGTTGCTGTCGAACATGGATATGGTGCTGGCCAAGAGCTCGATTGCGATCGCCTCGCGCTATGCCGAACTGGTGCCGGATACGACTTTGCGCGAAAATATCTTCGGACGCATCCGGCGTGAATGGCACAATTCAATCGAGACGTTGCTGGACATCATGGGGCAGCAGCGCCTGCTACAGGGCAACCCGCTGCTGGAGCGCTCGATCCGCAACCGCTTTCCCTATCTTGATCCGCTGAACCATGTGCAGGTGGAACTCCTGAAAGAACATCGCGCGCAGAATCCCGATGAACAGGTGCTGCGCGGCATTCAACTCACCATCAACGGGATTTCGGCGGGGTTGCGGAATAGCGGGTGACGCCATCATCCCGAGATGCGCTTGGGTCAATCGTCATTGCGAGCCAACGGGTCGGCGCAAAGCGCCGCCCGATGACAGGCCCCGCGAAGCAATCCATAAGACCGCAAAGAAAGTGTGGATTGCTTCGTCGCTTCGCTCCTCGCAATGACGAGACGTCCCGGCGTTCGCCGGGACGACCCGTGGATACAGGTCGCCTCCTCGGCTAGATCGCATCCCAATTGAAAATATCCGCGGAGCGGTCGAGCTTGTAGAAGGACGACTTCAGCGCCGGCATGCCGTGTTCGGCGATGGTCTGCGGTGTCCACCCCTCGCCGCGATGGATCGAACGCAAGGGGCGCGACTGGCTCATCAGGAAAATCTCGTTCATCCGCACCGCAAAGATTTGCCCTGTGACATCCCTGGCGGCGTCGCTGAGCAGGAAGGCCACGATCGGCGCGATCTTTTCCGGGCCCATCTGCTGAATTTTGGCCACGCGCGCCTTCTCCGCCTCGGTTTCGGTTGGAATGGTACCGATCAGCCGGCTCCAGGCGAACGGCGAGACGCAGTTGGAACGAACATGAAAGCGCTCCATGTCGAGCGCGATCGATTTCGACAGCCCGACGATGCCGAGCTTCGCGGCGGCGTAATTGGCCTGGCCGAAATTGCCGACCAGGCCGGATGTCGAGGTGAAGTGGACGAACGAGCCGCTTTCCTGCTCGCGGAACAGCCGTGCCGCGGCGTGCGAGACGTAGAACGAGCCCATCAGGTGCACCTTGATGACGGACTCGAAGGCGTCGATGCTCATGCGATGGAAGATCGCGTCGCGCAGGATCCCGGCATTATTGACCACGCCGTCGAGCTTGCCAAAGCTGTCGATCGCGCTTCTGACGATCTTGCTGGCGGGAATTGCTTCCGCCACCGTTTCGAAATTGGCAACTGCCGTGCCGCCGTGCTTTTTGATTTCCTCGACCACTTCTTCGGCGGGCGAGGCGCTCGATCCCGAGCCGTCGGCGGCGACGCCGGGGTCGTTCACCACGACCTTGGCGCCTTCCACCGCGCAGAGCAGCGCGATCTCCCGGCCAATGCCGCGCCCGGCGCCGGTGACAATGATGGATTTACCTTCGAGTGACTTGGTGCTGGCCATGATGCTTCTCCGTCCTGTTTTCCGCGGCTGAAGCAAAGCCCGTCTCGTCATGCGCGGGCTTGACCCGCGCATCCATCGTTCTTCAGAACAAGATGGATTGCCGGGTCAAGCCCGGCAATGACATTGTGCGCTGTGCTCGAACCAGTCATTTCTAGATTTCGTTCGTAAAAATAACCGTGCCGCTTGCCGCGAACATGCCGCCGACGCCGTGGCAGACCGAAATTTTTGCGTCCTTGACCTGCGCGGGCGCGATGCCGCGCATCTGCCGCACGCTCTCCTGCAGCGCGTACATGCCGTACATGCCGGAATGCATGTAGCTCAAGCCGCCGCCGTTGGTGTTGAGCGGCAGCTTGCCGCCCGGCCTTGTGTTGCCGTCGGCGATGAACTTGCCGGTCTCTTCATGCGGCAAGAAGCCGAGATCGCCGAGGCCATAAAGCGGCAGATGCGCGAACGCATCGTAGATCATCAGGTGATCGACATCCTCGTGCGTGATGCCGGCCTCCTTGAAGGCCAAGGGGCCGGCGACCTTGAAGGCGCGCGAACTGTCAAACGTCTGCATCTGGCTGACCATCGGCGTCTCCACGCTTTCGCCGGTGCCGAGGATATAGACCGGCTTTTTCGGAAAATCCCTGGCGCGGTCGGCCGAGGTCAGGATCAACGCACCGCCGCCGTCAGTGACGAGGCAGCATTGCAGGATGCGGAACGGATAGGCGATCATCCGCGAGTTCAAGACGTCCGCGACCGTGATCGGCGCCTTCATGGTGGCGCGCGGATTCTTCGCGGCCCATTCGCGCTGCACCACCGCGACCATGGCGATCTGCTCATGGGTGATGCCGTGGGTCTTCATGTAGCGCAGCACGGGAATCGGAAACATGCTGGCCGGCGTCGAAACGCCGTAAGGCAGCTCGAACTGGCCGTTCAGGCTGTCGGGTCCGATCATCCGCGGTGTGCGGCCGATATTCGATTTGCCGCTTTCGGCGTGGGTAATCAGCACCGTCTTGCAGAGCCCGGTTTCGATGGCGGCCGCGGCATGGCGGACGTGCAGCATGAACGAACAGCCGCCGACGGAAGTGCCGTCGACCCAGGTCGGCGTGATGCCGAGGTAGTGCGCAACCTGCTGCGGCGTCTCGACCGCCGTTGCAAAACCATCGATGTCGGACAGTTTTAAGCCAGCATCGGCGATGGCGTTCAGCGCCGCATCCGCGTGCAACTGGATCTGCGAGACATTCGGAATAACCCCGAGTTCGGTGGTTTCGGCAGCGCCGACGATGGCAACCTGATTCTTTCTCATGATACTTAACCCTTCACTGGGCGGAACAGGGGAAGGGTGATGTTGTCGTCAAGCTTTTCGAACGCGACTTCCAACTTCATGTCGAGTTCGAGCGCCTCCGGCGTTTGCGGACAATCGACGATGTTGCTCATCATGCGCGGGCCCTCGTCCAGTTCCACCACCGCGATAGCGTAAGGCGGCGTGAAGCCGGGCACCGGACGGTGATGGATCACGTAGCTGTAGAGTTTAGCTTTGCCGCTGGCTTTGAACACGCTGACCTTGCGCGAGGCGCAGACCGGGCAGAAAGGGCGCGGCGGGAAATAGGCATTGGCGCAGCCATCGCAGCGCTGCAGGCGCAGTTCGCCCGCCTTTGTGCCATCCCAGAAATGCTGGGTTTCCGGTGTCGGTTTCGGTCGCGCGCGCGCTGGCTCGGCCATTGCCATTTCCTCCGCCTTAAGGATCGGGCCGCGTGGCCCGCTTGTTGCGATCTTGATGCGACATTTGACCATCCGCCGTCAACGGTCCAGCGATCCTGCCGCATGGCGCGCATTCCGGCACGCGCAAAATCGCTGGCCTGGAACGCTTGTATGCGCTTGATCTCCCGCGCTAGGGTGCCCGTCATCGCGAGGAGCGCAAGCGACGAAGCAATCCAGCTTTTGACTGAAGTTCTGGATTGCTTCGCGGAGCCTGTCATCGGGCGCGCGTGCGCGCGACCCTTGGCTCGCAATGACGACGGAGATGGTGTGCGAACGATACGAATAGGATCCGGTGCCGGCTATTCGGGCGATCGCATCGAGCCCGCGGTCGAACTCGCCGAAAAGGGTGACATCCATTATCTGGTATTCGAGTGTCTCGGCGAGCGCACAGTTGCGCTGGCGCAGCAGTCGCGCATGAAAAACCCCGACAGCGGTTACGATCCGCTGCTCGAGGAGCGGATGCGTGCGGTGCTGCCGATCTGCGCTTCTAAAGGCATCAAGATCGTCACCAATATGGGCGCGGCCAATCCGCTCGCAGCGGCGCGCAAGACAGCGGAGATCGCCAGATCGCTTGGCCTGCCGTCGCTGAAGATCGCCGCCGTCATCGGCGATGAGGTGCTCGATGCCTGCAAGGACGGCGATCTCCCGATCATGGAGTTCGATGGCTCGATCAAGCAGCTCGGCAACCGGCTACTGTCGGCCAACGCCTATCTCGGCGCCGAGCCGATCGCGCAGGCACTGACCGGCGGCGCCGACATTGTGATCACCGGACGCGCCTCCGATCCCGCGCTGTTTCTGGCGACCATGATCCACGCCTTCGGCTGGGCGATGGATGACTGGAATTTGCTGGGCCAGGGCACCGTCGCCGGCCATCTGCTCGAATGCGCAGGACAGATCACCGGCGGCTATTTTGCCGACCCCGGCTACAAAAATATCCCCGATCTGGCGCGGCTCGGCTTTCCGATCGGCGAAGTCGGCGAGGATGGCGCGCTTGTCATCACCAAGGTCGCCGGCTCAGGCGGCGCGGTGACGGCGCAGACTTGCAAGGAGCAACTGCTCTACGAGGTGCACGATCCCACGCGATATCTGCAGCCCGACGTGACAGCGGATTTTTCGCAGGTGAGGGTTGAGGAGATCGCGCGGGATCGCGTACGCGTCAGCGGTGGACGCGGCACCGAGCGACCCGCTACGCTGAAGGTTTCGGTCGGCTATGTCGACAGCTACATCGGCGAGGGTCAGATTTCCTATGCCGGCCCGGGCTCACTGGCGCGCGGACGGCTGGCGCTGGAAATCGTTCGGGAACGGTTGAAACTTACCGGCGTTGCCGCAAGTGAATTGCGGTTCGACCTGATCGGCGTCGATGCGCTGCACGGCGCCAACCTTGCCGCACGCGGAAACGAACCCTACGAGGTGCGCGTTCGCGTCGCCGGCCGCACCGAAAACCTGCGTGAGGCTGTCCGGATCGGCAACGAGGTCGAAACACTGTACACCAATGGCCCCGCGGCCGGCGGCGGCGTTTTCAAATCGGCACGCGATGTGGTCGCGGTGGCGTCGGTCCTGCTGCCGCGCGAACTCGCCAGGCCGCAGGTCCATTTCGTGGGAGGCTGACGCGATGAAGCTGCGCGAGATCGCCCATTCCCGCACCGGCGACAAGGGCAACACCTCCAACATCTCGGTGATTGCCTACGACGAAGGGCACTATCCGCTTCTGCTTGCGCAAGTCACCAGCGCTCGGGTAAGAGCGCATTTTGCCGGCGTTGTCGAAGGCGAGGTGGTGCGCTATGAGCTGCCCAGCATTGCCGCGCTGAATTTTGTGATGACCCAGACGCTCGGCGGTGGCGTAACGCGGTCGCTGGCGCTCGATGCCCACGGCAAATCCCTGAGCTCCGCGCTGCTGGATCTGGAGATCGAGGATGACCTCAGTACTTAGTCGTCATGCCCGGGCTTGTCCCGGGCATCCAGGTCTGAGTGACATGAAGGTAGAGAAAGACGTGGATGGCCGGGAGCGCAGACAAGTCTGCGCAAGGCAGACTACTATGCCTGGCCATGACGGAGAAATCGAAGATGAAGAACACGCCGACACTTGCATCACTGGCGGATGATCTCGAAAACGGCCGCACCAGCGCCCGCAAGCTTGTCGACGAATGCCTTGCCAGGATTGCCGACAGCTCGGGCGAGGGCGCGCGGGCGTTCCTTCATGTCGATGCGGAAGCGGCGATCGAGGCGGCGGAAGCGATGGACCGGCTGCGCGAGGTGAAGGCGGCGCCGTCGCCCTTTGCCGGCATTCCCGTCTCCATCAAGGATCTGTTCGACATCAAGGGGCAGGTGACCCGCGCCGGCTCGCGCGCGCTGGAGGATTCAGCCCCGGCGGATGCCGATGCTCCCGTGGTGGCGCGGCTGCGCCGTGCCGGTTTCATTGTGATCGGCCGGACCAACATGACCGAGTTCGCCTATTCCGGAATCGGCATCAATCCGCATTACGGCACGCCGAAGGGCGCATGGCAGCGCGGCGTGGGGCATGTACCTGGCGGATCGTCATCCGGCGCGGCGGTGTCCGTTGTCGATCGTATGGCGCATGGCGCGCTCGGCACCGATACCGGCGGCTCCTGCCGGATTCCGGCCGCCTATAACGGCATCGTCGGCTTCAAACCGACGCAGCGTCGCGTGCCGCTCGACGGCGGCGTGCCGCTCTCGTTCACGCTCGACAGTTTCGGGCCGCTCGCGCGCAGCGTTGGGTGTTGCGCAGTGCTTGACGCCGTGCTCGCCAATGAGGCGATCGTCCCACTGCAGCCGCGCCCGATCAAGGGAATGCGTCTCGCAGTGCCGACCACGGTCGCGCTCGACGAACTCGATGATGAAGTGGCGCGGATCTTCGAGCGCGCGCTGGAAACCTTGTCGCGACAGGGCGCGCTGATCGAGCGGATCGCGGTGCCGGAATTCCTCGACATTGGGTTAATGAACGCCAAGGGCGGCTTCGCGGCAGCGGAAAGCTATGCCTGGCATCGTTATTTGATCGCCAGCAAGGGCAATGTCTACGACTCCCGCGTGTCCTTGCGCATTCTTCGCGGTGAAAGCATAAGCGCCGCGGACTATATCGATTTGCTCGGCGCGCGGAAGTCGCTGATCGCGCGTGCCACGGTCCACCTCGCACCTTATGACGCGATGGTCCTGCCGACCACCGCCAACACGCCGCCGCGCATCGCCGACCTTGCCGACGACAAGGCTTTCACCAAGGCCAACCTGCTGTCGCTGCGCAATTGTAGCCTGATCAACATGATCGACGGCTGCGCGATTTCGCTCCCCTGCCATCGCAAAGGCGAGGTGCCGGTCGGGTTCATGCTTGCGGCATCCGGGGGATCGGACCGCCGCATCTTCGAACTCGCGGCCGCAATGGAGGGCGTCATCCGTGTTTGATCTCACATTCACCATCGACACCGAGGATACGACGACTCCGCTGACGCTGCCGATCGATCAGGCTGTCATGGCCGGCTGGACCGGCCGCGATCCGGTCGCGCGCGACAGGCACATTGCCGAGCTCGAAGCGATCGGTATCGCGCCGCCGGCTACTACCCCGATCTATTACCGGGTCGCCGCGCGGCGGCTGACCACGGAGGACAGCATCGAAGTCAGCGGCGGTGACACCAGCGGCGAAGTGGAATTCGTCCTGATCGGCTGGCAGGGCCGCGTCTTTGTCGGCGTCGGTTCCGATCACACCGATCGGAGAGTGGAAGCCTATAGCGTCACCGTCTCGAAGCAGATGTGCGACAAGCCGATCGCGCCCGTATTGTGGGAACTCGAGGACGTC
>Ga0209577_10002694_pt1 | contig 16931 bp, 15 predicted proteins | sample GraSoiAngelo_109_FD_185874 | JGI IMG/M metagenome (GOLD analysis project Ga0209577, IMG submission 185874) | Grasslands soil microbial communities from the Angelo Coastal Reserve, California, USA - 14_0903_12_20cm (SPAdes) (version 2) | ecosystem: Environmental > Terrestrial > Soil > Grasslands...
TGAAAAGTGCGCGTTTTGAAGACCCATTCGTGGAGTGCAAGTCCGCCGACCCCGAGTGGATTCTCGAGGCTCTGAGTTGGGCCAGCACCGTGCCCATCTATAGACATCCCAAAACTGTGAAACATCACGATGTCACGTGGACTGCTGTCTCCCGCGCACCGCTGGCAGAAATCGAGGCGTATAAGAAGCGCATGGGGTGGAGATTCCCCTGGGCGTCCGCCTTCGGAACCGACTTCAACTACGACTACCATGTTTCCTTTGGTATGAGGCCTCCTTCTGTCTCAGGGTCCAATATGCGTCGAAAACATCACTTCCACAACTGCTCCTGGACTGAGCGGTTTGAGCACTCGAAGCAACCCGCCTGTGACAGAAATGGTCTGAAGTCTAGCGGATGAGCGTTGTCCGTCTCCAAATCGGATCGTTGCTGAAGGCATGCCTGGAAGTCGTACACGGACGGGACGCCGTGTGCGGGGCGATAGGGGGAGGTCACCATGCAAGGAAATATGCTACTGAGTCGATGAGTCAGGCGAGATTACCAAGGAACGTGTACCACCCAAGCATGGAAACGGACAGTCCGTGTTTGCTCCCTCGGGCAATACAACGGTTCAGCCCGCATAAGCGTATGGAAGCGGCGCGTTCCTGTACTTTTCGTACCCCAGCGCGGTCAGTCGAATCACACCTCGAACGTGTTCTTCCACCAGTCCCGCATTCCTCAACTCCGCGATTGCCAAACGGGCGGCAGATGAATCGATAGTGTGCTTGGACAAGATCACAAACTGATTGCGGTCCTGTTCGTAGCGGAGAACGAGTGCGACGAGAAGACCATCCCGGATGTTTTGCAGAGGCATGACGCAATCTTAGGAACATGAGCAGGACCCCGGAATGGCCCTTCGGTGCCGGTCGTGGTCACGTGTGTTCATTTTGGAGTTGTCCTTCTGCATGCTTGGTAATGAACATTGGTAACCCTAGGATTCAGATCACCTGCCCCCGACCGCCACTGGTTGGGTTCCTTCCGATACGACGGTTACCGGGTATGCGTCACGCCGCGTCTGCAAATGCGTCATTCTGGGTATCGAGTCAATTGTTACGACGTATCGTGTCACTTCGGAACTGCTGGGGTCGCTCCGCGTTTCGAATCGAACCAGCCGCAGCGACTCCTTCAGAAGTGGCGTCAGCTCGTCCGACCGCGCCGCTTCGCCATTAAACCGGGGATCTTCCGGCCCGAACACGGAGTTTTCGGGGAATGGTCAAAGCGCGCAACTACGATTTCCGGCATCACGCCGTAAGCCGGGGCTTGGAGAGCCCCTGTGTTTCGGTCCAAAGCGCCACAGATTATTACGGTTGGATTTCCCCGAAGATGATTCGCCGGTATTCGCACGCGAGTGTCGCGGCATTGCGGGCAGTGGCCGCTGCCATTGACAAGAAATCGTTACAAAGGGAAACGCGGCGCGAACGTCAAAAGAAGGTTCCTCGCGGGGCCACGACAAGCGAACGTTCCAACCGACCGAGCATGAAAACTGGGAAGCTGCTGGTCTTTCGCCCTCGTTAGCAGGCAGGACGCACGAAACGTGACACGAGTATGAAATCCTCCGTCAGGTCGGCCTGGCCCGTCCGTGGTCCATGAAAATTCTTGCTGAATCCTGAACAGAAGCAGCGTAGACTCTCATTGTCCTTTCTTAGATGCCTGCTGCAGTACAGTAATGAGAGGCATATCGTGGTTCCTCCACCCCAAGTGGCTGCTCAAATCTTGCTGACAAGAAAGTTCTCCTGATCGACCGTACCCAACCCACGCGGGACGTGCGAGCTGCCCTTTTTCGCAGTCACGGCGTCAAGGTACACATCGCGGAGGACCTGCGTGCGGCACAGCTTCTCTGGCATCCCAATTTGTACGACTTGGTAGTGCTCGACGTGCGCAAACATCTCGCTGGGGAGGCTCGCGAATTTTGTGAACTGGTTAGGCGGGCGAGTCCAGAACAGCGGATCGCGTTCCTGGTCGGTCCACCAGTCTATCTGTCGCTTACGTGGCCGGATGACGTCATAGCTACAAGCGGGGAGCCACAGCAGTGGGAGCAGACGGTCAGGTTTGTTGCCGCCGCGTGATTTTACGACCTTGGGCTCTGGCGGCACTTCAGGCGTACATTCAATGACGACTCCGTGGATTCTGTTCCTCGCGGTGGTTCTCGTCTGTGTTGCACCGATGACTGCGGAAAAGGGTCAAGAGACAAGCCCTCCCAAATACGACCCGCGCACCGAAACAAAGATGAAAGGAACCGTGGACGAAGTGAAGTTGCCTCCGAAAGGAAGCGAGAAAGAACCCGTCCACTTGCTCATGAAAAACGGCACGGACACTCTCGATGTGTATCTCTGCCCGGAATCCTTTCTCGCGGACATGGGGGTGAGTTTCAGCAAGGGGGACGCAATCGCTCTCACCGGCTCGACGGTTAAGCAGGACGGAGCAGACCTCATTCTTGCCCGTGAAGTGGTGAAGGGAAACGATACCCTGGTGCTCCGAGACGACAAAGGAAGCCCCGTCTGGAATTGGAAGCGGCGGTAGTGGGTCTTGATTTTTACAGATCGCTATTCAATCGTTAGAACTGAATCGACACGCCACTGCTGGTCAAGCACAATGCGCGCCGGACCAAAGCATCGCAATGTCCTTGGGCGTAAGCTGCCTTCACTACCAAGGTCCGTAGTCAGCAATACAAATATATCGGACATCCTGAAGCGCAGTATCCAGCGCAACAAGGGCTAACCGAGGGACTGGGCCGACGAGTAAGAGTGCACACCCAAAATTCCTGCCCAAACTCTGCCCAATCACTCTCTACAGCACTATCTAGAACCGCACAGGTCCGCCCCTGCGCAATGTGGCAAGTGTTTGTCAATGCAGTAGCTTGTTGGTTTTTAAAAATGAATGGGTTGGACTTAAAATCCCGGGCCCCGAAAGGGGCGTGACGGTTCGATTCAAATGAATGCATTTTTATCCCGGTTTAAGCGGTTGTTAAGAATGTTATACGACCATAGGTTTAGGTCTGATGACGTCGTCAGGCATCGCCGAAGCAGGAATACTCGGGCTTGCCTGACCTGACCAATGAGCGCCATCGCTCGCGAATTTGTCGGCAGTAACGAGCCGGGGAACTCAAGCTGTTGAGCGCGAATCGACATCTTCTTTGATGACGAAGGAAGTGTAGAGAGAACAGCGGGTCCGGCGACCAACCAGGGAGACAACAAGACTTATGCGCGGCATTCCACTTCATCCCGTACCTTGTTCCAAGTGTGGCAGTGTAAAGGGGTATCCCAAAGATGGTTTGTGTAACCGTTGCCGGATCGCCAACAGGCCCAACCCAAACAAACGATTCTTTTGGACCGCCGAGCACGACGCGGCTCTGAGGCGGGCATATCAGAATGTAAGCAGTAGATTCGAACTAACCTCAAATATTGATCGGGTTCAGCGGATGAGTGGCTTCACCCGCTCGGTTGTTCTTTCGCGCGCCTCCCAACTTGGGTTGAGTTTTTGCAGGAGACAGGCATGGTCTGCCGCTGAAATTAATATGGTGCGCGAGAACCTGGGCGGCGTCAGCAAAGCCAGCCTGGCTCGCAAGCTCGGTCGAAGCTATTACTCAATAAAAGCTCTTTGCTCTCGACTGAATCTGTCTTCTCGGATAACAGAAGGTTACTCTCACTCTGAGTTAGCAGAACTCCTGGGAGTAAATCCAAAGACGGTCCGCAAATGGGTGGAAAACGGGTGGCTGTTCGTGCGGTCCGGACGCATCAGCGAGCAATCGACGGAGCGCTTCTTGAAAAGCTATCCTGAAGAATATGACTTGAGACGTGTGGACGCGGCATGGTTCAAAGGTATGGTATTTCCCTCATTTGGAAAAACTCTCCTTGACCGTAAGAGCAGGCCGGCGAGGCCGGAGGAACCCATGGACGTGGGTAGCGGCCCAATGGAACTTCATTTGCCATGAGAATCTCGCACATGCGGCGTTGGCGTAACCAGAGGCCGGCGCACAAGGTCCGAGTCTATAAAGTTCCAGTGATTGCTTTGGCTGTGTGGCTGGGCGGAACTGCTATTTTTGGCGGAGAATAATTCAAGTCGCAACCGTCAAGTCAGGAGTCTCTGCAGCGGAAGTAAAACCATTTGCTTGGTCGATCCTTTGGTCGGCTCGAACCAGCAGGAAGAATAATCCGGACGCGATGGAAACCGCGGCAGCGCAATCCAGAGCTCGATTCCAACCGAAGCGCGTGGCTACGTAAGCAGAGACGATCGGGGATAACCATCCCCCGAGATTGCCGAAAGTATTCATCACGCCGGAGAGCGAGGCCGTATAGTCCTCGGTGAGATCGATGCAAGTCGCCCAAAACGTGGTCGCTGCGAACATGTTAAGCCCAGCCCCCAGCGCAAGCAGGGTAATCGCAGAAGCACTGCTGCTGATGCCCGCCCCCGCCCACAGCAGTACGGCAGAGCCAAACATTCCCACGCACACCGCCAGCCGGCGACCGATGCGTTTTCCAACTTTCCTCACCGCAGCATCTGAAAACCAACCACCCACAGGGGCCAGGATGGCGATCGCAAGATAAGGCGTCGAGCCCCAGAATCCACCTTGCGTAATGCTGAGATGCCGAACCCGCACCAGGTAAATAAAGAACCAGGTGTGGTAGAAGTAAATTGGAAATCCCTGGCACAGGTAACCGAGTGAAAGTCCCCACACGGAACGGTTGGCAAACATTGGCTTCCACGGCGGTTTCTTTCGTTCAACGCCTTTTAATTTGCCTGTGGGACGCTGCTGAATCAGTGCCAACTCTTCAGCGTTTACCTTAGGGTGTTCTTCGGGAGTGTCGGTCACGTACCACTTCCAAATCAACATCACAAACAGACCCAGAAGCCCGGAAAGATAAAAGGAAGAGCGCCAGCCCCACTGTTGCATGATCCAGGCGATGAAGGGAGGAGTGAGTGCCCCTCCAATGCCGATACCCATCACCATGAAGCTGCTGCCGATCCCGCGGTGATCGGAGCCGATCCAATTCGCGATGATCTTATTATTATTGGGGGAGTTCGCCGCCTCACCCACACCCACAAGAAAGCGCACGATCATGAGTGAGCCGGCGACTCCTACCCAACGGCTCAGTATCAGGTCTGGCGCGAGACCAGTTAACGCGGTGAAGAGCGACCACAGTAGGATTGCGCCGGTCAGGATGTTCTTGGGTCCATAGCGATCGCCTGCCCAGCCCCCGGGGATCTGGAAAAGCGAATATCCCAGGAGAAATGCGCTTAACACCCATCCCATGGTATGCGTGCTTAGCGATAGTTCGTCCTGAATGTATTTACCCGCGATTGCGAGATTGAGCCGGTCCAGGTAGGTAAGGACCGTGACCATGGTGACACAGGCCATGATCGCCCACCGGACCCGCGTTGGCCGGTTCACGGCAGAGGTCTGGGCGACTGTCATTCGGTCTCCGATCAGGCCTGAAATTCTAGCCCGGAGCAGTCTAGAATGGCAGAATTCATCTACGTGCAGGGACTGCCAACACTTCTGTGGCGATGGCTTCGCCCAAATCGCGGGTTGAAGCTTTGCCCCCAATGTCCGGAGTCCGGGGATCGGATCTTGCCAGGACGATCGAAATGGCTTTTTCCACACTCCGACTGGCATCCACTTCTCCCAAGTGCTGCAACATCATTGCCCCTGACCAAATCTGTGCTACTGGGTTCGCGATTCCTTTGCCGGCGATGTCGGGAGCGGAACCGTGGACCGGTTCGAACATCGAAGGATATTCCCGTTCGGGGTTGAGATTGGCGGAGGGCGCGAGCCCCATGGAACCTACCACCGCGGCGCCCAAATCTGACAATATGTCGCCAAAGAGATTGGAGCCGACGACGACATCGAACCAATCCGGGTGTCGAACGAAATGGGCGCTCAAAATGTCGATGTGGAAATGATCAGTCTTAACGTCGGGAAACTCCCCTGCAATCACCGCGAAGCGTTCATCCCAAAAAGGCATGGTAAAGACAATTCCATTAGACTTGGTGGCCGAAGTGACATGTTTGTTGCGCTTTTGCGCTAGTTCGAAGGCGTAGCGCATAATGCGGTCGCAGCCCCGGCGAGTGAAGACCGTTTCCTGGACCGCCAGTTCGGCATGGCTGTTGCGGAAAAGGCGGCCACCTACTTCGGAATACTCACCCTCATTATTTTCGCGAACAATGCAGAAATCGATTTCACCCGCTTTAAAGTTCTTGACCGGGGTTTCAATGCCTTCCAGCAACTTTATGGGACGCAAGTTGACGTATTGACTGAAGGCCCGGCGGATGGGAATTAGCAGCCCCCACAGAGAAATATGATCGGGTACTCCCGGGTATCCGACAGCTCCCAGATAAATGGCGTCGAAGGCGCGAAGTTGTTCAAGGCCATCTTCGGGCATCATGCGCCCGGTCTTTAGGTAAGTTTCGCAGCTCCAGTCGAAATGTTTCCAGGTAAAACCTATATCGTATCGCCGGCCGGCGGACTCCAACACTCTGAGCCCCTCCGGAACGACCTCCCGGCCGATGCCGTCACCTTCAATGACCGCTATTTTGTAGCGCTTCAAAGTTCCTCACAGTCTTACTGAAATTCGGTTGATGTACGGTTTAGGCGCTGCAGAGCGAAATTAGAGAGCGCGTGTCCGCGACCTGTTCGAGCTTGCGGACGGTTTCAACGATCTGGCCGACCTTTGTCTGGGGCCAGTTAGCAAAGGCCGCGCACTGCCGGAACTTGTCAGCTACTTCGTCATAGCTCATGGGGTTCGCAGGACTTCCTTTGCCAAAATCGGCACGGCCAGATACCGTCCGTCCGTTTTTCAAATGTATCTTGATAATGGTTGTCATCTTGTCGTACCCGGCCTTTTCGGCCTCCGGATCGGTATAGAACTTGATGCGCCCAATCATCTCTTGCACGTCGGGACGATTCACGACCGCATCGGTGAATTCAGCCAGGCCTGCTTTACCTTCGAGCAGCAGGATTGCCATACAGAACTCCATGCTGAACTTGGCCTGGAGTCCAGTTTTTGGCCGGTGATGGATCAAGGTGTTGAGCATGTTGTGATTGGTTCCAACTTCCACCTGCACAACGTCGCCGGCTGAAATGTGTTCGGTGCGAATCAAGCGCAGAAGTTCGGTCATCCCAGGATGAGTGAGCGAACCGGAAGGAAACGGCTTTATAGAAACTCCGGGCGAGGAGAACGTCCAGGGCTTTCCGAGCTTGTCGAGAATAAAGGTGGAATCGTAGCTGCCGCCATAAGCATGAAAGAAGCCGCGCGGCGCTTCGAGAATCTGGTCCGCTGCGGTCCAGCCCAGGGCGGCGAAGTCTGCCGCAACCACGCCACTCTCAGCAGCGTGACCAGCCTGAAACGGCTTCGTCATTGTGCCAAAATTCTCCCGCAGTCCGGCAGAGTGACTTGCGGCAATAGCAAAAGCGCGGACGATATGCTCGCCGTCGAAGTTTCGCAGTTTTGCGCATGCCGCTGTGCCGCCGAAAACGCCACACGTTCCGGTCGAGTGAAAGCCGTCCTCGTAGTGCCGCGGTGCAATAGCCTCGGCGATTTTGCATTCCACCTCCACTCCAACGTGGTATGCAAGCATCAAGTCCTTCCCGCCGATTTCGCCCGTCCCGGTATCAGCAATGGCAAGGACAGCAGGTAGAACGCAGACGGTTGGATGTACCAGCAGGCCATAGACACGATCCTTGGCAGCCGCAAGTTGGGTGTCATCAAAGTCGTCCACGTGAATGGCAACACCGTTGGCAAACGCTGCAAATCGCGATGGCAGCTTGCCCGAGCTGCCGATGACAGTTGCTCCGCGATTCATGAACCCAAAAGACTTGGCGTAGTTCTGGATCAGATTGGCTGTTTCTGCTCTCGAACCGCTGAGTGCGAGTCCCAAACCATCCAAAATGGATTTCTTGCCCAACTCGACGACGTCGCCTGGAATGTCTGAGAATTTAGTATTCACCACGAAGTCAGCAACATATTTCGTAACCGCGCCGACTTTTGGAAACGGCGGAGCCGAACACGGCTGGTTGGTGGGACCTTCGGGCGACGCTGATGTTGTTGCAACCCCGCTGGCGAATGCCGCGGCGCCGACCGATGCTGCGAGGAAATCACGCCTCTTCATAGTGATGGCCTGATATGCACCCTCCGAGATTTCTGCGTTTCACTTGAGATCATTTCTTATGACCTGTCCGCCCTTCATTACGAATTTGACGCGCTCAAGTTCTGTAATGTCGGACAGAGGATCGCCGGAGACCGCCACCAGGTCCGCAAATTTCCCGACTTCCAGGGTGCCTACTCGATCTTGCCATCCCATAAGCTCTGACGCTACTGAGGTCGCCGCCCGAATGGCTTGCGCCGGGGTCATGCCAAACTTGACCATATATTCGAATTCTTTGGTCTGCGAGCCATGAGGAAACGGACCCGCTCCCGATCCAAATGCGATCTTCACTCCGCGCGCAACCGCCTTGCGAAAGCTCGGTTCTGAAGCCTCGGCAACACTGTGTCCTGCGAATTTTTTCTGATCGTGCTCCTTGTCCAATTGGTAGTGGTACAGCGTGGGCACGAGGTATATACCCTTGTCTAACATCTTTTTTATCGCCGAATCATCCAGAACGACCCCATGTTCGATGGAATCGACCCCAGCATCCAGGCAATGGTGCAAGCCTTCGCCGCCAAAAGCATGGCACGAGACCTTCCGGCCCTTGCCGTGCGCTTCATCCACAATCGCCTGTACTTCTTCAAGGGTGAAAGTAGGAGGGATCACCATTTTGCCGTTGGCATCAAAAGTGAAATCGTAGGCCGCATACAGTTTAATCAGATCGGCGCCGTGCGCGACCTGTTCGCGCACGGCTTGGCGCGCGGCCCAGGGCGAGTCGACAACCTCCAGCGCGGTGGGGACCGGGACCTCGCTTGAATAACCCCTCATGATGAATCCACCCGTGGTCTGAATGCCTCGAGTGGCAACCTGCATTCGAGGACCCTGGACCACGCCGTGGTCGATCGCATTTCGCAGGTCCACGTCGCTGTACATGGCTCCGAGGGTCTTCAGGTCGCGCAGGGTGGTGAAACCCACCATCATGTCTTTTTGTGCGTTTGCCAGCGCGGTCAGCGTTCGATATTGCCAGGAATCCCGTAGAATTTGCATTTCCAGATCAGGCCCGTTGCCGAATACATGGGTGTGGGTGTCGATGAGGCCAGGCAAAACTGTGGCGTGGCTAAGATCGATGACGCGCGCGCCGGCGGGTATCCTGATGCGATCTGCTGGTCCTACGTCCGTGATCCGGTCCGCTCGAATCAGAATGACTTGATCCGTCGAGAGCCGGTCCGACTTGCCGTCAAACAGCCGTCCGGCACGGACGGCGACCTGGTCATTTTCTTTGATTGTATTTTCTTTGATTGCAGTTTGGGCGGAAAGAGGCGCGAGCCACGCCAGTAGCAAGAATGCAATTATCGGAGTTCTCTTTGGCATCTGGGAGCGCAATCGTCTGTTAGTGAGATTAAGCAGAGATGAATACCAAATGAAACTTCATTCAAACTGAATGAGAACTTCGCACCGCGCGCGCTAAGATGACGCGGCGACGAAGAGGCAAGCCAGCATTTTGCTCAAGCAATCCGACACGGACGGAATTCGACTTGGATCCCGTGTTATGACCTTTCTTCCGAAACCGTTATCGGCACTTTTGTAGTGTTGGGGGACTCGCCGCCATGGGAAGGCGCCAGAGGCAGGCTGACAATGAAACGGCTGCCTAGACCTTCCGTACTCGTGATTCTTATTTCAGCGCCCAGCGCGGTGCAGATGGCCTTCACAATGGCAAGCCCCAAACCGGCACCGCCAGAATCCCGCGAGCGGGCTTTGTCTGCCCGGTAGAAGCGTTCAAAAACGTGCGGGAGAACTTCTGCCGAAATTCCAACGCCGCTGTCTGATACCTCCACCGTGGCGGAGTGCTGGTTCGCGCCCACATCAATATTTATCCCGCCACCCGGGGGCGTATATTTGATGGCGTTGTCAATCAAGTTTACGATTACCTGTTTTAAACGCGCCTGGTCCGCCTCAATGTATACCCCACCCGCCGCATGGCACTGCATCGACAGTAATTTTTCCTCAGCCAGAAGTTTCATCTGATCGACAGTGGATACCGCCAGTTCGCCGAGATCAAATTTCATCTTTTCGATGTGAACCTCTCCTGCATCCAAACGCGAAATCACCAGGAGATTCTCAACGATCCTGGACAAGCGGTGGGTCTCTTCCAAAGCGCTTCCAATTTGGTCAACCAACTCCGGATCGAGACGGTAGTGCTGAATCATTCCCTCCAATTCCAGTTGGAGAATGGTCAGCGGAGTCCGCAATTCATGGGAAGCATCGGCAGAGAAGCGATTGATATGCTGGAACGCGTCGTCCAACCGGGCAATCATGTGATTGAGCGCAGTCGATAAGCGCTCGAGTTCGTCACCCGTCTTGATGATGGGCAAGCGTTCGCTCAGGTTCGTGGAGGTTATGCCCTGTGCCCGCTTGGTTATTTCATCGACGGGCCGCAGAGATCGCCTCATCAGCCAATAGCCACCAACTATCGCCAAAGAAACCGCCAACGGCATATAAATCCCAAGCGTCACCAGTAATCCATGCAAAATATTTTCTATCGGGTCGTAAGCTGCTCCGCTCTCGACGAGAAACCGCTTTCCATCAGGGTTAGTGAAAACCATGCCGGTCACGAGTAACCGATGGCCACCCGCCATCCCAAAATGCTTCAAATACCCCTCTTTGCCATTAGTGGTAAACGATGGGACGCGAGAGGGATCGAAGCTGTTATCTTTCGGCGGCCCCGAGAGGTAGAGGATTTCACCGTCCGCTCCCGTGACACGAATGAAGTGTCCATTGACGTCGGGGGCATAGGCCTCATTAATTTCGGACGCAAGCCAGCCAGGCCGCTTGGACGGAATACTAGCCAGCAACTGTGTCCCGATCGACCGGGATTGTTCCGTCAATGTTTTCTGTAAACTGAAATCCAGGTAGCGCTCGAGACCGGCATAAACAAAGACTCCAAAAAGCAATAAGGCGCTCGCGAGAAGTCCCGCATACCATGCTGTCATTCGAAAACGAAGCGAACGGGGGTTCACGATTGCGCTCCATCACTGATGGTGTACCCGACGCCGCGCACCGTTCGAATCAACTTACGTTGATGTGAGTCGTCCACTTTGTTGCGAAGGTGCCGAACATAGACGTCGACTATGTTAGTAATTCCGTCGAAACTCTGGTCCCAGACATGCTCGATGATCATTGTTCGAGAGAGGACTCTGCCGGCATTCGACATCAGATATTCAAGCAACGCATATTCTTTTGAAGTCAGATCAATTCGTTTGCCGCCGCGTTTTACCTGTTGAGAAAGACGGTCAAGCTCTAAATCGTCCACTCGAACTGTGCTGCTGCGGCTCACCGGCCCTCGTCGCAACAGCGCCTTCACGCGCACCAGGAGTTCAGCGAATGCGAAAGGCTTGGTCAGGTAATCATCGGCTCCCGCTTCAAAGTTGCCGACCTTGTCAGACACTGCGTCGCGGGCGGTGAGGATGAGAACTGGAACGGTAGAATTCTTATGTCGAATACGACGGAGGACTTCGGTTCCATCCATGACTGGCAACATCAAATCCAGAATCACCAGATCATAGTGATAGGTATTCGCCAGTTCGAGCCCGCTCTGGCCGTCTCGGGCCACGTCTACCGCGTAGCGCTCAGCCATTAGCCCACGGGCGACAAAACTGGAGACCTTAGCCTCATCTTCGACTAACAACATACGCATAATAGGACCCTGACGGACCTGTAGCTTGCGCAACATGAATCACAACGACATCTCGAATCAATCCTAGGGCAGCACCTTATAAACTCGCAGCTCGGCGGTTCGGCTTGCGTGATGTGGCACTGCTAAATAATAGCGATTCAGTTCAGGAATTAAAATGGCGGTCTTCGCACGGAACGAAGTCGGAATGTGTCCGATGAGATCATAGTGATCTGGGTCGTGCTGCTGGAAAACGTCGATAAACTCGTTTCCCGCGAAGTAGATGCGCTTGTGATCACCATCGTAAGCCATGTCATCGACCATCGCCGGGGCGGGCAAACTACTCACAACTTTTCCCGAATCAGTGTCAAGAATAATCAGTTTTCCGGGATCGCGTGTGCCGGCAAAAAGCCGGTGACCAGCCTCGTCAAAAGCTATCGCAGTCGGCTTCTTTGCTTCGCCCAGGGGCCAGGTTGCTAACAGCTTTCGTGTTGTGCGGTCAAAAACTTCTACCGTGTTGTTACCCCTTATAACCACGAACATCCGCGGACCCGCCTTCTCCAGTGCCATCCCCTCCACGTCATTCGAATCGATCTTGATATCGGCGACCGATTTAGCGGTGTTGGTGTCAATAACACTAATATAGGCATTCGGTAAATGCGCGTCTTTACCCCCGTTCACAACATACAAGTACTTCGTGGATGGATCATATAAGCTCGCATCCGCACCTTTCTTCAACTTGATGGTTCCCACCGGTTTGTAAGCATCGGTTTCATAAATCTTAACCTCTCCCAGATCGCCGTCTACTACGAAAAGCTTCTTCAAATCGGGCCGGTATAGCATCGAGTGTGGCGCCTTGAGATCACTGATTGTGCGAATGAGTTTGTTGGTTTTCAGATCAAAAGCCAGTACTTTCGAGTTCTCTTCCGCGGTGGAGAACAGCCGGTTTCCCGGAAGGTCCACTGCAAAGTGGTCGAAGTCCCCGTCATGCAGCTCGGGCAATGGCGTAGATTGCGAAAGTGCAAGGGGCGCTTTTTTTTGCGCCCAAGCGCCGAGCATCAGTACAAGAACAAGTGCGGGCAAAAGCATTGTTTTCGTTTTATTCAACTCTGCCTCTGATGTTGAAAATAAGACCGTCAAAAGATCAATACTTCTAGATTGGAGCTTATGCAGTCGAAATGCGATCGAACACCACGAAACTACACGCATCGGATCTACTAGATGCCACTCTTATTAGGAGGGATAAACATGAAATGGACATTAAATGAGCATTAAAAAATGTTCAGTGCTGTCGATCTATGACAGGTCCACCCTGCTGTCCAGCCAGGGACACCGAGACCTACACTACGGGCTCTACCGGTTACACCTGGGTAGATCTTGCGGTCCGAGATTCCCGGCTTTTTGTTACTCCAACTGCAAGCATAAGAGCGCCTGAGACAAACAGGCTGATTACCAGATACCACAATCCTGGGGCGAATGAATGCGTACGATTTGCCAGGTAGCCAATCACGAAAGGTCCAGCAAACCCGCCCAGGTTCCCCACCGAATTGATCAGACCAATCGATGCGGCCGCAGCCGACTCGCTCAGAAACAGCGTGGGCACTGCCCAAAAACAGGGTTGGAAACCATAAAAACAAGCCCCGACCAGAACGAACAGCGCGATTGAAATTGCCGGTCTGGAGGAGTAAATCACCGCGAGCGAAAGGGCCGCACCGCACAGAATGACTGGGAGAGCAGCATGCCACCGGCGCTCGCCGGTTCGATCCGAATGCCATCCGTTCAATTGCTGGGTTACGAACCCTGCAATATACGGCATGGCAGCCAGCAGGGTTACATTCATATCGCTTTGTCCGGAAAGTCGCTTCACGATGGTCGGCAGCCAAAATGCGATTCCGTAACTTCCGGTCATCGCGCAGAAATAGCATAGCGTTAGCAAAAGTACGTCGCGATTGCGCAGGGCTCCCCAGACGCTGAAAGAATGAACGCGTTTCTTAGCCTCTTTCTCTCGCCGCAGTTGCTCGGTAATCCAGGATCGTTCATCCGCGGGCAGCCAACGAGCCTGTTCCGGCCAATCCGTGAGATAGAAAATCGTAATCACTCCTAACACGACTGCCGGAATCCCTTCGATGATGAACAGCCATCGCCAGCCTCTCATGCCCAGCCACGAAAGCCCGAGCAACAAGCCTGCAAGCGGCGAACCAATTACGTAAGAAAGCGGATTGGCAGCATAGAAAACGGCGACCGCTTTGGCCCGGTCCTGGTAACGGAACCAGTGGGTCAGGTAGACGATAACTCCCGGCAGGAACCCTGCTTCGGCGGCGCCCACCAGGAAACGCACCCAATAGAATTGTCGCGGCGTGTGAATGAAAGCCATCAACACGGTTACGATTCCCCAGGAAATCATGATGCGAGCGATCCAGCGCCGGGCACTCCATCGCTCTACGATCAATGCGCCAGGAATTTCCAGCAGGAAGTACCCAAGAAAGAAAATGCCGGCGCCGAAGCCAATCACACTGGGGCTGAAACCCAGGTCAGCCGGCATCTGCAGAGCCGCCGCTCCAATGTTCATTCGATCCAGAAAAGCAATCACGTAGAGCACAAACAGAAAAGGGAGAAGTCGCCGCGCAATGCGGCGCCTGGCGCGTACTCCGACCTCTTGCTCCGAGGCAGAAAACGCTACGGTCTGTGTTGGGTTATCAACCGACTCGGGCATGCTTCTCAGCTTTAGTGCAGAACTAGGGTATTCAGGCGCTTCGGAACTTCTCCTACGGGAATCAGCGCCACGATTTTCAGCGTACTTATGTCGATCGCAGTCACCGACTTTGCCCCGGAGTTCGAAACATAGACCACCTTGCTGTCGGGAGTGAAAGTGATCCACTCCGGCACCGCGCCTGAAGGCGCGCGTCCCAGCGGATGAACTTCGGGTAGTTCGACCGATCCAATCAGCCTGAGTTCCGGCAAAGAATATGCTAAGACAGAGTTGGCGAAGGTGCTGTTAACCCACAAGGATTTTCCATCCGGCGAAACTCCGATTCCGTGCGAGGGAGTACCTTCTCGTCCCTCGGCAATTCCAAATCCGGGGGACTTATCCGGGAACTTGATCCTGGCCACTTCCGCGCGCCTGGCAAAGTCGACCACTGCGAACCCGTTGAACCGGGAAAGTTGAACGAAAATGCGGCGAGTCGAACCGTCGGGGTTGGTCTCGAAAGCCATGGGCCGCACTGACCGGTCGAACTTTACCTCCCATATTGCGCGCTCGCCCTGAAGATCAATCACGGTGGCGGCTTTGCTTTCCAAGGATCCGCTGACCGCGTACTTACCGTCGGGAGTGATGTACACATTGTGTACACCACCGTCCACGGGGATGCTCTTCACCCGCGTAAGCGAAGTTGTGTCGATCACATCGACAACGCCCGGCTCCGAGCGGATACCGACCAGCACCCGGCCTCCGTCTTTCGTGATTGCTATGTTGTTCGGACGTCCGCTCAGCGTCACTTTCTTAAGAATTTCCCCCCTGACTCGATCTACCACGTCGAGCACGTTGTCCGATTCGTTGCTGATGTAGACTCGGGCTCCATCGGGAGAAAACGCGACGCCATGCGGCAATTCGATCCCATGTATCACTTGTACGACGTTGTTGGTTGCAGAATCGATGACATCAACCGTGTCGCCAGCGCTGTTGGTGACATAGATCAGCGCAGATTTGGACAATGCTGGAGGGTCGACTGCTCCAGCACGTACCCATTCAGCTATCACAAGCCAGTCGGGATCGTTCTGCGAGTCAAACTGCCTGCCGCCGGAATGAAACGGATCTCCACCGGCTTCCGGCCCCAGTGGATGCATCAGCAGTCTGCTTGCAATTGGATCCCCGGGAACCACTTCCTGGAGAGCGCTCTGGAAGTTTCGCTGTGACTGCTCTTCTGACCAACTCGTGCTTCCGGGAGGGATGGGCTCGAGATAAAACGGTCTGCCCTGCTGACTGTGGCAGCTGTAGCATCGCGCGTGGCCCGGCCTCGCCTTCAGGAAAATCGGCTCAACCTTACTCTCGAAAAAATCGAAGTCCAGCGTGTTCTTCTTTGCCGCGGGAGAAGATTGCTGCTGGCTGGGAAATCCTTTGCTGACCCAATCGGCAATCAACCGCCATTCCGGGTCGTCTTGCGATTTCCAGAATTTACCCCCGGCGTGCGTCGGATCACCGCCTGCCTCTGGCGAAAGTGGATGAAGGAGTAGGCGGCTTTTCAGTGGATCCGCGGGCGTAACCAGTTTCGAGACGACGCTAAAGTTTCGGCGCGATTGTTGCTCGGTCCACGAGGAACTTCCGTCTGACAGCCGCTCCAGACGCAAGCGCGTGGGCAAGTCCGAATGACAATCGTAGCAGCGCACGCCGCCTTCCCGCGTCTTGAGGAAGATAGGTTCAATGCGACTCCGGTAGGTCTCAAAATCAAGGGATGATTGCACCTGCGCTGGGCTATCCGCTTGATTGCCATGTGCTGCAGGTGCAGCTTTGGCCAGTTCTCTCGCCGCTAAAAGTAAGCCACTTAGAGCGGCGATCAGAGACATTACAACCTTCGCTTGTTTCAGGTGGCCCATTCAACCCTGTTGGTTCGACACGGAATTTGGAATGGCGGACACTGCTTCGCGTGATCAGGTCCGCGAAGTAGGGGTCGAAGCTCGCGTATGTCCTTCACATTATCGAGTCCGAGCACGCGTTCGATCAGCTTCGAGCATGTGGCAGCGCCGAGGACAGGTGTCATCAATTCACGCGCCTTCGCGACTACCTCGGCTGGTGTCATCGGGTTATCAGGAGTGCCGCGCACATGCTCGACACGTTCATTGAGTTTCGTACCGTCAGTTAGCGTAACTTCAACGACCGCCACTCGTACCGGTATCAGCTTCTCCAGTTCCTCGTCGGGCACGAGCTGCACTTTAGCGCGCTGACGAAGCACCGCTGGATCCTGCATCCGCGCCTTATCGTGCGCTGCGCGGAAGGAGACCGTCTGGTCGAGCAGCATCACCGCCACCAGGTGCTGTAGACAAATATCCGGCATATCGCGGTTGTTCACAGTGTAGGCTGCGCTGGTGGCGGTACGCACGACCACCTTCTCCACCTGGTCCGCCTGAAATGGCTGGCGCTTTTGCAGATTT
>Ga0209577_10002695_pt1 | contig 16921 bp, 14 predicted proteins | sample GraSoiAngelo_109_FD_185874 | JGI IMG/M metagenome (GOLD analysis project Ga0209577, IMG submission 185874) | Grasslands soil microbial communities from the Angelo Coastal Reserve, California, USA - 14_0903_12_20cm (SPAdes) (version 2) | ecosystem: Environmental > Terrestrial > Soil > Grasslands...
CGTCCAGAGATGGATGACCCGCTCGGCCCGCTCGACGTCGTCGAGCAGGTCGCGCAGGCGCTGCACGAGGCCGCGCCGGGCGGGATCACCGTCCTCGCGGTCGATGATCTGGTTGCCGATGTTGAGTGCGCGCAGCTTTTCGAGGACCTTGCGGTTGCGGTCCATCGCCTGCGTCTCGAGCTTCTTCCACGCCGGTTCCTTGATCTTGCCCTTGGCCTTGCGGCGCGGCGCCTTGCCACCGCCCGTCTTGGCCTTCAGCTTCCGCGCCTTGTCCACCAGCTGGTCCCGCTCGCGCAGCAGGCGGTCGACGCCGCCGAAGGCGTTGACCACGGTGCGGGTCAGCTCGATCTCCTTCTCCTCGGTGAACTCCTCCTCGTTGACGTCGACGACCTCTTTGATGGAAATGTCGCCGCTCCGCAGGAACTCACGCAGCTCGCGGAATCGCTCGAGGGCCAGGTTGGTGCTGAGGATGGCCACCGTGACCTGGTTCTTGCCCTCCTCGATGCGCTTGGCCAGGGCGATCTCGCCCTCGCGCGTGAGCAGGGCCACGCGGCCCATCTCGCGCAGATAGAGGCGCACGGGATCCTCGGTGCGGCCCACCGGGCCCGGCGTGAGGTCGATCGGCTCCGCCGGCCCGTCATCGTCGTCGTCGGCCTGCTGCGGCTGGCGTTCGCGGCCGACCTCGGACGGCAGGCGCCCCGCCTTGGCGGAGTCGACCACCTCGATGTCCATGGCGCCGAACATCATCATGATGTCGTCCAGCTGGTCGAGCGACACGATGTCCGACGGCAGAGCGTCGTTCACCTCGTCGTAGGTGAGGAAGCCCTTCTGCTTGCCCACCGAGATGAGCCGATCGAGCTCCTCCAGCTTGGGTTCTTCACTCATGCCCTTGAACTCCTTGCGGGCCGTCGGGGCCCATCGGATGCGGATGGTCGACGGCGCGGTCGACCACCTGCGCGCTTCCACCCTGATGCTGATAGACACGGGCGCTGTCGCGCTGCACGGCGAGCAGGTCGTCGTCGACGGACGCGTGCACGCCCTGCGAGGCCTGGGCGGCGCCGATCGACCGGCTGAGGTCGCGCACGCGCCGCCGTCCGCCCAGGAACTCGAGGCGGCGGCGGAAGTGCTCGATGCTCGCGCGCGGGTCCGGCGTCGTCGTGTCCTCGACCACGAGCGCGGCCACCATGTGGCGCGCCTCGTCGCTCGCCAGCTCGGCGAGGAGGGCCGTGGCCGGCGTCTCCGGAAGCCGCTTCAGCGTCTCGACGATTTCCCGCAGGGCGGGATGCACGACGTCGGAGGGCTCGAGCAGCGGCAGGAGGACCGGGCGCGCCTCGAGATCGACGAGCAGCAGCGTCACCAGCTTCGTGACGAGCTTCTTGTCGTCACCGGACGTCGGGGCGGCGGCGGTGGCCTTGCCGACCGGGGCCGGGGGCTTGCGGAGCGAGGTGGATAGCCGCTGCGCCTCGAACCAGAGCTGCGTGGCGTCGACCCCGAGCCGCGTGGCGGCCTCGCGGGACAGGGCCGCGGCCTCCTCGGCGTCGCCGACCTTCGACAGCATCAGCGCGACGCGCGCAAAGGCGTTGGCGCGGGCGCGCTGCCCCGTCCCGTCGGCGTCCCGGATCGTCCGCTCGAGCGCATACGACAGCAGGCTGCGCGCGCCCGCGATGCGCTCGGCGAACGCGTCGGCGCCCGCCGCGCGCAGGAACGTATCCGGATCGTGGCCGGCCGGCAGCAGCGCGACCTTCACGCGCAGGCCGCCGCCGTCGAAGGCGCCGGAGCGATTGACCGCCCACGCGAACCCACCCGAGGTCGGCTCCAGCAGCTCTTCCGCGCGCTCCGCCGCCTTCTGCCCGGCGGCGTCGGCGTCGAAGAAGGTCACCACCTCGTCGCAGTAGCGGCGCAGCAGCGCGAGCTGCGCGGGCGTGAACGCCGTCCCCAGGGCGGCCACCGTCTCGGTGAAGCCGTGCTGGTGCGCCATGAGGCAATCCACGTAGCCCTCCACGATCAGCGCGCGGTTCTTCGCGCGCATCGTCTCGCGGGCGACGTCGGCGGCGTAGAGGAGGTTGCCCTTCGTGTAGAGCGGCGTCTCGGGGGAGTTCAGGTACTTCGGCTGATCGTCGCCGAAGGCGCGTCCGCCGAAGGCCACCACGCGCGACTGCAGATCGCGGATCGTGAACAGCAGCCGGTTGCGGAAGCGATCGTACGAGCCGCCGCGGTTCTCGCGCTGCACGGCGAGGCCGGCCGTCACCAGTGTGTCCTCGCCGACCTTCTCGGACCTCATGAAGTCGGCGAGCCGGTCCCAGCCCTCGGGGGCGTAACCCAGCCCGAAGCGCCTGGCGACCTCGGGATCGATCCCGCGCTCGACGAGATATTTCTGCGCGCGCTCACCGGCCGGCGTCCACAGCATCTCGGCGTAGAAGCGCGCGGCGAGGTCCATCGCACGGAACAGCTCCTCGCGGCCGGAGTCTCCCGGCTGTCCGCCGCGCTCCTCGGGCAGGGCCACCCCGGCCGTCTTGGCGAGCGCGCGCACGGCCTCGGGGAACGACAGCCGGTCCTGGCGCATCAGGAAGCCAAAGACGTCGCCGCCCACGCCGCAGCCGAAGCAGTGGAAGATGCCCTTCTTGGGGTTGACCATGAACGACGGCGTCTTCTCGCCGTGGAACGGGCAGAGCCCCTTCCAGTTCGCGCCGGCCTTCTTCAGATTTACGAACCGCCCGACGAAGTCCACGATGTCCACACCGGCCCGGATGTCGTCGAGGACGCCCGCCGAGTAGGTGGCCATCGTCAGCTAACCTTCAGCGCGGCGACGGTGGCGCCCGCGCCACCCTCGGACGGCTCGCCGTCCCGGAACGATTCGACCAGCGGATGGCTCGAGAGCAGCGTGCGCACCGTCTTGCGGAGCGCGCCCGTGCCCTTGCCGTGAACGAGGCGCACGCTGGGCAGACCCGCCATGAACGCGTCATCGAGATACTGCTCGACGAGATCACGCGCCTCGTCGGTTGTCTTGCCGAGCAGCATCAGCTCGGCGGCGATGCCGCGCTCTTCATGTTTGCCGTCGGGGCGCCTGCGCAGGGCCTCCGGCGCCCGACGGTCGGCCTCCCAATGGTTTCCCCGGCCGTCCCCGGCCACCGGCGTCTCGCTCCGACGAAGCGCGGCGACGGGAACGCGGACGGTGACGGATCCCGCCCGGACGGTTGCCGTCTCGCCGTGGATCTCCAGCAGTTCGCCCTTCAGCCCGAGATGCGCGGCCACGACGGGGGCGCCGGGAGTCAGCGGGCGGTCGGTCGGTGCGAGATCGGGGACGGTGGGAAGCACGCGCGCGGCGGCGTCTTGCAGGCGGCGGCGAGACTCCTGCAGCGCCGGCCTCGATCGTTCGGCGCGCTTGAGCCGCTCCCATTCCGACGAGACGGCGCGCCGGATGTCCGTGAGCAGCGCGGCCGCCTCGGCCTTGGCGCGCTCGAGGACGGCCCGCGCCTGCTCGCCGGCGCGGCGCTCGGCGTCGCGGGCAGCGGCCAGCCGCGCCGCCGTCTCGGTCTCCCGGCGCTCCAGCTCCCGGGCGCGCTCGGCCTCCGACCGATTGCGCGCGTCGAGCTGAGCCAGCAGCTCCCCCAGCCGGCGCGCCTCCGCGGTGCGGTGGCTCTCGGCGCTCAGGATCAGCGCGGGCGCCAGGCCGAGCCGGGCGGCGATGGCGAGCGCCCACGACTGGCCCGGCCGGTCGTAGACGAGCCGGAAGGTGGGCGCCAGCGTGGCGGCGTCGAACTCCACCGAGGCATTGCGCGCGCGCGGCTCGACGGCGGCGAAGGCGCGTAACGGCTCGAGGTGCGTGGTGGCCACGACCAGCGCGCCGCGCTCGGCGAGCGACTCGAGAATCGCGCGGGCCAGGGCCGCGCCTTCGTCCGGATCGGTACCGGCGCCGAGCTCGTCGAGCAGCACGAGGGAGCGGGCGTCCGCCTCGGCGAGCACCTCGCGGATCTGTTTGATGAAGGCGGAGAAGGTCGAGAGGTTCTCGGCGACCGACTGATCGTCGCCGATCACGGCGAAGATCCGCTCGAAGACCGGTACGCGCGAGCCTTCGGCCGCGGGGATGTGGCAGCCTGCCTGGGTCATCAGCGAGAGCAGGGCGAGGGTCTTGAGCGCGATGGTCTTGCCGCCGGCGTTGGGCCCGGTGATCAGCAGCAGCGGCCGGTCGGGGGCGAGCTCGAGATCCACCGGCACGACCTCGCGCGCGGGATCGCGCCAGCGCTGCGCGAGGAGCAGCGGGTGACGCGCGGCCTTGAGGTCGACGCGGCCCTGGCGATCGAGGGCCGGCCGTGTCGCCTCCATACGGTCGGCGAGATGGGCGCGCGCGAACACCCAGTCCAGGGCGCCGAGCGTTTCCACGAGCGCCGCGAGCTCGTCGCGACGCGCGCGCACCGCTTCGGTCAGCTCGGCCAGGATCCGCGCGGTCTCCTGCTGCTCGTCGCGCTCGAGGGCGACCAGGTCGTTGTTCGTCTCCACCATCGCCTCGGGCTCGACGAAGAGGGTCTGGCCACTCTGCGAGCGGTCGTGGACGATGCCACGCAGCCGCCCGCGGGCCTCGGCCCGGACGGGCAGCACGTAGCGACCGTGCCGGACGGTGACGAAGCGGTCGGCGAAGACGCGATCGCCCTCGGCCTGCAGCAGCCGCTCGAGGTCGGCGACGAGGCGGCGGCGGCGCTCCCGCAGCTCGCGGCGCACGGAGCCGAGCCGGGCGCTCGCGCGATCGGTCAGGGCTCCGTCGTCGTCGAGCGCCCTGCGCAGCAGCTCGCGGAGATCCGCGAGGCGCGGCAGGCTTTCGGCGCTGGCGGCGAGCGTGGGCGCGACAGGACGGATCGCGCGCGCGTAGGCGGCCAGGCGCGGCGTCGCGTCGAGCAGCGGGAGCAGCGCGAGCAGTTCCGGTCCGTCCAGCACGCTGCCGTCGGCATGCGCGCGGTCGAGGATCGGGCGAGGGTCAGACAGGCCGTCGAGCGGAGGCGCGCCTTCCTGGGCCAGCGCGCGACGCGCCTCGGCGGTGGCGTCGAGCGCTTCGTCGACCTCGGGGGGGTTGCTGAGGGGCTCCGCCGTCAACGCGCGCTCGCGCCCCATCGGGGTGCGCGCGTCGGAAGCGATCAGGCCGCGGATGGCGTCCCATTCGATGCCGCGCCCCCAGAGACGGCCTGCCTTCACCCTGGGCCCCATTTGCTTCCGTCCGGGCGGAACGGAAGTGCCGGAGGTATCGTCCGGAGTGCTGCTGCTAATCGGCCATCCGCTCCCGCCGCTTCGCCTTCTTGCGCGCGGCGAGGGCCTTCCGCTTGCGCCGAACGCTGGGCTTCTCGTAATGTTGACGCTTCTTGAACTCCGAGAGGAGCCCGGCCTTCTCGCACTGTTTCTTGAACCGCTTCAGCGCGCTTTCGAAGGATTCATCGGGCTCGACGATGACCTTGGTCACTCGGCTCCCCCCTCCGCGGAGTCGCAGGTCTGGTGGATAAATGTTCACTATATACCATGGGGCCCTACCCCCAGCAATCGGAGGCTAAGGTTACACCGTGACGGCCAGCCTTGCACCCCCCGTGTACGCGGTCGCGCCGTTCGTCTTCATGCTGCTCGCCATCGCCGTGGGTCCGCTCTGGGTCCCACACTGGTGGGAATCGAACCGTCACAAGCTCGTGGTGGCCGCTGCGCTCGGGCTGCCCATCCTCGCGCTCTATCTGGCGCGCCGGCCCTCGGCCCTCATCGGAATGGCCGAGGAGTACGTCTCGTTCATGGTGTTGCTGGCCGGTCTTTACGCGATCTCTGGCGGCATCCGCCTCACGGGCGACCTGGAGGCGACGCCGCTCACTAACACCGCCTTTCTCGGCGTCGGCGCGCTGCTGGCGTCGTTCGTCGGCACCACGGGCGCCTCGATGCTCCTCATTCGTCCGCTGCTGCAGACCAACCGCGAGCGCCGGCGTGTGAAACACACGGTCGTCTTCTTCATCTTCCTGGTCAGCAACGTCGGCGGCATGTTGACGCCGCTCGGCGATCCGCCGCTCTTTCTCGGCTATCTGTCGGGCGTGCCGTTCGCGTGGACGTTCCGGCTGTGGCCGCAGTGGCTCTTCATGGTCGCGGTGCTGCTCGTCGTCTACTTCGTCTGGGACACGCGCCAGCACGCGCACGAGTCGATGGCCGTGTTGGTGCGCGATCGTGCCGAGATCCAGCCACTCCGGGTGCGCGGCGGTCTCAACGGGGTCGGGCTCGCGCTGGTCGTGCTCGCCGTCGCGTTCCTGCACGCGCCATGGCGCGAGATCGCGATCGCGGTGGTGGCGAGTGTCTCGCTCTGGCACACGCCGGCGTCCATCCGCCGGGCCAACGGCGTCACCGCCTCTCCGATGGTCGAGGTCGCCGTGCTGTTCTTCGGCATCTTCCTGACGATGATCCCGGCGCTCGAGCTGCTGCGCGTGCGGGGCGGCGAGCTCGGCGTGCGCGAGCCGTGGCAGTTCTTCTGGGTGGCGGGGTTCCTCTCATCGTTTCTCGACAACGCCCCCACGTATCTGACGTTCCTCGCCCTGGGCCAGGGGCTGCACCTCCCGAACGAGGTCGCCGGCGTGACGCATGGCGTGCTGGCCGCGATCAGCGTGGGCTCGGTCGCCATGGGTGCCAACTCCTACATCGGCAACGCGCCCAATTTCATGGTGAAGTCGATCGCGGAGGAGGCAAAGATCCCGATGCCCTCGTTCTTCGGCTACATGCTCTACAGCGGCGCGATCCTGCTCCCGCTGTTCGCCATCGTGACGCTGCTCTTCTTCCGCTGACCGCCATGCTGACGACGCCCGTGCTCGTGCTGCCCGGCTGGGGTGACTCCGGTCCCGGGCACTGGCAGAGCCGGTGGGAAGCGGCGGACGGAAACCTCCGTCGCGTGCTCCAGCGCGACTGGCTGATGCCCGATCGCGCGGAGTGGCTGGCGATGCTCGAGCGCGAGATCGCCGCCTGCGCGGCGCCGCCGGTGCTCGTCGCCCACAGTCTGGGCTGTGCGCTCGTCGCGCATCGGGTGAAGGCCGGCGGCAGCGGCATCAAGGCCGCGCTCCTCGTGGCTCCCGCCGACGTCGACATGCTATCGACGGTGCAGGAGGCGGTGCAGAGCTTCGCGCCGATGCCGCTCGTCCGGCTGCCGTTTCCGAGCGTCCTCGTCGCCAGCAGCGACGATCCGTACGTGACGCCGGGGCGCGCGGCGGCCTTCGCGCGCGCCTGGGGCAGCCGCCTCGTGACGCTCACGGGGGCGGGCCACGTCAACACCGACTCGGGATTCGGGCGGTGGGACGAGGGGCGGCGGCTGCTGGAGGAGCTGCTCTAGCGAAGGAGGCCGAGCACACGCTCGGCGGCGGTGGCCACCGCGGCGGCGACGGTGTCCTCCTCCTCGGGCTCGAAGGTCGTGAGGACATGATCGGGCACCTGCGACTTGTGTGCGGGGCGGCCGATGCCGATCTTCACCCGGCGGATGGCTTCAGTACCGAGCGCGTCGATGACCGACTGCACGCCGTTGTGGCCGCCCGCGCTGCCTCGCAGGCGGGTGCGGACCTTGCCGAGCGCCATGTCGATGTCGTCGTAAACCAGCACGACGTCCTCGGGACCCGCGCCCAGCGTCAGCAGAACGTGGCGCACGCTCGGTCCGCTCACGTTCATGAACGACTGCGGCTTCACAAGATAGAGGGCGTCGCCGCGCCAGGAACCGCGCGCCACGAGCGCGCGGCCGTCGGGGTGCCAGGCCTTCTTCAGCTGCTGCGCAAGATGATCGACGACGCGCTGACCGATGTTGTGGCGGGTGTCCCGGTACTCCGGTCCGGGGTTTCCGAGCCCCACCACCACATGGGCCAACGCGTCGCCTCCGGCTTACTTTTCCTTCTCGGCCTTCTTCGGGGCCTCGGCCTTCTTCGGGGCGGCGGGCGCCTTCTTGCCCTCGGCCTCGGCGGGCGCGCCCTCTTCCTTGGGCTTGCGCTCGGTGAGGACTTCCGGCTCCGCCGGCGTGACGGCTGCAGTGGCCTCCGGCGTGGCCGCGACTTCCTCGGCCATCGGCGGCGACACGGTGGCGACCGCCTGGCCCGGGTCGTTGATGATCCGCACACCCTCGGGTGCCCGGAGGTCTCGCACCGTGAGCACGTCCCCGATGGCCAGGTTCGACACGTCGGCGTCGATGCGCTCGGGGATGTTGGTGGGCAGCGTGGAGACCTCGACCTCGTGCATGACGAGGTTGAGGATGCCGTTCGTGTCCTTGACGCCGATGGCCTCGCCCACGGGATGCACGGCCACCCGCACGGTGATGGCGCGGTCGGCGCGGACCTCCTGGATGTCCACGTGCAACAGCCGCTCGGTCACGGGGTCGAACTGCATGTCACGGATGATGGCCATCCGCGCGCCGCCATCGCCCTCCACCTTGAGCGAGAGCAGCTGCGTGGTGCCCTCGTGGCCGTGGATGATCCGCAGCACGTCGCGGGGATTGACGGCGATGGTCTCCGGCGTGGCGCCGCCGTAGAGGATGGCGGGCACGACGCCCGCGCGGCGCAGGCGGCGGGCGATGCCCTTGCCCGTACCCTCGCGGCGCTTGACGGTGATCTCCGGGGTGTTCATCACAGGCTCCTTGGTCCTCGTGTCTAGACGAACAGCGTCGAGACGGATTCCTCGTCGTGGATCCGTCGAATGGCCTCGCCGAGCAGCGGCGCCACGGTCAGCACGGTCACCCGGCCGACCGCCCGCTTCTCGGCCGACACCGCGATCGAGTTGGTGACGACGACCTCCTCGATGGGGGAGGCCTTGATGCGGTCGATGGCCGGGCCCGACAGCACGGCGTGGACGCCGCAGGCCAGGATGCGCCGCGCGCCCTCGCGCTTGATGGCCGTGACCGCCTGCACCAGCGTGCCGGCAGTGTCGATCATATCGTCGATCACTACCGCGTCGCGGCCGTCGACGTCGCCGATGAGGTTCATGGCGACCGCGGCGCCGGGCTTGTCGCGCCGCTTGTCGATGATGGCCAGGCTCGCGTTGAGCCGCTTGGCGATCGCGCGCGCCCGCTCCACGCCGCCGGCGTCGGGGGAGACGAGGACGGGGTCGCGGAGGTCTTTCTTCTTCAGATAATCGATCATCACGACGGGGCCCGCGAACAGGTGGTCCACCGGGATATTGAAGAAGCCCTGGATCTGGCCGGCGTGCAGGTCCAGCGCGAGGACGCGGTCGACCCCCGCCGCCTCCAGCAGGTCGGCCACCAGCTTGGCCGAGATCGGAACCCGCGGCTGCACCTTGCGGTCTTGCCGCGCATAACCGTAGTAGGGCAGCACGGCCGTGATCCGGTGCGCCGACGCGCGCTTGAGCGCGTCGATCATGATCAGGAGTTCCATCAGCGTGTCGTTCACCGGCGGGCAGGTGGGTTGGATCACGAAGACGTCCGCGCCGCGGACGTTTTCGTTGACCTGAACGTACACCTCGCCGTCGGAGAAGCGGGTGACCTCCGCGTCCGCGACCGGCACGCGCAGGTATTGCGCGATCTCCTCCGCCAGCGGGCGGTTCGCGTTCCCGGTAAACAGCTTCAAGTCGTAGGACATCGACGCCTCGCCGTCAGGGTGGTTGGGGCGGGAGGATTCGAACCTCCGAATACGGGATCCAAAGTCCCGCGCCTTGCCACTTGGCCACGCCCCAGAAACATGTTCACCGCGCCATCCTTATCGCCGGTCCCGTCAGCGTGCGGACCGCCCAGCAATCCCAGGCACCGCGCGTCAGCCGCCGGCGGATCTGGCGCGCGTGCTCGAACGAGCGCGCGACGCCGAACACCGTCGGCCCGCTGCCCGACATCAGCGCGCCCAGCGCGCCGGCCGCCAGCAGCGCCGCCCGCATCCGCCCGATCGGTGGGTACGCGGCCACCGCCACCTCCTGCAGCCCATTGTAGAGGCTCGCGGCCACCCGGGCCGGGCTTCGTCCGCCGAGCCCGCCCTCGAGCGTCTTCGCGTGGCGGCCGTCCGTGTACATCGCCGGCGTGACCCGCGCGTACATCTCCGCGGTGCTCACCGCGAAGCGCGGGTTCACCAGCACCAGCCCGAGCGAGCGGCCGCGCAGCGGCTGGAGCCGTTCGCCGCGCCCCGTCGCCATCGCCGTCCCACCGCGCAGGAAGAACGGCACGTCCATCCCCAGGCCCGTCGCCACCGCGTCCAGCCGCGCCACGGGCCAGCGCAGCCGCCACAGCCGATTCAGCCCCAGCAGCACCGCTGCGGCGTCGGCCGACCCGCCGCCCAGTCCGGCCGCCACCGGGATCCGCTTGTCGAGCGTGATCCGCGCGCCGCGCGTGACGCCGGCCGCCTCGCGTAGCGCCGTCGCCGCCCGGAGGGCCAGATTGCGGCCGTCGGTGGGCACGCCCGGGCTGCTCGCGAGCTCCAGGACGTCGGCGTCTTCGAGCGTGATCCGGTCGGAGAGGTCCACGGCCTGCATCACGGTGACGAGCTCGTGATATCCGTCGTCGCGCTTGCCCAGCACTTCCAGAATGAGGTTCACCTTGGCCGCAGCATTCAGCACGAGGCGACGGGCGCGCCCGATCCCCTTCGACAAAGCACGAAAGCCTATCACGCGCTGACGCGGAGGGTCAACGGATGCTGTGTACTTTCGCGTCTTTGGGCAGAGTGAGCGCGAAACGCTCGGCGTCGATGCCGGCGTTCAGCGCGAGCGACCGGTAGCGCACGGCGCCCGTCACGTAGTCGTTGCCGGCCGCGAGGTCGAAGCCGGTGAGCGCGCCTTCGGCGCCGCGCTGGAACGTGACGGTCGCCTCCGTGCGGCCGCCGGTGATCGTGACCCGGCGGACGACCCCGGTCTCGAAGTCCATCCACACGCGCTGCGCGTTGTAGCGGCCGACGAGCTTGATCGATCGCCCGAGCTCGTCGGGCGGCAGGATCTCGGCCACGCGGAGATCCTTCGGCAGAGCCACGCGGCCCGACAGGAGCCCGACGAGATCCTCAGCCTCCACGGGCAGGCTCAGGAGGTCGGCCGCCGTCTCCACGTTGGCGGCGCCGACCCGTGCCTCGTTCGTTGCCGCGTTGTACGCGGTGATCTTGCCGTCGTGCACGGTGACGAGTAGGAAGGGTTGGCCGAAGGGCGACAGCGCCTCGAAGCGGACCGAGGCGGGCGCGAGGGCGAGCACGACGCCGCTCAGCCGCTGACGGTCCTTGCCTCGCTTGAGGGTGACGTCGGCGAGGGCGCGCAGATCGCGGAATTCCTGCCAGCGCGCGACCAGCAGGTCCACCACGCGCCGCGCCTCCGCGTCGATGGGCGCGTGGGGCGTGGGCGGCGCGATCGCGCACCCGGCGAGGACGAGGGCGACGGCGAGGGCGCTACTGAGACGCCTTGGAGCCCTGCGCACGGCGCAGCCGCGCCTTCGTGTCCTGAACCTTCTGCTTGACGCCGTCGGCGTTCGGATCGAGCGACAGCGACTTTTCCCACGCGGCGAGGGCGTCCTCCTCCAGGCCGTTCTTGGCGTACGCATCGCCCAGGTGCTCGAAGATCACCGGGTCTTCCTTGGCACGGTCGACGGCGCGTTTCAGCTCACGCAGAGCGTCGGGATACTTGCCCTGCTGGTAGTAGGCCCAGCCGAGGCTGTCGATGAAGTAGCCGTTGTCGGGCTCGAGCGAGAGCGCCTTGCCGATGAGCGAGATCGCCTCGTCGAGATTCTGCCCGCGCTCCGCATACATGTACCCGACGTAGTTGTACGCCTCCGCGTGCTTGGGATCGATGGCGATGACGCGCTGGAAGGCGCGCACGGCGTCGTCGAACTTCGCCTGCTTTTCGAGGACCACGCCGACCTGAAAATGCAGGTCGCGGTTCTTCTCGTCGAGCGACAGGCCCTCGCCCAGCGTCTCGAGCGCGCGGTCGTACTCCTTGGCGCGGAAGTAGGCGGTGCCGAGATAAAGGAAGAGCTCCGGCCGGCGCGGCTCGAGGTTCACCGCCTCGCGCAGCACGGCGATCGACTCGTCGAAGCGTTTGGCGCGCCCGTACAGGAAGCCGAGCTGCACACGCGCGTCGATCGACCGCGGGTCGGCGCGCAGGATCCGCTCCAGCTCGGAGCGCGCCTCGGCGTCCTTGCCGGCGTCCATGTAGGTCGTGGCCAGGAAGTAGCGCGCGCGAAGATTGGTGGGCTCCAGCATCACCACGCGGCGGAAGGCGTCGCTGGCGCGGTCGTACATCTTCTGCTCGTAGAAGACGGCGCCGAGCTTCATCCAGACGCGCGCGTCGCGCGGGGCGATGTCGGCAAGCTGCTCGATCTCCTGCTGCGCCTCCTTGTACCGGCCGAGCCGGATCAGGAGGTCGCCGAGGCGCTCCACGAACGCGGGGTTGTCGGGATTCGCCTTCACCGCCCGCCGGTAGGTCTCGACCGCCTCCTCGGTGCGATGGCGCGTCTCGTACACGTAGCCGAGGGCCGTCCAGGCGCCGTCGTGATCGGGATCGAGCTCGACGGCCTTGGTGAGCCGCCCAATCGCCTCGTCCCAGTTCTCGGTCTCGATGGCGAGGCGGCCGAGGAGGAACTGGGCCTGCGCCAGCCGCGGCTGCCGCTCGGCCAGCCGTAGCAGGACGGCGCGCGCGCGATCGTAGGCCTTCTGCTCGACCTGGTAACGCGCGAGTGTGAGGTAGGCGTCCTCGTTGCTCGGGCTCAGCTCGATGACCTTCTCGAGCTCCGCCTCGGCCTCGCGGAAGTTCTTCTGCCCGCGCAGGAGCTCGGCCAGCGTGAGGTGCGGGCCGACATCCTCGGGCGCCAGCTGCACGGCGCGCTGGGCGGCCGTGAGTGCCTCCGCCGGCTGGTCCACACGGACCAGCCACTGCGCGAGTTGCGTCCACAGGAAGGCCGAGCTCGGATCGCGCTTGATCGCGTCGCGGAGGAGCGGGATGGCGTCCTTGAAGCGCCCCGCCTGCACGAGGAGCTGCGAGGCGGTGAAGTCGTAGTACGCCTCCGCCCGCGGATCCCGCGCAAGGGCCACGCGCGCGCGCGGCGTGTCGTTGTCTGCGCCGGTGGTGCGCGACAGAGCCGCACAGCCGCTGAGCGCGAGCGGCAGGAGGAGGACGGCAGCGACGCGGGACCCGGTCATCGCGATGCACCTCGTGCGTGATCCGAGCGACGCGCCTTCGTGAGCAGGCGGCGCGCGGCATCGGCCAGCGCGGGATCGGAGATCGCCGAAGCGGCCGCCTCGATGTCACGGCGGTCGTCGTCGTCGAGCGTCTTCGCGCGGCGCTCGCGACGCTCGGCCGGCGGCGACGGCTCGGCCTCGAGCGTACCCAGGGTGAAGCGGAGCGAGCGGACGGCGTCGACCTGCGCGTGCAGCCGGTCGGTGAGCTCGGCCGCGCGCAGCGTCAGCTCGTGCAGCCACGGCGAGTTGTCGACGACGACGTGCAGACAACCGTTCGCGAGCGACTGCGGCCGCGTGCGACGCGCGACGTCCGGACCCACCAGCACCGTCCACATTTTGCGGATCCGATACTCGGGAAGGCGGTCGGCGATCTGCGGGACGGCGGCGGCCAGGACGTCGGCAATATTCCGCGGCGCTCCGCTCCTCATGACCATCGGTATGATACACCTCGAAGTCCTCGCCAAATTGACTCGTTTCGGACCGACCTTTATAGTGGCGCTGTCCATGGCGAAACCCCGTCGCGGCGATACGCTCGAGCTCGCGATCGAGGACTTGGCGTTCGGCGGCGAGGGCGTCGGACGCGCCGACGGCTACGTGATCTTCGTGCGCGGGGGCCTGCCGGGCGATCTCCTGCGCGTGCGCCTCGTCGAAGCGCGCGGCCGCTTCGGCCGCGCGATGATCGACGAGGTGCTCGTCGCCTCACCGGACCGCGTGGAGCCGCCATGCCCGTATTTTGGGCGCTGCGGCGGCTGCCGGTTGCAGCATCTGGCGTACCCTGCCCAGCTCGCGTTCAAGGAAAAGCAGGTGCGCGACTGCCTCCAGAGGCTGGGCGGCCTCGGTGACTTCGAGCTGCGCCCGATCGTGCCCGCGCCCGAGCCCTACGGCTACCGCAACAAGATGGAGTTCACCGTCGCCAGCGCGCCGCCGGCGATCGGGCTGCACGCCGCCGAGCGCTACGATGTCGTGCTCGACATCGAGCGCTGCCTGCTGCAGTCGGAGTCGATGAACGCGCTGCTCGACGAGTTCCGGCGGCAGGTCCACGAGCGCGCTCTCTCGGTGTACGACCCCGAGACCGAGCGCGGCCTGCTGCGCTTCGTGATGGTGCGCGAGGGGCGGCGCACCAGCGAGGCCATGGTCAACGTCGTCGGCGCCGCCCCCGACGTCGAGACGCTGGCGCCCGTGGCCGACGCGCTGCGCGCGCGCGTCCCCGCGACGGTCAGCGTCATCCTCAACGTCAATGCCAAGAAGGCGAGCGTGGCCGTCGGTTCGGAGGAGCACCTGCTGCTGGGGCGCGACCACATCCGCGAGACGCTGGGCGCCGTGACCTTCCAGGTCTCGGCGAACTCGTTCTTCCAGACCAACACGCAGCAGGCCGAGCGGCTGTTCTCGCTGGTGGCGGACGCCTGCGAGCTCGATGGGTCGGAGACGCTGCTCGACCTCTACTCCGGCACCGGCGCCATCAGCCTGCTCCTCGCACGACGCGTGCGCGCCGTCTACGGGATCGAGGTGGCGGCGGCGGCCGTCGCCGACGCGATCCGCAACGCGCGCGCCAACGGCATCGACAACTGCACGTTCCTCGCGGGCGAGGTTCGCCACGTGCTGCCCGACCTCGTGCACCAGGGTGTGAGCGCGTCGATCGTGGTGGCCGATCCGCCGCGCGCGGGCTTCCATCCAAAGGCGCTGCTCGCGCTGGCGGCCATGGCACCGGCGCGGATCGTGTACGTCTCGTGCAACCCGTCCACGCTCGCGCGCGACGTGGCCGACCTCGCCCGGCACGGCTACCGGCTCGAGTGGGTGCAGCCGGTAGACATGTTCCCGCAGACCCCGCACATCGAGGCCGTCGCCCGCCTGCGCCGGCCGGCATGAGGACGTTCCTCACCCGGCGACTGCTCCAGTCGCTGGTCGTTCTCCTCGGGATCTCGTTCGTGGTCTTCTTCATCCTCCACCTCACCGGCGACCCGGCGCTGGTGCTGCTGCCGCCGGAGGCGACGGCGGAGGACATCCGGCTCTTCCGCGAGCGGATGGGCTTCAACGACCCGTTCCTCGTGCAGTACGCGCGCTTCCTGCGCGGCGCCCTGCAGGGAAACTTCGGCGAGTCGATCCGCCACGGCGAGCCGGCCTTCGGCCTCGTGGTCGAGCGCATGCCGGCGACGTTCGAGCTGGCGGGCGCGGCGCTGCTGCTCGCGCTGTGCCTGGCCATTCCGGCGGGCATCGTCTCGGCCGTTCGCCGCAACACGCTCATCGATTACGTCTCGACGGTGATCGCGCTGCTCGGCCAGTCCATGCCGACCTTCTGGCTCGGCATCATGCTGATCCTTCTCTTCTCCGTGCAGCTCAACTTGCTGCCGTCGTCGGGGCGCGGCGAGTGGCGGCACCTCGTACTGCCCGCGGTCACGCTCGGCCTCTTCACGACGGCGCGCATCACCCGGCTCACGCGCTCAGGGATGCTGGAGGTACTGGGCCAGGACTACATCCGCACCGCGCGCGCCAAGGGCGTGAGCGACCCGCCCGTGGTCTGGAAGCACGCGCTGAAGAACGCCGCCATCCCCATCGTCACCATCGTCGGCATCGAGCTGGGCACGTTGCTCGGCGGCTCGGTGATCACTGAGACGATCTTCGCGTGGCCGGGCGTGGGCCGACTCTCGGTGCAGGCGATCTACAACCGCGATTACCCTGTCGTCCAGGCCGCCGTTTTCCTGCTCGCCTCGACCTTCGTGCTCGTCAACCTCTTCGTCGACATCGTGTACACGTACCTCGATCCGCGGATCCGGCTGTCGTGAGCACGCGGGCGACGGCGCTGCCGCTGCCCGACGAACTCCGCCCGGCCGGCGGTGAGTGGTGGCTGTTCGTGCGCCGGCTCGCGCGCCGCCGCACCTCGCTCTTCGGCCTCGTGGTGGTGGCGGTGGTGGTGGTCACCGCGGTGGGCGCGGTCTGGGTCACGCCGTTCGATCCCGTCGAGCAGGACATCGGCGAGCGCCTCAAGCCGCCGGGCGCGCGCGACGCGGCGGGCCACGCGCACTTGCTCGGCACCGACCACCTCGGGCGCGACATCCTCGCGCGCATCGTGTTCGGCGCCCGGCCGGCGCTCATGGTCGGCTTCGCCGCCGTGGCCATCTCCGGCGTGCTCGGCATGGCCGCCGGGCTTGTGTCCGGTTACTTCGGCGGGCGCATCGACGACCTCCTGATGCGGCTGGCCGACATCCAGCTCGCGTTCCCGTTCATCCTGCTCGCCATCGCGGTCATCGGCGTGCTGGGGCCGAGCCTCACCACCATCATCTGCGTGATCGGCGTCTCGAGCTGGGTCGTGTACGCGCGCATCGTGCGCGGCGCCGCGCTCTCGCTGCGCGAGCGCGAGTTTGTCCAGGCCGCCCAGGCCCTGGGCAGCCGCGATGGGCGCATCCTCATCCGCCACGTGCTGCCCAACGTGTTCACGCCGTGGCTGGTGGTGGCCACGCTCGACATGGCGCGCGTGATCGTGATCGAGTCCGCCCTGTCGTTCCTGGGTCTCGGCGTGCAGCCCCCGACGCCGACGTGGGGCGGGATGCTCGCCGACGGGCGCGTCTACATCTCGACGGCGTGGTGGCTGGCGACGTTTCCCGGTCTCGCCATCCTCGTGACCGTGCTGGGTATCAACCTCTTCGGCGATGGTCTGCGCGACACGCTCGATCCCCGCCTGAAAGTCTGAGCGCCTATCAGGTGGGGGGCCCCGACATGGCCCCCCACACCCCCCGACGCTCGTCGCGCCCCGGCGAAGCCGTGGCGCGCCTCGATTTCGCTCGGCCTCAGCCTCGCACGCCGCT
>Ga0209577_10002696_pt1 | contig 16920 bp, 17 predicted proteins | sample GraSoiAngelo_109_FD_185874 | JGI IMG/M metagenome (GOLD analysis project Ga0209577, IMG submission 185874) | Grasslands soil microbial communities from the Angelo Coastal Reserve, California, USA - 14_0903_12_20cm (SPAdes) (version 2) | ecosystem: Environmental > Terrestrial > Soil > Grasslands...
GTTTTTTCGTAAGGCCCTTAATCGGATTAGCGGTGTTGACGATAACCGCGATTCCGTCATAAGCCACAATAGTTTCCTTGAGGTTGACCCCTTTGGCTTTGCCATTAGCGATCTCTTCCGGTTTGGCAGGCCGGCTCGCCATTCCAATCGCTGCTGTCTTATCAATTAACGCGGCAAACCCGGTGGCCGATCCTTCCGCCGCAATATCAAAGGTCGTTCCCGGATGTTGCGCTTTAAATTGCTCGGCCAACTGCGGAACGAGCTTGGCTCCCAGAGTATCCGAGCCCTTAATTACTATCGCGTCCCCTCGGGCAACGGTTAGTGCAGAGATGCCTATTAAGACAGTAACAAATAATTTTCTCATACGCTCTCGATTACTTGATTGGAACAAAGCCAACCTGATTGACGATCTTCTGCCCGACCGAGCTCAAAGTGAAATCAACGAATGCCTTCGCAATGCCTCCCGGTTCGCCGTTAGTGTAGTAAAAGGTCGGCCGCCAGTAGGGGTATGAGTGGTTTTGGACGCTTTGAGTCGACGGGGTCGCGCCATCGATCGAGACCACTTTCACTCCACCAGCTTTGGTATAGGCCATGCCGACATAGCCGATACCGGCAGGATTGCGGCCTACTTCCGACGCGATCTGCTCGTTACCGGCCATTTTTTGCGATCCCGGAGCGTAATCACGCTTCTTCATCGCCAGCTCCTTGAAGTCTGAGTAGGTGCCGGAGGAGGTGTTACGAGTGTAGACGGATATCTTTCCGCCCGAACCGCCAACCGCACTCCAATCCGTCACTTCGCCGGTAAAAATTTGCTCCACCTGCTTCTTGCTGAGCGACTTCACCGGGTTGCCAGCATTAACGATCACGGCGATACCGTCGTAGGCGACGATAGTTGGCTTCATATTGATGCCCTTGGCGGAAGCAGCACCGATTTCGGATGACTTGGCGCGGCGACTCGACATTCCGATCTGCGCAGTGCCGTCGATGATCGCTGCGATTCCAGTAGTGGAACCCTCCGCCGCGATGTCGAAGGTAGTGCCGGGATGCTGCGCCTTAAACTGTTCGGCTAGCTGCGGCACAAGCTTTGCACCGAGGGTATCGGAACCTTTAATGACAAGGCGGTCCGCCTGGGCGGAGCCCACCAGCGAGATACTGGTAATTAAACTTAGGTAAATACGTTTCATTTTAGCTAGTAGTTAATCTGGTTAGAACTTCACGTTAAGATCTGCCTGAAAGATCTGATATTTATCCAGCGGGTTAATACCGATATCGCCAATTCCGCCCGTCCCCAACGACTTATCCGCCGTCCATCCATAGCCGTAGCTAAGGTTGAATATGACAGCGTCGCTCAAGGCGTAGCCGGCTTGGACGACCACTCCTTCGATGTTCACCCGGCTATCGAAGAAGTCGGAGTCAACAAGGTTTGGATCGAGTGAAAATTGCTCCGTGTGCTGCCAGAAGGCCTGCAATTGCCAATCATGCTTGGCTTTGAGTTGGCCGATGCCCGCCCCAATTTGGTAGGCGTAACGCTGGCCGCCTTTGCCCGGGAAACCAGCGGCCTTGGCGCGATCGTCGGCCTCGAAGTTAACGGCAAAGTCGCCAAAGATGCGGACCGGGAGTTCCCCGATTTTCCAACCGATCTCCATCGGCATATCGAAAACCAGAAGGCTGTTGATACCTACCTGGTTCGTGCTGAGGGAATCACTATTGGAAAGAGCCGGGTCGCCGCCCACGAAATGACCATTAAAGGTATCGCCATTTCCGGTATAGTTATAGAGCGTTGGGGCGATTTGCGCGTAAAGGTTGTTCGGAAAAGTGAACCTCGCGCCTACCTGCCACGCTAGCAGCCAGGCGTCGGTAGTTGGCACGAGTTTGCCACCGGACGTTCTCGGCGCCCCGAGCGGGTTCTCCGGGTTAACGTCGTCGTAGATAAACTGTGCAAAATTCGCGAAAAGATCCACTTTCAACTTCCACGGCTCTGAGGTCTTGGTGATCGCAAGATTTTTACTATCTTTGGCGTAGGATTGTTGAGCCTGTTCCACACCTCCACCTCCAAAATTAAAGGTGAAAGTGTGCTTCCACTGTTCCGCCACCCCTTCTGGATTAATGTCGGCGTCCCATGTCATCAGGGTGGTGACAAGGGGATTCGGCATCTTCCCGCCGGTCAGGGTGATGTCTTTAAACCCACGATAACCCAGGTAAGCCTGACCGACGTTGATACCGTCGCTGTTCTTGGCAAACGGACCATTGAACGTCGTGGTGCTGCCACTCGTAGTTGAAGTATCGTCTCCGAAAGTCACGTTAGTGGAACGTGGATTTTGACTCGTTTCCAGCCGAATACCAAAGAACCAGTCGTCCGCCAGAACGCCGCGCAGCCCAATGCGCAAACGATAGCGTTCGCGTTTGCGCTCTTGCCAGTCGTTGGGCGGGGAGACGTCACCCGCCGTCCGCCCACTACGGTATTCGTAGCGCAATCGCGCGTCGCCATAGAGCTCCAACTCCGTAATTGGCGCGGACAGTTTCCATTTCCCCGCCGAAGTGGCTGCCGTCTCTTTTGTCAGCTCGGCCCGAACTTCTTCAGCCTCCTGGTCGGTAATGATTTTCTTGCGGACAAGCAGATCGAGCAATGCCCCGGCATCCTGTGCCCTGGCCGCGATGCCGCCGAAAATAAAAGAAGCGGCTGCCACTATATACATGAATCGTTTAAACATCGGTTCTCCTTGGGTTGACTCAGTGTTCGTGACGCGCGCTGGCGCGAGACCGATGAACTTTTCTTGCCCGTCGATTCACACGAACGGGCCGAAGCTAAGAAGCGATTGTTACGAACCAATGACGCTCTTGTAACAATTGCGTGAACTTGGCGCGGAGCTGGTTCCTAGCTCTGTTGAAAAGCTGACCCTGAATTGCGACAGCGCCGTCAGGCGCGATATGTATATAGGACACCGATCTCCCAAATCGCCGAGCTCCCTCAGGAGCGGCGTGAAAAGGTGGGTTGTCTCCGTGCCGCTCCTACGGAGCTTGGATTGATTTATTGACCCAAGTCTATAAACAGGTCGCGTCTACCGGCGCTTTCAATCTACCCCGCTGTAGTTCCCGCCGTCACTGGCAGCGAATAATCACAGCGAGTGGCGAGAGCTTGCGAGCCTCAGCTGTAGCACAGCCATCCTGGCTGTGAGGCCAACGGGCATCTTGCCCGTTGCTGGAGTCAGGGGGCTTTTCTACGGCGATTTTTGCGGTGTCGCGCTCGCCGTCGCCGCGGGAGAAGGAGCGGCGCTTTGTTGTGGCGTGACGCCGGTTCCGAGATCGGAAGGTTTTGCCGTTGCAGAAGGAGAAACATTCGTACCCCCACTCGCTGCCGACGTGCTGCCAGGCGAACCGGTGGCTGGAGCTGGCGAGGCAGCTGGGGACGCGGGCGGCATTGCCATCAGTTCACGGCGCAAACTACTGTCGCTGGAGCTGCGTTGTGCGTAAAGAATTCCCAGAACAAAGGTCAGAACGAAAAAAATCCCGGCCAGCCAGCCGGTAAATTTCGTCAGCACGTTGGTTGTTTGCGCACCGAAAATATTCTCCGTGACCCCCCCACCAAAGGCCGCGCCAAGACCCTCGCTTTTCGGCCGCTGCATCAGAATGACTAGGGTCATCAACATTGCAACCAGCATGTCGATACCAAGGATAACATTGATGAGAATATTCATCGGGACGGACAATATCGGCAGATCGCGCCGTTTGTAAATCCCGAAGGCGCTGTGCTGTAATCCCGAGCCCCCGAATGCTTTCGGGACGCAACTTGACTGCTTTAAGAAGTCATTTCCGGAGAGCAAATCTCGATTAAGAATAGGAATAAGAATACGATTACGATTGGGGCTAAACTTATAGTGCTTTGTAATCGACCGTGATGGTGCGGAAAGTGTGCGGCGGTTTTTCCGCTGAAAAATAAAAGAGCTCCAGCATGGTCGTGCCCACCATCCATTGGTAACCAACCAGGGTCTGGACAATGTCGGTATCGGTGTCGCGCGAGCGCGACACTAATTTGCCAACCCCATACTTGCCGTCGAAATAGCGCCGCACCGTTCCCATCTGCTCATTGTAACGCTCGATTGACCAGTCCGGGTACTCATACTGCAGTTCAACCTCGATCAGCTTATCGTTCTTGAAGGTGAAAAGAGTTCGTTGCAATCCCGGATGAACCAAACCTTCCACTGTCCAAATCGAGCGGGTTCCATCCTGTTTCCGGTCGACGATTTTCGCCTTCGCTCCGCTGAGGACTGCTTCGACCCGCCGCGGCGGATCGCCCCAGCGAAAACCAAATGGCGGCAATAATTCATTCATCGCCCGAACTGGGGCAGTTGCGGCAAGAAGGAGGAACAGGCCGAAAACCAGAGCGCGAATCATTCGTTGACGAAATTGTAAACGGTATATTGGCGGACAAGCGGCCGGAGCATGGCATCGATCGCTTGTTCACGCCGCGGGTCACGCTCAAATTTCTCGAGTGCTTCGCGATCGCGGAAGGTCATGACCACACCGAGATCGAAGGATTGTTCCGCGACGGGCCGATCCACCGACAGGGGGCGGCCGATGCGCATGTCATTTACGCCGCGGACACGGCGGAGCGTGCGCAAGGCACGCCGAAGAAAATTCTGATCGTCAACATTGCCCGGACGTTTCAACCAAAACAGCATCACATGCGTGACCTGGCCGGTGCGGGTAGCGACAGCCTGTGCCCCAGTCGGCACGAGAGAGAGTGCGATGCAGGTCAGAAACATCGCGATGCGCATACGGAAGAAGAGCGAGAAATTCATTTGCGGGACCGGTATCGTCGCTCAAAACCAGCTGCCCGGCATCAAAATTGAATTGATGTTTTGAGCTGTTTCGGCGGAAGAAATTTTCATTACGAGGGAAAACTCGGGGCTGTTCAACCGATTTTTTTCAGTCAAGAAATTTTTGTGCGGCGTTCAAAAATAAAGTTCAGATTTTTTCTTGTCGGTTTTTTGTAGCGTTTCTAATCTCACGCCGCTGGCAGGGAGCAAGGGAATCGTCAGGTGTGAATAAAGTGTGAACAGAATTCAGCCATTTCGTAACATTCGAAACCGCTTTCCCGGCGTTTCGCTGGAGTCGCCGCCCGATTACGAGGTAACGCTGAGGGGACGGCCTTGCGCTACCGCTGCGGTAATTTTCCATTTTCCCTCGGAAAAATGTGATTTTCGCAACGATAAATGGTCATTCATTTCTATTCGCGACCTGGTTAATTTTGATATTTTCCGCGACCTTTATCAGCGCCCTCCGCTGGCCCGCTTCCCCGAGGAAGGCGCTTTTGGGTGTTAACAAGTTTGTATGGACGAGAGGTGCAAAGCCATTTGGGAGAAATTGTCGGCTGCGCTCAAACCGCAAGTGAGCGCCGACACCTTCAAACGCTGGTTCTCCGCGGTCGAACTAACGAAGGCGACAGAGGACGAACTAACCTTCGTCGTTCCCAACAACATTTACCAATTCTGGATCGAAAGTAATCACATGACGGCGTTGCAATCTGCTATCACCAATGCTGTTGGCGCGCCGCGCACGGTCCGCTTCCTGACCTCGGATGAATCCGACGATGATAATGACTTTCCCGCGCCGGAAGTTCGCAAGACGGACGGCTCCAGTCACAGCAAGACTGTCGGGCTGGGGCTTAGCCTCAATCCGCGAAACACGTTTGAATCATTCGTCGTCGGCCCGAACAATCAGATCGCGCATGCCGCCTGTCTGGCCGTGGCGCAAGCGCCCGCGCGCACCTACAATCCGCTCTTCATTTATGGCGGCGTCGGCCTGGGCAAGACCCATCTCATGCAGGCCATCGGCCAGTATCTTTGGTCCAAGAAGAAGACCTCCAAAGTGATGTATCTCTCGAGCGAGCTCTTCATTAACGAATTTATCGACGCGATTCAGCACAATACTCTGGTCAAATTCCGCAAACGTTACCGCCAGGCCGATCTGCTCTTGATCGACGACATTCAATTTCTCGCCGGCAAAGAGCGCTCGCAGGAGGAATTTTTTCATACCTTCAATACCCTCTTTGACGGTCACAAACAGATCGTGCTCTCGAGCGATCGTCCGGCCTCGGAGATCGCCAATCTCGAACACCGTTTGGTTTCGCGTTTCGAGTGGGGCCTGACCGCGGAGTTGCAGCCGCCCGACATCGAGACCCGCCTCGCCATTCTGCGGAAAAAAGCGCGCGCCTTGCAGATCAAATTGCATGATGACGTTTACCAATTCCTCGCAACGCGCATTCGCAGCAACGTGCGCCGGCTTGAGGGCGCGCTGATGCGCGTCGCCTCCTTTGCTTCGCTCAGCGGCAAGGAGCTGACCCAAGAAACGATCGAGCATTTGTTGAAAGACATTTTGCTGGAAGAGCGGCGACAGACCGTCACGATCGAGCAAATCCAGCGCAAGGTAGCGGAACACTTCGACGTGCGTTTAGCAGACATGACGAGCAAGCGGCGGCCAGCCAGTATCGCCTTTCCCCGCCAGGTGGCGATGTACCTGGCGCGAGAATTAACCAAGGCATCGCTCAATGAAATTGGCGACGCGTTTGGCGGCCGCGATCACGGCACCGTCCTACACGCCTGCAAGCTGGTGAAGAAGCGGATGAAAGAGCAGGATAACATTCGCCAGACCATCTCTTTCATTGACAGCGTGCTCCAGCGCTGATTGAGAAAGAGAATGCGGTTGCCGGATCAAATCCGAAGCCTTACATCTTAGGCTTTCCGAATGAAATTCAGCGCGACGAAAGAGAAATTACTCGAAGGATTGCAACAAGTGCAGAATGTCGTCAGCACCCGGACCACGCTGCCGATACTTTCCAACGTTTTGTTACAGGCAAAAGAGGGAGCGGTGCATCTCACCACCACCGATCTGGATGTCGGGGTGCGCGGAAGTTTTGAAGCCAATGTGGATAAGACCGGCGCGACCACGCTGCCGGCGCGACGTTTGTTCACCATCATTCGGGAATTGCCCTCCAGCGAAATTTCGGTCGAGGTCGATGGCAAAAACGCCGCTTCGATTCGCAGCGGACAAAGCTTTTTCAAAATTCTCGGTCTGCCGGAGGAGGAATTTCCGCCGTTGCCAAAGTTTGAAAACGCCAAAGTGGTAACGATGCGGCAGAAAGATTTGCACGATGGCCTGCGCAAGACCGCTTACGCAATCTCGACGGACGAGACGCGATATGTGCTCAACGGCGTTCTCTTCAGCTTCAAGGAAAACAAACTCACCCTCGTGGCCACGGATGGGCGCCGGCTCGCCATGCTCGATATCGAACTGGAATTTCCCCGCAGTCACGAAGCCGACATCATCGTTCCGACGAAGGCGGTAACGGAACTGCAACGCCTGCTCAAGGACGATGGAGAGGTGAAGATCAGCGTGGGCAGCGGCCAAATCGCGTTCGATCTCAACAACACGTTGCTGGTCTCAAAATTAATCGAAGGCAATTATCCAAACTACAAGCAGGTGATTCCGTCGGAAGCCAAGGAGCGCCTCACGCTCGAGCGCGAAACCTTTCTCAATTCCCTCCGGCGGGTATCGCTGCTGGCGAGCGACAAATCGAATTCGATCAAACTCAATTTCAGCAAGAACAACATCGAGATCACCGCCAACACCCCGGAAGTGGGCGAAGCCAGAGAGTCGTTACCGGTCGCTTACAAAGGCCGGGATTTTTCCATCGCGTTTAATCCGGAATTTTTGATGGCGCCGCTGCGCAACCTGACCGAGGACGAAGTCTTCTTCGATCTCATCGACGAAATGAGTCCGGGGGTTTTGAAAATTCAGACGCCGTTTCTTTATGTGCTGATGCCGATGCGCGTCAGTTCTTAAAAGATACTGACGGCAACCGGAGAATCTGTTTAGCGCCAAAAAGAGCGACTCAAGGCGCCGAAATGAATCGCGCTTTCAACGCTTATCACACGAGGTAATAATAGCCCTCACCTCAATCCTCTCCCTGAGGGAGAGGAGGACATAGGCCGCGGGTGCCTAGGGAATCAGGGGGAGGCCGTACGCGAAGCGCCCGTTGAGGGTCCTCGTTCGTTCGTCTTATCCAAAGGCTTTTATGGGATCCCCCTTCGCTAAACACATACGACCGGGAGCCGCAGCGGTTGCCCCTACAATTCAGTAGCGCGGCGCTCGCGCTCCCAATCGTTGATTGTATTCCAGACGGTAGCGACGCCGAGCTGAGTCAGATCGGCATGGGATGCGAACAACACGCGCGCGTTCGTGTTTTGTGGCGCCCAAACTTTCGGATCGGTCGGTCCAAACAAGATCAGGCAACGCGCTCCGGCGGCGGCAGCGAGATGAGAGATTCCGGAATCGTGCCCGATAAAAGTCGATTGCTCCAGCACTGCCGCCAGTTGCGGTAAAGGCAATTGGTGCGCAAAGCGGACTTGCGGTTCATGTTCAAACGATGTCCGCACCCGTGCCATCTCTTTCTCGTCCGCTTCGCCAGAGACGAAGACGATCGCGCGAAACGAGGCCTTCGCGTTTAACCAAGTCTTTGCCAATTCGATCCAGTTTTCGATCGGCCAATTCTTTTTTTCGCTTCCGCTGCCGGGATGGAGCGCCAGGATTGGCGGCTCGCAATTCTCCAGAAATCGACGCGCAAATTCTCGATCTTCGTCTGATGGAAAAAGTTTCGCGGCCAGGTCGGTGACATTGATTCCAAGTTCTTGCAGAGGCTGCGCGAGTTGCCACGCCGCATGCGCGTTCTTATCGATTCGGGCGGGACCGCGTAGGATTTTTTGCACACTGCATTGTCGCAAATTGTTTTCGAAAATCTGATCGGGATCGTAGAGATAGCTGAGAATCAGATCGAAGACGCCGAAATAATCTCGTAAGTGGGATGGAAGCTCCCCACCTCGCGCGAAGAAACAGGAGAGCGCGGCGTATTCAATCGATCGAACAGCATCGGCATAAAATCGTTTATCAGCGACAGCCGCGATATGCGGATAACCGAGGATCTCGATTCGCGCTCGCGGATGGGCGTCGCGCAGTGCTTTCAGCGTCGGCAAGGTCAGTAGGAAATCGCCAAGCGCGCCGCCGCGAATGACGAGAATGCGTTTAATAACGGAGGAATGCGAGAGCGATTAGCGTCGCGCCATAGGCAAAACCAAAAACGCTTACGCCACGCCATCGCGCGGTGGTTTTGCTGAACCAGTTGATTTGATCGCGCAATTTGTAGGGCACCATTACCCAAATCAGACCCAGCACCACCAAGAGGTAGGCGAGCACGGTCAGAACAAGCCGGCTGGATTCGTAGCGAAAAAAAGCGGCGTCGAGCAGCGGCTCCGCCACCAACAACGCCAGAATGCCCAGGGCGCGGACGGCGAGAAATTCATCGACGTAGCGCAACGTCAGAAAAAATCCGATCGGCAGACCGAACAGGAATGGCCGGCGAAAAGCGGAGAACTCGCCCATTTCCATGGTCGAGACGAGCCAGAAGCTCCAGACCAAATCAATCGCCAGCAGCACAATGCCAGCGCCGCGCGATCGCGGGAATGAGGCCAGGAGATTGCGCGCCGAACCTTCCATGGCAAAACTGACTGCGCCGAGCAGGCAGAGGATTGCACCGGCAAAGAGCGCGGCAATTTGCAGCGAGAAATGATAGATCATCGCATCAATCGATCGGTTGTCCGTAAAGGCTAAAGCCGTTGGCGCGTTCGATTGCGACATCAAAAATTTTGCCGATACGATTTTCTCTGGCTTCGAAGACGACGACTTTGTTCGTTCTGGTGCGGCCCATTAAGCGGGCGGGATTCGTCTTGCTTGGGCCTTCACACAAAACTTCGACGCGGGTGCCGACCAGTTTTTCGTTCGCGCGGCGAGTTGAGGCGTTGATTATTCTGAGCAAATCCTGATTGCGCGCCTCTTTTAGCGACTCATCGACCTGGTCGGACATGGTGGCGGCGCGTGTCTCGCGTCGCGGCGAATAGCGAAAGACGAAAGCATTGTCGAATTGCAGATGCTCAACGAGATCGCGGGTTGCTTTGTAATCGGAATCGGTCTCCCCAGGAAAGCCGACGATGATGTCGGTGGTGACCGCGATGCCTGGTCTGGCTCCGCGAATTTTGCCGACCAGCTGCGCATATCTTTCCGCGGTGTAAGGGCGGTGCATCGCTTTGAGAATGCGATTTGAGCCCGATTGCAGTGGCAGATGCACGTGCTCGGCCAGTTTGGGAAGCCGCGAGAATGCGTCGATCAGGTCATCGCGAAAGCCGATTGGGTGCGGTGAGGTGAAACGCAAACGTTCGAGACCATCGATTGCACTAACCGCTTCGAGCAATTGCACGAACGGGCTTATGCTTGGGCCGCGGCCGGCGACCGCGGCTCCAGACGGAAACTCGTGGCGACCATATAGATTCACGATTTGGCCGAGAAGCGTCACTTCCTTGACGCCTCGGGCAACAAGGGCGCGAACTTCGGAGGCGATTTCCGAAATGGTGCGGCTGCGCTCGGCGCCGCGCGTGCGTGGCACAATGCAAAAGGTGCAATGCATGTTGCATCCTTGCATGATCGACACGAACGCCGTCGCCTGCTTTGGCGCGAGGGACTGATCGCGAATGGTCGATTGCGAACCGACTTCTTCTTCCACATCGACGATCGAAAAACGAAGATCGTCCATTCGATTAAGGCCGGGATCAGCGATCCCGACTACAGAACGTTTTCGTGCGACCACGTCATCCACGTAATCGGCGACGCGATGGAATTTTTGCGTCCCAACTACAAGATCGAGATGTGGGATTTCTTTCAACAACTCCGCGCCCCGTGCCTGCGCCATGCAGCCGAGAAATCCAAAGACGGTTTCCGGCCGGCTCTTTGCCATGCGGCCGAGCATTCCCATTTTGCCCAGCGCCTTTTGCTCGGCCATGTCGCGAACGCTACAGGTATTGAGCAGCACAACATCGGCGTCCGTCTCGCAACTCACGTGCTCGTAGCCCCGGGCAATGAGCGAATGTGCGACCTGCTCGGAATCGCGCTCGTTCATCTGGCAGCCGTAAGTCTTGATGAAAAATTTCGGCACGGCTCGCGAACGATACACAGGGGCGGCGGAAGCGCCACGCCATTAGGGTGGGGTAGCAAAGCGATCAGGAAACGGGTTCGCTTTCAAGCGACGGCGCACTTCTTCGTTGGTCCACGGGTCGGAACCCACTTCGTTGAACAGGGCAATGCCGATGACGCCGACGTTGCGAGTGTTGTGATATTTTTCAGCGGCGTAAGATTCGCGCACCGGACCGAAGCGAAAGGCCGCCACCGCGTCCGTGCTTTGCCGAAACCCTTCCACCACAAGTTTGCGATGAGGATCAACGATGTAACCGCGTTTGCGAAATGAAGCGGGGCGGCATCGATGACATCGCGGCCATCGACGGAGAGCACAATCTCAAGACGAAAATCGCTCCGTTTCCGCACCACAATGGAATAACGGCGGCCTTCTTCGCCAACAACGAACCAGCGATCGCCAACAATCAAGCCGGGCAACATTCGTCCCCTTTGGTCGCGCAACTCAATCGTCACCAACGCCGCGGCTGACTCGGCCAAAACCGGGACCCTTCTTTCCCCGCGACTGTGCCCGCCATCGCGCGAATTCCTGCCTCGTGATTGTAATAGATCGCGGCGGCGGCAAAGGGATGATTGAAATTCGCGCGCTCAAAAGAGACGGCTCCAACCAGCGAAATCCGCTTTTCCCCCCATCTCGTGCCGAGGCCGGGACGATCCGACGGGGCGGTGGCATATCTCGCCTTCCGGAGGCAAGATGCGATTCAAGAAGCCGGGTCGGCGTGGGAATTACCAGCACGCCGCGAGAGCGAGCGGGACCGCCATCGCGAGAAGCACACGGCAATTTTTCATGCCATCGGTTCTATCGGAAAGATCCGCGCATGACAATTAGCTTCCCATTCTTGCCCCCCTGCCGTTTCAATTACCTTCGCGCATGAATGAGCCAGCCATCGGAATTATCGGCGGCAGCGGTCTCTATCACCTGGAAGGCTTTTCGAATCTGGCCGAACACAAAATCGACACGCCCTTCGGCGCGCCCTCTGACCCGATCGTCGGCGGCACAATGTTTGGTCGCAGCGTTTATTTTTTGCCGCGACATGGACGAGGGCACCGGATTTTGCCGCACGAATTGAATCATCGGGCGAACATTTACGCGCTCCGTTCCCTGAACGTCCGCTGGATTATTTGCGTTACGGCGGTGGGCAGTTTGCAGGAAAAATACGCGCCGCGCGACGTCCTCCTACCGTCGCAGTTCTTTGACAGGACAAGTCTGCGTGCCTGCCACACTTTTTTCGGGGAAGGCATTGCCGCCCATGTTTCCTTTGCCGACCCGATCTCGCCTAAACTCCGCGAGTTACTGGCGAAAGCGACGCGGAAGAGCGGCGCCTCTATTCATAACGGCGGCACTTACGTGAACATGGATGGCCCGGCGTTTTCCACTCGGGCCGAATCGGAATTCAATCGTCGCAACGGGTTCGATGTTATCGGGATGACTAACTTGCCGGAAGCGAAGTTGGCACGCGAAGCCGAGATCGCGCTGGCAACGATGGCGATGATAACGGACTATGATTGCTGGAAGGTGGAAGAAGAAGCGGTGTCGGTGCAAACCGTCATTGGCCATTTGCTCGCCAACGCTGAGACGGCAAAGAAGGCCCTGGAACGCGTGATCCCGGAAATTCCGCGCGACGCAAATTGGCCGGAGCATCACGCCCTCGACAGCGCAATCATCACGGACCGAAAGCTGTGGCCGGCAGCAACGATCAAAAAGCTCGGCCCGATCATTGAGCGCTTCTTATAAGGAAGCAAACGTCGCGCTTGCTTGCGGCTCCACACAGTGCGTCGCCCTACCAACAAGATTTTCGCGAGGACGCACTGGTAGTCTGGGTCTAGTTGGCAACGAATGGGAGGGCTTGACTGGCGAAATAGCCCGTCCTGCGAGTTAACATTTGAGCGTTGCATGCAACATGCGAATATTAACTCAGCATTTTGGTGCAAGAACCTTGCCAGAGGCGATCATAAGATGATAATGATGGCAACGCGTGTGACGTTTCGCTTTTCATCATGAAACTGATCATTGGCTTGCTCGCTCTCGCACTTCTGGCGGCGTGCGAAACAACGGCCCCGATTACGCCGACGGCTACGATGAAGCCAGCCTTGGCCGAGCGCCTTGCCGTTCTTAATACCGACGAACCAATGCCGCCAGCGGAAGGCCCGGAAGACGTTGCACCCGGCCCCGCCCGGGATCCCACACGCAACCCCGGCCTCGTCCCTTCCCCGCTTTTGCGTTATTCGGCGGCGTCAATGACGCCCTGAAGATCGCTCCAGTCTTCGAATCGAATCCACCAGCGCGCGGATTTGTGATTCAGTGTGCCCGGCCGTGAGCGTGATCCGGAGACGAGCGGAGCCCCGCGCTACGCTCGGATAACGAATCGCCGGAACGAAAAATCCTTCCTTTTGTAACGCGTGGGCAAAGTTCATCGCATCGTTTTCCTGGCCAACGATGAATGGAAATATCGCGCTCTCGGGTTTGCGATTCGTTTCGCTGACGAGCAATTGATGAAGTAGCTCGATGTTTTTCCAAAGCGCGCGTCGGCGATCCTCACCCTCCGAAGTTTGCAAGAATTCGATCGCCGCAATCGCCGCGGCGGCAACCGTGGCTGGCGGCGCGGTTGAATAGATGAAAGAACGCGCCCGATTCGTTAGCCATTCAATCAGCGAAGTTGAACCGCAAATGTATCCACCCGCTGCGCCGAGTGCCTTGCTCAGCGTTCCCATTTGAATGTCAGCTGACAGTTTTTCTTCCGCCGCCAAACCGCAGCCGTTTGGTCCGATAACGCCGACCGCATGCGCTTCATCGAGAAGTAGCAACGCTTGAAAGCGAGATTTTAGTTCGACGATTTCGCGCAAAGGGGCGCGGTCTCCATCCATCGAGAAGACGGATTCTGTGACGACGATGACGCGAGCTTGTGGTTTTTCGCGTCGCGCCCATTCCAAATGACTCTCCAGTTTGCCGAGATGATTGTGCGGAAAAACGCGAATGCTGGCCCCGCTCAAGCGTGCGCCATCGATGAGCGAAGCGTGAGCCAGTTTATCAATCACGATGGCATCGTTTTTCCCGGCGATGGCGGGAAGAGTGCCGACCGCCGCCGCGTAACCGCTATTGAAAGCAATCGCGGCCGGCGCGTTTTTCCATTTTGCAATCGCGCGCTCCAGTGCCACATGCGGCGACTGCGTTCCTGAAACCAGGCGAGATGCGCCGGCGCCAACGCCGAATTGTTCGATCGCATGCGTCGCTGCGGCTCGCAGTCGTTCGTCGGCAGCCAGACCGAGGTAATCGTTTGACGAAAAGTTAACGAGATGTTGGCCGACCAGCTCTACGTTCGGTCCCTGGGCCGACCCAATCTCGCGCAGTCGTCGCAAGAGCGAACGAGCCCGGAGCTGATCGAGTTCATCGCGAAACGGTTCATCCATCGCGAAAGCGTGCCACTCAGTCGGTCATTTACCAGCGCGACCGCCGCGGATTTCTGGGGAGCGCAGGCTGCCAGTCTGCAGTTTCCGGCAGCTTGCCGGAAACGGTCGTTTTTCGCTGTTCTACAAATGTAAATAGAGGGGCCGCGGCAGGCTGCCGCGGCCAGCAGGCTGGTAGCCTGCGCTCCCCAGACAAGAAAATTCTGCCCCGCCGCACGCGAGACGCGCGCGACGCCTTCGATCAGAGCCAAAGACCCCAGGAAAGCAACGAAGCGGCGTCGGTCCAGACCCCGGATTTGGTGTCGCCCAGAACAACAACAATGACGTCGCGCCCCGGGCGCGAGCCACTCGCAATCAGACAGTGGCCGGCTGCTTCGGTGTAGCCGGTTTTCATGCCGTTGCAAAAGGAAAGCCGTTTCAGAACCTTGTTCGTGTTTTCCAGTTCGCGGGTCCGACCGTTGGCGTAGCGAAAAACTAGCTGGGGCAGACAGACAATGGAACGAATCGTCGGATTCGCATAAGCCGCGCGCGCGATAATCGCGAGATCGCGCGCGGTGGAATACTGACCCGGCATAGGGAGCCCGTTCGGGTTCACGAAATGCGAATGAGTTGCGCCAAGAAGCTGCGCTTTTGCATTCATTCTATCAGCGAACGCTTCGATACTGCCGGCGCTATCGCGGGCCAGACAACGCGCCACGTCGTTGGGACTTTTCACCAAGAGCGCGCGCAATAGATCAATCCTCTGATAAACTTCTCCCGGTCGAATGTTCAACCGCACCGGCTCGGCGAAAGTATCGATTGGTTCCACTCGTACCGGCCGATCCAGATAACCGGTCTCCGCAATAATCAGTGCGGTCAGCAGTTTTTGTGTGCTCGCGGCCGGCCGCGGTTGATCGGCATTCTTCTCATGCAACACCACACCGGTCCGCGCATCGACCACCATCACGGAATTCGCTCGCGTATTTGGAACAGCACCAGACGGCCCCGGCGTCAGGGCAGACGCGGGAATTGAAATGTCATCTGCCTTGCCCGCGTCGGGTGATGAGCGTCTGCCTGCTCGCGCTGCGCTTTTCGTATGGCGCTTATGCACGCCACTCGGGCGAACTACGTTGACCTCATCATCGTCTTCCGGCGAGATCGCGGCACTGACACTGCCGACAAAAAGCAGTGTGCAAACCGTCAGCGTAATCCAGCGCTTCACTCGTTTCATTGGCTGTGAATAGTTGTTAGCGTCAATGCCGTCGCAGACGGGAGGTCACTAAATTAGCCAGTTTCGCGCCCAGGCTGGATCAATTCAATCTCGTAGCCCTCCGGAGCGTCGATGAAAGCAATCGCGCCACCGTCGCCATGCGGATGCGGGCCATCGGAGAGCGGATAACCCTTGGCCGCAGCTTGTTTTGCGAATTTTTCAAGGTCGTCCACTTCAAACGCGAGATGGGTCAGGTCCGGCCCAACCATTACTGGACCGCTCTTATCATACTTGCAAAGCTCGATCTCTTCCTCGCTCTCGGGTGCTTTGAAAAAAACGAGCTGGGAGCCGCGCCCGGAGGTGTGACGTCGTGTTTCCTCCAAACCGAGGACGTCTCGATAAAACACGACCGTCTTTTCCAGATCGGTCACGCGATAACGGGTATGCAATAATTTCTTGATCATCGCTAAACTAATTGCCGCGACCTCGCCTCGAATTCAAATTCGATAATGCTATGCCTCGGTCTCGACAGCGGGACAACCACCTGCAAGGGTCTCGTGCTCGAGGCCAATTCCGGAAAAGTTCTCGCTCAGGCCAGCGCGCCGCATTCGTTTATCGACGGTCTGCCGCGGGGCCATGTCGAACAGGATCCCTGGTGTGATGCAACTGAGCGCGTCATCCAGACCTGCCTTGAAAAAATCGGGGAGCGTCGCAACGAAGTTGTCGCCTTTGGCGTAAGCGCGCAGCAACACGGCCTCGTTACCCTCGACGATCGTAACCAACCGGTGCGCCCGGCGAAGCTGTGGTGCGATACCTCGACCGCGCCAGAGGCAGAAAAATTAAATCGCGCTCTCGGAAACGTCGACGAACTCATTCGCCGCACTGGCGATGCCATGGTGCCCGGCTACACCGCGCCGAAAATTTTGTGGTTGAAAGAAAACGAACCGAAAAACTTCACGCATACTCGGACCATTCTTCTGCCCCATGATTTTTTGAATTTCTGGCTCACCGGCGAACGACAGATGGAATACGGCGACGCCTCCGGCACCGGATTGCTCGATGTCCAGTCGCGCGCCTGGTGCGAGCCGCTCGCCGAATTCATCGACAAGCATTTGCTGGCCAAGTTTCTGCCGCTTCGTTCCTCTACTCGGCCGGCCGGTTTGCTGCGCTCGACCTTGCGCGAAAAATTTCAGCCGGGCGACGTCCTCGTCAGCGCCGGTGGCGGCGACAACATGCTCGGTGCGATCGGCACC
>Ga0209577_10002698_pt1 | contig 16910 bp, 8 predicted proteins | sample GraSoiAngelo_109_FD_185874 | JGI IMG/M metagenome (GOLD analysis project Ga0209577, IMG submission 185874) | Grasslands soil microbial communities from the Angelo Coastal Reserve, California, USA - 14_0903_12_20cm (SPAdes) (version 2) | ecosystem: Environmental > Terrestrial > Soil > Grasslands ...
CCCCCGCCGCCCGTGAAATGTTTTGCCCCGGCACCGCATAAATATGTGGGAAACGGTGGGCGTGGCAACAGCCATAGCTGTGGCGACCGGAAGAAGGCCGCGTCACAGTCGAATGTGACCCACTACTTGTGCTTGGACGATTGAGGGATTTGTGTGATAATTCTGCCCCTATTGCAGGACGCCCGTTTTCTGGGCAAGTAGTTATCTTCATCAATAACTACTTACCTTTCGTCTCTACACATCCCGACTTAAGTCGGTGCCCTTATCCTTAAGCGGACATATTGATCATCACGGTTTTATCTTCCTGATAAACATTCTGGCCTCGAAGAGCCGCTACGCCGCGGGATTCCAGGCGCGGGAGAAAATCGATGCTAGCCCAGTTGTTAAAGCGTGATTTCCTGCTCAGGGGCACGGAGAAGCTCACACAAGGCATCAGGGAACAGGAGGAGCAACACCTTAAAGGTGACGCCGAAGTGTCGAGGTTCATGGAGGAGGCGGGCGTGGACGCCGGAGACCTGCGTAAGGCCCGTGAGGAACTGGAGCAAGCCGTCCGCCGCGAGATGTCCCGTGCGTCCGACGAGCATGAGGACGAAGCTTTCTTCCCGCGGGACGCTGCTCTGAGCCTGGCGCAGTCGGCCCTACAGCAGTTTTGCGAGGAGAAGAGACCCGGTAACATAAGCGTGGCCGAGCGCGGCGCGATCGGGGGTGGGAACGTCGCCGTGACGGACGAGAAGATGGACGACGCCCTCGCCGACTTCCTATCGGGCAAACCGCCGGAGAGGGAGTTGTGGGACAGGTACGAGCTTCTGGACATAGGCTGGGCCAACTGCCTCGTAGCCATCGGCGTCCGGGGGTGGCGCGGGCGCCACCCGTTCAACCCCAACCCCTCCGTGCCTTTCAAGATCAGTAACCGCGCCCGCGTCGTGCTCCTCAGCGACTGGGCTAGCGGCCTGCCGCGCGCGCGTAAGATCGGCGAGGCCATCCGCGACGTTTTAGACGAGGCGGACGCCGCCGGGCGTGACAGGCATGTCATCCACCTGGGCGACGTGTACTACTCCGGGCTCCCGCGAGAGTACGAGAGCAACTTCCTGGCCTACTGGCCCGTGCAGAGCAAGGAGGCGGACGCCATCTCCTCCTGGAGCCTGAACGCGAACCACGACATGTACTCTGGCGGCTGGGGCTACTTCAACTACCTTCTCCGGGACGACCCACGCTTCTGCGGCCACAGGGACGCCTCCGGCACGCCCTCCAGCTTCTTCAGCCTCGAAAACGACCACTGGCTGATTCTGGGCCTCGACACGGGCTACCACGACAACGCCGTCTTCGACGCGCACGACCTCTACGGCGGCCAGGAGAGGTGGGTCGAGCAAAGGCTGTCGGAGGCGCCCGGCAAGAAGGGCATCCTCCTCAGCCACCACCAGCCCTTCAGCGCCTACGAAAAGGGCGGCGAAGAGCTGCTCCGCAAACTCGTCTCCCCGTTGCGCGCGGGGCAGGTGCGCGCATGGTTCTGGGGGCACGAGCACCGCTGCGTGCTCTACGAGCCGCGGGAGAATGTCAGGCACCCGCGCTGTATCGGCCACGGCGGCATCCCGTTCCACATCCCCGGCAAACCGCCCGCGGGCGTGGCCTACGAGTACAACCAAGGCTTCCAGGGCCTCGTGGAGTCGTGGAACTACTTCGGCTTCGTGGTGATGGACTTCGAGGGCGAGACCATCAAGGTTCGCTACATCAACGAGCGCGGGGTCGAGCATCACAGCGAAGAGATTCATAAAAAGTGAAGGCGCGCCCCACACACTCCAGGGCCGGCGCGCAGAGACATTCGCCAGAGGTCATAGGGTTATGAGCACTCCCACCTCAGTCGTCTTAAGACTCGGCAAGCTCGACGATACCTCGGCAGAGCCGCGAGACCACCACTACCCGCTCGAACTGAGCTGGGCTGACGGCGGCGGCGCGGCCTCAGTCAAGGATAAACTCCCGCGGGGCCTTAAAGTCGGCGCGCACACCGGCGACTACAGCACTTACCGCGAGACATTCCTCGAAAAGAGCGACGAGCTGGCGGAGTTCAGCGACATGGGGCGACACCTCTATGACCTGCTGTACCGGGGCGAGGTCGGCAAGAAGTTAAAGGAGATGAAGGCGGCGGCCGGCGCCGGCGGGCTGCGCGTCCTCTTAAAGATCGAGGACGAGGGCCTGGCGCTGCTCCCCTGGGAGCTGATGTTCGACGGCGCGGCTGAGCGCCCCTTCCAGGAGACCCGGAACACTTATGTCCGCGTCCGGGACTACGACCCGAGCGGGACGGCCCCCGACGCCGAGCCGATCAACTGGCCCGTCCGCGTGCTCATCGTTGTGGGCGTGTCGGCCGACGAGGCGAAGAAGATTCGCGCCGACGAGGAGGTCGAAAGGATCGAAGATGTCCTGCATAAGGTGAGCTGGCTCGTGGACATCGAGGTGTGCGAGGAGGCCACCATTGATAAGCTCCGGGACAAGTGTAGGGAGTTCAGGCCGCACGTCTTTCACTACATCGGGCACGGCGGTGTGGACGGAGACACCCCCTACCTCACGCTACAGAGTCCGGCCGGCGGCGACACCATGTGGACGGCGACCCAGATTGCGAACCTGTCGGCGTGGAAGTGGAGGCCGCGGCTCGCCTTCATCAACGCGTGCCGCTCGGGGGCCGCGGCGCTGTCCGTTGACGAGGAGCAGCAGACGAGCTGGGCGGTCGCCGACGCCTTCCGGTTGCTGAAGGTGCCCGCCGTGCTGACGATGCAGGCCGACGTGCGGGGCGAGCTGGCGGGCGAGTTCGCCGGCCAGTTCTACGAGGGGCTGGTGGAGGGGGCACCCATTGACAGCGCCGCCGCCGCCGCGCGCATCTTGATGCGCGACAGGAACTCCGCCGCGCAGAACAAGGACAACACGCGCGACTGGGCCACGCCTTCCCTCTCGGTCTCCATCCCGCCCGAGGAGGTTCTGCCACTCCGGTCGCAGATCGTCTGCCGGCATGAGGACGAAGAAATCGGGTGCGAGCTGTTCAATAAGGTGAGCGTCTTCGCTGGCCGGCGCCCCGACCGGCGCCTCTTCATCCACGGCCTCTACCCGATCCCGCCGCGCAAGCCCGACAAAGAGTTCATCTTAATCCACGGCGGCTCGAAGATGGGGAAGACTTGGGTGACGCTCTGGTGCCTGGAGAGCTACGCGCGCAAGGGGCACGACGTGCGCTACGTCGAGGTCATGGATAAGGACTGGAGCCCCAAGTGGCTCGACATGCTGCTGTGCATCCAGGCCGGCGCCCCGCCGGGGCTGTTCCTGGGCAGCCCCCCGCTCATCTTCCGCCCACTCGACCCGAAAGCCTTTAGCGAGTTTAACCACTACCTCCCCCACCGTCTAAGGGACGAGAGCAAGCCGCCGGAGTGGGATGGGCGCGACGTACCTCTGCCCGAGGGTCTCGACACGAGCAACCTCGACGGCTTGTCAGAGGCCACCGTCAAGGAAATCTTCAAGTCGTTCCGCAAGGCGCTCGTCGCCGCCGCCGAACCGGGCAACCCGCTCATCATCGTCTTCGACCGCTTCATAGACAGCGGGCAGGGCGTGACCGAGCCGCACATGAACAAGTTCCTCCTGCCCTACCTCTTCGGGCCGGCCGCGAGCGGCGAACTCGTAGCGGCGGACGCGACCGGCATCCGCTCGGTCAAGTTAGTCCTGGTCCTCAACGACGACGAGCTGAAAACCTACATGCGGAACAACCCCCGGCCGAGCCTGGACGACCTGCGGAACCGCTCCCACCAAGTCTACCTCGACGGCATCCCCACCAAAGACTACGACAGGGTCGCCAGAGAATTCTTCCGCAACCTGAAGGCCAGCCCCGACCACGCCAAGCGCCTCTTCAAACGCGTGACGGCCGAGGATGAGGAACTGCTCATCAGTTTCTATAACCCGAACCCGGCCGCGAGCTGGAAGCCGGAGACGCTGAAGGCGATCTACGATGTCCTCGAAAAAAGGAGTTCTTTGATGACCTGAAGGTCTAGCGCGACGCCGCCGGTCGCCTCGTCAGGCGCCCGCGCAGCGGGTCGGCGCGCGGCGCGGAGGACTCGTCGCGCGGAGGAACGAGGGCCGAGCACCGGGGCGCTTCCGAAGGGCGCACGGCAATTCGGAGTAGTGGGCGCGCGCCGCTAAGCACGCGCGGGCGCGCCGCGGCGAAGACGAGGAACAGTCCGATGAGCGTTGACGACAGCGATTTCGACTTCAAGCGGCTGCTTGAGGGCGTCACTTCCCCGGAAGACCTGCTGCGCAAACTTGAGCCGCCCGCCGAGCGCGAGGTGGTCAGGCGCGCCTCCGTCCTGCGCCACTTCGACGAGACGATCTTCAGGGAATTCCTCTCGCAGAACCTGCCCGGCGGCTACTCGACGACTTTCGACAAGTTCATCACCAACCTCAACCTGGAGCCCGTCTCGCGCCTGGAGCCCGTCTCGCGCGCGGGCCGCCTCTTCCGCGTGAAGGAGGAGGCGCGCCGCGCGTGCCTCGACGAGCTGAGGTCGGTGCACCAGGCAGGCGGCGAGGCGAAGCGCAACAACGAGTACGTCTTCGGCCGGCTCCTCGAATACTACGAACACCCCGGCGGTGAAGGCAACGACCTCGACCGGCTGGCGCTGCTCGTCATCACCGACCCGCGCCGGGCCGAGCGCGAGTTCGAGAAGATGTACCGCGCGGCCGACGACCACTTCGACCTGGCGCGCTGCAACGACCTGCTGCGGACGCTGGAGTCGCGCCTGCAACTGCTCGACGAGGGGCTGCGCCTCCTCTCCCAGAGCAAGCGACAATACTACAACGCCCGCTGCCTCTACGCCGCCGAGTTCTACCAGACGACAACCTACCTCGAGCGCGCCGTCGACGCCGGTGAGTTGAAGACGTTCCTTTCGCCGCAGCCCGACAACGGCGGGAACTGGGTCTACAACGTCTACGCCACAGGCGGACTGGGCAAGACGATGTTCGTGCGCTGGCTCATCGCGCGCCAGTGTGTACCGCAAGGCATCCCGGTCGCGCGGCTCGACTTCGATCAGATCAACCTCAACACGGCGCGCCAGTACCCGCTCCTCCTCCTGCTACCGATAGCCGAGCAACTCGACCAGCAAATACCGGGCCGGCCCTTCAACGAAATCTTCAAGTCGGTGTGGGTTTTCAGGCCCCTGCTCGACATCCCGTCCGGCGGCGAGCGCGACGCCGGGCGTCCCGAGTTGGAGCGGAGCTTCGTCAGCTTCGAGCCTTCGTGGCGCGCGACGGCCATCCCCGAGTTCTGCCGCACGCTGCGCGAGGCCGACTTCTCCGGCACCATCGTCGTCGCCATAGACACCCTCGAAGAGATGATGCTCGTCAGCAAGGAGAGCCTCTGCAAGGTCGTCGAGCAGGTCGTGGACATTCACCGGGAGTACCCGGCACTGCGCCTCGTGCTCTCGGGTCGCTACGACCTGCGCGAGGCCCTGAGCGGTGACCCGGGGATGGAGGCCCTCTTCGGGAAGGAGGCCGTCAACTTCGAGGTGGAGCGCTTCTCGCCGCAGGAGGCGCGCGCCTACATGAGAGAGAGTCGCGGGCTTTCGGATGACGCGCTGGTCGAGGCCATCGTCGAGAAGTGCGCCAACGCCGACGAGCACGGCGATATCAACCCCTTCGTCCTCTCGCTGATGACCGACCTTGTCGTCTCGAAGGACATCAAGACGGTCGAGGACGTGAGGGCGCTGCCCCGCGCCGAGGTGGCCTACCTGATAGAGCGCATCATCAAGCGCATCCCGGACGACGATGTGCGCTGGATGCTGCGCTACGCGTCCGCACCCCGCCGTTTCACGCTCGACCTCCTGGAGAAGGTTCTGTGGCCCCACCTCGTGGCCGAGCGCGAGAAGCTACGGCGACAGGACTCGCTGAGGAAGGGCGCGGGCGGGTACGACCAGCGGGAGTTCTGGCCGTACGGCGACGCCTCGAACCCGCGCGACGCGTGGGATAAGCTACAGAAGCTGGCTAGCCCCTACGGGTGGGTCTGGTTCGAGTCGCCCGACGGTAGCGTCATGCGCCTGCACCCGGACGTCTCCGTCCCGATGCGGCTGCTGCTGTCCGCCGAGAAGATCTACCCTCAATTACACAAGGACGCGGCACGCTACTTCAACGACCAGGCGAAGCAGGCGAACGAGACCCCGTCGCAGTGGGCCGAGTGGACGTGCGAGGCCATCTACCACCACTTCCAGCTCGAAGGCCCGAAGGCGGCCCAGTTCTGGCGCGAGCGTATGAAGAGCAAGCTCGCCTCGTCTGACATGGACGTGCGCCTGCGCCTGGCCTCGGAGATCACGCGGCGCGACTACGTGGATCAGAAGTGCCGCCCGCTGAGGTGGCGCGAGGACAGCGACCAGCCCATCGTCGAGCCGAGGGACGTGTGCGATGCGCACCACGAGGCGGCCGTGGCCGCGATCATGATGACGGCCCGGCACGAGCAGGGTTCTGTGGAATACGCGAAGGCGTGGGGCGACGCCCGGCAGCACCTGCTCAACCTGGGCACGGCGCTGGCGGCCGCCGGGGAATCGGCCTTCAGGCCGAAGTTCGACGTGGAGGCGTTCGGCCAGCTCGCCCTGGAGCTGAGCAAGTCCCTGGTCGACCCGGACATCGTGCGGCCACTGGCCGAACAGGCGCTCGCCTCGACCGACAGCCTGTACCTCGAACTGAGCATCACGACCCAACTCGCCGAGATGCACGCCAGGCGCGACCCGGCGAGAGCCGGGGACTACTTCGACCAGGCGCTCAAATACAGCCAGTTCCTCAAAATCCCCTTCCTCTCGCCGCTGACCGTCACGCTCAAGCTGGCCCAGTGGTGCCTCGACAGCAGGCGCTACCTCGAAGCGCTCGAGGCCTGTGAGCGCGCGCTCAAGCTGTGCGAGGAGGAGAAGGCGCCGGAGCAGGCGCGCCGCATCAAGTACATGATGGCGCGGGCGAATACGGCCATGGGCCAGTTCACCGCAGCCGAGCGGCTGAGCCGGGAGGCCGCCGGCCCCGCCCAGTCCTCCCCCGGCTCCGACTTCGACTGGGAGAACCAACTGCTCTTAATTCGCCTGCGCGTGCACGACCTGCTGAGGCCGCTCGACGGCCTCAGCAGCACCGAGGCGCTGCTCAAGGCGCCGGGCAGCGACGAGAAGACGCGCGCCGCGCTACTCGAACTGCGCGGCTACACGCTCGGGCTGTTAATGCGGTTCGAGGAATCGGCGGCCGCGCTGCGAGACGCCGAGGAGCTGTGGGAGTCGGCCAACGACCGCCGTGGCCCCGACCGCGCGCGTAGGCATCAGGTGGAGCTGCAACTGAACGTCATCGGGAACGTCAACGAGGCCGCCAAGCTGCTCGAAGACTGGGACGCGCACAGCGAGAAGAAGGACCCGGAGCTGAGCTGCCAGATGGAGCTGCTGCGCGTGCGCTGCCTCCTGGTCATGCGGCGCGAAGAGGACGCGCGTAAAAAGTGGCGCGCGCTCTACGAGAGCGACGAAGTGAAGACCGCCCCGCGCTCGCTCGCGAGAACGCTGGCGCTCTGGCTCGCGTTCAACCTCGGTGGCGCGGAGACTCTCGATGAGCTGCGCGAGGAGTTGCTGAAGATCGAACCGGCCTCCGCGCGCCTGCCCCTCCTCAGCGTGTTCCGCTTCGCGCAGGGCGAGGCGGAGCTGGACGCCAGACAGACCGCGCCCCTGCTCAGGATGGTTGACGCGTCGCCCGAGAAGAGGCCGCACGTCTTCTCCGGCCTGATTTACGCCAGCCTGCTGCGCTTCGCCGGCGCGCGCGAAAGGGCCGAGAGCCTGCTCGCGCAACTGGCGCAGAGGGCCCTCAAAGAGGATAACTCGTTCGCCTTCTACCGCGCTCTCTCGGCGCTGAACAAGGGCGGGTTCCCGCCGCCACCCGAGACGAACATCTACCACTCGACCTTCCTGAGCGACTACGCAGACTACCCGGCACTGCGGCGCGCCGCGCTGCTGGAAGAGGCGGAGCGCGCTATGAGGGTCGGCGCGTTCGATGAGGGCGCGCTCGCGCTCGACGACGCCTCGGTGAGCTTCCTGCCCTCGAACAACACGACGAAGTGGGACGCCCTGGCTACGGAGCTGGCCGCCTCGCTGGCCCGGCGCGCCGGCAATCATGAGAAGGCCGCCGCTAACCTCGAAGTGTCGGCCTCGATCTACGCCGCGCTGGGGGACGAGCACTCGGCCGCGCGCGTCAGGAGCCTGCTTGGCCCCGCGCGGGAGAAGGCTGCGGAGAAGACGGCGCACGCCGGGGCGCGCGAGCGCGTCCACCGCGTCCGGCTGGACGTGCAGAACGGCGGCCTCGCCGTCTACCACGGGGCGGCGCAGGAGGTCTTCAACGTCGAGGACACGTGGAACGCGCAGCTCCTCGCCTCCCCGCTGAGAGACAGGAGCGCCCTGTACCACCTCAGCGAGTGGGTGGTCAGCGACTTCAAGGGATTCCGGCGCGCTCTCTGGGATGTGCTGATGCCCGCGTCCGTCTCAGACCGGCTCCTGAGCGCGGGCACCGGGGCGCGCCGCCTCGACCTGCGCTTGGAAATTCCGTCCGCCAACCTAGCCAAAATTCCCTGGGAACTGGCTCTGACGCCCGACGGCCGCGACCTCCCGTCCGTCTTCGGGCACGTCTACCGGGCCGCGGCCTTCGCTGAAGGCCGCGCCGACACGGCGCGGTGGATACAGTTCGCCGCCCGCACCCTATTCGAACTGTCTTCGTTGCGCGTTGACGGGATCATCGGCCCCCGGACGAGGCAGGTGTTGGAGGACGTGGGCATCTCCTTCGACGAGCTTGACACGGATGAAATCGTCGAGCGCCTCGTCGGCATGCTGAGCCCGCTGATGGCCGGCAGGCAGCTCAGGGTCTTAACCGTCAGCCCGTCTTTCGAGACGCTGGTCAGCACGCAGCGCGGCGCCGAGGGCCTCGAAGGCGGGTCGCTCACACATCTCTACAGGGGCCTCGGCTGCGAGATCACGTCTGTGGAGGTGGGGGATCAGACCGACTTCCGGGAGGAGGCGGGGCAAGCGGTCGCGAAGTTCAGCCCTCAGGTGATCCACATCGAATCCTCTTTCAACGCCTCGGCGAGGACGGGGCTGGTTCACCTCGATTTCAACGTCAAGCCGGAGGCTTACAATTCCGACGCCTACTCGGGCGTCGGCGGCGCGGAACTCCCCCCGTCCGGGCGCACCCAGTTCTCGGCGATGTTGCTTAACCAGATACTGTCGGGACTGCCCCCCTCCTCGGCGCCCCCCCTGGTAGTCATCGAGTCGCAAAACCCGCCGGGCAGCAGCGCGGCCTTCCACCAACTCCTTCTGCGCAACTGCTTCGCCTCCGAGTTGTTCCACTTCGGCAACGCCTGCGGCGTCGTGGCAGGCGGGCTGCTCCCGGACGCCGCCGAACGCCGGCGAACGCGGGAGGATTTCATCGCGAGCCTGACGGGGGGGCGCTCGCTCGGCCACGCCATCAACGCGAGCAGGAGCTTCGACCCGGCGCACAGCCTGCAACACTCGCGCACAGCCGCCCTGTTCACGAACGACCCGTCGCTCATCCTCCTGCCGGATTGAGCGGCGGCGCTCCGACCGGCCGCCCCCGAAGAGCACATGAAGCAATACCAGAAGCTGACGGTCACGGAACAGCTCGCCTACAGGAAGAGGCGCGAGCTGTGGAGGAAGCTCAACGCTCTGGGCTGCGAGCTCGACTCCTGGCTGGCGCGCAGCGAGCCGAACGGGCCGTTCGAGAAGCACCACACGCAGATCCGCGCCGTCAGGACGCACCTCGGCCAGTGGAGTCAGACTGTTCGCTCGCTCGTCAAGAAAAACCTGCGGGGCGACACCGACGCGTTCCTCGCCTCGATCTACAACGCCGAGCGCCTCATACTCTCCGAGCACCGCATCTGGGAGTTCTTTCGGGGTAAGCTCGTCCAGCGCGACGAAGAGGGCTTCCGCCGTTACCTCGCCATCGCCGACGAATTCGCCTGGGCCTGCTACAGCCCCATCCAAGCGCACGTCTACGCCGACCGCGCCAGCCCGTCGTGCAAGGAGCCGCCGCTCGTCTTCTTCAACGGCGGCACCAGCCCCTTCTCCTCATCGCGCGGCAAGGACTTTAAGCCTGAGGAGGTCAGGATCGCGGGGGAAGACCTGAGCGGCAGGGACATTGAACTCGCCAGCAAGCTCCCAATACCGGTCGTCGGCCTGCCGTGGCACCAGATCGCCCACCTGCCTGAAGCGCTCGTCATCGGCCACGAGGTCGGGCACCTGGTCGAGGACGACTTCGGCCTGACGGACGGGCTACAGTCACTTCTTCTCGAAGGACTCGCCGAGGCGAAGGCGGAGACGCGCCAGGGGGCTTGGGTCAAATGGCTCGGGGAGATTTTCGCCGACATCTACGGCTGCCTGTCGGCCGGCCCCGCCTTCGTCGGCGCGCTGATGGACTTCCTCGCGCGCGACTACGCCGAGATCTCGTTCGAGCGGAAGACGGAGAAGGACTGGAGCCCGTACCCTACGACGTATCTGCGCGGCCTCATCCTCCTCAACGTTCTCGAAGAGATGGGCTTCCCCGACAAGGTGGCGGGCTACCGCAGCCTTTGGGACAACTTCAAATCGAAGATGCCTAGAGAGTTCTCCGACGATGTCCCATTCATCGTGCGAAAACTTCTCAACGGAAATTTGATTAAGAGCACGGCGCCAGGCGTTCCGGCCGCGTCCGTCAAGGAGATCTTCTGCTTCAGCCGCGCCCAGCAGGATGTGGTAGACCGCGCGGTCAAATTGGGGACGAAGATGGCGGTCGCGGGCAGCGACATACGCGTCCTCTTCGCGACCGCGCGCGCGGCCTACGAGGTCGACCCTAAAACATATATCCGGGAAAACTACGGCGCGAAGATACTCACGCACATTGAAAAAAACGTCATCCGGCGGGGCATCAGAAGAAAAGAACTGCCGCTCACCTTCCAGCAGATAGAGGAAAAGCTGAGAGGGTATGAAGAATCTGCGAGGAGTATGGTCGACGAAGTTTTGCGAGAAAGTGATGCATCACTTCTTCGCATTCAGGCAGACGCGAATGATGTCGTAGCGGGAGCAACGGACGGCAGTAATGCGATACAACCGGAACAGGAAAAACCATCATCTGCCCGCGGTTAATACCATGACTGGGTTCCTGGTAAGTTCCAAGCGCTTTACGTAGACGAGGGCGACGCGGTCGCCGTGGATATCAGGGGAGCGCAGCAGGCGCGCCTCGTCGCCGGCACGCACCGATTGCGCCTGCCCCGCGGCGGCGCAGGCGAGTATGATGGCCGCGAGGGTGAGAGACTTATGCATTAGTTCGTACCTCTTACGAGAAAAAGGGTACGGGATGTTTTTCATAGAATGAATTATTAAGGGGGTGAATTCAACTTTGCTAAGTTTTAATAAAGTTCGATCGTGTGATCGATCGCCCTCCCCTCCTACTTTCATTTGGCGACGAAGTGGAGGGGATTTTCTTTTGTTCTCGAAGAACTCGCAAATCGCTAACTAGCAACTTGGGTGATAATATTCAAGCGCGGGGGCAACAGGTAGAAATTCTAAAAAGTGACGAGGCAAGTGTCGCTCGCAGGCAGTGTCATGGGATGCGGCGCATTGGGTAGAGTCAGCCTGATCATTACCACTTACAACCGCCCACACCTGCTTGCGCGCGCCGTGGAGAGCGCTCAACGCGCGGGGCGGAGCGTCGAGGTTATAGTGGTGGACGACGCCTCAATAGATGAAACGACAGATGTTTGCCGGGTGCTACGAGGCATCAAGTACGTGCGCGACGACCGAAACCACGGTGTCGCCGGTGCAAGAAATCTCGGATTGCTGGAGAGCGCCGGAGAATACATCGCTTTCCTCGACGATGACGACATACGCCTTCCCGGCTCGCTCGATCATCAACTCGCCTTGCTCGAAGCGGAGCCGGCTGCCGGGATGATTTACGGTAGAGTATTCTTCGGTGATGAAGAGCGCTGCCAGAAAGGTGGCTTCTACCCTGAGACATGCCCGCAGGGAGACATTTTCTGGGAGCTTCTTCGATCTAATTGCCGCCAGAAAAAAAATATGAGCAGTTGTTTACCCCGCCCGCCGTTTTGCCAGTGATCACCGAATTTTACGAAATGGCAATTAGCAAAGGTCAATCGGAGGCATACGGTTAGAAGAAAGAACCGAACCATGAGAACCACCCGTGGCAATGAACCACAAAATCCGATGGAGTCAGGAAATTCTAAACCAATAATCGTAACGGGGATGCATCGTTCCGGTACCTCTCTGGTAGCCTCTTTGCTGTCAGCCCTTGGTGTTGATATGGGTCAGAGGTTGTTGCCGCCGGATAAAAACAATCCGCGCGGCTACTTCGAGGATATTGGTTTCCTGGAATTCCAACGCAGGGTCCTTTCAGAGTGCTGTCTGCCAGATGATGGCGGGCATCCGGATTGGGGATGGACAGAGAGTGAGCAGCTAAACAGAGAGACTTTTAAAGATTTCATCCCATGTGCGACAAGTATGCTCGTTTCCCGAGCTGAAGGGGGGGGACTCTGGGGATGGAAGGATCCTCGTACCACTCTTCTGCTCGACTTCTGGGATAGACTGCTTGACGGCGCTAATTACATCTTTGTTTACCGGTTTCCTTGGGACGTAGCCGATTCCATGCAGCGTCTCGGCGAGCCGCTCTTTTTACGCAATCCGGAATATGCCTACCGGATTTGGAGTTTCTACAACCGACACCTCCTCGATTTCTTTATCAAGAACTCCCAACGGTGCGTGCTCTTATCTATTAATGCCTTGCAAAAGGACCCCAATCGATTTGTCGATCTTCTTCGCAAAAAACTAAACCTTGAAATACGCGAGGCAAATCTAAGGGATAATTACGAGCATGAGTTATTGACCTGTACTGAGGGCTCTGATCCATTGATCGATCTCGTGGCGGCAACCTCACCGCAGTGTACGAAACTCTTAGCACAACTCGATAATCTGGCTGATCTTTCAGGCTCTGGACTTTGGCGAGTGCGACCACTTCGGAGCGGACTCAAGGAAGGAAATAATACCTCAGCACCACACCAGGTTGATGTGTCAGTGATCATTCCATGCTTCGACGACGGCCAATTTCTGATTGAGGCCATTGCCAGTTTTGAGAGAGTCGTCCCGAAGAATTGCGAACTCATAGTGGTTAATGATGGATCAAAAGAGCCCAGGACGCTGGAGATTCTAAAGATCCTTAGAGACGCAGGATACTTCTTAGTTGATCAAGTAAACCAGGGGCTTTCAGCAGCGCGAAATGCCGGAATTAGATTAGCTGCCGGCCGCTACATCCTGCCTCTCGATGCCGATAACAGGATTCGAGCCGGTTTCATAGAAGCTGCAATCAAGATTCTCGACTCGTTGTCGGAAATAGGAATCGTTTATGGCTACCGCCAGTTCTTTGGGATGAAGATTGATCTCGACGAAGTAGCTGAGTTCGATTTAGAGGAGATACTAACGTTTAATTACATTGACGCCGGCGCGATGTTTCGCAAGCAGGTCTGGGCTGACTGTGGCGGTTATGACCAGAGAATGTCACCGTTAGAAGATTGGGACCTGTGGATCAGTGCAGCCGAAAAGGGTTGGCGTTTCCACCGCCTTCCTCAAGTAACTTTTGAATATCGAGTGAGACCTGAGTCACTTCTGTCAACGGTTGATAATGCAGAGTTTCTCGATCAGCTGCTTGAATACATGATGACCAAGCACTACGAGCTGTATAAGCCCAGATTAGTAAAGCAGTTGGCGAGGATGAAAAGGAGTTCTGCACACCTCACTGTCAGCGTTAGGCGTTTGTCTGAAGATAGGCAGAAACAAACATTAGAAAATGATTTGCTCAGGAGAGAGTTATTAGCAGCGAAGCACGATGCGGTTCGGAGACTAACAAAGCAAGTTGCTTTCAAGGATGAGCAAATCGGCGGTATTAAGAATTCACGAGGATGGCGACTATTAACTTACGTTCGCCGGACTTGGCAAAATGTGCCGCAGCTCTTAACATTGTGGAAGAACCGTTTCAGAAAAAAGCTCGAATAAATGGCGTGTCTGCTCATCTGGCTAGCATCGCGAGCCCGATGAACGCGAATAGCAATCGATACCGTCGTTGCATCCATAACGCGGTCTCGAATCCCAATCCACGCTGGAGCGCTCGCAGAGACCATGCCACATGCAAAGGCCACACGATAGTGCTCCAGAGCAACAGCCTTGGCAGGATGCCAAGCGCGGCTAGGCTGGCGAGTATCGCATAAGCGGCCGTAAAGGTGCACAGGCTCGCGAGAAACGTTCGCCGACAGCCGAACACTACGGCACTAGTGCGAATCCCGTTGAGAAGATCACCCTCGTAGTCACGCACCTCCTGGTTGAGATGGCCGCCGGCAAACACCAAACCAAAGAAGAGACTGATCACGAGACCGCTTGCGTCCAGGGCGCGGGATAAGGTGTAACCAAGCAAGAAGTGCAGCGCGCCTCCGAGCAGGTGATTGATAGACGCCACGATTGGCGTACTCTTGCCGAAACTCGGCGAACACGAGTATAGAAGGCTGAGGGCTGCGATCGCGGCGCCAAGCAGTATGGCCGGGCTGCCGACGGCAGCGAAGGCGACATTCGCGAAGATGAGGAGAGCGATCGCAACGCGCGCGACCTGGCGCCTGCCAATGCCCCGCCGAGCAAATACGAGTGTCGCCCGCCGCGGATCACGAATGTCGCTGCTGTGCCCGGCCCAATCATTGAAGACAAAGACATGGGCCGTGAGCGCGAGGCTGCCGAGGAGCAGTAAACCTAGCCGGATCACACCGCGCCGTTCGAGGCTGAAGCCACCGAGGAAGCTACCGAGAATCGGAGAGGCTTGAAGCGCAAATACCTCCAGCGCTCGAGTGGACGCGAAGTGTTGCATGACTCGCGCGTAATGCCGAAAAGGCGATTGAGAAGTCATGGCGATGGTTGGTGAAGCTGTCCGGTTTCGACACCAGCTGCTTCGTAAAGCCGGAGCCACAGTGCGTAACCAAAATCCTCGGACCAGTAAAATCGTTTCACGGTCGCGCTCAGATCGTTGTGGTAGAGCAGTGGCGGCGAGCGACGAAGCTGGGCAAAGTCGTCGCTGCCAATGCGCACAAGCAGATTGCCAATCGCCCGTCGCCCGTTCGCGTCCTGTGGCGACGCCATTGTTTCAGCGAGCAGGCGCACCGCCTCACTCCAGACCTCCTGTCCCGCAGCGGGAAGCGCCAGCCGCTCCGTTGGCAGCGGAATTGCGCAACCAAGCTGCCGCAATTCGGCGCTGCGGAGGTAGGGCACCAGTGGAGCTTTGGCGTAGTAAATCCAGATATCCCCGTCCCCAAACGAGCGTTGGAGCGCATTGCAAAGGTTCTGCGCGGCAGGCGGATCAAGTTCGCGCAGCATCAAATACACGTGCATCTGGATGGCGATGTCTGTCGGATTTGGATCGCGTCCGGGGTCTAGATTCTGATATTTCTTTTGTGGGGCGAGCCAGGTGCGGTATAAGCCCCTCGCGTCGCGATAACGAGCAAGCTCTCCCAGCATGCGTTGCTGTCTCGGGTCATCAGCGCCAAGGCCAGCGATTCTCCACGCTAAAGCAGTGTCGTCAGCGTCCGGAGTAATAACACATCCCAACGTGCCAATGGTGGGTCCGTCTGGCAACCCATGATAGCGTACTAATCCATCGCTTTCAATCTGTGCCGCGAGATGCCGTCGTGCACGCTCCACCACATCGTCGAGACTTCGCTGGCGTGCGACTGGCGAGAGCAAATCCACTAGCATTGAAGTCAGGAATGTGTTCATTTCTTGTTGCGGAGCTTCGTAACGAAGTTCCTTCGTATACGAGGTGAGCCAAAAGCCGTACCCGGTCTGCCGTTCCCGCAACAACAACGCCGCGCGCGCTGCCATCGCATCCAACTCAGGCCGCGACGCCAGCTTCTGTGGCATCGTGGCGCTCTCTCCGGGAGGCTCCTGTGCGATCACGAATACGCGCTGTTCACGAACAATGCGGATATCGCTTCTTGGCTCGATGCGAACAGCGAGCTGAAGCACGCGCTCCCCCGGTGAAACGCCCCGCGTATTAGCGGATACGCGCCAGCCCGAGGGCGAAATGGTGTGCATCACTTCATTGACGTCCACTCGCGGTAGAAAATCCATCGTCGAGCCGATCACGACCCCATCTATCAACACCAACAGTTGGGCAGGCGTGCGCCCGCAGGTGAGCGCCCATCCTTCGAGCACCGCTCCGGGTTCCAAGTCAGGGACCTCTCCGGTGCCGTGAAGCAGTGTCGGCCCCACACGATCGATCGAGCCGCCCGCGTCGCACTGAAGCTCGCCGCGCGCACGTGGATGACGCAATTCGGTGAGGAACGGAACATTGTGGGGATTCCACGCAGCGCGCATGGATGCGGGGTTTCCAGCGAAGATGCGTTCGTCACTCGTCTTCGTATACCAGAAGGCTCCTATCGTCTGCACGACGACCGACGCCACCATCGCCAGGATGAGCAGGCCGCGTGCGAGCGGGCGCAGGACGAGCGGAACGGGCGCGAGCATCCACACCAGGATCGGCAAAAGGTCGGTTAGCCAACGCGGACCCCATGACACTCCAGCGCGCCAGTCTGCCTGCGAGTAAAGTAAGAACTGGACGGCGACGGCAAAACTGAGCGCCACGGCGAGCCCTTTCGAGCTTGGTGATCGCAGGCGCTGAATCAGCCCCACAGGAATGAAGACAAAGAACGGCGAAAAGACGAGCAGTCCGCGCGCCGGACTGACCAGCAACCCGGGCACCCCTGACCAGTCCAGTTGGAAGAAGGGCTTATCAGGGGCCTTTCCAACGGCGTATCCACCGGCAATGTGGCCGATAAAGTTGAGGTTGTAGTA
>Ga0209577_10002699_pt1 | contig 16906 bp, 14 predicted proteins | sample GraSoiAngelo_109_FD_185874 | JGI IMG/M metagenome (GOLD analysis project Ga0209577, IMG submission 185874) | Grasslands soil microbial communities from the Angelo Coastal Reserve, California, USA - 14_0903_12_20cm (SPAdes) (version 2) | ecosystem: Environmental > Terrestrial > Soil > Grasslands...
CGATGTGGAGGAGGTCTGCCGGGCGCGAGGAGAGTTCGGTCGCCGACTTGTCCTGCCCGTAGGCGCGCGCGTAGGTCTCGACGGCACGGCGGTAATAGCCGACGGCCTTCTCGAAAGAGCCGGGGTCTGACTCGCCCTCGTGGATTCGACCGAGGAAGGCGAGAGTGCTCGCCTCCATGGGGAGGTACAGCCGATTCCTGGCGCTGAGACGCTCAAGCTCCTCCAGCATCTGCTCGCCGAGGTGTGCGGCCACCGCGCTCTGGCCCGCGCGCTCGGAGATGTTGATGACGGCGTTGAGCGCGTCCGGCCTGTCGTACTTCCGCGAGAGCTTCTGGAAGGCGCTGATCGCCCTCTCGAAGTAGCTGTCGGCCTTCGCCCCGTCGCCGAGTTCGTAGTAAAGCCCGCCGAGCCAGACGAGCAGGCGCGCGACATCAACGTCGTCTCCTTCGGAGAGCGAGAGCAACTGCTCGAAGTGTTGCGCGGCCTGACGGCGGTAGTCGTTCACTTTCGCGGCGGCGTCGGCGCTCGAACGCATGGCGTTCGACTCCTTAAAGAGGAAGTTGCCGGCCTGATACGTCGCCTTCCTCATCCCTTCGAGCGCGGCCTTCGCGCCCGCTTCGTCGCCGCGGCTGCGCTTGTCCTCGAACGTCCGGCGGTAGAAGTCGAAGGCGCTGCGGAAGCGCTCGACGGCCTGCTGCTTGAACGAGTCTTTCGGATTTTCGCCGTCCGCGGACGATGCGTAGGTAGTCCCTACCGAAGCCTTGGGCCGGATGCCGAGGTATGGCACACGTCCTTCTATGTCGCTGGGGGCGGTCGGGTCGGCGGCGCGAGTCACGCCTTCGTCGTCCGCGTCTTTCGTGAACTTCAGGAGCATCGTGCCGAGCGTGAAGAGCGTGGTCGCTGCCTTCTCCGGCGACTTGACCTTCGGGCCGGCGTAGATCGCCGCCGCGTCGTCGTAGCTCCGCCTGAATTGAGCGACCTGCTCCGCCGGGCCGTAGGCGTTCGCGAGGTCGGTGTCGCCCGCGAGGAAATTTGAATAGCCGATGGTGAAGAACATGTTGCCGAGCTGCGCCTTCGAGTCGGCGACGGCCTCCTCGTTCGCCACGTCAACGTCCTTGTAGCCGTTGATCGCTCTGCCGAGCAACTGCTCTGCGTCCGCGTAGTCGCCCCTCTGCACGAGCGCGACACCCTCGCGGAACATGTCGTTGGCGACCTTCGCCTTCCGGTTCCGCCGGGCCTCGGCTTCGGCGCGCGCCTCTTCGGCCTGGGCCTTGAGCTTTTCCTCCTCGGCGACCTTCGCCTTCCCCTGCGCGTCCCGGCGCGCGTCCTCCTCCTTCTTCTCCGCGTCCTGCGTGCGTGTCTTCTCGGCCTCCGCCGCCTTCTGCGCGGTTAGGGCCGCGTCGCGCTGGCGGTTGGCGTCTTCCTTCGCCGCCGTCACCTCTTTGAGACTCTCCTGTAAGTCGCCCGCCAGCTTCTGCGCGCGGGCCTCGCTCTCCTTGGCCTGCGTCTCGCTCTCGTGGGCCGTCTGCTCGCTCCGCCTCGCCTGCGCGAAGGCGTAGGCGGAGGCGAAGGCCGCCGACAGCGCGAACAGCGAGATGAGGACGAGGGCGTAAGTGAAGCGGCGCAGGCGCTGTGCCGCGCGGCGCTGCGACTCGGCGAACGCTTCGGCCTGCTCGCGCTCGCGGCGCTCGCGCTCAAGCTCCTCTTGCCGTCGGCGCTCGCGCTCTGTGGCGGCGGCGTCGCGTGCGGCGCGGCTCTCTTCAAGGTAGGCGAGTGCCGCGCCGAACTCCGGGTGGTAGCGCCGCCCCCACGCCGCGTTCGGGTTGTTCTTCTCGCGCCAGTCAAGCGCGATTTGCAGGCCGGGGTCTTGCAGGAGTCCTTCCTCGCCGTCGCGGTGGAGGACTGCGGCCTCGGCGAGCCGGCGGTAGATGCGCGCCGACTGCGCCTCCTCGACGACCCAGGTCTTCAGCCTCTCCCAGTTGCGGATGAGGCTCTCGTGCGAGATGTCTATGACGGTGTCGGCGTCGAGCGCCACTCCCGCGGGCGGCATCAGGAACGAGCGGCCTTCGCGTCGGAAGACGGCGACGACGGATGCGACCTCGGCTTCACTAGCCTCGGCGATCTCGCAAATCTCCTTCAGGCGCGTCGGGCGTCGTATCTCGCGGTTGTCCGCGCCGCGCTCGGTGAGCGCCTTGAAGAGTATCTCGGCGGTGCGGCGGCTGCGCTCGTCGGGCAGCTCGCCCCACGCCTCGTCGGCGTGACGGGAGAGCGCGTCCGACATCGTGCCGATGGCCTCGTAGTCGGCCAGCCCGATAGGTTCTCCGTCGCGCCGGTGCGCCGACCAGTAGTCCCAGGTGCGCATGAGCGCGTGCTGGAGTATGGGCAACTGGTCGGGGTTATCGCCCACGTCGTTGAGGAGCCGGCTGACGAGCGGCTCACTCATGCGCGCGCGCGAGACGCGGACGGGGCCGACGATGGCGACGCGGCGCTCGTCGCGAGTCATGCGCGGGATGAGGTACTGGCCGTCGTTGATCGCTTCGGGCAAGCCTTGAAACTGGGCGCAGTCGCCGAGGAAGTCCGAGCGCATCGTCAGCACGACGTAGATCGAAAGCTCGCGCTGGCGCGCGGCTTCCAGGAGGAGCTTGACGAAGGCCGAGGCGTCGTCGCCGGTGCTCGACGGGGCACGCGCGGCGCGGAAGCGGAACAACTCCTCGAACTGGTCAACGACGACGAGCAGCTTCTCCGAGAGCCGCGCACGCCTCGCCGCCTCGGCGAGTCCGAGCGAGCCGCGCCTGAGCGTCGCCTCGACGACGGCCTCCGCTTCGGCGCGCGGCAGGCCGCCTCCGGCCTCCGCGAGCACGCCGTCTCCGGCGAGCACGCGCGCGAGGTTGCCCAAGGGGTCGTGGCCCGGTCGCATGACGGCGATGCGCCAGCCCGCGCCCGCGCCCGCCATCATGCCGCCGCGCAAGGCGGGCAGAAGTCCCGCGCGCACGAGCGAAGACTTGCCGCTGCCCGACGTGCCGACGACGGCGAGGAAGCGCGAGCGCTTGAGGCGCTCGATGAGCGCGTCCGACTGGCCCTCGCGCCCGAAGAAGAGGCGGTACTCTTCGGTCTCGAAGGGGCGGAGGCCGGGGAAGGGGTTGGCAATTCTTAGGGTCTCGGTCATGGCCGGTCTCCCTCGGCGGCCCGCACGGCGGCGACGAAGTCGCTGAGGTCTGCGGGGTCGAACGAGCTGAAGTTGCGTATGACGTAGGGAACCATGTGCGTGAGGAAGTCCTCCTTCTGGTCGTTGGGCGGCGAGCCGACATAGACGGCGCTGGCGCTCCAGTCGTCCTCGCGCCCGTAGCCGTAGGCCTTCTCAAGGTCTTCGAGGTTCTTGCGCACCCAAGGCTCGTCGCCGCTGCCGAAGTAGATGAGCGCGGCGTCGCACTCTCTCAGGTTCTTGCGGTGGTAGTCCATCAGCTTTTCGCCCGCGCCCTCGTCGAGCCACGTGATGACCTCGAAGTTCTCTCTGAAGAGATATTCTTTGATGGGGCGCACGAGGCCGCGGTCGCGGTTCTCGCAGATGAGATAGACCTGCTTGAGCTTCGAGCGCGCCCCGCCGCGCGCCGACCCCTTCGCCGCCGACGTGAGTTTCTCGACGACGCGCGTCTTCAGGTCTTCGACGCTCGTCTGCAAAAGCTCCGCGCCCGCCGTGACGCGGTTCTGAAGGCCGGCGACGAAAGACCTCTGTCGCTCGTCCGTCACCTCCAAGGCGGGCGTCGAGAGGCCGGGCGGCATCCAGAGCAGGCGTTGGAAAGTGGAGTCCGACGTGCCGCGCTCGGCGGCCAACTCTATCTGTAGGAGGACGACCGAGCGCGCGTCGTCTTCGGGCGTCGAGCCGTAGCGCGCGCCGACGAGGTGTACGGATAGGCACGAGCGCGCGAGGTCTCGGCGGACGGCCCCGGCGAGCGCGTCCTTCGAGTCGAGCGGCAACTTCTGTTCGGGCAGAACACCGTAGCCGCGCTGCCGCAGCTCGTCGCGCACGGCGTCGCGCTCCCGCGCGAGGTCGGAGGTCGCCTCGCCGAGATAGACGAGCTTCGACGCGCCCACGCCGTTCGGTGCGAGGGCGGCGGGCGTTGCAACCGTCGTGAGTGCGGCGGGCGGAGCGGGCGCGACCGCGGCTGAAGCGTCTTGCGTCGCGCCCGGCGTAACGGGAGACGACGCGGCGACGCCCGTCTGCGTCGTGACGACTCCCGGCTGTTGTGACTCCGGCTCTTGCTTGAGAGCCACGAGCATGTTCGAGATGTCCCAGGCGAGGCGGCGGAGCGCGTCCCAGTAACGCTGGTCTTTGCATGGCACAACGTCGGGGCTGAACTCGCGCGGCATGTCGCCTTCCATCTCGTAGAAGGGGTAGCCGATGAGGTCGCGCAACTGCACAGGCTCTTTGTCTCTCAGATGCGACAGCAGCAGCGGCGTCTTGACGACTTTGAAGAGGCGCGAGCGGAAGGACTCGACGCCTGCGGCGACAGGGGCTTGCGCGGCGGCGCAGAACGTCTCCAACTCCCTGCGGCACCAGTCGGAGAGGACGTAGCGCGGCGAGACTATGGGGACGAGCAGGAGTGAGCGCGAGACGCCTTCGCCGATTGCGCCGCTGAGGAGGTCGTTGCCGCGCAGGCTCCGCTCGTCGCGCCAAATCCGCGGCTTGTAGCCGAGGTAGCCGGCGACCACGCTCGGCAAACGCTCGACGAGCAGGTCAACCCAGCCCTTCACGTCGCCCGCCGGGTCTTCGTCGTCAACGTGGCCGTAGCTGATGAAGATGTCGTACTCGAAAGACATGGGTGTGCCTCCTGAAGACCTCCTGGCGCGAGATTCCTTGACTGAGGTTACGGGAGTGGCGCTCGACCGGCGAAAGGTTCGGACCAACCGCGGCGACGGACGTTCGACAGCAACGATGTATATAGCGAGAGGAGAGAGGCTGTCAACAAAGGGGTAAGGCAAAAGTAAAAAGGCAAAAGGCAAAAGATGAGGTCGCGTTGCGCGCGAGGAACTTTCTCCAGCCTTCGCCTTCTTCCTGACTTTTGCCTTTTTACTTTTGCCTTGCTCCGGGTCGCACCGCGAGCGCGAGCAGCAGCGCGGCGGTCGAGCCGACGGCGGCGCTCACGGCGAAGGCCGTGACGGGGCCGCGCCAGTCCCACAGCGCGCCCATCAGGAGGGAAGCCGGGAGCACGGTGATGCTGAAGGCGAGGTTGTAGAGTCCGAAGGCCGTGCCGCGCCGCTCCGGTTGAACGAGGTCTGCGACGAGCGCCTTCTCCGTCCCCTCGGTCAGCCCGAAGTAGATGCCGTAGATGAGGAAGAGAATCCAGGCCTCGCGCGCCGTCGAGACGAAGGCGAAGGCGAAGTAAACGGCGGCGTAGAGGAGCCAGCCCGAAACGATCAGCGTCTTGCGCCCCAATCTGTCCGAGAGGTCGCCGCCGACGACGGAGCTGCAAACCTTCGAGACGTGCAGCGCCGCCCAGAGCAGGGGGATCAAGGCCGCGCCCACGCCCGCCTGCCGCGCGCGCAGGAGCAGGAACGCGTCCGAGGAGTTCGACAGCGTGAAGAGCGCGAGGATGAAGAGGAAGCGCTTGAAGTTCGCGTCGTAGCCGCGCAGGGAGAGTCGCACGGGAGTCTGCTTCATCTCGATGCGCCCCTCTCGCCCCTTGTCGCGCACGAAGAAGACGGCGACCACGACCGCCGCCAGCGCCGGGACGGAGGCGAGCAGGAAGAGCAGGCGGTACTCGCCCGCCGTCGGCGAGTTGTTGTTCGTTGCGATGAAACTCAGTGTGTAGTAGCTGAGGAGCGGGCCGACGACCGCGCCCGCGTGATCCATCGCGCGGTGGAAGCCGAAGGCGAGTCCGCGCTCTTCGGGCGCGGCGGCGTCGGCGATCATGGCGTCGCGCGGGGCGCTGCGGACGCCCTTGCCGAAGCGGTCGGTCAGGCGGATGGCGAAGACCTGCGGCCAGGAGGTCGCCAACCCGATGAGCGGGCGCACCGCGCTCGCCAAACCGTAGCCGAAGACGACGAGACCTTTGCGCCGCCCGCGCCGGTCGCTGAAGTAGCCGGAGAAGAGTTTGAGGAAGCCGGAGAGCGACTCCGCGCCGCCCTCGATGACGCCGACGGCGAAGGGCGAAGCGCCGAGCGTGAGCGTGAGGAAGAGCGGCAGCAAGGGGTAGATGAACTCGCTCGAAGCGTCGTTCAGGAGGCTCACCAGCCCGATGGCGAGCACGTTGCGCGGCAGACGCAGGAGCCTGCGCCGCAGCGCCGCCACGCCGTTCAACTTCGCGCGCGGCTCGACCGGCCCGGCTGTCGTCTCCGTCTCCCCTGTATCCACCTAGAGACCTCTAACGCGCCGGTCGCGACTGCCGCGCCGGGGCGTTACGGTTACGGTTCGTCTCGCGGTCGAGCGGCGAGTACCACCACCACGCGACCGCGCCCGCAAGCAGCGCCAAGATGATCGCGCCCACGACGGCCAGACGGATCGCCATCCGCAGCAGCCGCTTGAAGACGAAGAAGAAGAGCCAGAAGCCGATCAGGGCGATAACGGTGATGGCGATGATTTCCATATCTTTCAGTAGGCAGACGGCAGGGGCAGGAGGCAGTAAAAGCAACTCTCCGTCATCGGTTCTTGAGTCACGAATCCGCAACGGCCTTCAACCGCTTCCTGCCTCCTGCCCCTGCCTCTTGCCGTCTGCCTTATTGTAACTGGCGCGCACGACCGTCTTGACGTTGCCGCGGACGTTGAAGTCGCCTTCGATCTGGACTTCCACGGGGTCGCACGCCGCGACGAAGTCTTCGAGGATGACGTTGACGACATGCTCGTGGAAAATCTTCACGTCGCGGAACGAGTTGATGTAAAGTTTCAGGCTCTTGAGTTCGACGCAGCGCTCCGCAGGGACGTACTCGATGCGAAAGGTCGCGAAGTCCGGGAAGTCGGAGAACGGGCAGACGCAGGTGAACTCCGGCAGCTCGAAGCGGATGCGTATCTCACGGCCCGCATATTCATAGGGGAAGGTGTCGAGCGGGTGGAGGTTCATCTCCTCGCGCGGCGTCGAGCGTATGTCGAGGCCCTGCTGGTTCGCGGGCGGCGGGCTGGTCTCGGTCGTCTGCATCTCGTTTACTCCTTGAACTCTTCGCCGAATCTTAACCGACCCGCGCGCGCGGCATCAACCGGAGCAATTGCGGAGCGGCGGATTGCGGATTGCGGATTAAGAAGGCAGCAGGTCTTCCAATCCGCAATCCGCAATCCGCCGCTCCACAATCGGGAGGAATCCGTTCCGCCGCCCCGCCTCGTATATCTCTGACGTGAAGCGCGCGGCGACCGCAGGCGTCACCGGCGACCCCAAGCTAACTTTCAGGAGGAGACAATGAACGTGCGACGAACGGCCTTGAGAATCATGCCCCCCGTCCTCGCCCTCGCGCTCGCGTGGGGCGGCGCTTTGCCGGCTAATGCGCGGGGCGGCCAGACGGGGAAGTCTCTGTACGAGCGGCTCGGCGGCTACAACGCCATCGCGGCGGTGGTGGACGACTTCGTCGGGCGGCTCATCACGGACAAGAAGTTCGAGCGCTTCTTCGTCGGCCACAGCACCGACTCGAAGAAGCGCATCCGCCAGCACATCGTTGACCAGTTCTGCGCGGCGGCGGGCGGCCCCTGCATCTACACCGGGCGCACGATGAAGGACTCGCACGCGGGTTTGGGCATCACGGAGGATGAGTGGAACGCGGCGGCCAAAGACCTCGTTGCCACGCTCGACAAGTTCAAGGTCGGCGAGCGCGAGAAGAAGGAGTTGCTCGACTTCGTCGGCGGCCTGAAGGGCGACATCGTAGAGAAGAAGTGAGAGCCGCGTCGAAGGCCAGGCTCTTCAGTGACGCCCGGCCTCCCGCGTGAAAAGAAAAGGCGGCGCTCCGCAAAGAGCGACCGCCTTTTCGTTTTGAGCCGAAGCGAGAGGCCGGGCGCGACCGCGCCGCCCTGTTACATGTTCGAGTTAGAGTTCGCGTTCGAGCCGGTGTTCGAGTTCTTGTTCTTGTTGCTCTTGCCCCGGTTCGAGTTCGCGTTGCCGCCCGCGTTGGAGTTCATGTTGGAGTTCATGTTAGCGCCCATTCCAGCGCCGGCGTTGGCGTTCGTGGTCGTCTTCAGGTTGCCGCTCTTGCGCAGGGCCATCTTGTCGTGGATGCGCTGGATCATCTGTAGGTGATCCTGGACGACGGGCAGCGTGCGCGCGGCGAACGACTTGATGTCGGCGTCCGCGCCGCCCGCGGACTCCTTCTGGAACGCGGCCACGTCCTCCTTGTGATCCTTAATCATCATCCCGACGTACTCTTTGTCGAACTTGTCGCCGGAGAGCGCCGAGAGCTTCTGCACGTCGGCCTGGTGCTTGGCGTCGAGCGCGGTCGGCAGCGACAGGCCCTTCGCCGAGGCCACCTGCATCAAGTCCTGGTTGGCCTTCGAGTGGTCGTCAACCATGCGCTGGCCGAACTGCCGCACCTCGTCGCTCGCGCCCTTCTGCGCGGCCACGCGGCCCATCTCGACCTCCGCCATGCCGCCCATCGCCGCCTCCATCGCGAACTTCGTGTCGGAAGACATCTTCGCCGAGCCGCGGGTCGCGTTCGCGTTGGCGTTCGCCTTGGCGTTCGCGTTGGCACTCGTGCCGCCTTCAGTCTTGCCGGAGTTCGTGTTCTGGATGCCGCCCGTGCCCGCAGTGGCCGCGGCGGCCAAGAGCGCGCAGGCCGCCAGGAGCATGAGGGCCGCGCCGAGTGTGATCTTCTTCATTGCCTTTCCCTCCTCGTCTTTTGATCCGTGGAATTGAGCGAGGGGCTGGTGAAGCGGCCCCGAAATTTACGCGCCCGCGCCGCTAGCGCGTTCGAGCGAGCGAATGCGGTCGTGCGCCTCCTTGACCGAGGCGAACTGCCGCTCGACGATTGAGCGCACGTTGGCGGGCAGGTCTTTGCCGAGCGCGTCGCGGTAGTTCGAGACCGCCGCGTCCTCGCCGCGCTCGCACTCCGAGATGATCGCGTTGTCGTCCTTGCCCGTCACCGCCGACTTGATGTCCATCCAGCCGCGGTGGAGCGAGGCGGCGAGGCTGCCCGCGGTTTCCGGGTCGCCGCCGAGCCGACGCACCTCGTCCTGCAACTCGCCGACGAGCTTCGCACGCTGCTGCGAGTAGCTGTAAAAGAGCGACTTCAACTCCGAGTTCTTCACGCCCTCGGCGGCGGTCTGGAAGCCGTTCTGCCCGTCGCGGCAGGTCTCGATCAGGCCGTTCAGAGTCGAGATCACTTCGTCGTTACTTGCCATTATGTATTCCTCCTTGTTTGAACCCACTTGAGAGAGGGCGACTCGGCCTTCAACCGGACGCGAGGCGCGCGCCGCCCTGAGAAAAACTTTTCAATAACGCCTCCACTGCGGCGCGGGCGCGGCGCGTCCGATGGCGAAGACCTTGACGAGCAGCAGCCCCGCGATGAAGCCGCCGACGTGCGCCGCGTAGGCCACGCCGCCGCCCGCCTGCGAGTCGCCGCCCAGGAGTCCGATGCCGCTAACGAACTGGAACAGGAACCACAGTCCGAGCGCGACGTAGGCCGGGACGGTCGTCAGGAAGCGGAACAGGATGACGCGCACCTGGTTGCGCGGGAAGAGGAGTATGTAGCCGCCGAGCACGCCCGAAATCGCGCCCGAAGCGCCGAGGCTCGGCACGAGCAGGCCCGCCGCGTCGCCGCTGAAGGCGACCGTCATGAAGACCTGAGCGAGCGACGCGATCACGCCGCACACGAGGTAGAAGATGAGATACCTCGCGTGTCCGAGCCTGTCCTCGATGTTGTCGCCGAAAATCCAGAGGAAGAGCATGTTGCCGAGGATGTGCGCCCAGCCGCCGTGCATGAACATCGAAGTCAGGAGCGTCAGATAGACCGAGCCGGGCGTCGGCTGCAAGCCCCGAACTTCCATCCTCTCGTGCGTCACAGGCTCCACGACGACGCGGTCGCGCGTCGTGATGTCGCGGCCCGTGACTATCTCTTCGGGGACGGTCGCCCAAGCGTAGGTGAAGCGGTCGTTCGACCCCGCGCCTTGCAGGAAAACGAAGACCAGGAGGTTGAGGGCGATGATCAGGTAGTTGACGTAAGGCGTCGTCGTGCGCTCGCTGTTGTCGTCGCCGATGGGAAGGATCATGTAGTTTGCCCTCGATTCGAGAAAAGCCGGCGGCGCGGCGCGCGCGAATGTACGCGACCGCACGGCACACTAACACCTTCGCTGAAAAGCGAGAGGCTAGCTTCCGACAGTCTTCTGGCGGAAGTTTTACGGGAGTATCAAGACTTGTTTTCGCGGGGGCGCGCAGGACAGCTTCAGTCGCCCAGCCTCGCGGCCTCGGCGAAGGCCGGCTCGCCCTCCTTCAGGTCGAGTGCGACCTCTTCGGGCGTCCCGAAGGCGCGGGCGCGTCGGTCGTCGAACTCGCCCTCCCAGCGCGCCACGACGACGGTCGCCAGGCAGTTGCCGACGACGTTGACGCACGTGCGCCCCATGTCCATCAGTTCGTCCACGCCGAAGATGACGGCGACTCCGAGGGGGCCGATATTGTTCGGCAGGAACGTTCCGAGCGTCGCCAGCAGGATGACGAGCGCAGAGCGCGGCACGCCGGCCACGCCCTTCGACGTGAGCATCAGCGTCAGCATCATCACGACCTGCTGCCCGAAGCCCATGTGCGGCACGCCCGACCCTTCGGCGGCCTGCGCGACGAAGACCGAGGCCATCGCCAGGTAGAGCGTCGTCCCGTCGAGGTTGAAGCTGTAGCCCGTCGGGATGACGAAGCCGACAATGCGCGGCGGCACGCCCAAACGCTCCATCGCCTCCATCGCTTTGGGCAGGGCGGACTCGCTGCTCGTCGTCGCGAACGCGATGGCCGCAGGCTCGCGCACGGCCTCGAAGAATTTTCGGGCGGGCACGCGCGCAAGCAGTATGACCGCGCCGAAGACCACGACGACGAAGACGGCGAGCGCCAGGTAGAGCGAGCCGATGAGCAGGCCGAGGTTCTTGAGCACGGAGAGGCCCTGCGTGGCGACGGTGTGCGCCATCGCCGCGCCGACGCCGACGGGCGCGAACAGCATCACGTAGCCTGTGAACCGAAACATGATCTGCGAGAGGCTCTCGCACGCCCGAAGTATGGGCCGACCGCGCTCGCCCATCGCCGAGACGGCCATCGCGAAGAGCACCGAGAAGGCGACGATCTGCAAAACGTCGCCGCGCACCATCGCGTCCACGACGGAGGCGGGGAAGATGTGGACGAGCGTCTGGACGAGCGTCTGCGGCTGCGTCTGCTGAATCTGCTGAACCGCCGCGCCGCCCGTCGCCGTGAGAGAGACGCCGACGCCCGGCTTCGTCAGGTTCACTACGCCCAGGCCGATGAAGAGTGCGACCGTGGTGACGACCTCGAAATAGACGAGCGCCTTCACGCCCATCCGCCCGACTTTCTTTAAGTCGCCGCCGCCCGCGATGCCGACCACCAGCGTCGAGAAGACGAGCGGCGCGATGACCGACTTGATGAGGTTCAGGAAGATGTCGCGCAGGAAGAAGACGGCGTTGCCCCAGTCGGGCCGGACGTATCCGAGCACGCCGCCCGCCAACAGCCCGACCAGAATCCACCCCGTCAGCGACAGACGCCACCACGGCCTGCGCCGCGTCTCCCCGACCGCCGTTTTGTTTTCGCCAGCCATAATCAAAGGCCGTGAACCGTGAACCGTAAACCGTGACAAGAGAAGCCCTGTCTTTTCCTTGTCACGGTTTACGGTTCACGGTTCACGACTTCTTCACCTCCCCCATTTCAGCTTGTTCCGCAGAACGTCGAAGTAGTTGCGCGTGTGCGCTTGAATGAGGTTGAAGGTGGTGCGGCTCTTGCTCACGACGACGCGGTCTCCGTATTCGAGCGGCACGCCGACCTGACCGTCGAGCGTGAGCGCGACCTCCTCGCGCGGCGTCTTCAGGACAAGCTCGAACTCCACGTCGTCGGGGACGACGAGCGGGCGGTTCGAGAGCGTGTGCGGGCAGATGGGCGTAATCACGACGGCGTTCATCGAGGGGTAGATGACGGGGCCGCCCGCCGAGAGGTTGTAGGCCGTCGAACCGGTGGGCGTCGAGATGATGAGGCCGTCGGCGCGGAAGCAGTTGACGAACTTTTTGTCCACCCACGTCTCGATCTCGATGATGCGGGCGAGCGCCGACTTCGAGATGACCACGTCGTTAAGCACGCGGTCGTGCATCAGCCGCTCGCCCGCGCGGTAAACGTCCGCCGCGAGCATGAGACGGCGGTCAATCGTGTACGCGCCCGCGAGGACGGAGTCGAGCGCGGGGAGCATGTCCTCGACGGTGAACTCGGCCAGATAGCCGAGCGTGCCGAAGTTGACGCCGAGGACGGGCGTCTCGGCGTCGCCGACCATGCGCGCGGTGGCAATCATCGTCCCGTCGCCGCCGAGCACGACCAAGAGGTCGGTGCCGCGTACAAGCTCGGCGTGCTCCAAAGTCTCGACGGCGCAGCCGGTCTCCTTCTCGATGCGCTCGCGCTCCGTGCGGGGGCCGCCCGCCAGCGCGATGCCGCGCGCGCCGCACCACTCGGCCAAAAGGCAGATGGTCTTCAGCGCCTCCGGCTGATTCGGCTTGACGAGGACGCCAACGCGTCGGACGGCGAGTTTCTCCATAGATTGCGGGAGCCGGAGCGCGGAAACGAACCCGGCGAAACGGTCTTGAGAGAATGCCTCCCGCGCGCGCGCGGCGCAGGGAGACCGCGAAGCCTTGAATGAAAGCGAAAACTTGGGCGGATGATAGACGCGCCCGCGGCGGGGGGTCAAGCTAAATGATGAATGCGGAATGATGAATGATGAATAGGAAACAGCTTGCCTTCAATTCATCATTCATCATTCCGCATTCATCATTTCTTACTGTGTTCCAGCGTGCGCGTGGTGTGTTCGGTGACGCTGGAGAAGGGCGCGTCGGGCAGTGCGCTGACGCGGGACGGGCCGAGTTCGCCTGTCGCCGCGTGGCGCGCGGGCGTGAGAGGCGCGGCGCTCGGCCTCGTCGTGCCCGTGAGCAGGCGCATCCAGAAGCGCGTCAGCATGAAGACGCTGCCGAGGACGGTCAGCGAGCCGAAAAGCATGATGAAGACACAGGCGACTGCCGGGATGAAGTGGACGAGGTCGCTCATCACGCCGAACAAGATAGCCAGGCCGATGATGACGAGCAGAGTCATCGTCACGCCGACGGCCCAGATCGTGCCGGGCGCGAGGACGGGACGGATTTCCTGCGTGCCGTTCAACGCCGGAGGATTCAGATTGCCGCCGCAGCGTTTGCAGTAGTTCAACCCTTGAGTTGATTCCGTGCCGCAGTGTGGGCAGTACATAAGACCTCCGTTGGTTGCGTTTGATTGGGCCGATGCCTGACGGCGAAGGCCACCAGCGCCCGTCCGAACTTACGCGCGCAGGACGGGCAAAGTTCTGTTTTTGAGCGGCGCGCGTTGTTGCCGCCCGCCGTAGCCGCGCGGCGCGCTGCCGTCGTCGTGCCCGTGCGCGCGCCGCGACTCCCACACGCGCGCGAGGCGTTGCAACTCCGCGCCGTCCGCTTCCGGGTCAACCAGCGTGAGCCAGATGGGCAGGGGGAGCCACGCCCACGCCGCGCCGTACACCTCCGCATTCAACTGCTCGACGCGCCGCTCCTCACGCCACTGCAAAGAGAGTGGCGGAACGTCGGCCCATTCGTCGTAGCACGCGTGTTGGATGCACGGCGCGGGCTTCGCGCGGCGGTGGACGAGGCAGCCCGCGCCCTTCACGAAGAGCGGGCACGCGAAGGTCTGCGCTTCACTAAAGCCTGCCGCGCTCAAGCGGTATCTCTCGACCGCTTCTCTCGCGCGGCTGTAAACGGCGTGCCTCTCGTCCTCCGTCAGCCGCGGCGTCCGCCGGATGGTCTCGCGAATCGCGACGGCTTCCAGGCGCGTGATGTGGACGTTGACGAAGTGTGCGTCCGTGCAGCACACGCCCGGCGTCGGGCACGCGCGGCAGTCGCGCGCGCGGCGCTCGAAGTTAAACTTGACGTGAGTCTGAAAGGCGGCCTTGCCGCGCTGAAGTCGCGCCAGCGCCCCCGCCTCCGTTAGCTTCCTCATCAACTTTGCACCCGCTTCGCGACTTTGCGTGGGGCTTATTCTCACGCAAAGTCGCAAAGGGAACTAAGACTTCTCGTACAGCGCCAGGAACTCGCGGTTGCCGTCCGCGCCCGTGACGGGCGACTCGGTGACGCCGCCGACGGCGAGGCCGAGCGCGAGCGCGCAGGCGTTAACTTCGGCGACGACGCGCGCGTGCTGCGCCGGGTCGCGGACGACGCCGCCCTTGCCTACTTCGCCGCGGCCCACCTCGAACTGCGGCTTGACGAGGATGACGACTCGCCCGCCGTCTTTCAGGAGCGGCACGAGCGCGGGCAGGATTTTCGTCGCCGAGATGAACGACACGTCCATCGTGATGAGGTCGAAGCGCTCGGCGAAGTCCTCCGATTTGAGGTGGCGCGCATTGACGCCTTCGCGCACCTCGACGCGCGGGTCTGTGCGCAGAGGCCAGGCGATCTGGTTGTGCCCCACGTCTAGGGCGACGACGCGGCGCGCGCCGTGCTGCAAGAGGCAGTCCGTGAAGCCGCCCGTCGAAGCGCCCACGTCGAGACACGTGAGGCCGCGCGCGTCAACGCCGAACTCTCCGAGCGCCTTCTCAAGCTTCAGCGCGCCGCGCCCGACGTAGCGCGCCGCCGGGTCTTCCGAGCCGCGCACCCTGAGCGGCGCGTCCGGCGGATAAGTCTCCGAGGGCTTCTCCACGCGTTGCTCGCCGACGAGCACGAGGCCCGCCATCACCAGCGCCTGCGCGCGCGTCCGCGAAGGCGCGAGGCCCCGCTCCACCAGCAGCCTGTCCACACGCTCGCGCCTCATAAGAAAACTTTAAGGGGAAAAGGGGAAAAGGGGAAGGAGGTTAGCTTCTCCCTTTCCCCTCTTCCCCTTTTCCCTCTTCCCCCTCTTTTACTGCGGCTGTCCCTCGAAGATTCCGCGGATGCTGTCAACGGAGTGTGACCGTTCGCGTCGCGCGTGGTCGCGTTCCGAGGCGCGGCGAGGGCGTTCGAAGATCGAGTCCACGCGGTGCGGCTTTCTGTCGCCGGACGCCGCGTCCGTCTCGAACGGCGAGGGCTGCCGGTCTGGGTCGGCGCGGCGTCCGAGCCGCTGAACTTCTTCGTCGTGCTCGCCCTTCTTGCCGTGCTTGCGCGCGCCGCCGCGCACGTCCTCGACAGACGAGTCGCGCACATCGGCGGCAGGACTCTGTCCGGTCTCCTTCGCGCCGGCGTTGTCTTCGACTTTTGATTCGTCCGCGGCCTGCGACGCGCTCTCGCCCGCCGCGGCGTCTTGCTGCCCGGCGGGCGCAGTCGAGTCGCCGGAAGCCTCAGCCGTCGGCGCGGGCTGAGGGGCGGCCTGCGCGGGCTGAGTGATTTCCGCGGGCGCGTTCGCGCGTTCGGGCGCGTTGGCCGCGGGCGACGGGTTCGAAGACGAGCGCGATTGGTAGAAGTGCAAACCCGCGCCGCCGAGGACGCCGCCGACGAGCGCCGAGACGAAGGCGAGCGCGAGCACACGCGGGCGGCGCGGCGGCGTATGAGCCGGCGGGGCTTCGAGCGGCGTTGCGTGCGCGCCCTGTCCGACGGCGTCGAGCGGCACGACGCGACGCGCCACAAGCGTCTCTTCTTCGTCGAAGCGCGGCGAGACGAGCGTCTCTTCTTCGTCGGCAACCATGAACTGCTGGGCTTCTTTTATCTTCATCTCAGGACGGCGACCTCCGATCCGCCGTGCGCCTTGAGCGCCCTTTCGAGAGCTTTAGGGGGCGGCGGGCCGGACGTTGTAGCCGACACTCTGATGCAGTTTACCTGCGGCCCTGCTGCCCTCTAAAAGTTATAAATCGGTTGCGGCGGCTTCGTGGCGGAGGAATGACTGTGAAGGAGGGCGTGTAGTGTGTGCCGCAGAAACGCCCTCCCTCACGGTCGGGCTACTGTCTCAGGCTCGCACGCTAACGCTCGCGGTACTGATCTTAAATGGACTCGCTCTGCCAGGCGGCGAGGCAGCGCGCGAGTCTTTGGGCGAAAGGCTGAGGTTGCCAGCGCGGGGCGAGCGTGCGCAGCGCGCTCGTGTCGGCGCGCCAGTGCTGCGGGTCTCCGGCGCGCGCGCGGCCTCGGCAGCGAACCTCTTTGCCGGGCGCGACCAGCGCGCGCACCCGTTCGGCGAGTTCGACGACGCGCGTCTCCTCGCCGCTCGCCATGTTGACGACGGCGAAGCGCCCGCCGTCGCGCCCGCGCGCGAAGCCTTCGGCGAGTTCGAGCATCGCCGCCGAGGCGTCCTCGACGTGCAGGTAGTCGCGCGTCTCCTCGCCCGTGCCTTCGAGCCAGACTACGGGAGCGTCGGACGCGAACTGCCGGTACAACTCCCACACGAGCAGGCGGCGTTGCGCCTCGCCGAAGACGGAGAAGAGTCGGCAGACGACGACGCGCAAACGGAAGCACTCGGCGTACTCTTGCGCGAGCAGCTCACACGCGGCCTTGTGGAAGCCGTAGGGCGAGATGGGGCGCGGCGCGGCGTCCTCGCGCGCGGGCAACTCCGACGTGTCGCCATAGACGGCGGCGCTCGAAGGGAAGATGATGAGCGGGCGCGCGCCGGAGCGGCGCACGGAGTCGAGCACGTTGGCCCATGTGAGGACAGCCGCGCGCAGGTCGTCGAGCGGCGTCCTCAAAGACGCGCCGACGGAGGCCGTGCCCGCCGCGTGGAGCAGTAAGTCCGGCGCGAACGTGCCGACCGTGTCGGAGAGGTCGGAGCTAGACACGTCGGCCTGCGCGTAAGCGCCCGGCCAG
>Ga0209577_10002702_pt1 | contig 16891 bp, 12 predicted proteins | sample GraSoiAngelo_109_FD_185874 | JGI IMG/M metagenome (GOLD analysis project Ga0209577, IMG submission 185874) | Grasslands soil microbial communities from the Angelo Coastal Reserve, California, USA - 14_0903_12_20cm (SPAdes) (version 2) | ecosystem: Environmental > Terrestrial > Soil > Grasslands...
ATGTATTCGAATGCGGCTGCCAGCCAACTGGTGGAGACGCAAACGCAAGTGAATCAATATGACGTGGAGCAAGGATCGGTGCGGCTGGCGAGCATACCGAATGTTCCTTACCTGGACGTGGTGGCAGCGCGCAACGACGCGAAGGACAAGCTGACACTTTTCTGCGTGAATCGTCACTTAACACGGGACATTGCTGCTCACATTTCCATTGCAGGGTTTGCGCCGGTCAGGGAAGGATCCGCGCACACGCTCTTCGCCTCCAGCATCCATGAGAAAAACGATGAAGAACATCCGGAAGCGGTAATTCCGCAAGAGAGCTCCTTCAAACTGGAAGGCACGAAGTTGGACTACACCTTCCGGCATGAAAGCGTCACGGTTATTGAGCTTCACAAAGAGAAATAACCTCTTCTTTTGAATGTGCCTGCTGGCCAGCCTTTTTTTGCACGAAATCCCTATTCGCTGCGCCATCCGGTAATCACCTGATTGACCGAGGGTGAAGGCGCTTTCATCATCCCCGTGCATCCGTGGCGTGGTCCTCTAGGATGCCAGCTTCTGTGTACTGCAAGCGTTGGGTGATGTTCCGCACGTTTAGCTAAGCCAAACTCAGGACCACTTCTTTCCGGCGTGGGGTGAAAAATGCGACCAGCTTCCCGATTCCTCCCCCTCTTGTGCGTTTTTCTCTGTGTGCCGGGGATTCTTTCGGCGCAATCCGTGCGCGGTGTGCTGGCGGGAACCGTCATGGATCCCAGCGGCGCTGCAATCGCTGGAGCCGCCATAACGGCGAAGAACCATGACACCGGCGTGGTCACGACCACGGTGTCGACAAGCGCGGGCGTGTATCGGTTCCCTGAACTTCCGCTGGGTACTTACGACATCGCGGCAACCGCGCCCGGATTCAAGAGTGCAGTGCTGACCGGAGTTGTGGTGCAAATCCAAAACGTCAGTGCGCTGAACATTACACTCCAAGTGGGAACGCAATCGGAAAGCGTCACCGTGGATGCGGGGGCTCCGCACGTGGAGGTCGAATCCTCGGACGTGGGCGGTATCGTATCGGACCGGCAGGTGATCGAGTTGCCGCTTCCTCTGGGCGGCGTGGGAGCGTTGCGCGCGGTAGAGGCTTTCGAGTTTTTATTGCCGGGTACAACCGGCCCGGGAACGGCGAATAGTAACAATGGAATCTTTATTTCAAAAATTGCCGGGGGGCAGAATTTCGCCAACGAAGTGCTGATCGACGGGGCGAGCCAGACGCGCAGCGAGAACGGCTCTTCGTTTGATGAAGAGGCGCCCTCGGTCGAGGCGCTCCAGGAATTCAAGATCACCCAAGCGTTGCCCCCGGCAGAGTACGGCCGAACCACAGGTGGAATCGAGAATTTCGTAACGAAATCAGGTACCAACAATTTCCATGGCACTGCTTACGAAATCTTCCGTAATGAAGACCTGGACGCAAACACCTGGTTTAATAACTTCTTTGGAGCGCAGTGCGCTGCTGGCGACGCCGCATGCTTGGCGAGAAACGCACGACCCGCCGACAAAAAGAACGACTACGGCGGAACCCTTGGCGGGCCGGTCTGGATACCCAAGGTCTACAACGGTCACGACAAAACGTTCTTCTTTTTCTCCTGGGAGCAACTTGGCTACAAACTAGGGGCGACAAACACTACGACAGTCCCTACGGATGCCATGCGCGGCGGAGATTTTTCTTCCCCTGCCATTTACAGGACGGATCTGCCCCCCATCGGGACGAATCCTTGCGATGGGGCGCCCGTGTACCAAGGAGAAATCTTTGATCCTTCAACGACAAAAATCGTGAACGGTGTCTCCTGCCGGACGCAGTTTCCCGGCAACAAGATCGATCCGACGACATTTAGCACGGTGGCAAAAAATATTCTGCCTTTTTGGCCCGAGCCAACCAACAAGACCGCTCAGTTCAATAATTTCTCGTTGGCAAGCACGATACCGATTACGAACACTGCTATGACCATCCGGATGGACCAGAGTTTTTCGCAAAAGAGCAAATTGTTCGCGTCTTATAATTCCCGCGAAAACAGCCGCACTTCGGGGGGCAACCCCATCCTTCCGGACCCGGTCGATCCCCATACGTGGAAGCAGGACTTCACCACGCATTTTTTTCGCCTCGGGTGGGACTATTTTTTCACCCCTACGCTGCTCAATCACTTTGTGATTGGCTCCAACCGCAGCAACAGTAAGAACTATGCCCAAGCCATTTTTGCGGGGGTGAACTGGTCGCAGAAGCTGGGCATCGGCAATGTGAATTCGTTGAATTTTCCTCAGATTACCATTGGAGAACAGATTGACAATCTTGGGCATCCTCAGCAGAACGACGACAACGTGGACAACGGCCTGCGGCTGTACGAAAGCGTGGCCTGGGAGCATGGCCGTCACAGCATGAAGTTTGGCTTTGATTACCGATGGCAGCAGTATTCGCCGATCAATGGAAACAGCCCGACGTTTAACTTTTGCCGCGCGCAAACAACTTCCGATCCCACGCAAACGTCCCTCGGCGGCAACGGATTCGCAAGTTTCTTGCTGGGTGATCCCTGTGGCGCGGGTCAGAGAATTGTGACATCGCAGCCGCGCTGGACTTCGCATTATGTAGCGGGTTTTGCTCAGGATGATTTCAAGGTTGCCCATGCTTTGACGCTGAACCTAGGAATCCGATATGACGTCGACGTACCGCGGCGCGAAGCCCACAGCCAGACTTCCAACTTCAGCTTGACGGCCACCGATCCGCAATTCGGAATCCCGGGAGCGCTCGTGTTTGGGTCGACATGCAATTGCAATTCTGCCTGGGCGGATACCTGGTGGAAAGACTTTGCACCGCGTATCGGCTTTGCGTATTCACCCGAAATGTTCCATGGAAAAACAGTCGTGCGGGGCGGGTTCGCGATTTTCTATGGGCCGCTCCAGTATGCGGATTTTGGCGGGGCTATGAATACGGGCTATGTAGCCAATCCATCGGAACCGAGCCCTGATAATTTTTCTCCCTCCTTCCGGTTCGACAGCGGCTTCCCGGCGTTCGCGCCACCTCCCGATCTTGATCCCGGCATCTTCAATGGCAAATTTGTCGGAGGTTCTTATATCGGGAAGGATCAGGGCCGACCGGCGATGGTGAATGAGTGGACGCTGGAGGTGCAGCACGAACTGGCTAACGATCTCATCTTGAGCGTGGGATACCTGGGCAACCACGCACAAAACCTGCGCTCAGGCGTACAGAACATTAACAACATACCGACCGGCGATTTTAAGATGGGAGATCAGCTCACGCAGCTTGTGTCCAGCAATACGGCGAACGTTACACCGCCATTTCCTGGTTTTACGACTCTTTGGGGTTCGCGCGTCCAGGTCCAGCAGGCGCTGAGGCCATTCCCGCAGTATGGGTTCATCGCCACAGACTGCTGTCTGCAGAACGTAGGAATGTCGAGTTATGAAGCACTGCTGGTGTCCCTGAATCGCCGTTTCCGCAAGGGATTGACTCTCCAGGCGTCGTACACCTGGGAGAAAACCCTAACGGACGCGGACAGCGCGCTACCGTTCATCAACGGCGGCGTCGGACAGGAGCAAGATCCCGCCGACCTAAACAAGGAGAAGGCGCTCAGCATTCAAGATATTCCGCAAACGTTTGTTCTCAGCTGGATCTACCAGCTTCCCTTCGGTTCTGGCAGGAAATGGATCAATACCGGATGGGTAAGCCGCGTGATTGGCGGCTGGGACATAGGTGCGGTACAGCGTTATATGTCGGGCGAGCCAATTTCGTTTGGATGTGCGAGCGGTATTCCTGGATGGGATAACTGCATCTATTTCACGCGAGTCGCGACGCAGAGCTTCAAAAGCGCAGCTTATGCCAGCGGTAACCTCAATTTGTCCAACGGGGACGTGATGTTCAATCGAAACGCGTTCGTCGACCTGAATCTGCCGAGCTTGCGAAATGGAGGGCCTTTTACTTTTGGGAATATTCCGCGAGTGACCGGAGAGGTGCGCAACTGGCCCTACTACAACGAAGACTTCAGCATCACAAAGAACGTGCCGATCCGCGAACGCCTAACGTTTTCGCTCCGCTTTGAGCTGCTCAACGCATTCAATCGCCACGTCTTTGGCATTCCCGATACGGAACCGAATGATGGCGCTAACTTTGGACGTCCAACATACACGATTGACAGTCCCCGGAACGTTCAAGTCTTAGGACGTCTCACGTTCTAGCTAAAGCTAAGCTAGCATAGCAGCAAGTTGCTTGGATGCCTTGGGCCTCTGGTTGTAGAAATAATGTGAGGGATGATCGAAGAAGTATTGCCCCTCCTAGTCCTACCTGTTCTATGAAACCGTGGCGCAGCGTCGCTGCATTGGTCCTCGTTCTTCTGGCAGCGCGTGGTGTTTTGCGTGCACAGCGGGCACCGGCGCAGTCCACGGACGAGCTCACCGCAAAGGTAAAAGCAGGGTACCGCCAACTTGCGCACGGCCTGCATGACGAAGCCTTAAAATCGTTTGAGTCCGTACTAAGAGCAGACCTCCACAATATGGAAGCGCGCAAAGGTGAAGTCAAAGCAGCTGTAGCGGCGGCGTTGCAAGCAAAACGCGCAGGCGATAATGACGGCGCGCTGGTCTACCTGGTTCGCGCGCGCAAATACCTTCCCGATGATCCGGAGTTGCTCTTCGACTTCGGGGTCCAAGCGGATAAAATGCATTTATATATGGATGCGGAGGAGGCACTAAACAAGTCCCTGGAGTTGCGTCCGGGTGATGCACAGACTATCTACGCACTGGGCCACGTGGAACTCGACGAAGGTAGAATGCCGGAGGCTGAAAAACACCTGCGTGAATACCTCAAATTAAGGCCCGATGACGCATCCGCACATTATGGGCTGGGCAAGTTACTGCACATGTTGGCCCGGAATGAGGAAGCCGAAGCCGAACTTAGCCGTTCCATCGAATTGCAACCGCAGCAAACGGAGTCTTATTACGAGCTAGGGGAAATCGAATTGAACCTGCAGGACAACGAAGAAGCGGCAGCACTCTTTCAGAAAGTGCTGCGCCGCAATCCTAAGCACGGAGGAGCACTGACCGGGATGGGGATTGTGGCTTACCGGAAGCGAGAGTATGCCACGGCGGAGAGCTACCTGCAGTCCGCCGTACAGGCCGCGCCGGACTATTCTCCTGCCCATTTCCACCATGGCATGGTGCTTGAGCGCCTAGGGAGAAAGGAGCAGGCTGAAAAGGAATTGGCGGCAGCCAAGAGCCTGGATGAAAAACAAAATCAAGAACGTCGCGGGTATGTGTTGTCGACGCCCCCGAATTAATCAAGCCCGCAAGAACCCTTTCTACGGGTTCGGCGGAGAAGGAACAGAATCCTTGGGCGCCGCGCCTCTGTTCATCTTCTTCCAATCTTCAATTTGTTGCGCGCCGCGCGTGGCTTTTTGTTCCTGCAACTTTTGAAATTGCGCCATGGCGTTGCGCGCTTCCTCCAGGCGCTGCATTTTGCGGTAGACTTGCGACAGCTTGTAATAAGCGCGAAGCGCCACTTCCTCCTGTGAGGGAATCTTGGCCGCCATTTCAAGGTGATCCACGGCTTCCTGGAACAGACCCAGGTCTGCCAGGCCGCGCCCGAGGTAATAATCGGCAACCGTTGGCTTGCCGAAGATGTTGACTGCCTCCTTGAGCAACGGCACGCCTTCCTGAGCTTTCCCCCGTTCCACGTGCATGCTGCCCAGGTTGTACAAGGCGATGGCGTTGTGCGGACTCAGCTCGAGTTCCTTGGCATACGCCGCCGAAGCCATTTCCAAGCTGCTCTCGCTGCGGTACTCATCGCCCAATTCTTCATACAGATCCGCCTGCTTGGGCGCCAGCTTGATGGCCGCCTGGTACTCACGAATCGCTTCCGCGTGCTGATTCGAGGCAGAAAAAATCTGCGCACTCAGCCGGTGCATGCGCCAGGAATTGGGGTCAAGAGCATACATTTGCGCGTAGCTATTTTTGGAAACGAGGAGGTGGGCGCGGCCACGGTAGTCCAGGATGTTGATGTCTCTCGGAGAAAGTTCTGCCGCTTTGTCCAGCGGACCCACTGCCTTCTCAGGATTTCCTGCCGCCAATTCTGTTATCCCGACCCACATGTGGGCTTCCGCATTCTCGGGGTGCTGGTCAATCTCCTGTTTCAGTGCGGATCGGGCCTGATCCAAATGGTTCATTTGAAAATACGCAATTCCCAGAAACATGAGAGCGCCCGGCGCCTGAGGATTCCGGTTGAGGGCTACCTGCAGCGACTCAACCGCGTCGGTGAGCCTGCCCTGCCTTATCTGCGCCAGTCCCAGGTCCAAATATCCGTCCGCAAGCTGTGGCGCTGCCCGGATCACCGCGCGGAAGTATTTTTCGGCCTCGTCGGGCTTGCCGTTATGCATCGCTTCCGCGCCGAGGCGCATGTTTGTTTCGACGCGGTTTTCCTGTGCTTGTGCTTCAGCGGGCGTTCCTGCGAACACGCTTAAGAGAAGGACCGCGAGTTTTGGCCTGCCCCCTCGGATCCGCACGAAAACTTGACCCATCGGAAACATGCTAAAAGTGAGGCTAGCCGAACGCGGGGAAGAGTGTCAAACGAACTGCGCCGCGCCAGGAACCATAAGACCGGCTTGCCGACGGGTCTGTCGCGAAAATGTCACTCGAGGCGCGGTGAATCTCAGAAAAGTGCCAGTAAACACGAGCAGCAGCAGAGCTTTCGCGCATCGGGTTCGATGAGCGGGATGTGGAAACGGAAGCATGGCGAGGCTAATGAGGCACCGGCAGACGAAAGGGCCGGTAACAGATAGGCCGCACCTAACCCACCGCGCCACATCTCGGCTCTACAAGTCACGTAGTTGATAGGATCAGCGGTAACAGGAATTCTTGTAACCGGCTGCTTTCCATGGCGCCCAGTTTGTTGAACTGAAGGCCCATGTGATCGGTTCCAACCGTTCGGACAACCCGAGCATTGAACTGTACCGGCGCCGAACCAGGCTGCAGTTCCAGCTTAACCGTAACAAGCGTGCCGGCTGGGAAGACAAGATAAGACTGAACGAGCATGCCATCGAAGCTGAGGTCAATAGTTGTTCCTTCGATTTGCTTGCCATCCGAATCCATAGAGGTTGTGCGACGCAGCCGCACACGCGTGAAACGCCGCCGCTCGCGCTCAATGGAGGTTTCCGCGACGCGAATTAGCTTGAGCAGCTTATTGCGTTCCACTGGCTTGAAGAGGAAAAATTCCACTCCCATTTCAAAGGCACGCTTCATCAGCGTCCGTTCCTGCTCTCCTGTGATCATGATGATGACCGTTGATGCGTTGATGCGAGAAGAGCGGACCTGGCGGGCGAGTTCGAGGCCATCCGGCGGCGGCATGCGCATGTCCAGAAAGACAGCGTGGTACTTTTCTTTGGTCAGGCGCTCGGCGGCTTCGGCGCTGCTGGTCAGTGAGATTGCTTCGAAGCCGGAGGACCTCAAGATCTCGGAGATGAGTTCAGACGAAGGTGCATGATCGTCTACAACAAGGACCTGTGCACGCACCCTATGATTCCTCCGGACGAGAAGCATCGCAGGTTCGACGGATCCTAACAAGTCTAGGGATTCAGCCTTAGCGCCTTGGCGTTTTTGAGCCAGCGTTCCAACTCTTCGCGAAAGATTTCGAAATTAATTGGCTTCGAGATGCATGCATTACACCCGGCTTCGAGGAAGCTTTGTTGTTCGGTGACCATGGCGTGCGCCGTCACCGCGATTACCGGGATAGCGCTAAGTCCGGGTTGTTTTCGCATCCACGCAGCCAAGGAAAGGCCGTCCTGATCGCCGAGCTGAACATCCAACAGGACTGCATCTGGCCGGCGATTCTCGAGGGAACGCACCGCGGCGGCCAAATCTTCAACACTGGAGACTTCGTGCCCTTCGACTTGGAGCCAGTCGCAAAGCAGTTCGCGATTCAACGGATTGTCTTCAACCACCAGGATGTAGTGTTTCACAGCTTCACCGCAACACGGGGGCCCCGATGCGCTCCAGTTGCCTGAGCAAGGCATCACGCCACGGTTCTTGTTTCCGAAGGAGTGCTTCCGAGTGGGTACGCAGATAACTCTGTTCCTCCTGGCTCAAGTCCTTGCTGGTCAGAACGAACACGGGAAGGCTAGCAGTGCGAGTGCTGGCCCGCCATTCGCCGAGCAGTTCAAACCCGCTCACTTCAGGCAGGATCATGTCCAGAATTACCAGCTGAGGTAAGGAAGCGGCCACCTGGGCGCGGGCTTGAGCTCCGTCAGCAGCGGTGGCCACAAGGTAGCCTTGGGTGCTCAGCATTTCCGCAATGAATTCACGCGTTGGCGGATCGTCTTCCACGACCAGGATTGGCCTCGAGGGACTTGCGGCAGGAGCCCGGCCGACATGGCGCGCAATTGCGTCTAGCAGCGTGGCCTTGTTAATCGGTTTCACCAGGTAATCGTCAGCGCCCAGAAGCGCTCCCATGCTGGGCTGGTCGACAATCGAGACGACGATCAGGGGGATATGGGCGGTCTGCGGCTCGCGTTTCAGTTGCGTCAAGACTTCCCAGCCGTTTTTCGGTTTCATGATGATATCGAGAGTGATGATGCTCGGTTGAAGTTGCACTGCCATGTCGAGCGCCTTTTGCGGTTGTTCGCAAAGCGTCACTTCGTACCCGGCCGAGGTGAGCTGGGATTGAATAAGCAGCGCCGCAGCACGGTCATCTTCAATCACGAGAACTCGTGAAGATCCGCGCGATCTTGAGCCAGATTCTGCCGTTCGCGCACCCGACTGCCGGGCTGGGGCAGCCGCGGGAAGAGAGAAATAGAAGCAACTACCGTGCCCCGGCTGACTCGTAAGTTTCAAGTCGCTTCCGTGAAGCTCGACCAGGCGCTGAGTGATGGCCAAGCCTAGCCCAGTGCCTTCAGTTTTTTTACCGGACTCACGGAGGCGGTAAAAAGCCTCGAAAATACGCTTCTGCTCGTCCAGGCGAATACCCGGACCGCTGTCCCGCACTTCCATGCAAACGTTGCCGCCATCCAGGCGTGCCGCGAGTTCGATGCGGCCTCCGTTGGGAGTGAATTTGATGGCGTTGCCAAGAAGATTCATCAGCACTTGCTTGAGCCGGGTGGCATCGGCGCGCACCGCTAATCCAGCCTCGCAGCTTGCAGTCAATGCGTGCGATTTCCTGTCGGCCAGTGGCTGCATCACACTGAGCACTTCGGCAAAGGTGTTTTGGCCCGAAAGGGTTTCCATGGCCAGTTCCATCCGGCCAGCCTCGATTTTTGAGAGGTCGAGGATATCGCTGATCAGCCTGAGAAGATGTTTTCCGCCGGTATGGATATGATCGATATAGCGCCGTTGCTTGTCGTTTAGAGGGCCATAACGCTCATCGGCTAGAAGGTCAGAGAAGCCCAGGACCGCATTCAGCGGAGTGCGCAGTTCATGGCTCATCGTGGAGAGAAACTGGTCCTTGAACTTGCTAGTGCGCTCGGCCTCCTCTTTCGCGCGCACAAGGACTTCCTCCGCTCGCTTGCGCACGGAGACGTCCGTGGCGACCACCAGGCGGGCATCTCGGCCATCGTAGACCAGGGGACGCGACGTAATCTCAACGTCAATCAAAGTCCCATCTTTTTTGCGATGTTTCCAGACGCCGGCCGTTTCAGTGCCCGGCGTTGCCTTCGCCGCGCTTTCCAGAAGTGCGGGGACGTCTTCTAGCGGGCGAATGTCTTTGATTGTCAGTGGAAGAAATTCTTCTCGCGAGTAACCATAGTTCTGGACGGCAGAAGGGTTCACGTCCAGGATGGCGAGAGTTTTCATGTCGTAGACCCACACGGGATGCGGATTACTGTCGAAAAGGAGATGGTAGCGCTCCTCGGATTGACGAAGTGCCTCCACCGCGCGTTTCTGCGAGGTGATGTCTTGTAGGACGACCACCCCGCCTTTGAGAGCACCATCCTCGCAGCGCAAAGGTCTTCCCGTAATACTCAGAAGGCGCCCATCCGGCACATTGGCATTACGAATGAAGAGCTCTACGGCGTCCACATTCTCGCCGTGCATAGCCCGAGCTAGAGGCAATTCATCGGGAGGGAACACCGTCACGCCGTCAGGCCGAAAGGCGCCATATTGCTTTGACCATGTGTCGGGAGTTGCGTCTATAGCGCCAATTCCCACGAAATGCTCGGCGGCTGCATTGAACAGCAAAAACTTTCCATCGGTGTCCGCCACGACGACGCCGTCTGTAATGCTCCCCAAAATGAGCTGCATTAGATCTTTTTGCCGCCTTGTTTCCTCTTCGGCCAGCCTCTTGTCCGTAATGTCCCGGAAAACGAGCACGACACCGAATGCTTCTCCTTCGTCGGCGAGAATGGGCGCCGCGCTATCCTCGATATCAAATTCCTCCCCGCTCTTGGAAAGGAGGATCGTGTGGTCAGCGAGACCCACTACCTTTCCTTCCCGGAAGACTTTCTTTACCGGATTTTCCACGGGGCGCCGCGTTTCCTTGTTCACGATGTCGAAAACAAGGTCCATCGACTTTCCCCGCGCTTCTTCAAGAGTCCACCCGGTAAGTGCTTGTGCAACGGGATTCATGAACGAGACTGCGCCATTCATGTCCGTGGCAATGACGGCATCGCCGATGCTCATCAGAGTAGTGGACAGCCACTTTTCGCTTTTCTCCCGTGCCTTTTGGGCCCGCCTGCGTTCCGCTAGCGCGTGCAGAATCAGCAAAAAGACCACACAGAGAAGCGCGGCGCTCAAAGTGTTTCCGGCAAGCACTATCCGGGAAGTCCTCTTCAAAGCATCAGCCATCTCTGCCGTGCGAAGAGCCCGGATATGATTCTCCTCGTTCTGCATGTCTGCGAGAACTACCCGGATCTGGTCCATCCATCGCTTTCCTTCGCCACCAAGGACCACCGCGTCAGCAGCGGCCAATCCCCTCTCTTTGCGGAGATCGACTGTTCTTTGTAACTCCGCCAGTTTCTTCTCGATGAGCCGCTCTAGCTCCGGAATGTGGTTTTGCTGATTAGGATTGTCGGCCGTCGCGTTCTTTAAGTCCTCTAGAAGCTGGTCGAGGCTGCTTATGGCGCCGCGATATGGCTCGAGGTAGGTGTGATTTCCAGTGAGGAGGAATCCGCGCTGCCCTGTTTCTGCGTCTACCAGCTGGGCAGCTAGATCTGCGAGCAATCCGTGAATCTCGAAACTGTGCTTTCTCGCTTCGGCAGCCTGGGCGACTCGAATCGTATCTCCATAGGACTCCCAGCCAACCACCAGCAGGATGGATGCAGCCGCGATAAATCCAGCGAGGATCAGGTACCTTTCGCGTTTTGGCATGCACCTCATTTGCGGCCAGCCAACCCCGTTGGCACTGGCTGATAGCCGTGAACGACGGTCTCAAACACGCTTACGACCGCAACATCCCACCAGCCGCGTTTTGCCTCCTCCCTAATCATCTCAAACGCCTTTTCCTGTGAAAGAGCCTTACGGTAAGGACGGTCGGTGGTCAGGGCGTCATAAACATCGGTGACTTGCAGAATGCGGGCGGTTAGGGGAACTTGTTCACCTTTCAACCCATCGGGATAGCCGGAGCCGTCCTGCTTCTCGTGGTGGTGCCGGATAATCGGCAACACTTGGCGGAAGGATCGCAGCGGTGCGCAAATCCGCTCACCAGCAATGGTGTGCTGCTCCATGATCTTGCGTTCCTCAGGAGTCAGCGGTCCAGGTTTCAAGAGGATGCTTTCTGGCACGGCTAGCTTGCCTATATCGTGGACGAGGCCGCCCCGGCGGAGAGCGACCTGTAGATCTTCCGGCAACCCCAATTTCTCTCCCGCGGCTACGGAATACTTGGAGAGGCGGTCACAATGCCCTTCGGTATATGGATCTTTTGCCTCGATGCTTAGAGCCAGACTGAACAAGACGGCTTCTGCGTTGTCCAGCTCGTCCGTGAACTGCTTCAAGCGCAGGAGGGAATGCACGCGCGCCAGCAATTCGTGACGGTTCACCGGTTTGCTGAGGAAATCATCCGCTCCGCACATAATTCCGCGGATGCGGTCGTCATCGCCGGTAAGACTGGTGAGCAGCACGACAGGAATTAAGCGCGTTTCCGGTTTTGACTTGATCGCCAGGCAAACGTCTAACCCCGTTTTGCCGGGCATTACCACATCGAGCAATGCGAGGTCGATCGGATCCCTGCCGATCCGCTCTAATGCCTGTTTCCCATCGGCTACGGAAACGACGTGGTACCCCTCCCCACCCAGCAAGCCCACGAGCAGGTCGCGGTTAGCGTCATTATCATCAGCGATGAGGATGATTCCTTCTTGGACCCTTGGAGCAGGCATCTTCCCCTCCTCTAAGACTATCTGGGTAGCAGAAGACAATTCCGAAGTGTGAATTTCATTAAAGCATCTGCTGCAGTCCAGCTTGGGCCAAGCAACGAAGAATCGTCCCGAGACCCTCTCTGTGAAGTATCTCAAATCTTTGCGCCATGCTAATGACTGATCCGAGGCAATGTTACCGAGCGGTGAAGGGGTAAAAACAGAGCTTTCCGCAGTGCCCAACGCGCAATTCTTCAAAGGCGTGCTTGCCGAAGATCGAAAGGGGTTCTCGATTGGCTGCTTGGCAATTGTTTCCGCATAACGGCAACTCTTCCGTAGCGGGATAAGGGAAGGTTAGCCAATCCAGGAGTTATCGCGTGGCCGCTCGAATTCGAAATACCGACCAAAGCCACTTCTGCGGATAGCCCCCACAAACTGAGTTGCACGCTATGCGTATTTTGAGCCGATTCGGCTCCTTCTGCGCGCGATCGAAAATAAATTAGACTGGGCCATGACCTAACATGCTATAAGGGCCAGCAAGTATGGCAGCGACGGTCGTTACAGCGGAATCCCGGACCACCTCGATTAGTAGAGCCGGTTGGAGGGCTATGGCCGCCTCGTGGCTGGGCTGGATGTTCGATGGATACGAGACCTATGCGATTGTCCTCGTCATGGTGCAAGCCGTAAGCCAGCTTCTGCCACCGGAGAATTTACCAAAGGCCTCAGTGCATATAGGCGGCCTGCTGGCCGTTACGCTGCCCGGATGGGCAACAGGCGGAGTCACAGCGGGTGTGCTCACAGACTACATCGGCCGCAAGCGCATGCTGATGATCGCGATCCTGTGGTACGCCGTTTTTGAGGGCTCACAGCGCTGTCTCCAAACTACTGGTTCCTGCTCGTCTTTCGCTTTCTTACGGGACTAGGGCTGGGCGCTGAATGGGGGACCTGGAACTGCTATCGTCGCAGAATTCTGGCCACCTTCGCTTCGGGGGCGGGCTGGGGCTACATGTTCGTTATCGGCATTCTACCGGCCTTCTTGCTCCTATGCGTTCGCCGGGCGCGGTGCTGAGGGGCGGACTGCCTGGTGGTAGCGATGAAGCGGAGTAATGACCGTGGAGCGAAGCGGGCAGGCTATCTGCGTCGGAACCATAATGGGCCAACTGGCAACAGGAGGAGCCCGCGGTTTTGACGGAGGGCGGCAGCTCTCGTTGGATGGCACGGGCCGGATGCATCGAGAGGTTCAAGTCCGGACTTCTGTGAGGGGCTCGGGGTGAAATTCCCCGGGCCTACTCGGCCCGCCGCAGCGCTAATCGGATATCGAACGAAATCCAGCCGATTCCGGAACCCCGTCGTGGGACCACTCCGTCTGGCTCATCGTCGATGGCGGACGGCTGACGGACTTCCCTGACCGGATAAGGGAAGTTTTGCCGACCACACACGCAGAGTGTGCCAATGTTTGACCGAAATGAGCTGGCGAACTTGAGAGATGACGAGGTAACGTAAGCCGTTGAAGAAACTATGCGCGTCAAGGAAGCGAGGGATGCGGCCCGACGGTGGGTGATTGCGGAAGCCAGCGGTGTATCAGGATTCTGCGGAGCGTACACTGCCGGCTCGACGAACTGGCTCCCTGATGACGCCGAGCTGTCAACGGCATCTGATCTCGATGTGATGGTTGTCCTTGCGGACCAGAACCAGACTCGAAGGCGTCACAAATTCGTCTATCGCGACACTCTTCTCGAAGTCTCTTATCTGGGGAACGATCAGCTCCAGTCACCTGACCAAGTCCTGAGTGATTACCATCTAGCCGCGAGTTTTCATACAACGAAGATTCTTCTCGATCCATCAGGTCATTTGACGGCGTTGTTGAAGATGGTACGGCGGGACTACGCCAAACGACAATGGGTCTGTAAACGTTGCACCAACGCGAGGAACAAAATCCTGCAATATCTCGGCTCGATCCGTGAGGAAGCACCGCTGCATGATCAGGTGATTGCGTGGCTTTTTGCTGCAGGCATAGCAACCCACATCCTGCTTGTTGCGGGTTTGAGGAACCCCACGGTGCGGTCGCGGTACGCAGCGGTACGACAAGTGTTGGCTGACTATGGACACCTGGACTTCCACGAATCACTGCTAGAGCTGCTGGGAGTCGCTCGAATGAGCCGAGACCGAGTTGGCCGGCACCTTGCCACGCTCATGGACATCTTTGATCGAGCCAAGGAGGCAATCAAGACACCGTTCTCTTTCGCAACCGACATTAGCGAGAACGCTCGTTCCATGACGATTAATGGAACCTTCGAGATGATCGAGCGGGGCTACCATCGGGAAGCGATGTTCTGGGTCGCCGTCACCCATTCCAGGTGTCAGAAGGTGATCTTGTGCGATGCTCCAGCAGTGGTGACGCAAATCTTCAGAGACAGCTATCGCGAGCTGGTTAGCGACATGCGCGTGCCCTCCACCAAAGAAGTTCGACGGCGTTGCGATGAGGTCGAGCTAATTCTTCCTCGCGTGGGGCAGTTGGCGGAAGCCATCATTACGGCAAATCCCGAAATTGGCACCCAGGCATAGTGGCCGAATGCATATTCGATGATCACGCGCCACGAGGGCGAAAATTCCGGACTCAATACGTGCAGAGCCGTCATCAACAAGGCCGTCGCACCAGTCAACAAAACGGCCAACCGAGCTGCCGACCCTCTGAACTGCGAAGCACTGCTCGTACCCGGGAGTAATTTTGCCGCCGCCTTGTTCATTGCGCCCTCCAGGCCAGTTATTCCTTGCGGCAGAACTTCGCCCGCCATCAGCGGCCTAGAGCATCCCTTCGAGTCGTGCATAGCTAGCCTCCATTCCCTTTTCCATTCCCGTTGAGAGCATGGCCGCTCGCGTCTTGGCGTCAGGCAGCGTCATGCGCATAGTCATTACCGTGCCTGTGCCGTCCGCATCGAATCCCGTTTCCACATGATTGTCTGGTGTTCGGTCTGGCAGGAACATCCGCTCCACATGCACGATCCTGCGGTACGGCTCCAGTTCCACGTACTCTCCCGTCAGGTGGAATCCTCCGCCCTTGCCGTTCGTCCATTCGTATCGAATCTTGCCGCCGGGTTTCGCCTCACTGATACATACCGGCATCGTCCACCCATCCGGACCCAACAGCCACTTCTGCAGCAGCTTCGGATCGGTGTGCGCGCGATATACCGCTTCCGGAGGCGCGGCAAACCGCCTCGTCACCACCACATACGTATCGCCTTCCGTCTTGAGTGTTAACTTGCTCATCGCTTCTCTCCTGTCTTAGTCGTCGCTTCCATGTTGGCTAGAACCGCGTCCAACCGGTTGTAGTTCTTCTCCAACGCTTTTCGCAGCATCTCCAGCCATTGGTCCATCGCTTCGATACCCGCCTTCGCCAGCCGTCGCGGCCGTCTGGTTCCATCCACACGGCTCACCACCAGTCCCGCATCTTCGAGCGCCTTTAAGTGCTGCGAAACTGCCGGTTGCGTCATCTTGAATGGCGCCGCCAGTTCCATCACCGTCGCTTCGCCCTTCGCCAACCGCGCCAGAATCGCCCGCCGCGTTGGATCGGCCAAAGCGGCAAATGTCGTATTGAGATTCGTTTTCTTAGCCATAAGGTATATCTTATATAAGGCTATTCTTATTGTCAAGCGCAATCTCCACGTTTCTTCGGCCGCGGAAATCCGATTCCTGCTGGTTGCAATTGATCGAGGTAGGCTGTTTCGTAGAGTCAGCAAAGCCGGGACGATATGGGGAGAAAGCATGACTGAAAAAGCGGTATGGCACATCGTAAAGGAAGCGGCGAGCTGTGCTGGTGTTCCTAACTTAACTTAGCACCTCACGATCTCCGTCGAACTTGTGCTCGGCCTGCCACGCCTCTGGAGGCGAGCGAGAACAGATTCAGTTCCTCTTGAGACACATTTCGGTTCAAACCACCGAGCGCTACTCGGCTGTAAGCAAAGGATTCGATCAGCGGTGAACGATCATACCGGTATCGAGCCCACTACCTAACGATTCAAGAGGATTCGGGAGGAGTTGCCGACAATCCACTGAAAGACCGCAGGCTCTGAGGTTGTGAGTGAAATGGCGATTTAATGCCAACTAGCGTTTCTGAGTGATCTCCAGAAATGGCGAAGGCGACAGCTCAGGTAATCTAATGCGCTCGTTCATTGCTAGGTCCAATACCGAGCGCACGAATTCCTCTTTTCCCGCCGTGTATGCCTTTCGGTTATTTGAAAATCTGTCCGCAAGCGCTCGTTTTAATGCAGCGTATTCCTTTGCAGCATCGGGGCGCTTTTCAAGGTAATCGCGAAAGAGTACGTGCCTGGTCCAGAAAGAGCCGTTCAGCTCGCAGAAATTCAGATGATGTGTTCTTTTCTCTTCCGCACCTTTTACAAAGTATCTGCGTCCCAGATCGTCGCCGTTACTCCTGTCTTCGTAGCCGATCAGGTTGAGATGTTCTGCAAACGGTTCAACCGCAGCCAACGTTTGGAGCCCGACAAGAATATCCAAAATTGGTTTGGCAGGCATTCCGACTATCGACGTGCTGCCGATGTGACGAATATCAAGCAACTTCTCCTCCCCATGCT
>Ga0209577_10002705_pt1 | contig 16886 bp, 11 predicted proteins | sample GraSoiAngelo_109_FD_185874 | JGI IMG/M metagenome (GOLD analysis project Ga0209577, IMG submission 185874) | Grasslands soil microbial communities from the Angelo Coastal Reserve, California, USA - 14_0903_12_20cm (SPAdes) (version 2) | ecosystem: Environmental > Terrestrial > Soil > Grasslands...
CGGCTCGGCCTACTACCTGATGGGCGTCCCGCTCGTCCTCTTCACGCCCATCTTCGCCGTCAGCCGCATCTCCGGCTGGACGGCCCACATCCTCGAACAGTACGCCAACAACCGCCTCATCCGCCCCCGCGCCGAATACACCGGCGCGCGCGACGTGCCTTACGTGCCGATTGACGAGCGGTAAAATTTAGAGCGAGAAAAAATCGGAGCGACCGGCAGCGATCTTCAACACAGCAATCGCCGCCGGTCGCCCTTTGTGCCCGCGCTAATTTTCTAGCCCCAGTTCCCGCGGATCGTCACAGGCTCGCGCGAAGGGTTCGGATTCTCTCCGTCCGTGTACTGCCGCATCTCCGGCGTCGCCGAGACGAGCCGCGTGCGCCAGATGAAGACGGCGGAAATTAAGAGGGCGAGCGTGCAGGCCGCGCCGCCCTCGATGCCGTAAGCGCCGCCGCCGATCCAGGCGGGGCCGTTGTCGGCGAAGCGGACGAGCGGCGCGCGCGTGATCTGCGTGATGCCGCTGACGGGCGAGCCGAGGAGCGTGCCCTGCGCCCAGTTCCAGCCCCAGTGGACGCCGAGGGGGAACCAGAGGCTGCGCGTGCGCCAGTAGGCGACGGCGAGCAGCGCGCCCGCCAGCACCGTGTTCGCGACGGTGAAGCCGGGGGCGACGTTCGGGTTGTCGAGGTGCACGAGCGCGAAGAACGCGGAGGTCGGGACGAGCGCCAACAGAAGCGGCCACGAGCGCATCGCCGTCTGCAAGGCGTACCCGCGGAACGTCATCTCCTCGGCGGCAGCGCCGAGCATGAAGATGAGGCCGGACGAGATGAACGCGCGCGCCGTGGCGAGCGCGTCGAGTTGGGCCGGGGCGCTGAAGCGGACGCCGCCGAAGGCCGCGCCGAGTGCGGCGGCGACGCCGACGGAGGCCGCGCCGACGAGCAGACCCTTGAGCAGGTCGCGCGCCCAACCGCCGTGCAAAGCCCAGCCGAGCGCGCGCCACGGCAGGTCTTCGAGCACGCGGGCGCAGCCCCAGCCGACGAGCGCCGCCGGTAGAAAAAAGATGAGGGACTGGAAGACGAAGGCCCAGTTGCTCTCGATCAGAAGCCGCTTGTGCGTCTCCGGCGAAAGGAAAAAGGCGAGCCCGAAGTCGGTGGCGAGAAACAGGGCGGTGAGCGCGACGAGGTACGCGACGGTGAAGACGGCCAGCCGCCACAAGCTGCGCAGTCGGCCTGCGTCGTTGAAGAAAAAATCCGGGACTTCCATCGTCGCGTCAGTGATCGCCAGAGTCGAAGGCACACTATAAACGAAACGCGCCCGCCGGGGCGAAGACGCTGCGGCATGCGCGCGCGCGCGCGGGCGTGATAAACTCCCGCGCAATGGGCGAAGGCGACGACGGATTGGGAGAGGCGAAGGCTAAAACCGCGAGGCGGCGCGGCGCTCCGTGGCTCTTCGGCGGGCTGGTGCTGCTGCTGCTGTCGGTGCTCGTCGTCTTGCAGGTCTTCGGCCTGTGGGAGATTTTCACGCCCGACACGGCCAGCGACACGCTCCTCATCTACGCGCTCTCGACGCTCAACTTCGTCGCCTTCTTCCTCTTCAGCTTCATCTTCATCCGCAGTCTTCTGAAACTCCGGCGCGAGCGGCGCGAGCGGCAGCTCGGCTCGAAGATCAAGACGCGCCTCGTCGTCTACTTTATCGCCGTCAGCCTCCTGCCCATCACGGCGATGGCGCTCTTCTCTAACATGTTCTTCAACCGCACGCTCGAAAAATACTTCAGCAACTTCCCCGAAGGCGTCGTGCGCGAGGCGGACGAGGCGCAGAAGCGCGACTACCAGCAGCAGTCCGAGCAGCTCGTTGACCTCGCCTCGCTCGTCGCCGTCCAGCTCAACCTGCGGCAGGGCGAAGTCGGCGACCAGCAACTCGCCGAGTTAGCCAACGGGCGCTTCGTGTCGCTCGCCGTCATCAGGCCCGGCGGCGAAGTCGTCGCCGAGAACGTCGAGGGCCGATACGCGGGCCTCCGCGACCGGCTCGACCAGTTGATGCGCGGCGCGGCGGGTGCCGGGGCCGTGGCGCTCGGCGGTAAGACTTTCGACGTGACCATCGCGCCGCTCGACAGCGGACGCCGCCTCGTCGCCGTGCGCGAGCAGCAGCAGGACGCGAACCTCGGCAGGCTCGCCGCCGGCGCGCAGAGGTTCGAGCAGTTCAAGCTCGGTCAGCGACGTGTGCGCCTGCTCGGACTCTCGACCATCGGGCTACTGACGCTGATGCTCCTCTTCGCGGCGACCTGGAGCGCCATCCACCTCGCGCGCGGCATCGGCACGCCCATCCGCGCGCTCGCCGAGGCGGCCCGCGAGGTCGCGGGCGGAAACCTCACCTACCGCGTCGAGCCTGTGACGGATGACGAGCTGGCCGTGCTCGCCTACGCCTTCAATGACATGACGGCGCAGCTCTCGGAGAACCGCCGCCGCCTCGAAGCCAACGCCGCCGAGCTGCGCGAGAAGAACTGCGCCCTCGAAGAGCGCCGGCACTACATCGAGACCGTTTTGCAGACCGTCTCCACGGGCGTCATCTCGCTCGACGAGGAGAACCGCGTGACGACGATCAACTCCGCCGCCCTCGCCATGCTCCGACTCGAACACAGCCCTGCGCCGCAGACGCCCCTCTCCGAGATCATCAGCGCCGACGACTACGCCCTGCTCGAACGCGTCCTCTGGCGCTCGCGCGCGCGCGGTCGCGCGACCGAGCAGATCGAGTTGGCGCGCGCCGCCGCGAACGAAGGCAACGGCAGCATCAACGGCGTCGAAGGTAGCGGCAACGGCGGCGGTCGCGCTGACGGCAACCGCTTTGGCCCCGCGCGCGGACAAAGGGCGGCGCGGCGTCGTCCTCGTCATCGAAGACCTCTCGGAGCTTTTGACCGCGCAGCGCGCCGCCGCCTGGAGCGAGGTCGCGCGCCGCCTCGCGCACGAGATCAAGAACCCGCTCACGCCCATACAACTTTCCGCCGAGCGCATCGCGCGCAACTTCCGCCGCGCGGCGAACGGCGACGGCGGCGGCGTTGTCCCAACTGATAAAGGCAGCACCGCATCAGCTTCAGTCTCGCGTAGCAACGGCGACGCGCGCGGGGGCGACGGCAACGGCCACTCAGCGGAGCAGGAGCGCATCGCGCGCGTGGTCGAGGAGTGCACGGCGACCATCAGCCGCGAGGTCGCCGGGATGAAGGCGATGGTTGACGAGTTCACGCGCTTCGCCCGTTTGCCGCACGCGCGCCTCGAACCCGCAGACCTCAACGATGTCGTGCGTCAGGCCGTCTCGCTCTACGAAGACCGGCTCGAAGACGTTCGGATGGACGCGCTGCTCGGACGCGACCTGCCCGGCGCGATGCTCGACGCCGAGCAGATCAGGCGCGTCTTCGTCAACCTCATAGACAACTCCATCGAGGCCATGGCCGAGGCCGGGGGCGAGCGCCGGATCACCATCGCCACGGGACACGACCCCGCGCGCGGCCTGCTCATCGCCGAAGTCACAGACACCGGCCACGGCATCGCCCGCACGGACTTCGCCCGCCTCTTCCAACCGTATTTCTCCACACGCGGGCGCGGTACGGGCCTCGGCCTCGCCATCGTCCAACGCATCATGACCGAGCACGGAGGGCGCATCCGCGCAGAGTCGAATAGACCGAGAGGCGCGCGGATGATCATCGAGCTTCCGGTCGCAGAAGACGCAAAAATAGATGTCAGATGCTAGATGCTGGATGCTAGTCATGGCCCTTAACTGACATCTAACATCCAGCATCCGGGTTTATGTCTGACTCCGTTCTCATAGTTGACGACGAGCGCGGCATACGCGAGACGCTGCGCGCTGTTCTTGAAGACGAGGGCTTCGAGGCCGACGTGGTCGCGTCGGGCGAGGAGTGTCTGAAGACGGTCGAGCGGCGGGCGTTCGGGTGCGTGCTGCTCGACGTGTGGCTGCCCGGCATTGACGGGCTGGAGACGCTCGCGCTGATGAAAGAGCGTGGGACTGACGCGGCGGTCGTGATGATTTCGGGGCACGGGACGATTGAGACGGCGGTGCGCGCCACCAAGCTCGGCGCGTTCGACTTCATCGAGAAGCCGCTCTCCATCGAGAAGACCGTGCTCATCGTCCGCAACGCCCTGCGGCAGCGCGAGCTTGAGCGCGTGAACGCGGCCTTGAGCGAAGACCTGCGCGACGAGTGGGTGATGGTCGGCGAGTCTGTGGCGATGAGGGCACTCCGCAAGCAGATCGAACTGGTCGCGCCGACCGACGGGCGCGTGCTCATCTACGGCGAGTCGGGCACGGGCAAGGAACTCGTGGCGCGCGCCATCCACGCGCGCAGTTTGCGCGCCGCCGCGCCCTTCGTCGAACTGAACTGCTCGGCGGTGCCCGAAGAGTTGATCGAGTCGGAGTTGTTCGGCCACGTCCGCGGCGCGTTCACGGGCGCGACCCACCCCAAGCGCGGCAAGTTCGAGATGGCCGACGGCGCGACGCTCTTCCTCGACGAGGTGGGCGACATGAGCCAGCGCATGCAGGCCAAGGTGCTGCGCGTCCTCGAAGAGCAGCGCTTCGAGCCGGTGGGGAGCACGACGCCGATGCGCGTTGACGTGCGCGTCATCGCCGCGACGAACAAGCGGCTCGAAGTCGAGATCGAGCGCGGGCATTTCCGCACAGACCTCCTCTTCCGCCTCAACGTCATTCCTTTTGAAGTGCCCCCTTTGCGCGAACGCGCCGAAGACATCCCGCTCCTCGTCGAGCACTTCAACCGGAGGTTCTCCGTCGCCTACAAGAAGAAGCCCAAGCGCTTCGATCCGGACGCGGTCGAGGCCCTGCGCGGCTACTCGTGGCCCGGAAACGTGCGCGAGCTTCGCAACACAATCGAGCGCGTCGTCATCATGCACACGGGCGCGCGCGTCATGGCCTCAGACCTCCCCGCGCTCGGCGGCGAGGAGCCGCCCGCCTCCGCCCCGCGCTTCTCCTCCTTCCGCGACGCCGGCGAGGCCCACCAGCGCGACTTCATCCGCTCGAAGCTCGCCGAGGCCGAGGGCAACGTCTCGCGCGCCGCCGAACTCATGGGTATGGATCGAAGCCACCTCTACCGCCGCATGCGCGCCCTCGGCATCAACGTCCGAGAGGAGCGGGCGCAGACCGGCTGAACGCCCCGGAAACACCCGCGCCGCAGCGGAGCATTCGAGCTTTTCCTGGAAAAATAACGGCCTACTCTCTGCGCTCCTCCCGGCATCAAAACATTTCGCCGCGAGTCCGCTCTCGGCGCGTTGACACTCGGAAATTAATCCCGTATCTGTTACGCTTAATTTCCCGACGTGAAGTTTCGGCGTGCGACTCTGGCCGCCGCGCGGGGGAGAATAAGGACTGCAATGGATTACACGACAAGAGAGCTTCTGAAGCGCTACGCGAAGCTGGCCGTGGGCCAGCCGTTTGCGCCCGTGCTGCTGAACATACTGGTGACGAGCGTGTGCGACATGCGCTGCACGCACTGCTTCTTCACGGACGAGCTGGACGACCGCCCGCGCAAGAAGTTGCAGATGAAGACCGACGAGCTTCGGCGCATCAGTGAGACGCTGGGCGGAAACCTCGGCGTGCTCATCATCGCCGGCGGCGAGCCGTTCACGCGCAAAGACCTGCCGGAAATCGTCCGCGCCTTCTACGAGAACAACCGGCTCGAATCGGTCTATCTCATGTCGAACGGGCAGATTCAGAAGCGCATCATCCCGGATGTTTCGCGCCTCCTGGAAGAGTGCCCGAACCTGAACGTCACGGTCGCGCTCGGCATTGACGGCCTGAAAGAACAGCACGAGAAGATTCGGCAGAAGCCCGGCTCCTGGGACATCGCGATTGACACGGCGCGGCAACTGCAAGCCATCAAGCGCGAGCGCCCGCGCCTCGACATACAGACCTGCACCTGCTTCATGCACTCGAACCAGGACACCATCTTCGACTGGTACGACTTCCTCAAGTATGAGCTGCGGCCCGACAAGGTCAACTTCAACTACATCCGCCCGCCCTCAGCCGACCCCGTCGAGCTGGACATTGACCACGCGCGCTACGCGAAGTTGGCACGGATGATTGACGAGGACTCGCGCCACGCCGCCATCAAGAACAACTACGGCGGCGAGGCCGGCTACTTCAAGGCCGCCGTGGACATCTACATGCACGGCCTCATCGCCAAGACGCAGGAGGAGCAGAAGGCGCAAGTGCTACGCGGGCACCGCGGGCGCGGTCATCTACGACGAGGGCACGGTCTCTTCTTGCGAGAACCTCGCCCCCGTCGGCAACCTCCGCGAACACGAATGGAACTTCCAGTCGCTCTGGCGCACGGAAGCGATGAAGGCCCGCCGCGCGAAGGCCGCCGACGGCTGCTTCTGCACGCACGAGTCGAACTGCTACTACCCGTCGCTCCCCTTCAATCCGAAGCACCTGATTCAGATCAAGCGGCTGGAGCGCGAGATGAAGAAGGCGAGCCGGGAACACGCGCAACAGGAAGAGCAGGCGGACGGATTGGCGGTTAAGGTCTGAGCAGTTTCAAGTTCGGGTTGAGCTTCTGAAAGCTGAATCAATGTTTCAAGCGCGAGGCCCCAAAATTTTAATCATCTCGTCCGACACGGGCGGCGGGCATCGCTCGGCTGCCGCGGCAATCGTGGCCGGGGTGCAGAAGTTTTTCGAGGGCGACTCTTACGCGGTGCGCGTCGTGCGCGCCGTCGAGGAGTCGCACCACCTCTCGGCCCGTCTCGTCTCGCTCTACAACTGGGTGCTGCGCAACCGGCAGCACTGGATGAAGTACCTCTTCTGGGCCGTCAACCGCCTCCGCCCCGAAACGCGCGAGTTCTTCCACCGCCGCTGCATCGGCTACTGCCGCGAGCTTTTCGAGAAGTGGTGCCCGCACGTCGTCGTCAGCGTCCACCCACTGACGCAGCACATCTTCGCGCGCGTCCTCAAAGAGATCGGACTCGCCGACAAAATCCCGCTCGTCACGGTCGTCACAGACCCCTGCTACGGCTTCTGGAAGGGCTGGGCCTGCGACGACGTGACGCTCTACCTTGTGGCGAGCGAAGAGGCCCGCCAGCAACTCATTGACTACGGTGTCGCGCCTGAGCGCATCAAGGTCTCCGGCATGCCAGTCCACCCGAAGTTCGAGCTGCCGGACGAGCGCTCGGCGCAGGCCGCGCGCAGCGCGCTCGGACTCGACCCCGAAAAGTTCACGGTCTTCGTCAACGCGGGCTGGGTGGGCGGCGGCAACATCCCGCAGATTTTCCGAGAGCTGGCGCGCGGCGAGCTGGACGTGCAGGCGATCTTCCTCGCGGGCCGAAACGAGGAGCTGCGCGCCGAGGCCGAGTCGGTCGCGGCCACAGCGAAGTTCCCCGTCAAGGTCATCGGCTACTCGGAGCAGGTCGAGCAGTTGATGCAGGCGGCCAACGTCATGGTCTCGAAGCTCGGCGGCCTGACCACCTTCGAGGCGCTGAACTGCCGCGTGCCCATCATCGCCGACGCGACCACGCCGCCGATGCCGCAGGAGTCGGGCGCTGCCCGCATGCTGGCGAAGCGCGGTGCGGGCGTGCTCCTCAAGCGCGCGAGCGACATCGTTCCGGTCGTCCGCCGCATGGTCGAGGACTCGCGCTACTACGCCGGCCTTCGCGCCGCGACCGCGGGGCTGGCTCTCCCCGACGCCACGCGCCGCATCGTCGAAGAGATCGCCGCGCTCATCCCCGCGCCCGCCCTCGCCGAAGAAGAGGCTTCGCCGTTTGAAGTCGGCTCGGCCTGAACCCACGAAGTTGACGCGCCCTCCGCGTTTAAGCTTTAATCAACCCCGTTCGACCAGACAATAAACTCGCGCCCGGCGTGCTCAAAGCAACAGCGCGCGGGCTTTCGGTCAACCGGAGACGTTCACTGGTGAGTCTTCTTCTCGAAGGGAAGCGTGCGTTCGTGACGGGCGGGACGCGCGGCATCGGCGCGGCCCTCTGCGACGTGTTCGCACGCGAGGGCGCGGACGTGGCCTTCAACTACAACTCGCGCGACGACCTCGCCGAGCAGACCAAGCTGAAAATACAGGAGCACGGTCGCCGCTCGCACGCCTACAAAATCTCTGTCACGGATAGGCTGGCACTCAAAAGGATGACGCGCGAATTGGTCGAGGCGTGGGGCGGCATTGACATCCTCGTCAACAACGCCGCCATCAACCGCGGCGACAACTTCGCCACCACGACCGACCGCGCCTGGGACGAGGTCATAGACACGAACGTCAACAGCCTCTTCGCCGTCACCAAGCCCATCTACAAGCAGATGATCCGCCAGCGCAAAGGCTCCATCCTCAACATCACTTCCATCGGCGCGATCCGCGCGCTCCCCACCGCCGTGCACTACGCGACCTCGAAGGCCGCAGTCATCGGCTTCACCAAGTGCCTTTCGCGCGAGGCCGCGACCTTCGGCGTGATGGTCAACGCCATCGCCGCAGGCATCTTCGACACCGAACTCGCGCACGACCTGCCCGACCGCCTCCTCCAGATGCACAGCTTCTGGACTTCCGTCGGTCGCATGGGCCGCCCTGCCGAACTCGCCGAGATCGCCGCCTTCATGGTGAGCGACCGCAACAGCTTCATGAACGGCGAGGTCATCATCGTTGACGGCGGCGCGGTCACCTAGCGCAACATCACTCGTCAGGATTCGGCGGATTGTTTTTCGAGCGCGGCCAGTCGCTGTTCGAGCGTGCGCAGCGTGCGCTGCATCTCGCCGAGGCGTCGGAAGGCCGCGGTCGAGCGGAGCCACTCGCGGTTGTCGAAGGCGGGGATGCCGGAGAGCACCTTGCCGGCGGGGACGTTGTGGCTCGTCGCGCTCTTGGCCGTGAGCACCACGTCGTCGCCGATCTCCAGATGCCCCGCGACGCCGACCTGCCCCGCGAGGATGACGCGGCGTCCGACGCGCGAACTGCCCGCGAGTCCGACCTGCGCGCACAAAAGGGTGTCCTCGCCGACGGCGCAGGAGTGGCCGACCTGCACGAGGTTATCAATCTTCGCGCCGCGCGCGATGCGCGTCTCGCCGACCGAGGCGCGGTCAATGGTTGTGCCCGCGCCGACCTCCACGTCATCTTCAATACGGACGCACCCCGTCTGCGGAATCTTCAGCCACCGCCCCTCCTCGTCCTTCGCGTAGCCGAAGCCGTCCGAGCCGACGACGGCGTTGTCGTGTATGCGCACGCGCGCGCCTATGAGCGTGCCCTCGCGCAGACGGACGCCGGAGTGTATGACGGAGTCGTCGCCGATACGGACGCCGTCATAGACAGTCACGTTCGGGAACAGGCGCACGCGGTCGCCGACGACCACGCCGCGTCCGACGACAGAGCATGCGCCGACGGCGACGCCGTCGCCGAGCCGGGCTGTCGGGTCAATGATGGCGGAAGGGTGTATCAAAGGCTCGAACGTCTCTTCGGGATGGAAGACGAGCAAGGCGCGCGTGTATGCGAGGTAAGGGTCGCGCGCGCGCAGCAAGGCTATGTCTTCGCGCTCGACTTCCACGCCTTCGCCGACATAGACGGCTGACGCGCGTGTCGTCTGCACGCGCGGCGTGTAGCGCGGGTTCGAGAGGAAGGCAACCTGCCCCGCCTCGGCCTCGTCAAGCCCGGCGGCCCCTTTGATTTCGATGTCGGAGTGCCTTTCGTCGGCGCGCGCTCCCGTCCGTCCCGCAAGCTCAGAGAGTTTCATGCGGAGAGTTATCGCATAAAGGAAGTTCCAAGTTCAAAGTTCCAGGTTCAAAGTTGAGGCCGCTAACTTTGAACCTGGAACTTTGAACTTGGAACTCACATGAGACTGATCGGGTCTATCTCGACGTTGACCGAGCCGGCGTCGCAGCCCGGCGTGTGAGAGGCATCAGTGAGGGCCATCTCGACGAGCGTGCGGAGGCGCGGGCGGCTGCGCGACTTGAGGAGAATCTGTACGCGATGCTCGCCGCGTAGTCGCGCGAGGGGCGCGGGTGCGGGGCCGAGGACGCGCACGTGGCGTTCTGCGTTATGTCGGTCGAGCGCGCGTCGGACTTCCGTCGCGGTCGCCTGCACGCGCGTCAGGTCGTCGCCGTGGACGAGCAGCGAGGCGAGGGCGACGAAGGGCGGGTAGCTCAGGTTCTTGCGGTAGTTGATCTCTTCATCGAAGAAGCCCTCGTAGTCCTGCGCGCAGGCGTGGCGCAGGGCGTAGTGGTGCGGGTGGTAGGTCTGAATCAGCACGCGGCCCGGCAGACTCCCGCGACCGGCGCGGCCCGCGACCTGCGTGATGAGCTGGAAGGTTCGCTCGGCGGCGCGGAAGTCCGGCAGGGCAAGCCCGGCGTCAACCGAGACGACGCCGACGAGCGTGACGTTCGGGAAGTCGTGACCCTTGGCGATCATCTGCGTGCCGACGAGCATGTCCAGTTCCCCGGCGGCGAAGCTTAAGACGGCCTGCTCGTAGGTGGAGCGGCGCGCGGTCGTGTCGCGGTCGAGACGCGCGATGCGCAGGGCAGGGAAGCGCGCGCGCAGTATCTCTTCGATCTGCTCGGTGCCTTCGCCGACGAAGTAGATGAACTGCCCTTCGCACGCGGGGCAAGCGTCGGGCACGCGTTGGCGGAGGTTGCAGTAGTGGCAGACGAGGCTGCGCTCGCTCCGGTGGTAGGTGAGCGTCACGTCGCAGTTCGCGCAGTTGATGCGCTCGCCGCACGAGCGGCACAGCACGAAGCTTGAATAGCCGCGCCGGTTCAAGAGCACGATTGCCTGCTCGCCGCGCGCGTGCGTCTCCTCTATGCCGGCGAGCAGTTCGGGCGAGAAGACTTCCGTATGCCCGCCCGCGCGGAAGACCTCGCGCATGTCCACGATCTCGGCGCGGGCCATCGCGCGGTCGGCGATGCGCGTCGGCAGGTGTAGGTATCTGTACTTGGCAGCCCGCGCGTTCTGGAAAGACTCAAGCGACGGAGTAGCCGAGCCGAGGACGACGACGGCGCGCTCCTTGTGCGCGCGCACGACCGCCGTGTCGCGCCCGTTGTAGTAGGGCGACTCCTGCTGGCGGTACGAAGCCTCGTGCTCTTCGTCAACGACGATGACGCCGAGGTCTCTGACCGGCGCGAACACAGCCGAGCGCGTGCCGATGACGACGCGCGCCTCGCCGCGCTTCAGGCGGCCCCACTCGTCGAAGCGCTCGCCTGTGGTGAGTGACGAGTGGAAGATGGCGACGAGCTGGCCGAAGCGCGCGCGCAGGCGACGCGAGAAGACGGGCGTGAGCGCGATTTCGGGGACGAGCATCATGGCCGTGCGCCCGCGCTCAAGGGCGGCGCGCATGGCGCGGATGTAGATTTCCGTCTTGCCGCTGCCCGTCACGCCGTGCAAGAGGAAGGCCGCGTAGCGGCCCGCGCTCTGCGCCTCGTTGATCTCACGCAGGGCCTCAACTTGCGCCTCCGTCAGACGGAACTCGTCTCGTTCGGGGAGCGACGCGCCCGCCAGAGGGTCGCGCCGAACTTCGCGCACGAAGACTTCGAGCACGCGGCGACGCTCAAGCGCTTGAATCGTCGAGGCGCTCGCGCGCGCGGCTTCCAGAAGCTCGGCGAAGAGCATCTCGCCGCCTTCGGCGATGAGAGTTTCGACGACGTGCAGTTGAGCTTTAGTCAGCGCGCGTGCGCCGTTACCTTCGTGTGCATCGGGCGGGAGCAGGCGAACGGCCTTGCGCTTTTTCGCTTTGGCCTGTGCGCTGCGCGCCCGGTGCGAGACCGTGACCCAGCCGGCGCGCGCGAGTTCGCGCACGGCTTTGGCGGCGCGCGCCTGTCCGAGTTCGCGCGCGGCCTCGCGCATGGTCGTCGAGCCGTCGAGCGCTGCGAGCCGGAGCGCCCGCGCCTTCGCGGTCACGGCGCGGTGCGGCGGCAGCCGCGCCAGCTCGTCAAGCCCCTCCGGCGTAATCGTCACGACCTGCTCGACCGTCGCGTTCAGGCCCGCGGGCAGCGCCGCCTTCAAGACCTCGCCCCAGGGCGCGGCGTAGTAGTCGCTGATCCAGCGCGTGATCTCCAGAACCTCCGGCGTCAACAGCGGCTCGGCGTCGAGCAGTTCCTCGGCCTCCTTGATCTCCGTCTCGTCGAGTCCGAGCGCCGGGTCGAGCGCGTCGTGCAGCGCGACGACGTAGCCGGTCGTGAGCGTCCGCCCGAAGGGGACGAGCAGGCGCGCGCCGACCCGCGCGTCCTCGCGGAGCGCGAGCGGCAGTTTGTAGGTAAACGTCTGCGCGAGCCGCAGCGGCAGCGCGACTTCGGCGTAGAGCGATTCCGGTGTGTGAGAGCCGTTTGGCTCTGTCCGGCCAACTGCTGTTGTCTTCGAGACTGGGCGACGTTCCACAGCGAGTTAACTTAACTTGAAGAGACGAAAAGGTGAAGCGGAGAAGCGAAACGAACCCTGTGCGTGGCCGTCAAGAATCGTTTTGAGTCGAAGCCAGACGCGCGCGGATTTTCTTCATGTCCTCCCAGACCTCGCGCTTCTTAGTCGGGTCGCGCAGGAGGTAGGCGGGGTTGAAGGTGGGCATGAGCGGCGTGCCCTCGTAGTCCTGGAACTCGCCGCGCAGTTGCGAGATCGGCTTCTTCGTGCGGAGCAGCGCGCGCGTCGGCGTGTTGCCGAAGGAGATGACGAGGCGCGGGCGCACGACGGCCAACTCGCGGTGCAGGTAGGGCGTGAAGAGGGAGAGCCATTCGGGCGTGATCTCGTCGCCCTGGCAGATGATTTTCACGGTGTTCGTCAGGTAGCAGTCGGCGCGCGCCAGACCCACACTTCCGAGGATGCGGTCGAGCATCTGGCCCGCAGGCCCCATGAACGGGCGGCCCGAATCAACGTCGGGCGGGCCGGGCGACTCGCCGACGACCGCGGCCTTCGCGCGCATCGGCCCCTCGCCGAAGATGAAGACGCGATCCTTGAACTGCGGCAGACTCTTCGCGCGGCGCAGAAGCTCGTCGTTGATCTCTTCGAGCGTCTCGCTCGACTCGCCGGACTGAGCGGTGAAGAGTGAGTCCTGCATGGTGCTAACTACTTCTTCGTTGAATTGAGATAGTCGCGCACCTTCTTCATGTCGGCCCAGACCTCGCGCTTCTTCGAGGGGTCGCGCAAAAGATAAGCCGGGTGGAAGGTGGGCATGACCTTGATGCCTTTGTAGTCCTGGAACTCGCCGCGCAGTCGCGTGATGCCCTCCTTGGTGTCGAGCAGGTTCTTCATGGCAGTGTTGCCGAGGACGACGATCACGTCGGGGCGGGCGACGTTGATTTCGCGCAGGAGGAAGGGCTTGCAGGTGCGCGCTTCCTCGGTCGTCGGCGTGCGGTTCGCGGGCGGACGGCAGCGGTTGACGTTGCCGATCAAAACGTCGTCGCGCTTGAGGCCGATGGCCTCGATGATCTTGTTGAGTAACTGCCCGGCGCGACCGACGAACGGGCGGCCCGTGGCGTCCTCGTCCGCGCCCGGCGCTTCGCCGACGAACAGGAGGCGCGCGGTCGGGCTGCCCTCGGTGTGGACGATGTGCGTGCGCCCCTGATGGAGCGGGCAGCGGACGCATTCGCCTACGTCGCGGCGTATGTCCTCGAAGGTCTCGCCGGGATGGCCGAGGCTCAGGTCGTCGGCGGGCGTGATGTCGCCGAAAAGCGTCTCGCGCGGCGCGGGCGGGTCGGGTGAAGGCTTGCGGACGGGTTTCTTAGGCATCGCTGTTTGCTGTCGGAATGCTGGCGGCTCGCCCGCAACGCGGGGCGTGGACGTTGAAGGTTTCGGGGGTGGCAAGGGAGCTTCAGGGGGCGAAGGTTGCGGCCTCTCGGCGTTCGCGTTTCGCCTGAGCGCGGGCGCGACGGCGGGCGGCCTCGCAACCTTCGCCTTTTCACTCGTCCGCGCGCTCGCTTCGATGGCGGAAGGCAGCGTCCCTTCGAGCGTTTCGACGCCCAACTCGCGAAGGTACGTTGCGACCTCCGAGACTTCCTCCGTCAGTGACTTCAGAATCTCTCTCGCCTGCGTCTGATCTTCCATCGTTCGCGCCGTGCATTATGGCACGAACGGCGGAGGAAAACGATGAACGCGAAACTCCGAACCTGTGAAGGGCGCTGGATTCTGGTAAGAAAGAACCAACACCCAGCACCCAAAACCCCTTCCCGTTCCACGTTCATCGTTTCTTGAGCGGGATGCCTAGCTCGCGGCGTGCGTAGCCGTCTGTCGAGGAAGGGAACGAGACGGTCAGGCGGTACTCGTCGTCGGCGATGCGTGTCGCGTCGAAGCCTTCGCCGTTGCCGACGTTGAAGGGCGTCTTCACTTGAAGCGTGTAGGAGCGCCCGCCGCGGCCTTCGAGCAGGAGGCGCAGCGCGCCCGGCTCAGCATGCGAGCGCAGCACGCGCAAGGACTCGCTGCGAGCACCGGGCGCGGGCGGCTCGAAGGTTGTGTAAACGTCCGTGCCTTCTTCGTAGAAGATGACGACCTCGGCCCCTTCGCCCATGTCGAAAGCGACCTCGACTCGCTGCACGTCGCCCGCGCGCGATAAACCGAACTTCGCCGGACGCCCGTTTAACTTAACGCCCTTGACGCGCGCGTCCAGCGGCAACGCGGGCGCGAGTCGGACGCGCGTCGTCTTCGCCGTCGAGTCAGGCGCGCGAGTGCCGACGGCTTGCTGTTTCGCGCCGGGGCGTCGGCGCAAGTTGATTATCGTCCGCCCCGGTTCGCGCGTGAGTCCGATGTCCAGCAGTGAGTTGCCGACGGCGACGTTGCGCAGGTTCACGAAGCGCCAGTCGGCTGGGAGTTGCGGCGCGAAGGAGAGAGCCGTGCCCGCGCCTTCGACTTCGACGCCGAGCAGGCCGCGCAACAAGGGCGTGACGGTCATCGCCTCAGACCAGACCTGATGATGCGACGAGCGACCGAAGGGCGCATCGAAGTCACCGGACAGGAGTTCGGTCACGTAGCCGAGCGCGCCCTGTCGCTGCAAGAGAACGTTGGACATCAGGGCTTGAAAGCCGACGTGCGGCCTGCCGTAGCTGTACGCGCACATGCTGGCCCAGCCTGTGAAGAGCGGCCAGACGGAGCCGTTGTGATACGAGAGCGGGTCGTACAGGCGGCTCTCGTCGGAGATGATGCGCGCGCCCCAGTCGGTCGCGATGTGGCCGCTGCCGAGGTGGTCTATCTCACTTTGCGCGCGCTCGTCTTCGAGCACGTGCCACCAAAGCGGGACGGCAGGCAAGACCGTGTCCTCGTCAATGATCTTTGATTTGTCCAACTCGCTCATGCGCGCCTGTCGTCTCTCGCGGTTCGGGCCGGGGTCGGCCACGCGCGGCGACTCGCGCGGGAGGTTCGTGGCGAAAGCGTAGAGGCCGCTACGTGGAAGCCAGTAAATTTTTTCGACGGCCTCGCGAGTGCGTTCGGCGGCAGCACGCGCTTCGGAGGCGAGCCGTTTGTCGTCCAGCGCCTCGGCCATGTCTGCGAGGCCGCGCAGAGCTTCGACCCAGAGGCCCTGCATGTAAATCTCTTCGCGCGGCGGGTAGAGCGCGCCGCCCTCGACCCAGCCGTGGCCTACACCGGTGTTCTCGATAAGCCCGTTCGAGTCCGTGTCGGTCGCGGCGGTGAAGCGGTAGGCTTTGAGGATCGAGTCCCAGTTCGCGCGTATGAATGCAAGGTCGCCGGTGGCGCGCAGGTAGTCGGCGTGCGCGATGACGTAGAGCGGCGTGGCGTCGGCGCTCGCCCAGGGATATGGGTAGTCTGTGAACCACGGGATTAGCCCTGCGCTCTGCGAAATCTCGTGCGGGATTTTGCCGTCGGCGCGCTGGAACTTCTTGAGGAAGTCGAGAGCCGCGCGCGTCGTGGCGAAGTCGCCGTAGGAGTTGAGGGCGAGCGCAGTCCACATGGAGTCGCGACCGAAGAACCATGCGAAGCCGGGCCGCTCGCTCTCGCCCGCCGTGCGGAAACCCGCGACCAGGCCCGTGCCGAGCAGAGGGTTTTCGACCAAGCCCTTGTCAATGCCGACCTTCGCCCACGCGAACGCCTCGTTGACGCGGTTGTCCGGCGTCACGACGGTCGTCGTCTCTTCGGAGAGCCGCCGGTAGTGCTCGACGTTCTTCTCGTAAAGCTCGCGCGCGGAGTCGAGGATTCGCCTGTACGCGGCCTGCGCGTCGCCACGCCCTTTGACGCTCCCGGCGATGACGACGGGGATGAAGTTCGACTTCAACTCGCCGGGCGGCACGTTGATGAGGAACTGTGCGGGCACGTCGCGCGGCTCCTCCTGGTATGGCATGACCGACACGTCGCGCGCGGCGGGGCTGCCGACGACGCCCGCGAAGCGGCCCGTCTCTTCGGTGATGAAATAGGCGCGCTCACCCTCGTCCCACGAAAGGCTTCCGGTCATCAAGCCAGCGGGCCACATCAGTTTCAGGCGGGGGCGGAAGCGGACGGCCACGGTGAGCGGGAGCACGCTGTCAACGTCGAGCAGCATGAGGACGCCCGGCTCGTTCAAGGGCGCGAAGATCGTCTGTCGGACGGTGAAGGCCGCGTGAGTGTAGGTAATGGTGGTCGCCTCGGGGCGGACGTTGATCGTGGCCGACGTGTCGGCGGCGCTCAGTTCGAGCGGGTAGCCTTCGAGGCGGAACGACAGCTCGAACCCTTCGAGGACTTCGAGCGGATAGACCCACGCTTCGAGCGGTCGGTGCTCGTAGCCGAAGACCGCCGCCTTCCTGCCGAGCACGTCGAGGAACGCGCCGGGGTGCGTGGGCCGCTCAAGCTCAAGGCCGCTTTTCGCGAGAGGGAACTTTGGGACGAGTTGGACGGGGGCGGCCTGGCCCGCGCGTGCGTGCGCCGCGCTCAACGCGAAGAGCAGCGAAAGGAACAGCGCGGCGGTGAACTGCGGCATGAACTTCTCCACCACGTTCTCTGTGGT
>Ga0209577_10002706_pt1 | contig 16885 bp, 15 predicted proteins | sample GraSoiAngelo_109_FD_185874 | JGI IMG/M metagenome (GOLD analysis project Ga0209577, IMG submission 185874) | Grasslands soil microbial communities from the Angelo Coastal Reserve, California, USA - 14_0903_12_20cm (SPAdes) (version 2) | ecosystem: Environmental > Terrestrial > Soil > Grasslands...
GCAAGCAGTACGGGCCGCCAGAGTCGCTAACGATCGAAGAGCTGCCGTCGCCCCAAGCAGGGCCCGGAGAGGTGGTGGTGACGGTCAAGGCAGCGAGCGTCAACTTCCCCGACGTGCTCATCATCCAGAACAAGTACCAGTTCAAGCCGCCGCTGCCGTTTTCGCCCGGCAGTGAGCTCGCCGGTGTGGTGAAGGAGGTCGGCTCGGGAGTGAGCGCGTGGAAGCCTGGAGAGCGCGTCATCGCTTTCACTACCTACGGCGCCTTCGCCGAGGAGGTGAAGACCGAAGCAGCGCGCCTGCTACCGCTGCCGGCGGGCATGGATTTCGTCAGCGGCGCGGCGTTCCTCCTCACCTACGGCACGTCGGATCACGCGCTGCGTGATCGCGGCGCCCTTAAGGCAGGTGAGTCGCTGCTCGTGCTCGGCGCCGCCGGCGGCGTGGGGCTTGCCGCCATCGAGATCGGAAGCGCGCTCGGCGCGCGCGTCATCGCCGCCGCGTCGAGCGAAGCCAAGCTCGCCGTGTGCCGCGAGCATGGCGCCGATGCGACCATCAATTACGCGACCGAGGATCTGCGCAAGCGCGTCCAGGCGCTCACCGAGGGACGCGGCGTCGACGTGGTTTACGACCCGGTGGGCGGCGCGTACAGCGAGGCCGCGTTCCGCTCGCTCGCCTGGCGCGGGCGGCTGCTGGTCGTCGGCTTCGCCGCGGGCGAGATTCCCAAGCTGCCACTCAATCTGCCGCTCCTCAAAGGCGCGGCGGCCGTCGGCGTCTTCTGGGGCGACTTCGCGCGACGCGAGCCGCAAATCTTTGCCGAGAGCGTGAGCCAGCTCACGCGCTGGTACGCCGAAGGCCGGCTGCGGCCGCATGTCTCGCAAACGCTCCCGCTCGCAAAGGCGGCCGAGGCGCTCAAGCTCCTCGCGAGCCGCGAGGCGAAGGGGAAGATCGTCCTTACGACTTAAAGGGGTCAGAGCAATTTTTCGGTTACAAAGCGCCGCGCAGCGCAGCGCGATTTGTTTCAGGAAATTTGCTCTGACCCCTTTTACGGTGGAGTACCGTCGCCGGGGCCGAGCGGCCGCTGCATGACGACGGTGTCGACCCAGCGGCCGAACTTGTAGCCGACCGAGCGAACGGTGCCGACGCGCAGGAAACCGAAGCGCGCGTGCAGGTTGATCGACGGAGCGTGGCTGCTGTCGCCGATCACGGCGATGAGCTGGCGATAGCCGAGGTCGGTGACCCGGCGGATCAACTCGTCCAGGATGGCGCTGCCGACGCCGCGGCCTTCGGAGCCGTGGCGCACATAGACCGAATCCTCGATGCTGTAGCGGTACGCGGAGCGGGCGCGGTAAGGCGCGCAATAGCCGTAGCCGACGAGCACGCCGCCGAAATCCGCGGCGAGCCAGGGAAGGCCCCGCGCGCGAACGTCCTCGTAGCGCCGGCGCATCTCGACTGCCGGCGGCGGCTCCTCCTCGAAGCTCGCCAGGCCGTGCAGCACGTGGTAAGCGTAGATCTCCTGCATCGCCGGCACGTCGTCGGGCGTCGCCGGGCGCAGGTCAACCCGCTCACCGAGAATACGCGGGCTCCTCGCGATCGAGCATGCGCTTGAGCGCGCCGAAGTGCGCGCCGGCGTACTGCGGCGCATCCGCGCGCATCAGACGGCAGGTGCGCTCCACCACCTCGGGACGCACCGCGCGCCGCTTGCCGCCCATCATGCGCGCGAGCACCTGCAGCCGCGAGGCGCGCTCCAGGTAATAGAGCGAGTCGAACGCTTCGGCCACCGTCGGGCCGACGACGATGACGCCGTGATTGGCGAGGAAGAGTACGTGCTTCGCACCGAGCACGCGCGCCAGCCGATCGCCTTCAGCCTCGTCGACCACGAGGCCGTTATAGGTCTCGTCGTAGGCGATGTCGTCGTGGAAGCGCAGCGCGTTCTGCTCCACCATCTCGAGGCGCCCATCTTCCAGGAGCGTGAGCGCGGTCGCGTACGGCATGTGGGTATGCAGCACGCAGGCGGCGCGCGGGTGCGCAAGATGGATGCGCGAATGGATCCAGAACGCCGTCTTCTCGTATTCGCCGTCAGCGCCGAGGATGCGCCCCGCCGCATCGAGCGCAAGCAGGTTGGACGCGGTGACTTCGCTCCAGTGCAGTCCGTAGCGGTTGAGCAGGAACGTGTGCCCATCGGCGAGCATCACGCTGAAGTGATTGCAGACTCCCTCGTGCAGGTCGAGCCGCACCGCGAGCCGGAAAGCCGCCGCCAGATCCACGCGTGCCGCGCGCTCGAGCGCGCTTGCAGTCAGTTCGCCGACGCTCCCCATGGGCCGCGATTATCGCATCGAGGCCCGCGACAGATTGGCGCAATAAAAAAGGCGCCCGGGGGCGCCTTTTTTTCCCTGCGGTTTTGCTCAGCGATGCTTCTTGTCGTAGTCGGCGCCGGCTTCGTGGCCAGCATAGCCGCCGATGGCCGCACCGCCCAGCGTGCCGAGGGTGCTGCCGCCGGTCACGGCAGAGCCGACCGCGCCGCCCGCCGCCGCGCCGCCGACCGTGCCGACGGTCTCACCGCGGCCCATGCCTGAGCACGCAGAGAGACCGAGCATGCCAGCAACCGCACAAAGCGCAATCAAAGACTTCAACATGTGCACCTCCGTGTAAAAGGGTTGACAGGGCTCGCGGCTCAACTGCAGCCGCGCAGCAGGAAGATGACGAACAGCACCGGGATCGGCACTCCGAGCAGCCAGAGCAGGATGTACCCGAGCTTGCCTTCCTGACCGCGCCGCCACTGCTGCCATTGGTCCATGCGAGCCTCCATAGGCGTGATGTGACAAAGGCAGCAATCGCCGTGCCTTTATTGCTCACAGCCCCCTGTGGGGATTTCCACTACAGCGGCATTTCCACTAGAGTGTCTTCTAAGAACAACGAAGGGGATCTCATGACCTGGTGGAGCTTCGTCGAACGCATCGTCGTCCCGACCGTGCTGCTGTGCCTCCTCGCGGGCAGCTTGGCCGGCATCGTCTTCGGCTTCGCGCTTGCCCTGCGCAGCGGACCGACCCTGCAGTTCATCGCGCGCATGAACCGCTGGGTCTCGACCGAAGCGGCACTGAGGCCATTGGAAGTGCCCCGCCAGTTCGACCCGGCCCCCGATAGCCCCTATCGGCGGCTGCTGGGAGGGTTGTTTGTCGGCGGCGGCGCGCTGACCATCTACTTTCTGCTTACCCGGCTGCAGATCGCGCGCCTCGTCGACGCGAAGCGCGCGCTCGGCCTCGCGATCGTGCTGGACGCGACCATGGCGATCTTCATCGTCGGCGGCGCATTCGCTCTTCTCGTCGGCGCGCTGATGCTGTTCTGGCCACAGCGGCTCACGTCGCTCGAAGAGCGGCTGAACCGCTGGTACTCGAGCCGGCGCCTGGTGGCGGCGCAGGAGCGCATGCTCACGCCGCTCGAGCCGCACGTCGAGGCCCATCCGCGCGCGGCGGGCTGGATCATCGCCATCGCCTCGCTCGCGATCGCGCTCGCCATGGCGTGGTTGCTCGTCACGCGCGTGGTGCACTAGGCGAAAAAAGGGCGCCCGCAGGCGCCCCGGGGTTCGATTTGGAGCTTACTAGTGCGCCACGAGCAAATTGCCGATCAGCGCTTTGCCATTTTCGATCGCGATGATGGCGTGCCCCGCTCGCGTCGGATGGATGCCGTCCCAGAAGAAATAGCGGTCGGGAGTGGCGCAGCGGGACGGCAGTGGCGTAAACGGCGCGATGCAGGCATCGGTCGCGTTCCGTAGTGCGTATCTGAGTGGATGGCCCGCGATTGTTTGAAGCGTAGTAAACGCATCGAACCGAGCGATGTCGATGCCGGGCAGCGCAGCCGACAGCCCATCCAGAATCTGTGTCAGCGCGGCGTTGTAGCCTGCCGCCGCAGCTGTAGCGTTGCCGGTCACGTAGTGAGGTGGCGTGCCGTACGTCGCCTGATAGAACTGGTCAATGCGCACTATGGCCGGTGCGAGACCGAGATCGGGGACGTTCCAGATCAAGAACTTCCTTGCGCCGTAGTAATGCAGCGTACCGATCGCTTGCGCGACGGCGGCGAGCGCCTGCGGGATCACCACAGTCGGGTCGCCCCCTAGCGCATCACGCACGTCGTTGCCACCCATCTCTATGACGTAGAGCGCGCGCGGCGACGCCTGCCCGCGAGCGTCGCGCAGGAAGTTGTTGACCTGCTGCGAGAGTGAAACCTCGCCCGCCACGCCGTCGCGCGCCCTCGCACCGCCCACCGCGTAATTGGATGATCCGTCGATCGATTGCACGTACGCCGGCTTCACGCTCCACGCAAGGCCGAGTGGCCTGGCAAGTTGCTCTACCCACGTCGGGCCGTTGCTGAAGCGGTTACCGCCGATCGCGTAGGGATCGTTCGGAATGAGGGTCAACGCCGAAGGTGGGAAGCCATCGGTCGTGCTCATGCCGTAGGTCGGTGCTGAAACGCTGATCCCGGTCAGCGCGAAAGCATTGCCGGGATCCGACAGGCTCGTGCCGAAGACGACGATCTGGTCGAACGGACGAAAGCCGCTTTCTCGCTCGTCCGCGCCGGCCCATGCGGGCACGAGAAGCACGAGCGCGCACAAGACCGCCAGCAGGCGGCTCATCAGCGAACTGCTCTTCATTTGCAGCGGAAGCATTGTTCTCTCCTCCCTGAAAAGAACTGCTCATTGAAGTGTGACGCGCTGCGCTCGCGTGCGCTATCCCATGCACATGCGGTGCAACGTGCCCACGGCGTTGGCCTCTCCCCCGAGAGGACGAAATCAGGCTATTGCCGCATCAGCGCCGTGTCAACACAAAAAAAAGGCGCCCAAAGGCGCTTTTTCAATCTGCACAGCGAAGCCTAGCTGCCGCCGCCGGCGGCGGCGGCCGTGGTGGTCACCGTTTCGGCAGGCGAGGCCTCCGGCGCGGCTGCCGGCACTTCGGCGAGCACCGGCTCCGCGGCCTGCGCCTTGCGGATGTTGTGATACGCGAGGCCGGTTCCCGCCGGGATCAGGCGGCCGACGATCACGTTCTCCTTGAGGCCGCGCAGCTCGTCGCGCTTGCCCATGATCGCGGCTTCCGTCAGCACGCGTGTCGTCTCCTGGAAGGAAGCGGCCGAGATGAACGAATCGGTCGACAGCGACGCCTTGGTGATGCCAAGGAGCATGTTGCGATAGGCCCCGGGCTTCTTGCCGTCTTTCTGTGCTTTCTCGTTTTCCTCGAGCACTTCGGCGCGCTCCACCTGCTCGCCCGGGATGAACGGCGTGTCGCCCGGCTCCTCGATCTCCACGCGCCGGAGCATCTGGCGCACGATCACCTCGATGTGCTTGTCGTTGATCTTCACACCCTGCAGGCGGTAGACGTCCTGCACCTCGTCGATGATGTAGCGGGCGAGCTCCTCGATGCCCAAGAGGCGCAGCAGGTCGTGCGGATCCACCGGGCCGTCGACGATCATCTCGCCCTTGTTCACCACCTGGCCGTCGTGCACCAGCAGATGCTTGTCCTTGGCGATCAGGTACTCATGCTCCTGCTTGTCGAGGTCGGTGATCACCAGGCGCTGCTTGCCCTTCGTGTCCTTGCCGAACGAGACCGTGCCCGTGACCTCCGCGAGGATGCCCGCGTCCTTCGGCGCACGCGCCTCGAAGAGCTCGGCCACGCGCGGCAGACCGCCGGTGATGTCCCGCGTCTTCGACACCTCCTGCGGGATCCGCGCCAGCACGTCGCCCACCTGCACCTGCTGGCCGTCGCGCACGGCGATCACCGCGCCCACCGGGAAGCTGATGTTCACGGCGTGGTCGGTGCCGGCGATGCGTACTTCCTCGCCCGCCTCGTTGATGAGCTTCACGGACGGCCGCTGGCCCTTGCTCGCCGCCGTCGTGCGCCGCTTGGCGTCGATGACGACGAGGGTCGAGAGGCCCGTGACGTCGTCGATCTGCTTGGCGACGGTCGCGCCCTCCTCGACGTGCTCGAACTTCACCGTGCCGGCGTACTCGGTGATGATGGGCCGGTGGTGGGGATCCCAGTTGGCGAGCGTCTTGCCCGCGCGGACCGCATCGCCGTCGGCAACCGAGAGGAGCGCGCCGTACGGCACCTTGTGGCGCTCACGCTCGCGGCCGTTGTCGTCGGTGATGATCACCTCGCCCGAGCGCGAGATGACGATCTTCTCGGCCTTCGCGTTCGACAAATAGCGCATGGTCGCGGTGAAGCGCACCGTGCCAGCCGATTTTGCCTCGACGTGGCTCTGCACCGCGGTCCGCGAGGCAGCGCCGCCGATGTGGAACGTGCGCATGGTGAGCTGCGTGCCGGGCTCGCCGATCGACTGCGCGGCGATCACGCCGATCGCCTCGCCGACGTTGACCAGCGACCCGCGGCCGAGGTCGCGCCCGTAGCACTTGGCGCACACGCCCCATCGGGTTTCACAGGTCAGCGCGGTGCGCACCTTCACCTCGTCGATGCCGACGTTGTCGATCATCTCGACCGACTCCTCGTCGAGCAGCGCGCCTGCCGGATACAGCACATCCTGCGTTTCCGGGTGCAGCAGGTCGTTCGTCAGCACGCGGCCGAGGATGCGCTCCTTCAGCGCCTCCACCACCTCGCCGCCTTCGACGAGCGCCTTCATGGCGAAGCCGTTCTGCGTGCCGCAATCGTCCTCGGTGACCACCAGGTCCTGCGTGACGTCGACCAGGCGCCGCGTGAGATAGCCGGAATTGGCCGTCTTCAGCGCGGTGTCGGCGAGGCCCTTCCTCGCGCCGTGCGTCGAGATGAAGTACTGCAGCACGTTCAGGCCTTCGCGGAAGTTCGCCGTGATCGGCGTCTCGATGATCGAGCCATCGGGCTTCGCCATCAGGCCGCGCATGCCGGCGAGCTGGCGGATCTGCGCCGCGGAGCCGCGCGCGCCGGAGTCGGCCATCATGTAGATCGAGTTGAAGGCCTCCTGCTTCACCTTCTTGCCGTGGCGGTTCTCGACCTCTTCCGAGCCGAGCTGGTCCATCATCACCTTGCCGACCTGCTCGCCGCAGCGCGACCAGATGTCGACCACCTTGTTGTAGCGCTCGCCTGCCGTGACGAGGCCCGAGGTGTACTGGATCTCGATCTCCTTCACTTCGGTCTCGGCGGCCTTGATGAGCTCCGGCTTCTGCTCCGGAATGCGCATGTCGTGCACGCCGAACGAGATGCCCGCGCGCGTGGCGATGGTGAAGCCGGCCTGCATCAGCTTGTCGGCGAAGATCACCGTCTCGCGCAGCCCGCAGCGGCGGAACGCGGCGTTGATGACGCGCGTGATCTCCTTTTTCTTGAGCGGCTTGTTCAGCAGCTCGAAGGAGAGCCCCACCGGCAGGATCTCGGAGAGCAGCGCCCGGCCGACGGTCGTCTCATAGCGCGTCACCTTCTCGACAATCTCGCCGTCCTCGGCGTAGTCCTTCTCCTTGATGCGCACCCAGACGCGCGCGTGCAGGTCGGCCTGGCGCGAGTCGTATGCGCGATGCAGCTCCGCGAGGTCGGCGAGGCTCATGCCTTCGCCCCTGGCGTTGATCTGCTCGCGCGTGGCGTAGTAAAGGCCGAGCACGATGTCCTGCGAGGGCACGATGATCGGCTCGCCGTTGGCAGGCGAAAGCACGTTGTTCGAGGCGAGCATGAGGGTGCGCGCCTCCATCTGCGCTTCCAGCGACAGCGGTACGTGCACCGCCATCTGGTCACCGTCGAAGTCGGCGTTGAACGCTGCGCAGACCAGCGGATGGAGCTGGATCGCCTTGCCCTCGATCAGCACCGGCTCGAATGCCTGGATGCCCAGGCGGTGGAGCGTCGGCGCGCGGTTGAGGAGCACGGGGTGCTCGCGAATGACTTCCTCCAGGATGTCCCACACTTCGGGGACTTCCTGCTCCACGAGCCGCTTCGCGGCCTTGATGGTCGTCGCCAGGCCCAGCAGCTCGAGCTTGTTGAAGATGAAAGGCTTGAAGAGCTCGAGCGCCATCTTCTTCGGCAGGCCGCACTGGTGGAGCTTCAACTGCGGGCCGACCACGATTACCGAGCGGCCGGAGTAGTCCACGCGCTTGCCGAGCAGGTTCTGGCGGAAGCGGCCCCCCTTGCCCTTGATCATGTCGGCGAGGGACTTGAGCGGCCGCTTGTTCGCGCCGGTCATCGCCTTGCCGCGGCGGCCGTTGTCGAGCAGCGAATCCACGGCTTCCTGAAGCATGCGCTTCTCGTTGCGCACGATGATCTCCGGCGCCTTGAGCTCGAGCAGGCGCTTCAACCGGTTGTTGCGGTTGATGACGCGCCGGTAAAGATCGTTCAGGTCGCTGGTGGCGAAGCGCCCCCCGTCCAGGGGAACGAGCGGACGGAGCTCCGGCGGCAGGACCGGCAGCACCTCCATGATCATCCAGTCGGGCTTGATGCTCGAGGACTTGAAGCCCTCGAGCACTTTCAGCCGCTTGGCGAACTTCTTGATCTTGGCATCCGACGACGTGGCGTCGAGCTCCTTGCGCAGGTTGTCGATCTCCTTGTTGAGATCGAGCGCGCGCAGGAGCGCGCGGATGCCTTCCGCGCCCATCGCGGCCTGGAAGTCGTCGCCGAACTCCTCGACCTTGGCGAGATAGTCGTCCTCGGTGAGGAGCTGGCAGCGCTTGAGCGGCGTCAGGCCCGGGTCGGTGACGACATACGCCTCAAAATACAAAACCCGCTCGATGTCGCGCAGCGTCATGTCGAGCACGAGGCCCAGGCGGCTGGGCAGCGACTTCAGGAACCAGATGTGCGCTACGGGACTCGCCAGCTCGATATGGCCCATGCGCTCGCGGCGCACCTTGGCGAGCGTCACCTCGACGCCGCACTTCTCGCAGATCACGCCGCGATGCTTCAGGCGCTTGTACTTGCCGCACAGGCACTCGTAATCCTTGATCGGCCCGAAGATCTTGGCGCAGAAAAGCCCGTCGCGCTCCGGCTTGAAGGTCCGGTAGTTGATGGTCTCGGGCTTCTTCACCTCGCCGTAGGACCACGAGCGGATCTTCTCCGGCGAGGCGAGGCCGATCTTGATCGCATCGAACTCCTCGTCCTGCTGGACCTGCTTGAAGAGCTCAAGTAGCGCTTTCATTAGTACCTCTCCAGGTCAATGTCGATGCCAAGGGAGCGGATCTCCTTGACGAGCACGTTGAACGACTCGGGCATGCCGGCGTCGATCTTGTGGTCGCCCTTGACGATGTTCTCGTACACCTTGGTGCGGCCGGTGATGTCGTCGGACTTGACGGTGAGCATCTCCTGCAGCGTGTACGCCGCGCCGTAGGCCTCCAGCGCCCACACCTCCATCTCGCCGAAGCGCTGGCCGCCGAACTGCGCCTTGCCGCCGAGCGGCTGCTGCGTGACGAGCGAGTAGGGGCCCGTCGAGCGCGCATGCATCTTGTCGTCGACCAGGTGGTGGAGCTTGAGCATGTGCATGTAGCCGACCGTGACGTGGCGATCGAAAGCCTCGCCGGTGCGCCCGTCGAAGAGCTGCACCTGGCCCGAGGTCGGCAGGCCCGCCATCTCGAGCATGGCGTTGATCTCGGTCTCCGCCGCGCCGTCGAATACCGGCGTCGCGAATGGCACGCCCTCGCGCAGGTTCTCGGCGAGCTGCAGGAGCTCCTCATCGGTGAGCTTGGCGAGCTCCTCCTCGCGGCCGCTCGCGCCGTAGATGCGCTCGATGAGCTTCTTCATCTCGAGCTTCTGCTGCTGCTTCACGAGCTCGCCGATCTTGAGGCCCAAGCCCTTCGCCGCCCAGCCGAGGTGCGTCTCGAGGATCTGGCCGACGTTCATGCGCGAGGGCACGCCGAGCGGGTTGAGGACGAGGTCGACGGGCGTGCCGTCGGCCATGTGCGGCATGTCCTCGACCGGCGTGATCTTGGAGATCACGCCCTTGTTGCCATGCCGCCCGGCCATCTTGTCGCCCGGCTGCAGGCGCCGCTTCACCGCGACGTATACCTTCACCATCTTGAGCACGCCCGGCGGCAGCTCGTCACCCTGGGTGAGCTTCTTCTTCTTCGCCTCGAACATGGCGTCGAACTCCCGGCGCTTCTGGCCGAGCGAGTCCTTCAGGCCTTCGACCTGGGCCGCCGCTTCCTCGTTGGCGAGGCGAATGTCGAACCAGTCGTAGCGCTCCATGCCGGTGAGATACTCCTTGGTCACCTTGGTGCCCTTGGCGAGCCGCTTCGGGCCGCCGTTGGCCACCTTGTTGGTGAGCAGGCGCTCCAGGCGCTCGAACGTGTCGTTCTCGACGATGCGCATCTGGTCGTTGAGATCGGTGCGATAGCGCTTGAGCTCGTCCTCGATGATGCTTTGGCTCCTCTTGTCCCGCTCGATGCCCTCGCGCGTAAACACCTGGACATCGATCACCGTGCCGCTGATGCCCGAGGGCACGCGCAGCGACGTGTCTTTCACATCGCTCGCCTTTTCGCCGAAGATGGCGCGAAGCAGCTTCTCTTCCGGCGTGAGCTGGGTCTCGCCCTTCGGCGTCACCTTGCCGACCAGCACGTCGCCCGCCTCGACTTCCGCGCCGATGTACACGATGCCCGATTCATCCAGGCGCACGAGCTGCGCCTCCGAGAGATTCGAGATGTCGCGGGTGATCTCCTCGGGCCCGAGCTTCGTGTCCCGCGCCACCACCGTCAGTTCTTCGATGTGGATCGAGGTGAAGCGATCGTCGGCCACCACGCGCTCGCTGATGAGGAGCGAGTCCTCGAAGTTGAAGCCGTTCCAGGGCATGAAGGCGACCAGCATGTTCTGGCCGAGCGCGAGCTCGCCCAAGTCGGTGGAGGCGCCGTCGGCCACCACGTCGCCCTTGGCGATCCTCTCGCTCTGCTTCACGATCGGACGCTGGTTGATGTTGGTGTTCTGGTTCGAGCGCGTGTACTTCGTGAGCTTGTAGATGTCCACGCCGACGTCGCCGGCGACGGTTTCATCGTCGTTGACGCGTACGACGAGGCGGTTCGCATCGACGTAGTCGACCACGCCGCCGCGCAGCGCGATGACGCAGGTGCCGGAGTCGATCGCCGCGGTGCGCTCGACGCCGGTGCCGACCAGCGGCTTCTCCGGCCGCAGGCAGGGCACCGCCTGGCGCTGCATGTTGGAGCCCATCAGCGCGCGGTTCGCGTCATCGTGCTCGAGGAACGGGATGAGCGAGGCCGCCACCGACACAATTTGGGAGGGCGCCACGTCCATGTGCTGCACTTCCTCGGGCGACTTCAGCTCGAACTCGTTCTTGAAGCGACAGGAAACCAGCGTGTCGGTGAGCTTGCCGCTTTTGTCGATCGAGGCGTTCGCCTGGGCGATCACGTAGTTGCCTTCCTCGATCGCCGACAGGTAGACGATCTCGTTCGTCACCTTGCTGTCCTTCACCTTGCGGTACGGGGTCTCGAGGAAGCCGTAGCGGTTGGTGCGGGCGTACAGCGCGAGCGAGTTGATGAGGCCGATGTTGGGGCCCTCGGGCGTCTCGATCGGGCAGACGCGGCCGTAGTGCGTCGGGTGCACGTCGCGCACCTCGAAGCCGGCGCGCTCGCGGGTGAGGCCGCCCGGCCCGAGCGCCGAGACGCGCCGCTTGTGCGTGATCTCGGACAGCGGGTTGGTCTGGTCCATGAACTGCGAGAGCTGCGAGGAGCCGAAGAACTCCTTGATCGCCGCCGAGATCGGCTTGGCGTTGATCAGGTCGTGGGGCATCAGGTTTTCCGACTCCGCCTGCGACAGCCTTTCCTTCACGGCGCGCTCGACGCGCACCAGGCCTGCGCGGAACTGATTCTCGGCGAGCTCGCCCACCGAGCGCACACGGCGGTTGCCAAGGTGATCGATGTCGTCGATCTCGCCGCGGCCGTTCCTCAGCTCGACCAGGATGCGGATGACTTCCACGATGTCCTTGGGCGAGAGCGTGAGGCGCGGCTCGATCCTCACCTCGAGCTTCTGCTTGTCGATGCCCTTGCCCTTGAGGTCGTGGAACATCTTGTCGACCGCGGCCTGCGCTTCGGCCTCGGTGGCGACGCCTTCGATGCCCACCTTGCCGAGCGAGAGCTCGGGCGCATTCTTGAAGTAGCTGCGCAGTTCCCCTTCCGCTTCCTTCGGCAGCGCCACGGAACGCAAGCGAAGTTGCCAGCTCGTCTCGGAAGGCGCGCCGATGCGGCGGTTGAACTTCATGCGCCCCACCGCCGAGAGGTCGTAGCGCTCCTCGGCGAAGAAGAGGCCGTTGAAGAGCGTCTCGACCGCGTCCTCCGTCGGCGGCTCGCCGGGGCGCATCATGCGGTAGATCGCGACGCGCGCGGCGTTCATGTCCGCCGTCTCGTCGGTACGCAGGGTCTGCGAGACGTACGGGCCCTGGTCGAGGTCGTTGGTGAAGAGCGTCTGCACCTTGTCGACCTTCGCCTCGCGCAGCTGCGCGAGCAGCGTCTCGGTGATCTCGTCGTTCGCGTTGGCGATGATCTCGCCCGTGTCCTTGTTGATGACGTTGTGCGCGAGCGTGCGGCCGAGGATGAAGTCGTCCGGCGAGCTGATGCGCTTGATGCCGGCCGCCTCCATGTCGCGGATGTGCTTCACCGTGATGCGCTTGTCCTTGGCGACCAGCGTCTTGCCCTGCCGGTCATTGATGTCGAAGCGCGCCACTTCGCCGCGCAGGCGCTCCGGCACGATGTCGAACTCCGCCCCGGTGGGCTTGATGTGGAAGGTGTCGAAGTCGAAGAACTCGTCGAGGATCCGCTCGGGCGTGTAGCCGAGCGCCTTGAGGAGGATCGTCACCGGCATCTTGCGGCGCCGGTCGACGCGGAAGAACACGATGTCCTTCGGATCGAACTCGAAGTCGAGCCAGGAGCCGCGGTAGGGAATGACGCGCGCCGAGAAGAGCAGCTTCCCGCTCGAGTGCGTCTTGCCGCGATCGTGCTCGAAGAACACGCCCGGCGAGCGGTGCAGCTGGCTGACGATGACGCGCTCGGTGCCGTTGATGATGAAGGAGCCCGTGGTGGTCATGAGCGGGATCTCGCCCATGTACACCTCCTGCTCCTTCACTTCCTTGGTGGTGGGCTTGGGCGCCTCCTTGTCCATGATGACGAGGCGCACCTTGGCGCGCAGCGGGCTCGCGTAGGTGAGGCCGCGCTGCTGGCATTCCTTGACGTCGAACGGCGGCTCGCCGAGCGAGTAGCTCACGAACTCGAGCCGCGCGTTCTGCGAGTGGCTGACGATCGGGAAGATCGAGGTAAACGCCGCCTGCAAGCCCTCGTTCTTGCGGCCCTCGGGCGGCATGTGCGCCTGGAGGAACGCGGTGTAGGACTCGAGCTGGGTCGCGATGAGGAACGGCACTTTCTGCACGATCGCCCGCTTCGCGAAGCTCTTGCGGATGCGTTTACGCTCGGTCAAGGAATAGGTCATCGAGGCTCCAGGGTCGCCAACGGCTCAAGAACAGAGGAAAAACCTCGCGCGCACAAGGTCTTTGCTCTGCTCTCGGTCCGGGGGAGGGGACTAAGACCCCGCCCCGTTCCCGAAAGTTCCATAGCGGCGTTACTTGATCTCCGCCTTTGCACCAGCGTCGGTCAGCTTCTTCGCGATGGCCTCGGCGTCGGCCTTTGAGATGCCTTCCTTCACCGGCTTGGGCGCGCCGTCGACGAGGTCTTTCGCCTCCTTGAGGCCAAGGCTCGTCACCTCGCGCACCGCCTTAATCACGTTCACCTTGTTGTCGCCGATTGCGGTGAGCATCACGGTGAACTCGGTCTTCTCCTCGGCCGGTGCCGCGGCGGCGGCAGCGCCGCCGGCAGCGGGGCCCGCCACGGCGACCGCGGCCGCCGCGGAGACGCCAAACTTCTCTTCCATGTCCTTGATGAGCTGCGAGAGCTCGAGGACGGTCATCTTGCTGATTTCTTCCAGGATCTGAGTGCGTTCCATTTCGTTTCCTCTGAATAGGTTCCTGATTGGTTAGGCGGCGGCCTTTTCCTTCGAATCGCGGTAAGCGGCGAGCGTGCGGGCAAAGCGCGCGGGCACTTCGTTCATCGTGCGCACGAGCTTCGCCATCGGCGCCTGCAGCGTGCCGACCAGCCTCGCCAGGAGCTGCTCGCGCGAGGGCAGCAGCGCGAGCGCCTTGACGTCCTTGTCGGACATCCTGTTGCCGGGCATCGCGCCGCCGCGGATCACGAAGCGCTCGTTCTCGCGGGCGAACTCGGAAAGCACCTTCGCGCCGGCGACCGGGTCGGCGGCAATGCCGTACATGAGCGGGCCGACCAGCTGATCGGACAGGCTCTCGAACGGCGTGCCCTTGACCGCCCTGCGCGCGAGCGTGTTCTTCAGCACGCGCAGATAAAGGCCCGACTTTCTCGCCCTGGCGCGAAGCTGCGTGACGCGCCCGACGTCCAAGCCGCGATACTCCGCGACGATGACCGCCTGGGCGCCCGCCAGCTTGGCCGCGACTTCCGCGACCACCGCCTGCTTCTGCTCCAGATTAAGACCCAAGGTCTACCTCCTTTGCCATGTTGCAAAACCGGCGACCTTGAATCAGGAACCCGTACTGCATTCCCTCCTCGGGGTACGCCGTCTGCGCAGGGCACTGCGCGATTAAGCCGTTGCCGGCCCCTGCGGTCTTTGACGACAGCTGTTCGTTGAAACAGCAGCCCAAAGTCATTGCACGGTCGAGAGCGATGCGGGATCGACTTTCACACCGACCCCCATCGTGCTCGACACGGATAATTTCTTCAGAAAAATTCCTTTCGTCGCCGCGGGCTTCGCCTTGTTCAGCGCGTCGACCAGCGCGGCCAAGTTCTCGCGCAGCTGCTCCGGCGTGAACGAAGCGCGGCCGATGGTGCATTGCACGACGCCGGTCTTGTCGGCGCGGAACTGCACCTGGCCCGCTTTGGCGTTCTTCACCGCGCCGGCAACGTCCGGCGTCACGGTGCCGACCTTCGGGTTTGGCATCAGGCCGCGCGGGCCGAGGATCTGGCCGAGCTGACCGACGACACGCATCGCCTCCGGCGCCGCGATCACCACGTCGAAGTCGAGCTTGCCGGCCTTCACCTGCTCGGCAAGGTCTTCCATGCCCACGACATCGGCACCCGCCGCTTTCGCCGCCTGGGCCTTGTCGCCGGGCGCAAAGACGGCGACGCGCACCTTCTTGCCCGTGCCGGCCGGCAGCACGACGGAGCCGCGCACGGTCTGGTCGCCCTTTTTCGCGTCGATGCCGAGGTTCACCGCGACGTCGATCGCCTCATCGAACTTGGCGGTCGCGGTCTCCTTAACCAGGTTCAGCGCCTCGGCGGCGGCATAGGTCTTTTTCGGATCGACTTTGCTGATGAACGCCTTCCTGCGCTTGGAGACGTGCGCCATTACATGCCCTCCACAATTACGCCCATCGAGCGGGCGCTGCCCGCGACGATGCGCATTGCCGCTTCCAGGTCTGCGGCGTTCAGATCCGGCAGCTTCTGCTTGGCGATGTCCTCGACCTGCTTGCGCGTGATCTTGCCCACCTTGTCGGTGTGCGGCCGCGCGCTGCCCGACTCGATGCCGGCGGCCTTCTTGATGAGCACCGTGGTCGGCGGCGTCTTGATGATGAACGAGAAGCTCTTGTCCGCATAAGCGGTGATCACCACTGGCAGCGGCAGCCCCGGCTCGACCTTCTGCGTCTGCGCGTTGAACGCCTTGCAGAACTCCATGATGTTCAAGCCGCGCTGACCGAGCGCCGGCCCGATGGGCGGCGAGGGATTTGCCTTGCCGGCAGGGACCTGAAGCTTGATCAGGCCGACGATTTTCTTCGCCATGCGTCTCTCCTATGCGGGTGCAAGCGAGGCGGGCCGCCTCTCCCCTGTTAAGCCTTCTCTACCTGGCCGAATTCCAGCTCCACCGGCGTCGAGCGGCCGAAGATCGTCACCGCCACGCGCAGCCGGCTCTTCTCGTAATTCACGTCCTCCACCGTCCCCTGGAAATCGGTGAACGGGCCATCCTTGACGCGCACCATCTCGCCCACTTCAAACAGCACCTTGGGCTTGGGCTTCTCCACGCCCTCGCGCATCTGCTGCATGATCGCTTCGACTTCCTTCTCGGGGATCGGCGCCGGCTTGGTGGCCGTGCCGCCGACGAAGCCGGTGACCTTGTTCGTGTTCTTCACGAGATGCCAGGTGTCGTCGTTCATCTCCATCTCGACGAGCACGTAGCCGGGGAAGAACTTGCGCTCGGACATGTGCTTCTGGCCGCCCTTCATCTCGACGACCTCCTCCACCGGCACGAGGATCTTGCCGAACTTGTCGGTCATGCCGGCGCGGTTGATGCGGTCCTCGAGCGCGCGCGCCACCGACTTCTCGAAGCCCGAGTAGGCGTGCACCACGTACCAGCGCTTGCTCATGTCTTCTTCCAGCCGAGAATCAAGTCGTAGAGAACCCATTCCAGTGTCTTGTCGCTGATCCACAAAAAAATCGCCATCACCACCACGAAGGCGAACACCGCCGCCGTGGTCTGCATCGTCTCCTTGCGCGTGGGCCACACCACCTTCTTCACTTCGGTCACGGCTTCGCCCGCGAACACCGCGAACTGCCGCCCCGGCTCGCTGAACCAGGCCACCGCCGCGCCGGCCAACGCGCCCGCGATGACCGCGAGGATGCGCAGCACGAGCGCCGTGCCTTCGCCGAGCCAGTAATAGGCCCAGATGCCGGCGCCCACGAGCGCCACTCCTATCGCCAGCTTGACCTTGTCGATCATCGTGTGGACTTGGCAGGGGCAGAGGGCCTCGAACCCCCAACCTTCGGTTTTGGAGACCGACGCTCTGCCAATTGAGCTATGCCCCTGCGCGTTTCCCTTACTCGATGATCTTGGCGACCACGCCGGCGCCCACCGTCTTGCCGCCCTCGCGGATGGCAAAGCGAAGGCCCTGCTCCATCGCAATGGGCGTGATCAGCGTCACCACCATCTTCACGTTG
>Ga0209577_10002708_pt1 | contig 16883 bp, 19 predicted proteins | sample GraSoiAngelo_109_FD_185874 | JGI IMG/M metagenome (GOLD analysis project Ga0209577, IMG submission 185874) | Grasslands soil microbial communities from the Angelo Coastal Reserve, California, USA - 14_0903_12_20cm (SPAdes) (version 2) | ecosystem: Environmental > Terrestrial > Soil > Grasslands...
CCTACCGCGACCTGGCGGGACATCCTGCGCCGCGGCGCGCTCATGGCACTGTCAGTCGGGCGACTTCGGCCCTGGTGTGAGGCTTGAGGTCGATCGGCCGGTTGTTGAACGTCACCTGCACATGCGAGGCATTGCCGATCACCAGCGCGAGCGGGGGCCTGGTCCTGAGGACGCGCTCGGCGCCCGCCGGCTGCAGCGAGGACACCAGCACGCGGCCGGCGCTGTCGCGCACCTCGAGCCAGGCTTGCTCCTCGCACCTCACGACAAGCCGGTTCGGTCCTGTCGCTGCCGGCTTGGCCGGCGCCGCCGCGGGATGCTCCTGCGGGTCGAGCGCGGCCGAGGGCTGAGTCATCGCGACCGGCGGCAGCGGAGCGGGCGCCGCGAGCGCCGGCTGCAAGGCAATCGGCGGCGTGCGCGGCTCGAGCGGCGGCGCAGAGCTGGCGGCGGCTTCCTGCGGCGGGGTACGCTCGTGGCGCCACTCGTACACGACCCCGCCAACCAAGGCCAGGATGCCGAGCGACACGCCGATATAGATGAAGGTGGCGCGCCGCGCGCCGTCGGAGAACGGCACCGGCTGGCTGAAGCGCTCCGCGAGGCGGTTCGCGTCGGGGGCGTCCAGCCGCTCGGCCATGCGCTGGATCAGCGGCTCCGGATCGAGCTTCAGCAGGCGCGCATAGTTGCGCACCATGCCGCGCGCGATCGTCGCTCCTGGAAGCAGGTCGAAGCGTTCCTGCTCGAGCGCCTCGAGCTGGCGCGGGGCGAACTTCAGCTGCTGCGCGACGTCGGTGATTTCCAGCCCGCACGCTTCCCGGGCGCGCAGCAGCTCCTCGCCGACTCCGGTAACGGCCGACTCAGTCAAAGCTGCCCCGCTGCAGCGCTTGGTACTCGGGGGAGCTTGGGAAGCGCCGGCGCAGCTGGTTGGCGTACGACTGCTCGGCGACGCGCTCGCCGAGCTTGCGTTCGATCCTCAGCGCGAGCCACAGCGCCTCGGCGCTGGGCGCGACCAGCTTGTTGTGCTGCGACACGAGCTTGCGCGCTTCGTCGAAGCTGCCTTGCCGGTAGCGGATCTGGCCGAGGCTCAGCAGCGAGGTCGGCTCGTCGGGCTCCAGGCGCAGCGCGCGCTTGAAGAACTCCTCGGCGTCCTTGAGGTTGTTGGTGCGCAGCGTGCAGACGCCGGCCGCCGAGTAGGATTTCCACGGTGCTGCGTACAGCGGGTTGCGGATGGCCTGCAGGAAATAGGCGATCGCCTGGCCTTCGCGCTGCGTCTGGCACAGGAACACGCCGTAGTTGTGATTGATGTCAGGGTCGTTCGGCGACAGCCGCAGCGCGCGCTCGAAGCTACTCTGGGCGAGCTGGTTCTCGCGCAAGTCCATGTACACGAGGCCGAGCATGCTCTGCGCCGGCGCATAGCTCGGGTCGGCTTCGGCGGCGGTGCGCAGCTCCTCGAGCGCGATGCCCATGCTGCCGCGGTTGTAATATTGGGCCGCGAGCTCGGTGTGGACCTTGGCGCGGTTGCGCGGATCGCCGACCTCGCCGACGATGGTGCCGGTGTCGACGCGCGGCTCGCTCGTCTGGCCGGCGCAGCCGGCGAGCGCCAAGAACACAAAGTAAAGCAGCCGTTTCATGCGCGCACCTCTTTCAGAGGGATGCGCCGCGCGCTGCGGCGCGTGCGGTCGGACACATCGCCGGCAAGCTGGCCGCAGGCGGCCGCGATGCCATCGCCGCGGGTCTTGCGCGTCGTGACCGTCAGGCCGGCGCGCTGCAGGATCTCGGCGAAGCGCCGGATCCGCTCCGGGCTCGAGCGGCGGAAGCCGGAATGCGGGAACGGATTGAACGGAATCAGGTTGAATTTGCAGCGTACGTGGCGCGCGACACCGGTCAGCTCGCGCGCGTGCGCGTCTGCGTCGTTCACGCCCTCGAGCATGACGTACTCGAGAGTGATGAAGTCGCGCGGCGCTTTCTGGAGGTAGCGGTTGCACGCTGCAAGCAGCTCGCGCAGCGGGTATTTGCGGTTCACGGGAACCAGCTGATCGCGCAGCGCGTCGTTCGGCGCGTGCAGCGAGAGCGCCAGCGCGACGGGGCACTCGTCGCGCAGCCGGTCCATGCCGGGAATCACTCCCGCCGTCGAGACCGTGACGCGCCGGCGCGAAAGCCCATACGCATTGTCGTCGAGCATCAGCCGCAGCGCCGGAATTACGTTGTCCAGATTGAGAAGGGGTTCCCCCATTCCCATCATGACGACATTCGTCACAGGTCTTTCGCCTGCGAGCAGCCGATTGGCAAGCCACAACTGGCCGATGATTTCCGCCGTGCTGAGGTTGCGGTTGAAGCCCTGCTTGCCGGTCGAGCAGAATGCGCAGTCCAGCACGCAGCCCGCCTGGCTCGATACGCAGAGCGTGCCGCGGTTCGACTCGGGGATGAAAACCGCCTCCACCGCGTTGCTGCCGTCCACCTTGAGCAGCCACTTGCGCGTCCCGTCCTGCGCAGCGGTGTCGCCGACGATGCGCGGCGCCTCGATGCAGGCACAGAGGGCCAGCTTCTCGCGCAGCGGCCTGGCGAGGTCGCTCATGCGGGCGAAGTCGGTCTCGCCGCTCTGGTGGATCCAGTGCAGCAGCTGGCGAGCGCGGAACGGCTTCTCGTCCTGCGCCTCGAAGAAGCGGCCCAGGCCCGCGGCGTCGAAGTCGAGAAGATTCTGCTTCAACGTGAAAACACCTCGCAGGCGGGAAAGAAGTAGGCGATCTCGGTGCGCGCGCTGTCGGGCGCGTCGGAGCCGTGGACGGCGTTGGCGTCGATCGACGCCGCGAAATCGGCGCGGATCGTTCCCTTGGCGGCCTTCGTGGGGTCGGTCGCGCCCATCAGCTCGCGATTCTTGGCGATCGCGTTGTCGCCCTCGAGCACCTGCACGAGAACCGGTCCGGAGGTCATGAACTTGACCAGGTCGCGAAAGAAGGGCCGCTCACGATGAACAGCATAGAACCCTTCGGCCTGGGTGCGCGACAAGAGCATCATGCGCGCAGCGATGATCTTGAGGCCGGCGGCTTCGAACCGCGCCAGGATGCGGCCGATCGCGTTCTTCTTCACGGCGTCGGGCTTGATGATGGAAAGGGTCCGCTCGACCGCCATTGCCGCTGTCTCCACGCATTTTTTTGAAAAATCAACTCGAAATTTTATCACGGTCGATGCGTTCGATTTCGTAAAAACAACGGCTTAGCGCCATTCCGGGACCACTCCGATCGCCTCGGCCGTCACCTGATAGTGCGCATCGACGCCGAGTCCCGGCGCCCACACCAGATCGTCGCCGCAAAAGAGCAGCGGCAGCCTGTCGCGCCGCCAAGGCGGCACGCCCGCTTCCTGGAACAGGTTCTTCAACGTACGGCGCGGCCGCCGCGGATCGGGCTGGAGCCGTTCGCCTCCCGCGCGCAATCGCACTGCGACCCGGCACTGCTCGAGCCTGCGCAGATCGATGCCTTCACCGCGCGCCCGTCTGAATAGCAGCTTGCCGCCGAGCGCGGGGATCGCAATGCGCCGCTCGCCTTTCCATTGCACCGGCGCGAACGGCGCGGCGGGCGTCGCCGGCGCGAGCGCGAGCTTGCCGCGGTAGACGCGCAGCCGCATGCCGTCGTGCTCGAGCAGGATGCGCGCGCCGCCGGAGGTGAGCTGCTTCAGCATCTCGACGAGCTTCGCCTCGCTTGGCGCGCGCAGTCCCTGCGCAGCGAGGAACTCGCGAAGCAGCGCTTGCGCGTCGAGCGCCACGCCGGCGAAGTGCCGCGCCGCCCGCGCCAGGCTTTCCCGCCAGCGCGGGAAGCGCGATTCGATCAGGGGTCCGACGCGCCGGCGCACGAAGTTGCGCGTCAGCGCCTCGTCGGCGTTGCTCTCGTCCTCCACCCATTGCAGGCCCTGCTCTCGGGCATAGGCGAGGATTGCCGCGCGCGGTACTTCGAGCAGCGGCCGCAGCAGCATCTTGCCGTCGAAGCGGTTGCGGGGCGCCATGCCGCTCGCGCCGCGTACGCCTGCGCCGCGCAGGAGGTTCATGAGCACCGTCTCGGCCTGGTCGTCGCGGTTGTGCGCGAGCGCCACAGCGTCACAAGGGACATTTTTGAAAGCCCGGTAGCGGGCTTCGCGCGCCGCGGCCTCGAGCCCCGCTCCCCTTTTCGCCACCTTGACGCGGCGAACGGCGAGCGGCACGCCCCAGCGCGTGCACAGAGCGCGGCAAAACCGCGCCCAGGCGCCGGCATTTGGGCTCAGGCCATGGTGAACGTGGATGGCCGAGAGATTAAATTCAGGATGTTGCTTCAATACGTGAAGCAGCACAACGGAATCGACCCCGCCGGAGAGCCCCACGGCGAGGCGCTTGCTGCGCAGATCGAGTGAACCGAGAAATCGCCCGACCTCGGCGATCACCTCACCGCTCGGCGGCTTCCTTGAACTTGCCATAGGCCATCACGCGCTCGAGGCGTTGCTCGACCAGCTCTTTGGGCCTTTTCTCCTGCAACTGCTTGAGCGCCTCGGCGAGCGCCTTGCGCAGCGCCTGCGCGGTGGCTTGGGGGTCGCGGTGCGCGCCGCCAAGCGGCTCGGCCACGATCTTGTCGATCAGTCCGAGCGTCTTCAGCCTGCCGGCGGTGATTCCCAGCACGTCGGCCGCCTCGGGCGCCTGGTCGGCGCTGCGCCACAGGATCGACGCGCAGCCCTCCGGCGAGATCACGGAATACGTCGCGTATTGCAGCATCAGCACCACGTCGCCCACCGCGATGGCGAGCGCGCCGCCCGAGCCGCCCTCGCCGATCACGCTGACGATGATCGGGGTGCGCAGCCGCGCCATCTCGAACAGATTGCGGCCGATGGCTTCCGACTGGCCGCGCTCCTCGGCGTCGATCCCCGGGTAGGCGCCGGGCGTGTCGATGAAGGTGAACACCGGAAGCGAGAACTTCTCGGCCAGCTTCATCAGGCGCAGCGCCTTGCGGTAGCCCTCGGGCTTGGGCATGCCGAAGTTGCGCAGGATCTTTTCCTTGGTATCGCGGCCTTTCTGGTGGCCGATGACCACGCAGGGCGCGCTGCCAAAGCGCGCCAGCCCGCCGATGATCGAAGCGTCGTCGGCGAAGGCACGGTCGCCGTGCAGCTCCTCGAAATGCGTGAACAGCATCTGCACATAGTCGAGCGTGTAAGGGCGCTGCGCATGGCGCGCCACCTGCGCCACCTGCCAGGGCGTCAGCTTGCCGTAGATGTCCTTGGTGAGCGTCTGGCTGCGCTTGGTGAGCCGCTGGATCTCCTCCGAGATGTCGGCCGCGGAATCGTCGGCCACGTAGCGCAACTCCTCGATGCGCTGCTCGAGCTCGGCGATCGGCTGTTCGAATTCGAGGAACGTGGTCTTCATCGGCGCGCGATTCTAGCCGATCGTCGCGACGCGGTTGAACCGCACAGGACTTCGCTCATCGCGCCGCCCCCTTTTTTGGCTGTCAGTATTCTACCGGCAACGGGTCGAGCGAGCGCCAAAGGTACCAGGTCGCGACCGAACGCCAAGGTCGCCAGGTCTCGCCGAGCTTTACCATGGTTTTCAGCGCTATCCTGCGGTGCCTGAAATACGCGTCGCGGATGCCTTTTTGCAGCCCGAGGTCGTCGACCGGAAAGACGTCGGGTCGCAGCAGGTTGAAGATGAGGAACATCTCGGCGGTCCAGCGCCCGATGCCGCGCACCTGGATCAGCTCGGCGATGATCGCCTCGTCATCCATGTCAGGCCAGCGCTGCACCTGGATCGTGCCATCGAGGAAGTGCTGCGCCAGATCGGCGATGTACTCGACCTTGCGCTCCGACAGGCCGCAGGCGCGCAGCTCGCTCCTTTTTCTTGCGAGAACACTTTGCGGGGTGACTGCGCCGGCGCAAAGACAGACCTTGTCCCAGACGCTCTGCGCCGCTTTGACCGAGATCTGCTGGCCGACGATGGCGCGCGCCAGCGTGAGAAAGGGCTCGCCGCGACGCGCCAGGAATACTTTCGGCCGCGAGCGGATGATGGCGGCCATGACGGGATCTTTCCGCGCCAGCGTACGCTTGGCGCGATCCCAGTAATCGGGCTTCATGCGAGCGGGAGGTTCAGCAGCAGGTTCTGAGGCTTCATGCGCACTAGCTCATTTTCGTCGGCGCACAGGCCGAGGTAGACGGTGCGGCCCGCGATGTCGGGCCGCATCGCCCCTGGATCGTCGAACTGAAGCGCGAAGAGCGCGAGCACGCGGCGCATGCGTCCGGCGTCGATCTCCCGGCCCGACCACAGCTCGTTCAGGACGCCGCTCGACTCCGCGTCGAGCCCGACGTGCCAGGCCCAATGGGGCTCGTCGATGCGGCGCACCGGCTTGATCAAGGCTTTGACACCGAGGAAATGTCTTATCCAGGCCTCCATGACGCGACACAGTGCCTCGAGCCCCGGGCGGCCGTAGGTGATGCTCATCACCGTGTCGTGGCGCGATTCGCGCTCCCAGTAGAGCGCGGCGTTGGCACGCTCCAGAACGTCGAGCTCAACCGTGCCGAGCGCGCCCCGCGCCTCGACGATCAGGCGCCCTACGCTGCCGAAGCGCGTTCCGGCGGCGTGCGTCTCGACCGTCTCGGAATCGGCGAGCAGCAGGTGGCCTTCGCGCAGGGTCGCCTTCTGCTCGCGGAAAAAAAGCTCGGCCGCGCGCAGCTGCAGCGGGTCTTCGCAGCCGTCGAGGATGTTCCTCAGGATCACGTGCGCGAGCTGCTCGATGAACAGCGGCGGCACGTCGACCGCGCCCTTGAAGAGATTCATGTAGCAGCCCTCGAGCGTGCCGGCATCGAGAAGCCTGCCCCGGAACCGAAGCAAGATGCGGTAGTTGTGCCTCGCGTCTTCGTCGCCGATCAATGCCAATCGGCTTTCAGAGACCTCAATTCTTGGATCCTCCATCAGGCAGGCATGGAGGCGGCGCTCGTCATCGCCGGAATCGTCGACCGGATGGATCTCCGGCCGCAGGTAGTAGGCGCGCAGGAAATCGTCGGTGATCCGCAGGCGTCCCGCGGCGTCGCGTTCCAGCAGGTGAAAGCCGCTATTGCGCCAGAAATCAGGCAGGAGCGAGAACCAACCGCGAATGCGACGCCAAGTGCTGCTTCAGGAACTCCATCTGGTCGGCGAGAATGCGGCGGTTGGTGAGGATCAGGTACTCGGCCTTGTTCGGAACGTAAGGCGCGTAGAGCAGCTCCAGGCCGGACTCCTCCGGCAGGCGGTTGCGCTTGTTGCCGTTGCAGTGCCGGCAGGCGGTGACGACGTTCATCCAGGTGTCGCGTCCGCCGCGCGACAGCGGCGTGATGTGGTCGCGCGTCAGCCGGAAGTAGCTGAACTCGCCGCCGCAGTAGGCGCACATGTGCCGGTCGCGCCGGAACAGCTCGCGGTTGTTCAGCGGCGGCACGTGGTGGAAGCCTTTCGCTGCCAGCGCCTTGCCCTTGATGGCGACGATCGAGTGGGCGGTGATGCTCGAGCGCTCGCCGGTCAGCCGGCTGATGCCGCCGTAATAGGTGAAGGTCTCCTCGCCCAGCGTCCACGCGACCAGGTTCTTGGCGTAGTAGAAGCACGCCTGCTGCCAGCTGATCCAGCGGTGCGGCACGCCGTGGCTGTCGAGAGAGAGGATGAGCGGCTTGTCCATGTGGCAGGAATTGTGCTTCGCGGATTCTGCCAAGCCTGCCCATGCTTTGCAATGCCCAAAAAAACAAGGGGCTGCGAATCGCAGCCCCCGCAGGCGTCAAGGAAGCTTACTTGTCGACGGCTTCCTTGAAGCCCTGCCCCGCGGCGAAGGCGGGGATGGTCTTGGCGGGAATCTTGATCTCCTTGCCGCTCGAGGGGCTGCGCCCGGCGCGCGCCTTTCTCTTTCGCGGCAGAAATGTGCCGAAGCCGACGACGGTGACGCGCTTGCCGCTCGCGACGTTGGCGACGATCGCGTCGAACACTGCGTTGACCGCCTCGCCCGCCGCCGATTTGCTGAGATTGCTGGCCTTCGCCGCAACCTGGACCAGATCAGACTTGGTGACCACGTGTGGCATGTGCTCTCCCTCTTTCCGAGCGCTCTGCGGCAGGCGAGCGAGCGGGCATCGTATCCAAATCGCGCGCCGAACACAACGCATCGGCGCGGCATTGCGCACGCGATACCACAAACAATTATGATTATGTTTCCAAGGAGGAACAACGTCATGAGCATCTTGCGTAAGCTTGCGCTTACCGCGCTTGCCGGTTGCGCGTTCGCGCCGCCTGCGCACGCGCAAACCACCCTGACGATGTCGTCGTGGGTATCGCCGCAGCATCACCTCACCCGCGTGGTGCTGCAAGGCTTCGGCGACGAAGTCGAGAAGGCGAGCGGCGGGCGCCTCAAGTTCCGGATGCTGCCCAAGCACCCGTCCGCGCCGCCGGGAACCTTCGACGCGGTGCGCGACGGCCTCGTCGACGTTTCCTACGTCACGGCGAGCTACACTCCGGCGCGGCATATCCTGCCGCTGGTGGCGGAGCTGCCGGGCGGCGGCGGAACTGCGGAAATCAACTCGGTCGCCTATAGCCGCATCCATTGGAAATACCTGCAGAAGGCAAACGAATACAAGGGCGTGCACCTGCTCGCGGTGTTTACGCACGGGCCGGGCCAGATGTTCAACACCAAGCGGCCGATCAAGAACTTGACCGACCTGCAGGGCATGAAGATCCGCACCGGAGGCGGCATCGCCGAGGCGATGGCGCGTGCGCTAGGGGCTTCGGCCTTCGTCAAGCCCGCGCCCGAGTCCTACGAGCTGCTCAGCTCGGGGATCGCCGACGGCGTGTTCTTCCCGCAGGAATCGATCGTCTCGTTCAAGCTCGACAGCCTGATCAAGTACGCGACTCTTTTCCCGGGCGGCTTCTACAGTTCCTCGTTCGGCTTCTTCATGAACGAAGACAAGTGGAACAAGCTCGCCAAGGCCGACCAGGACCTGATCAGCAAATTCAGCGGCGAGTATCTCGCGCGGCGTGCCGGAAAATCCTGGGACAACGTCGACCGCCTCGGCAACGAGGGCATGAAGAGGGCGGGCGTGCAGATCGACCAGGCGAACCCTGCGCTGGTCAAGGAAATCCAGAGCAAGGCGCAGCCGGTGATCGAGGCCTGGGTGAGGGACGCACATGAAAAGCGCAACGTCGACGGCGCCATGGTGCTGAAAGAGTTCCACGAGGAACTGAAGCGCGTTGCCGCCGGAAAATAAGCGCAAGCTGTGGGAGCAACGGCTCGACGCCGCGCTCGGCGTCGCGGCCTCGGCGATCCTGTTTGCGCTGATGCTGATCACCTTCGCCGACGTGGTGTCGCGCTACCTGTTCAACTGGCCGCTGCGCGGCGCGTTCGAGGCCACGGAGCTGATGCTGCTGGTCCTGATCTTCGCCGGCCTGCCGCTCGTGTCGCACGCCGACGAGCACGTCACCATGGACTTCATCGACCGCATGCTCACGCCGCGCGCGACCGCGGCGCTGGTGCGCGCGGTGCACGGCCTGTGCGCGGCAGTGATGTTCTTCCTGGGGTGGCAGGTCTGGATCAAGGCCACGCGCATCGCCGGCTACGGCGACACCACCGACGTGCTGCGCATTCCGGTCGGCCCGTTCGTGTATTTCATGGCGTTGATGATCGCACTGACCGGCCTGGTCCACGTGCTGCGGGTGTTTGTGCCCGGCACGCTGCGCTCGTCGCAAGCCACCACCTGAGCAAATCGTGGCCGAAGCGCTGACCGGCTTGCTGGCCATGATGGTCCTCGCGTTCCTGCGCATTCCCATCGCTATTTCGATGGGAATCGTCGGCATCATCGGCTACGCCTACATGCGCGACTGGAACTGGGCGGTGGCCTTCGCCACCGCGCAGACCAAGATCTACGAGACCGGCCGCAATTACACGCTGTCGGTGATCCCGCTGTTCATCCTGATGGGTAACTTCGTTACCCGCGCCGGCATGTCGCAGGAGCTGTTTCGCACCGCGTATGCGTTCATCGGCCACCTGCGCGGCGGCCTGGCGATGGCGACCATCCTCGGCTGCGCGGGGTTCGGCGCGATCTGCGGCTCCTCGATCGCCACCGCGGCGACCTTCGCCAAGGTGGCGTATCCGTCGATGAATAAGTTCGGCTATGCCGATTACCTGGCCACCGGCGCGATCGCGGCAGGCGGCACGCTCGGCATCCTGATCCCGCCCTCAACCATCATGGTGATCTACGGCATCATGACCGAGACCAACATCGGCAAGCTGTTCGCGGCGGGCATCCTGCCCGGGGTTCTCGCCACCTTCCTTCTGTGCCTGACGGTGCAATACATCACCTGGCGCGACCCCAAGGCCGGACCGCCTGGCGAGCGCATCAGCTGGCGCGAGCGCTTTGCCACCCTGGAGGGGTTGTGGGCCTTTGCGGCCGTCGGCGTGGCCCTGATCGCGGTGGCGAAATTCGGCTGGCTGGAAGCCGACCATACCGCGGTGATCGGCGCGTTCCTTGTGTTCGGCCTGGCGCTGGTCTACAAAGGCGTGACCAGCGTGATCGCGCTGTTCACGCTGGTGATGGGCGGCATTTACGGCGGCGTATTCACGGCCATCGAAGGCGCCGCGATCGGCGCCTTCGGCGCCATGATCTTCGCGATCGCGCGCCGCACGCTCAGCTGGAAGACGCTCTATGCGTCGTTGGTGGAAAGCGCGCGCACCACCTCGATGCTGTTCCTCATCCTGATCGGAGCGCTGATGTTCGCCGAGTTCGTCAACATCACGACCATGCCGGGCGAGCTGAGGGATCTGGTGGCGCGCTTCCAGCTGCACCCGTTCCTGGTGGTGGCGGCGATCATGACGATCTACGTGATCCTCGGCACGGCGATGGAGGAGCTGTCGATGATTCTTCTCACCGTGCCGGTGTTCTTCCCGCTCGTGGTGCACCTTGGCCTCGATCCGGTATGGTTCGGCATTCTGATCGTAGTGGTGGTCGAGATCGGCCTCATCAGCCCGCCGGTCGGCATGAACCTGTTCGTGCTCAATACGCTGCTGCCGCAGGTGCCGACGCGCACCATCTTCCGCGGCGTGCTGCCGTTCATGGCCGCCGACTGCATCCGCCTCGCCATCCTTGTCGCCTTTCCCGTCATCTCGACCTTCCTGCCGGGCATGATGAAATGAAGGCGCGAAACGCGACCAGCGCGCGATCGATTCCGGCCGCGTCGACGTCGAGATGGACGACGAGGCGCAGCGGCGCGCGCGGCAGCACCAGGATCCCCCTGCTCCTCATATAGTCGGCCAGTTCCTGGGCTTTTTCCTGCGCGACGCGCAAGAGCACCATGTTGGTGTCGTGCTGGACTTCGAGCTCGAGCTCGCGCAGCCCGCGCGCAAGGCTGCCGGCATTTTCATGATCGATGCGCAGCCGCTCGACGTTGTTCTCGAGCGCGTACAGGCCGGCGGCGGCGATCACCCCCGCCTGGCGCATCGCGCCGCCGAGGATCTTTCTCGCCCGCCTGGCTCGCTGAATGAAATCCGTGCTGCCCAGGAGGAGCGTTCCGGCCGGTGCGCCCAGGCCCTTTGACAGGCAGGAGGACACCGAATCGAATCCGGCGCAGAGGTCTTTCACCTTCATGTTTTGAGCCACCGCGGCGTTGAAGATGCGCGCGCCGTCGAGGTGCGTCGAAAGACCTTTCCTCTTCGCCAAGCCGACCGCCCGCTGCAGATAGGTCCTTGGCAAGACCCGCCCCGTGATCGTGTTCTCGAGGGCGAGCAGCCGCGTTCTCGCGAAATGCGGATCGTCCGGCTTGATCGCGGCCTCGACCTCGCCGAGCTCGAGCGTGCCGTCGGGGCGGTTGGCGATTGCCTGCGGCTGGATCGAGCCGAGCACCGCGACGCCGCCGGCTTCATAGCGGTAGCTATGCGACTCCGCGCCGAGGATGACTTCGTCTCCGCGCTGGCAGTGGCTCATCAGCGCGGCGAGGTTGGATTGCGTGCCGGACGGGAAAAGCAGAGCCGCCTCGAAACCGAAGATCTCGGCAGCGCGCTCCTGCAGCCGGTTCACCGTTGGATCGTCGCCGAACACGTCGTCGCCGAGCTCCGCCTGCAGCATCGCCTTGCGCATCGCAGCCGAGGGGCGCGTCACGGTGTCGGAGCGCAGATCGACGACTTCGGGCATCGACGAAGCTTAAGCCTTCTCCAGCACCTTTCCTAGTTTCCGTTCTATGGCCGCACGCGGCGCCTTGCTCCGCTGTGCGTCACCGCGCCGAGGTTGGCTGGGCCGACGAGCGCTGCGTATTTCTCGAGCACGCCGCTGACGGAGCGCCTCGGCGCCCTGGCCTTTCTCCTGAGCAGCTCTGCTTTCGAGACCTCGAGCGTCAGCGACCCGGCTGCAGCATCGATGCGGATTCGATCCCCGCTTCTCACCCGTGCAAGCGCGCCGCCGGCGGCGGCCTCCGGCGAGGCGTAGCCGATCATCATGCCGCGCGTCGCACCGGAGAAGCGGCCATCGGTGAGCAGCGCAACCTTCTCGCCCATGCCTTGCCCGTAGATGAGCGCGGTGACGCCGAGCATCTCGCGCATCCCAGGGCCGCCTTTCGGCCCTTCGTAGCGGATCACCAAGACTTCGCCCGCCTTGTAAGCGCGCTTTCTCACCACCTCGGCGCAGGCTTCCTCCGAATCGAAAACGCGCGCCGGGCCTTCGAACACCAGCGACTTCAGCCCCGCGACCTTGATGAGCGCGCCATCGGGCGCGAGGTTGCCTTTGAGGACCACGATCCCGCCGCCGGGAGAAAGTGGAGAATGCTTGACCACCTCGCCGTCGGCGCCAGGATGGTTCTTCAATTCTTCTTCCAGCGTCCTGCCCGAGAGCGTCAGGCAATCGCCGTGCAGGGCACCGCGCTCGAGCAGCGTTTTCAGCACGGCGTAAACGCCGCCCGCCGCGTGCAGATCTTTCGCGAGGAAACGCCCGCCCGGCTTCATGTCGGCGAGGAGCGGCGTGCGCCTTGCCACGCGCGCGAAATCGTCGAGCGAGAAGCCGATGCCGGCCTCGTGCGCGATCGCCGGAATGTGCAGCCCGGCGTTGGTCGAGCCGCCGGTCGCAGCGACCGCGGCGCAGGCGTTCTCGAGGCTCTTTTTCGTCACCAGCTCTCTCGGCAGCGGGCCGTCTTTCAGAAGATTCATCACGACTTGACCCGCTTTGCGCGCGAGACCGCCTCGTTCCGCGGAAACGGCGGGCAAAGTAGCCGAGCCGGCAAGCGCAAGGCCGAGCGTCTCTGCCACCATCGCCATCGTGTTGGCGGTGAACTGTCCCGGGCACGAGCCGAGGGTAGGCAGGCAGACGCGCTCGAGCTCGTCGAGCTGCGAGCGCTGCATGTCGCCCGCCAGCACGGCACCGACCGCTTCATACGTATCGAGCACGGTGACGTCGCGACCTTGCCATTTCCCGGGAAGCGCGGCGCCGCCGTAGACGAACACTGAAGGAAGATTGAGCCGCACCATCGCCATCATCATGCCGGGCAGCGTCTTGTCGCAGCCGGCGAAAGTGACGAGCGCATCGTAGGCATGGCCGCGCGCCACCGCCTCCACGCCGTCGGCGATGATTTCGCGCGACACCAGCGAGTAGCGCATGCCGCCGTGGTTCATCGACATCGAGTCGGCGACCGAGATCGACGCGAAGTCGAACGGCACGCCGCCCGCGCTGCGGATGGCGGCGCAGGCTTCACGCGCGAACTCGCCAAGCAGCGCATTGCACGGCGTCACGCGCCCGTCGGTCGAGGCGACGCCGACGAACGGCTTGTCGAGATCGGCATCCGACAAGCCGAGCGCGCGCAGGAACGCGCGATGCGGCGCGCGATCGAGCCCCTCAACCGTGATGCGCGACGGCAGTTTTTTCGTGCTCACCGGCTATCTCTTCGAGTATTCTCATGCTCCGCGGTCATTCTAAGCGGCAAAGACAAGGAGGAGAGATGCTTCGCGCCGTGCTCGCGCTGCTGCTGCTGTCGGTCAATGGGGTCGCGTGGCCGCAGGCCTATCCCGCGCGCGCCGTGAAGATCGTCGTGCCCTATGGCGTAGGCGGGCCGGCCGATCTCTACGCGCGCTTCATCGGCGCAAAGCTGCAGGACGCGCTCGGCCAGCCCTTCATCGTCGAGGACCGCCCGGGCGGCGGTTCGATCGTCGGCACCGACGTGGTGGCCAAGTCGCCGCCAGACGGCTACACGCTGCTCATGATGTCAAACACGCACACGGTGAACGAGACGCTGATTCCGAAAAAGCCCTTCGACTTGATGCGCGACTTCGCGCCGATCACGCCCGTGAACTACTCCGATCTCATCATGGTGATCCACCCTTCCGTGCCGGCGAAGGACCTGAAGGAGTTCATCGCGCTCGCCAAATCAAGGCCCGGTGAGCTGAACTACGCCTCGTCGGGCACCGGCACGCCCTACCACATGGCGGGCGAGCTCTTCAAGGCGATGGCGGGCGTCGACATCGTGCACGTGCCCCACAAGGGAAGCGACCAGGCGCGCACCGCGATCCTGGGCGGGCAAGTACAGATGATGTTTGACGCGATCACCACCATGGCGGGCAACGCCCGCGCCGGAAAAGTCCGCGCCCTCGGCACCACCGGCAACAGGCGCTCCCCGGTCACGCCGGAGACTCCGACCCTCGCCGAGGCCGGAGTGCCCGGCTACGAAGCGACCATCTGGCTCGGCCTGATGGCGCCGGCGGGAACGCCGCGGCCGATCCTGGAGAGAATAAATCTCGAGGTCAACAGGATCGTGAACGCGCCCGAGGTGAAGGAGGCCTGGTCCAAACAGGGCGCGGTGTCCATGGGCATGACGCTAGAGCAGTTCGACAAGTACCTGCGCGAAGACATCGTCAAGTGGGCGAAAGTGGTCAAGGTCTCAGGGGCCAAGGTCGACTGATGACGCGGGACCAACCTTGACGAGGAGGATTTTCGGCATCAGAACGACCTACGTGCCCTTCAAGGGTACCGGCGACATGACGACCGCGGTGATCGGCGGCCATGTCGCCGGCGCCATGTCGTACACCGCCGCCTTTGCGGTCAACAACAAGAGCAAGGTGCGCGCGCTCGCCGTGGCGATGGAGCAGCGCCATCGCCTCCTGCCCGAGGTCCCGACGTTCCGCGAACTCGGCATCGACTGCGTGGACGGCGCCTTCCGGGGCATCGGCGTGCCGAAATCGACGCCAGCCGAGGCACGCCGGCGCGTGTCGGAACTCTGGGCAGCCCTCAACGCCGACAACGTCGGCGTCGACACGATGGAGCGCTTCATGAAGGAGCGCGTGCGCGCCTACACCGAGGCAGGTCAACGCATGGGATTGGGCAAATAAGCAACCTCCTGTTCGCCGTCTTCCTCCTCGTCGCCGTGGCAGGACCGGTCGGCATTTTTCTCTACGGCTGGAGGCGCCGCAAGGAGAAACCGCCCAAGGTGGCGCCCCTTCCCAAGGACGACGACTGGGATTGATAACCGCTCTGGGGGGGTAGTCATGCGAGCGGCCGACATCAGGAGTGACAGCCGCCGGCGGTTCCTGAAGTTCCTGTCCGGCAGTCCGCTGCTGGCCTATTGCGGCCCCGGCACGAGCGCCGCCGACGGCCCCACGGTGCCGCCGCGGCTTTCCGATCCGATCCTCTGGGCGCCGTTGCGAACCGAGGACCTCATCAAGTCGCCCGCAGAGGCGATCAACGTGTTCGATTTCGAGCCGGTGGCGCGCAAGACCGTGCCCCCGGCGCATTTCGGCTACATGGCCTCGGGCATCGGACGGGCCATCATACGCTGCTAGACTGAGGCTTCTTCTTTAGGAGGTCGCAATGCGCCCCGCCATCGTTTTGCTCCTAGTGCTCGTGGCCGCGTCCTGCGCCACGGAGCGCCGCGATTCGTCGTACGGAATGGGCGTAACGTACTCAGCGGCGGGCAGGCCGGCGCCGCTGGATCCGGCGCGCACCGTCGCCGCGCAGGACTGCACCAAGCCGATCGCCCTGGACCGCGGGAATCTTCGCTGCAGGTGACGGATTACCGCGCGAGCGGATCGGGGCGCAGCTGCAGCTTGTAGACCTTGGGCCTGTTGTCCGTGCCGCCTTCGTTGTGGAAGTTGGTGCGCGTGCCTGACGTCGTCCACATCGCGCGGCCCTTCCAGCCAGCCTGCGGATCGTCGATGCGCCCGTCGACGTTCTTGGTGAAAAAGCCGAGCGGGTACGGAACGCGGATGTCGATGATCTTGCCGTCGACCACCGCCATCAGCGATTCGCTGCCGTTGGTCTCGGCGATGGGCACGTTGGCGCCCAGCCCGAAGGTATTGTAGCGATCGACCCAGATGTAATAGGCGTGGTTGGCGCTGCCGGAGGCGTCGACGCCTTTGAACTGCGGCCCGGTCATGCGGTAGAGCGTCCAGCCTTCGGGGCAGAGCTTGCCGAGCGCCGCCTCGGGGCCGTTGAGCGGGCCCTTGCACTTGCGCCGGTCGAAGCTCGCGATGTGCCCGCTCGCGAGCGCGGTCCACACCACCCCGTCGGTGCCCATGTCCAAGCCGCGCGGGCTGTAGGCACCTTCGGGCGGCAAGTAGACCTCCGCCAGCGCGGTTTCTGCCGGATTGGGTCCCGGCACGAGGTGGACGAGGTAGCCCGGCTGGTTCGTTCGCGCGAAGCCGGTGCCCATCGACTGGCCCCAGACCGAATCGTCCACCGTGCTCGGCGCAATGCCGTAGAACGCGACCATCAGCCGCGTGTCGCCTTCATCGCGCCTGCCGCTGCCGTTGGTGTCGACGATGAGCGGCGTCCAGCCCTGCGATTTCGCCTCGTCGCCGGTCTCGAGGTACATCTTGGTGTTGAGCCATCCGACCACGCCGCTTCCCGGACCGCCCTGGCTCAGCCACAGCGTGTAGTTCGGATCCTTCGACGCGAAATACAGGTGATGCGTCGCG
>Ga0209577_10002709_pt1 | contig 16878 bp, 22 predicted proteins | sample GraSoiAngelo_109_FD_185874 | JGI IMG/M metagenome (GOLD analysis project Ga0209577, IMG submission 185874) | Grasslands soil microbial communities from the Angelo Coastal Reserve, California, USA - 14_0903_12_20cm (SPAdes) (version 2) | ecosystem: Environmental > Terrestrial > Soil > Grasslands...
ACCGCTCGCCTCCGGCACGATCGAATATGAGGGCCACAACATTGCGGGGATGCCGGCGCCGGAAATCGCGCGGTGCGGCATCGGCTATGTGCCGCAGGGCCGCGGCCTGTTCGCTGGGCTAACGGTCAAGGAAAATCTCGCGCTCGGACGGCTGGTCCGCAAGACCGACGGCAGCAACGGCGTGGTGTGGGGCGAGGAGAAGATCCTTGAATACTTTCCGCGGCTGAAGGAGCGCATGAATGTCGCGGCGGATTATCTATCCGGCGGCGAACAGCAGATGGTGGCGGTCGCGCGCGCCATGTCCGGCAACGTGAAGTTATTACTGCTCGACGAGCCGTTCGAGGGCCTCGCGCCTGCTGTCACCCTCGAGCTGTTCAAGGTGTTCGACGAGCTCCGGCAGCATATCTCGATCGTGCTCGTCGAGCATAATCTCGACCTGGTGCTGGCGCTGGCCGACCGCGTGTTCGCGCTGGAGCGCGGCGCGGTGTTTCACCAGGGGCCTGCGGCACCGCTGTTGGCCGATCTCGAATACCGCAAAAAGATATTGTGGCTGTGATGCCGCCCGACCAGGTTTGCGGCGCAACGAATGCGCAGGGAACACGGGCGTCATGCTGTTTTCGACCCCAAATTCGGTTGCGAGCAATATCGGCCTCGTCCGATAGTCCTCTGCGCCATCGAAAACAGCTTGACTGCTTTTTTGCGGCATCAAACACCTTGCGAGGTAGCGATATGACGAAACTCTCGGTCGCGATTGTGGGAGCGGGCATGGGCGGTCTCGCGACCGCCGCCGCGCTGCATCGCTCGGGTATCGGCGTCGACGTTTACGAGCAGGCTTCGAAGTTTACCCGGCTGGGCGCCGGCATACAGATCGGCTGCAATGCGATGAAGGTGTTACGTGGGCTCGGCCTTGAAGGTCTGATGCGCGCCAGTGCGTTTTATCCACGTTCCTGGAACAACAGGGAATACGATACCGGCGAGGTGCGCTTCGACATGATCTTCGGCGAGCAGGCTGAAGCGCGCTACGGCGCGCCGTACCTGCTCGGCCATCGCGGCGACCTTCATTCCGCGCTTGCAAGCGCTGTCCCGAATGAGCTGATCCATCTCGACCACCGCGTGGTGGGCATCGATGAGCGTCCCGATCGCGGCGTGACGTTGAGATTTGCCAATGGAAAATCGATCGAAGCCGACGCCGTCGTTGCGGCCGATGGCGTTCATTCCTTCGTCAAGCAACAACTGTTCGGGCAGGATGAGCCGAACTTCACCGGGCGGATCGCCTACCGCACGGTATTTCCAGCAGCGCTATTGAACGGATACGAGATAGGCGATTGCACCAAATGGTGGGGGCCGGATCGCCACATCGTGATCTACTACGTCAAGCCGGATCGCAGCGAGGTCTATTTCGTCACCAGCCAGCCCGAGCCGGGGTTCACTGTCGAATCATGGTCGGCCATGGGAGACGTCAACGAGTTGCGCAAAGGCTTCTACGATTTCCACCCGGAAGTTCGCCACGTGCTGGCGGCCTGCCCGTCGGTGCACAAATGGGCGCTGATCGATCGCAATCCGCAATCGCATTGGAGCAAAGGTAATATCACCCTTTTGGGCGACGCGTGCCATCCGATGACCCCCTATATGGCCCAAGGCGCGGCGATGGCGATTGAAGACGCCGCCGTGCTTTCGCGCTGCTTGCAGGGTGTTGATCGCGACGGCGTTGCGGGCGCATTCCGCCGTTTCGAGGCGACCCGCAAGGAGCGCACATCACGTGTCCAATTGAACTCACGTACCAATACCTGGCTCAAGGAACGCACCGATCCGGATTGGGTCTACGGCTACGACGCCTGGAATGAGCCGCTCGCCACACGCGAGGCGGCGTGAGGCGCGAGCGGCCACGGCCGCTTGCCGCTGTTCGTCATGGTGAAGAAAGCGTCTGAACTAAGTGAGCTTGCGCCGGGCCAGCACCTCCACAGCCAAACGCCATTGATTGTCGCCGCCGTAGGATTGCTCGCCCAACCAATGAAAAGAACTCGGAAATGAACTCGGCATGATCTTCGTAAAGCTCCATCGCGATAGCGCGCCCTGCTCGGTCTTGCCCTCCTGCACGATATCGTCGCCGCGTGGCCGGCCAATCTGCTGCCGAAAGGAATTCGTTGCCGGGTCGATCCAGTAGATGCGCCAGGCGTCGAGATTTGGGTCGTAGATCCTCAACGTCGTTCCGTACCAGTTGCCGGCGACCGGAAGGGGCGGCGCATTCGCCCGCTCCGCCAGGCGGGGTGTCATCCAGACATCCTGGATGCCCAGCCCTTGCAGTATCCAGCCAAAATGGATTTCACCGGACGCTTCGTGCCGCGCACCATCGGCAGCATGGGTGATCACTTTGGCGTCCCAGTCGCCGATGAACCTTCCGTAGAGCTGCAACTTTTCGGCTCGGTCCGTTGCGGGCTTGTCGGCATGCAGGATCGAGATCAATTCACTGGAGGATGCATTCATCGTACTTCTCCGCGTCTTTGCCAGCGCGGAACAGATCGCAAATGCCGAATGAAAGCTTGGAGGAAATTGCTTTTTTGAAATCGCCGGTTTTTCAATAGCCGGCAATCGTTCCGCTAACGGAACCGGAGGTTAGATTCATCGCAATGTCCATCGCGCGTCTACTCGTCGTCGTCGGTTTGTTGCTCGTTGCGCTTGGGCTGCTTTGGCCGATAATCGACAAGATCGGCTTGGGCCGGCTGCCGGGCGACATTATGATCGAGCGCGGCAATTTCCGGCTTTATATTCCGCTCGCAACGTCGTTGCTGGTCAGCGTGATCCTTTCGGTGATCCTTTGGATCGCCAACCGTTAAGCCATACCGGCGATGCGAGCCCTCCTGCGACGGCATTTAAGATAATCAAACGGGAGAGCACCCATGATCGAGGGGATCAGTGCGATCACACTCGGCACCCATGAAATGCCGCGAGCGGTCCGCTTCTATCGCGCGCTGGGGTTCGAGATACTGCATGGCGGCGAACAGTCGTCGTTCACGAGCTTTCGAGCAGGGGCGAGCTATCTCAACCTCATCGCCCAGCCGGCCGAGCGGCGCTGGTCCTGGTGGGGGCGCGTCATCTTTTACGTCGCCGATGTTGATGCGCTCTACGACCGCGCGGTCAGAGCCGGCTGCCAGCCGGCCACCGCGCCCCGCGATGCCGAATGGGGTGAGCGCTTTTTCCACCTCGATGACCCCGACGGTCACGAACTTAGTTTCGCTCGGCCTTTGCAATCCACCGATTAGGTCCGCGAAGAATACCCGGCGGCTCCGCTGTTCAAGTGCGGCGCCAGGAGACACCGAGCACTCCGCGCTATTGCCGGCGCGCGATGACAAAGCTGGGCAATGCCGCGAGTTGGACAATGATTGCGAATAGAACGAGGGCCATGTGTGATTGCTCGTACAGCAATCCCGCCACCGCGCTGCCGGCCAGCCAGCCTACTCCGCATCCGGCGTAGTAAAGTCCGAAAGCCAGGTTGCGTTGGCCTTCCGGAAGAACCCCAGCCACGACCTCCTTAAGGAGCGCCGGCCCGGGAAACCTCAGCGAGGTGAGAGATTCCGGGCCGCGAGGGCGCGGGTGGGTCTGGATCAGCTTTCCTCTATCTTGCGTAGTGTCTCCTATGGGTTGTTCGGCTCATTCCAGTCGTGCCAGTCGTGGCTTTACCGGCGGCCGCGCCGTTCTGGTATTGTGTGATCGCTGGTGGGCTGCCGCCGCCACCTGAATTCTCCGGCAGAGGACCGGGCCCGGCTGCTCCACCGCCAGCTCCGCCAGCTCCGCCACCGGCGCCGCCGCCTCCCCCGGTGCCTTGGGCCATAGCGAGACTGGAACCGAGTGCGAAAAATGCAGCCAATGCGATTGTCGTGATCCTCATATTCGTTTCCTCTCTCGGATGAACCGAAGGACTAATTCCTCAGCCAAACCCCTGTTCCTATGACGTCACAGCGCGCGTCATCCAGATCGCGCGGGTGGTTTCGGAGGTTGGCAAAAGGGTCAGTAAATTGCCGACCGCAAAGGCTGGTCGATGACGACTTCAAACAAACGCGCCGCCATAGCGGCGCGCGGTGTCGACGCTGCTCCCTTAGCGTGATTGGCAAGAAGATTTCTGATTTGTGAGATATTCGAAGACCCACGGAGGCGAGCGCATAAGTCAGCCAACTGCGCGGCTGCGTGTTCAAAAGCGCCACCGGAGTCCCTAAGCCTGGTCCCTCTTGTAACGATCGCGAGCAATCTCGGCGCCAGCCCGCGTAGCGGCGCGGTTGCGGTAACGATACTGAAGCGTCCCATAGATCAACGCGGTCAACAGAACCAACGCTCCGGCGAAATAGACAATCTCTAATCCCATTCGATCCTCCTGCGCGGGTCTTCATTCCGCGGCAATTGGCCTCCGATGATGCGCTGTCACCTCTCTCATCGCCGCTTTGGTCGGGCACCGACGCGGCTCTCGCTCTTGTCGATGCCGCCCGCGGTATTGGGGTCGTTTTCCAGATCGCCTTCCATGGTGTTGGCGCCTTGCGAATCTTCGAGGTCGTCCGGACTGGCTCCCGCCAACGTTGCGCCCTTTGACGCTCCAATCAGAGGGTTGTTCTGCAGATCTGCATCGCTCGGCTTTTTCATTTTCGGGTGCTTGGCCATATCACTCGCCTCCGCCCTTGGCTTGCCTCCTCTGCACCAGGGAAAAATGCATCAAGCCGGATCATGTTCCGGGAAACCGGAGGATCAATCCGGCGATGATCGGAGTATTGCCTCGATTCCTTCCGGCTCGATGCCTAGCGTGCTGAACCCCGCAGAGGCAGGCGAAGCAACATTATCGATCCGCATCAGCTCGACCTGATTTGGAGTAATGGGCGGTCGAGGCCAGCTCTCCGCAAGAAAGGCGAGCATCTGCCAAACGACAAATGGCACGGGAACCAGCACGCGCCGCGAACCCAGGTGAGCGCCGATCATCCGCAGCAGGTCCCTGTAGCTGTAAATCTGGGGACCGCCGAGTTCATAGACTGTTTCCGCCGCAGAGCTGTCGAGCATGCGCGCAATCGCCTCCCCAACGTCTTCCACGTAAGCCGGCTGCAGTGCTGTCCGGCCACGCCCGAACAGGGGGAAGATCGGAGATTTGCGTAACAGTTTGATCAGTGGAATCAGAAAAGCGTCATCTGGTCCGAACATGACCGCCGGGCGAACAATCGTCGCGGCGGGGAATGCGGCCCGGACCGCGTTTTCTCCCTCGCCCCGGCTGCGGATATACGGCGACAGCGACGTGCTATCGGCGCCGATGCCAGAAACATGTACCAGCCGCGCCGCGCGCGAATGTCGTGCATGCATCGCCACCCTGGCTGCGGCTTCGACATGGACGGAATGGAAGGTCTGCCTGCGGCCCTCTACGTAAAGGCTGACAGCATTGACGACGCCAAAGGCGCCCGCGACGACGGCGCCAATCAATGCATTATCGCTAACGTCTGCCCTGGCAAACTCCAGTTGCGATGACGTGGCACGAAAGATTCCTTCGCCGCGCTCGGGGTGGCGAGACGCAATTCGGACCGAAAGACCGTGATCGAGCAGACGTTGAACGATGCGCCGGCCCAAAAAGCCCGTCCCGCCGAAGACCGCGACCATGCGTTGGTCGGTCACCTTGCGCAGGTTCCGACGAGCTCTGCGTGATCGAAGATGTGGCGCAGCGCTATTTTCCAGACGTTCTCGACCTTCGCTTGGGGCGGGCCACTCCACACTTGATGCGGTTGAACTCCTGGCGAGGTCTTGATCTTACCTCCCCTGTCTTACCTCCCTTGCAGCCCTGCCTTCGAGCCTCCCGGCTCGACTACGCCGCTCATGGCATCGCCCGCCGCCGCTGGATCGTACTTCATCGCGGCATCGGCCAACGAGACGATACCCACGAGGCGCTTGTCGCGATTGAGGACCGGCAACCGCCTGAGCTGGATATCGCTCGTGTTTTGAACGACGTCCTCGATGCTCTCGTCCTCAAAGCAATATTTGACGTCCTGCGTCATCGCATCGCGGACGCGCGCTTGTCCGTCTTTGCCCTGCGCGACGGCCCGTGCAACGATATCGCGATCGGTGATTGTCCCGACCAAGCGGTCGTTCTCGCCGACGGGCAGGAAGCCGACATCCTCTTTCGTCATGCGCTTGGCGACCTCCATCAGTGAATCGTCCGGGCTTGCGAGCTGCACCTTGCGGGTCATCACGTCAGCCACTTTCATCGGTCCTTCTCCGTGTTTGGATTGGTGTTTGGATTGGTGCACTCCGACATCGGCCGGCCAGAGCATCCTGATATCTTCCGGCAGCGCATGGCGCACCTTTGCGGTCTCGGCCTCGGCGACATGGCGCTGGACGGTGGAGAATACGGCCTTGATCGCCCTCTCCGGATTGATCGGCCTGCCTCCGCCTTCGAGACCGTCCGCGACGCGGGCGATGAACTCCGCGCGCGAACGCATCGAGGTCGGCTGAACGGCGGGACGATACTGCTCGCAAAACGCTCCACGAATCAGCAAGGGCAGCTGGGCAGCCAAGTGCGCTGCGTCGTCGACGGGAAGCCGATCGCGCAAGGCCCGAAGGACGACGCCGAGGACACGCCACGCCAGCTTGCGGTCCGCCGCTCCAATTTCCTCCGCCGCACCGATCTCCCTTGAAATCCCCTTGAGCCAGGCATTGGTCGCGTGGATTGATCTGTCGAAAGTTTCAAGACCGCTCGCGCTCATGTGCCAACTCCTCCGCTGAACACCGAACGGAAGTGCGTTGAACTGGTTCCCAGCCGCGTCCCGGATTTTTGCCGGCTATTTTTCAATGGGAACGCCTGGCGTTTCCGCTAACTGGAACTCGGCATACCCATCAAGCAGCCGTGGGGACCGTTTGGCGGGATGCAGCGTTAATGGATGGGGCGAACTTCGTAACTCCTCGGAGGATGATGATGCCAGAGCGACGAACGGTGCAGAAGGCCCGAAAAGACAAGCGCGCAGGCAAATCGCCAACTACCCAGGCAGGCGAGTTTGTGCATGAGGAGATCCGCAAGGTGCGCCGTGGCCAACATGGAGCGAGGTCGCCGCAGCAGGCGGTCGCCATCGGCCTGTCCAAGGCAAGGCGCGCGGGCGTTGCGCTTCGCCCGCCAGGCAAACGCAAAGCCAAGGCGAGCACCCGCCGCAGCGCCAAATACGCCTACGAGGCGGGCCAAGGCAAGCGCAAGCCCCGGCGACGGCCGCGCGTCTCGCGCGCTGTGTCGCGTCGCACGGCTACGGCCCGGTCTGCCGCGGCGCGGAAAGCGGCGAAGACAAAGGGCGCTGCGAGGCGCTCTGCGGCAGCGAAGAAAGCGGCTCGGACCAGGGCGCGTCGCCGACGTTGACGCGCCTCGGTGTCAAGTTGCAGCGGCCAAATAAAAACCCCGCCATCCACGGCAGCGAATGACGAGGCTTTCGGGCTTTGGCTTCTTCGGAGATTTCTCCTTTCCAAAGCTACTTGCTCTTTGCCGGGATTGACCGAATGGGCTCGATCTCAGGTGCCAGGTACGAGATCGACGCACGTCTTCATCGCTGTGAAATATTCAGCCGCTAATGCATTCGATTCTCGACGGGCTTGTTCCTGAGGCCGTCGTGCGAATGGCGGAGATCCAGCGTTGGTCTGGGCTGCTCCCTCACAAAATGCTGCGCGATCTCTCCCGGGCCGCCCTTGGCAATCGTGGTGCCGCCATCGGCGAATAGCAGCGCTCCCGTCATGAAACTCGCCTCATCAGAGGCCGCGAAGGCGAAAACGTTGGCCATCTCCTCCGGTGTGCCGCGTCGACCGAGTACCGTGCCCGCGACGGTCTGCTTCTCCATCTCGGCATTCATCGGACCGGTCTCCTTATGCGTCCAGGCCGTATCAACCGGACCAGGGCAGACGCAGAGCGCACGCACACCATACCTACCTTGTTCGTAGGCCACCCCGCGCGTGAAGGCATGGAGAAAACCCTTTGAACCGCCGTAGGGCGCGGCCGTCGGCTCGCCCATTTCGCCTGCCTCCGACCCGGTCGAGATGACAACGCCGCGCGAGTGCTGGAGGTGCGGCAAGGCAAACTTGGTCATCAGGAATGCGGAACGGATATTGTTGCGCACGATGTAGTCGAAGTTTTCGACCGAGTGGTCCTGGCATTCGGCGATTTCGGGAAAGACGCCGGCATTGTTAACGAGGATGTCGAGCTCGCCGAAGCTGTCGATCGCCAGCGCGACACAGGCTTTGGCGTCCGTTTCGTCGGCGAGATCGCCCAAAAAGGATTCGGCCGCGCAACCGCGGCCGCGGATGACGTTGACCACGTCCTCCACAGGGTCGTCGGCCAGTCCCGCGACCACGACTTTCGCGCCTTCATTGGCGAATTTCTGAGCGATGGCTTCGCCGATTCCCGTTCCCGCACCAGTCACAATCGCTACTTTGCCCGCGAGTCGAGCTGCCATGAATATCCTCCGCATTTTCGATTTCCGCGGATTGAACTCGGTCGTACAGGTGATGTTCCGAGGCGCCGGCGCACCTGGCGGAGCCGTGATCATGATCTGCCGGCCGGTGACCACGGCGATGGCGTTGCCGGACTGAGATCATCATCGCCAGGCATTGTCTGGCGTATCTGCGCTCAGGTGAATCCAAGCAGGTAGCGTACCCGCTTCCTAAACGCCGAGCCCAAACAGCGGACGGAGCCGGGTGCCGAGAATGCTGCCGAGGAAGGCCGCTACCAGCCAGCACCAGCCGTGCAGGCTGCCCGAAGCGACGCCACTGAAATAAGCTCCGATGTTGCAACCGTAAGCCAAACGCGCGCCGTAGCCGAGGAGCAGACCGCCCACGAGCGCGCCCAACAATGAGAGCGGCGCTATTTTCCATTCCGGAAGGAATTTGCCGGCGAGCCCCGCTGCCAGCAGCGCGCCGATCATGATGCCGAAATCCATAACCGAGGTGATGTCATAAAATACACTTTGCTGCAGTGATGCGGCACGCGCGCCTTGCCAATAGGGCCACGATGCGACGTCGACACCCAACACCGCAATGACCTTCGAACCCCATAACGCCAAGGCCGAAGTGATTCCCCACGGCCGGCCCGCCAAATACAGTGTCGCAAAGTTGCCAAGGGCCAGCAAAATCGCCCCGCCGTCAGCGGCCAAGGGCCCTGAACGAGCCGCCGCCAACCGCGATGCTGCGTCATGGCGCCGGCAATCAGAATACCGTGGCGAGCGCGCTCCAGACTTACCGTAAGCAGATAGATGCAGGCGATAACCGCCAGGTTCAGCACGACGGCGGGTAGCCAACCGAATTCTGCGATCAGGGACACCGACCCGATGTTTGGTTGTGCGGACCACCACGGCAGATCCCTGGCGCCGAGCGTCGAGCCCGCGATGAAGGCAACCAAGGTCGCAAGCATTCGAGTGTTACCGCCGCCGGCGCTATATAGCGTACCCGATGCGCAGCCGCCGCCGAGTTGCATCCCGACACCGAACAGGAAAGCACCTGTTAGCATGCCGATGCCGACTGCGCCGTATTCGCCGTGGACGGGCTGTCCAAGCAACGTTCCGCGAGCCAAACTTGGATAAAATAGGAGGACCGCGGCCGCCAGCATGATCATCTGGGCGCGCAAGCCAACGCCGCGCCGATCGGATATGAATATGCGCCAAGCGGAGGTAAAGCCGAACAGTGCATGATAGAGCGTGATCCCCAGCGCGCCGCCAACAAGGTAAAGAGCACCCTGCCGCCAGGAAACTGTGGCGGCCAATACCAAAGTGCCGACAGCCAATAACGTCGCCGCGGTAGCGGAGATCTTTACATTGATCCCAACGGCAGGGCTCGCTCTTGATGCGAGTACTGGGGCATCCAGCGACACGTCAGTCATGAATTTCTCCCAGGGTCCGGCCGGCGAATGCACTTAGCCGCAAGCTCAGCGTCCATTCTCCGTGGTAAGCTCGAACGATGTTACGACGTACTGCTCGCTCATCTCCTGCAGCCATTCAATCGGCGGCGCGGAACGCTCCGGAAGCTTCCAACGAAGCTCGAAGGCAAATTCGCACTTACCTGGTTCGAGGCTTGGCGTTCGCTGTTGAAAGCGGGCGTGACACCGACGCTTTGCAGCGAGCTGAGGTAACTCGGCCACAAGTCTCCAGCTATCCTCGGCTACGATGACAATCCTGGCGCGATGCTCACGCGGAATCAAGACGTCGACCCATTTGAGAAACCAGAGCGTCACGACGCCCAATGCAGTGGCGATGCTGCCTAGAATAAGTTGACCGCCGCCAAGGCACAGGCCAATGACCGTCACGAGCCAAAGCGTTGCCGCCGTGGTCACGCCGGCGACGGCGTCGCCCTTCTTTAGAATTGTGCCGCCGCCGATAAAGCCGACGCCGGTAAGTATGCCGAGCGGCAGCCGCATCAAATCCATCACCGCAAAGGACTGCTGCGTCTTTCCACTCAATGACAGCAAAATATTGGTCTGGATCATGGCGACGGATGCCGCCAGGCATACCAGTATCGTGGTCCGAAATCCCGCGGCATGGCCGCGCGCTCCCCTGTTGAAGCCGATGATCGCGCCCGCCAGCATCGTGAGCGCAAGGCGGACGCAGATTTCGCTCCAACTTGGCGACAGGGGCATATCCATAGCTGCTCTCGCGAGGACCATATCTGGAACGCATATTCGAAGAGCACGTTCCGGGAATTGGTCATGCCGGCACGGCTCACGGCTTCAATCCGGCCATCGCTTTGCTGGCCGAAAGGAGATCCTTCCGCTGTTCCGGCGTTATCGCAATGCGAAAAACGTTTGGCTAATGTAGCCGCTGCTCGGATGCGATCCTGATCTTCCACGCTCATGGGCAGAGATGACGGGCCGGTCCATCAGCGCCCCGCAATGATGCCGATGACAAGGACCAGGAGAATGCAGCCGACAAGGCCTGCTATGAAGACCATGCGCATCCACGGCTTGCGGAGCACGATCTCGCCCTGCCGCGCCTTGTCGCCGGAATAGGTTCGGGGACCTGTTGAACGCTCAGTCGTCGGATTCTGCGTTTCAGGCATTTGCGCAACAGCCTTGTACGTAATTGCCTTGTACGTAATTGCCTTGGCACGATATTGCCGCATGCGTCCACATGGCCGCGCGCTCAGTCCGTTTTGTTGAGAAGCCCGGTCAAGGATGCGATTGAGGTCGGATGGGCCGCCTGCCACTCCTCCTTCCTTGCAATTTGTACGTAGTATTCGGCCATCTTCAAAAGCCGATTACGGACCTCAACCTCTTCTTCTTGATCCGCCCAATCGTTGAGTTCGGCAGCTCGCCGCATTAGTTCAGCCGGATCCGCCATTTGTGCTACCTCCGGTTTGAATCGCTCTTCGTCGACGGCACGTCGGGCCTCTCTCACGCGGCTTGCTCGGCTCGCTGCCTTTTGAACCGCATGTAAGCGGTGATGGCCTTGTTGGAGAGCAAGAGCCGGTGCCGCTCTCCACGCCGAACCATCAGTTCAATGACGTCGCTTAGGAATCGGTTGGCCACAGCCGCATCTTCAATCTCGCCGGCACGTTCAAGGAAGTCCCAAGCGATCTGAATCGAATTCTCCATGAGCACTGGCAAGGGTTCAGCCATTTCAAATTCCTAAAAACAGCCCATGCCGGAAAAACGATTTTGGAGGACGTCAGTTCCGATCGCCCGGCAGCAGTGCCATGCGGGATCGGCGCGGGTTTCGGGAACAGGAACGGAACGGGCTGCCCGCTGCGATTACCGCTTTTCGAAAACGGGAACACAGGCCCGCCGCTCCCGTTGGCTCAACAGGAGTCCCGCCATGCTGTCCGACCCCACCGTGCTTATCCTGATGTATTTTGTTCTGCCGATCTGGCTTTTGGCGGGTTTTGCCGACTGGCTTTGTCATCGCGCTACTCACATCGAGACGACCACAGGCGCAAAGGAATCGTTGATCCACCTCCTGATGTTCGGCGAGGTCGGCGTGCCGCTCCTGGCCGCAATGTTCTTAGACGTCAACGCGCTGATCATCGCGATCATGAGCCGCCTTTTTCTTGCACGAGGCCACGGCACTGTGGGACGTGAGCTATGCGACGGCCGCCCGCACCCTGACGCCGATCGAACAGCACGTCCACAGCTTTCTGGAAATGATCCCGCTGATGGCTATGGTCAGCGTGATCTCGCTCCATTGGGGACAATTTCTCGCGCTGTTCGGCGCGGCCTCCGAGCCTGCGCGCTTTGATATCAGCTGGAAGTCCGAATCTCTGCCGACGACCTATATCCTATCCGTCATGGCCGTCATTCTGCTGTTCGAATTGCTGCCCTACATCGAGGAATTGGTCCGCGGCCTGCGCGCGAACGGCGGCCGGTTGGTTCCCTTCAAGGCACGACATGCAAGAGCCGGCGACAACACGACGAGAGGGCCCCGATAAATCGCGGTTCCCTTACGGCCCGCCGGCAACCGAACCCGCAATCACCATCACCAACTCGTCAATATCGATCTTGCCATTCACAACGAGAGTGGCGGAATTCTCGACGCGGAGCGATTGCGGCCGATCTGCCGCCTGGCGCTTCAATTCACCAATGATCGCTTCCTTGAGTTTCTGCTCGAGCATTCGAATGCTCCCTCGTGAATAACTAGCGGCGTGGCTTGTGGCCCGGCGGGTCGCCGCCCTTGTCTTGTCGACTTACATGCTGCGCACGCTGCTTGTCGCGCGGCTGTTCCTGACCGAGCCCGTCGCGAACCACGCCATGATCCGAGCCACGCTTAGGCGTCGGCATTCCCGCCTGTCCGCCGTGCTTGCCGCCCTGGTCGCGCTCGCCCTCGAGATCATTTTCCTTCGGCATCTGTCTTTCCTTCCGCACGTCAAATCCGCCAACCGCTTTGGACGGGCCTTTGTTCCGCAAGCAATCCTTCACTCGCGCAAAACCTGAAAACCCAAGCGATTGGAACCTTCGGAGGTGGGGTCAGGTTGAGAGCTTCAACACTTCGATGCCAATATGCCTGGAGGTCCCGATGTCTCAAACAGTAGGCGATTTTCTCGTTCAACGTCTGCACCGATGGGATGTCCGGCATATTTTTGGTTACCCAGGCGACGGCATCAACGGCGTCTTTGGCGCACTGAACCGCGCGGAAGGAAAGATTCAATTCGTTCAGGCGCGGCATGAGGAAATGGCGGCGTTCATGGCTTCGGCCTACGCGAAGTTCTCGGGAAAGCTGGGCGTGTGTATCGCAACCTCGGGGCCAGGCGCTTCGCATCTGATCACCGGGCTCTACGATGCGCTGTTGGATCACCAGCCGGTCCTTGCCATTGTCGGCCAGCAGGCACGCAACGCGCTCGGCGGTCAATATCAGCAGGAACTCGATCTGGTGTCGATGTTCAAGGACGTGGCGAGCGCCTACGTCGCGCAGGCTTCATCTCCGGGCCAGGTGCGTCACCTGATCGACCGCGCCGCGCGCATCGCGCTCGCGAGACGGACGGTGACCGCGATCGTTTTGCCGAATGATCTGCAGGATGAACCCTACGAAGATCCGCCGCATGCGCACGGCACGCTGCGATCAGGCATCGGATACACGGCTCCGAGAATTGTGCCGCGTGACGCCGATCTGGATCGCGCGGCTGAAATTCTCAATTCCGGAAAGAAAGTCGCTATGCTGGTCGGCGCCGGCGCGCTGGGCGCAACCGACGAGGTGATCGCGGTCGCGGACCGGCTGGCGGCCGGTTGCGCCAAGGCGCTGCTGGGCAAAGCCGTCCTCCCCGATGATCTGCCATGGGTCACCGGTTCAATCGGGCTCCTGGGGACCGAGCCGAGTTACAATTTGATGATGGAATGCGACACGCTGCTGATGGTCGGGTCGGCATTCCCCTATTCCGAGTTTCTGCCGGTTGAGGGAAAAGCGCGAGGGGTTCAGATCGACATCGACGCCAGCATGCTATCGATACGCTTTCCGATGGAAGTCGGCCTGGTCGGCGACTCCCAGGAGACACTGCGCGCGCTGCTGCCGCGACTGCATCAGAAAGGTGCGGGAGATTGGCGGAAGGCGATCGAAGGCAACGTCAGGGATTGGTGGAAGGCGCTGGAGGATCGTGCGCGGCAACCGGCAGAGCCGATTAATCCGCAACGCGTAACCTGGGAGTTGTCACCGCGGTTGCCGGAACGCGCAATTATCACCAGCGACTCCGGATCGTGCGCCAACTGGTATGCGCGCGACCTAAAGATGCGCCGGGGCATGAAAGCGTCATTGTCGGGCGGATTGGCCTCGATGGGCGCAGCCGTGCCCTATGCCATCGCCGCCAAATACGCGCACCCGGATCGTCCCGTGATCGCGCTGGTGGGCGACGGCGCGATGCAGATGAACAACATGGCCGAACTGATCACGGTCGCCAAATATTGGCGCGAGTGGCGCGATCATCGCTGGATCGTCTGCGTCTTCAACAACGAAGATCTCAACCAGGTGACGTGGGAGCAGCGGATCATCAACGGAGATCCGAAGTTCGAGGCATCGCAGAACATTCCGGACGTCGCCTATCACCGCTTTGCCGAACTGATCGGATTGCGGGGCATTTACGTCGAGGATCCAAAGCAGATCGAAGCGGCCTGGGATCAGGCGCTGGCGAGCGATACTCCTGTGGTGCTTGAGGTTAAGACAGATCCCGAAGTGCCGCCGTTGCCGCCGCACATCACACTTAAGCAAGCCAAGAATTTCATGGTTGCGCTGGCCAAAGGCGACCCGGATGAAGCCGGCGTGATCCGCGGTACCGCGCGGCAAGCGCTCGAGACGATCTTGCCGGGCAAACATTGAAAGCAAGTTGATGAAGGTCGGCTGCAGAGGAGACGGCATCAGGGTTGCCATGAAGCCGTGATTGCGATGACGCGGGTTCTGATCGGCACATCGGGGTGGCACTACGATTCGTGGCGCGGACCGTTCTTTCCCAGGGGATTGCCGATCAAGAACCAGCTTCAATATTACGCCCGGCAGTTTTCGACGACCGAGCTCAACGGCGTATTTTATCGTACGCCCACTCCCGAGGCCGTCAAAAGCTGGCGCGAGCAGACCGGGAACGATTTTGTCTTCGCCTGGAAGGCATCCAAATTCATCACCCACTGGAAACGCCTTTCGCAAAGTTCGGTGAACAGCCTGGAGTTGCTCGAACAGCGTCTGTCGCTGCTCGGCGACAAGGCCGGACCCATCCTGTTTCAGCTGCCACCACATTTTGAGGTGGACGCCGACAGGCTTGCCGCATTCCTCAAACTGCTCTCGAAGAAGCGACGCTACAGTTTCGAATTTCGACATCCGAGCTGGTACGCTCCGGGCATCCTTCGACTGCTGGCAGAGCGGAATATCTCGCTCTGCCTTTCCGATCACCACGACGCGCCGGCGCCCTGGAAGCGCACCGCCGATTTCGTCTATGTCAGGGGACATGGACCACACGGCCGCTACAAGGGACACTATCGCCCCGACGCCCTCGCAGGCTGGGCAAGGCGCATCAAGTCGTGGAAGAAGCAGGGCTGCGATGTGTTCGTCTATTTCGACAACGACCAGAAGAGCGCCGCGCCGGCCGACGCCGGCCAATTGAAACGCCTGTTGGCCACTGACAAGCGATGATTGGCGTTTGGAACCAGGCTCCAGCCATTTCCCGTTGCGACGACCTTGTATTCAGCCAAGCCCATGCGCATCTGCATTTCCACGGAAAACGTTTGCGCAAGGGAACTGTTCCCGTCCCCGCCCCGCAGGAATGGCCGCAAGCCAACTCAAGGATTGCACGAATCCAATGCTGAAACGAAGCTTGGTCATTCTCTTGCTCTCGACTTCTGCCGCAGGCGCCGCGGAGATATCGGTCAATCTGGCAGGCATCGGAGGCAGGACATGCGCTTTCTGGCTTTCGAGCCCGAACCATAGATCAGAAGGCGCGGTTTGGATTTACGGCTTCTGGAGCGGCCTGAACTATGTGGCCGCGGCGAGCGAGCAGAATCAGTCGAAAGCAACCAGCGACGCCATGATTTCGGCCGTCGAGCAGACCTGCAGAAGCCACCCTTCGCGGGTTTTGGCAGCAGTGGCTTGGTCGGCCTATATCGATCTCAACAAAGAATAGCCTCGTTGTGTCGGCGACCACGTGCGGCAAGTGACAGGTTCCAAGGACGCAGCCCCGGTTCGTTGCAACCGCAGACATCACACGTCGTTATTGGATTCGATGGTCTTATCAAGACGACCTGAGGAACCAGATGCTACGAGCAAGGCTCTGCGCGCTATTGACCGTCGTCGTCCTTGGCCCTTGCGCCACCTTTGTGGACACGCACGCAGATGAATTGAGAGCGCGGTCGGACGATGGAAACCTCGGTCTGGGGTTCAAGAGCGACTATGCTGAAGTCAACGGCGTCAAGCTTCACTACGTCGCGGGCGGCGAAGGGCGAAAGGCGCTTCTGCTCATTCCTGGCTGGCCGCAGACTTGGTACGTCTGGCGGAAGGTCATGCCGGAGCTTGCGAAAGAGTACCGCGTCATCGCGGTTGACACGCGCGGGATGGGCGATTCGAGCCGTCCCGAAACCGGGTACGACACCGAGACCGTCGCAAAAGACCTAAGCGATCTGATGCAGAGGCTCGGCGCGGACCACTACTCAGTGATCGGCCACGACGTCGGCATGTGGATCGCCTATCCACTCGCCGCTCAGCATCGTGAAGCCGTCGATAAGCTTATCGTAACCGAAGCTTTGATTCCCGGCGTCACGCCGACACCACCGATGCTGTTGCCGCCGGACGCCACTGCCGGGCTGACGCAATTCATGTTCAACCAACTGCGGGATTTGCCCGAGTTTCTCGTGGCGGGGCGGGAAGATGCCTACATGCGATGGGTGGTCGACCATCTGGCTTACCGGCCGGAGCGCGTGGCAGTCGATGAATACACCCGCGC
>Ga0209577_10002710_pt1 | contig 16868 bp, 17 predicted proteins | sample GraSoiAngelo_109_FD_185874 | JGI IMG/M metagenome (GOLD analysis project Ga0209577, IMG submission 185874) | Grasslands soil microbial communities from the Angelo Coastal Reserve, California, USA - 14_0903_12_20cm (SPAdes) (version 2) | ecosystem: Environmental > Terrestrial > Soil > Grasslands...
CCCAAGGAAGCCCTTGCCGCCATCCGCCTGGAGCTCGGGCATGCCGAGTTGGACAAGCCGCGCGGAGACCCCGCCGATCAGTGAGACTTTTCCTCCCAGAATATGTTCAAGCGGTAGAATTCTCGACCTTGAGACTGGACCAACGAGAACCTCTCCGGCGCGAACGGCGCGGTCTCCGTTGTCGGAGACCCCCAGAGCAAGCCGGCATCTTCCAAGCCCGTGAACACGCGAAATGTCCGATCGGTTGGCAAGCAGCTCGACAAGCTGCCGGGGCAGATCGCCGACATCGACAAGCAGCTCAATGATCTGAAGAACTTCAGTGAAGGCCAACCATCGACGTCTGCGAGCGGCTTCAAACTCAACAAAAGCTACGAACGCGAGCCCATCGAGGTTCAAATGCGCGCACTGCAGGACAACAAGAAAGATCTCGAAGCAAAAATCGACGCACGCCTCGACGAAGCCCGCAAGAAAGGAGTCGAATTCAGCCAGTTGCGCTGAATCCGGCGCCGCGTGGCGCTCCACCTGCGCTTGACTAGCGAATCAGGCTCCAGGGATAAACGCCAACGTTAATTTTCATGATGAAGTAGCTGAAGCCGCCGGGATCCGGCTTGGGCTGATGCGGCGTGTCCGGCGGAATGAGCAGCCAGTCGCCGGCTTTTACTTTATAGGTTTGTGCACCGACGACCGGCTGGCCGCGGTACTCCCCGGGGATGATGCCGTCCTTATCCTGAAGATTTTGCCGGTTGGCGATTTTTCCGCCGAGGATCATTTCGCCCGTGCCCCCGGTGAAAATATAGAAATCATAGGCGCCGGCGTGCTGCTCGGCGTCGTCAAGGACGCTGTTGACTTTGGTCAAGCTGAGGACGGGCTTGTCGCGATACATGCGGTAGAGCATAAACATGCTGAAGTTGCGAGTCTGGACGTGCACCGGCCCGCCACCAAACGATTGGGAACTTCCACCGCCGGCTTCTTTGACCATTTTGGCGGCCCTCTCGGCCATTTCGGTGTGCGCTTTGCGAATGTCGTCAAAGTTCCAGTACATGACACTCGGAGCGTCGGGCGCGAGAGGCGGTTCCTTGGGGGAATTGAAGCCGAAGGGCATAACTTCGTTCTTGTTGTCCTGAGCGTTGGCGCTGGGAATCATCGGGAAGTCGTCGAAATGGCCGCTGAGAATAGGTTGCGGAGTGCGTTTCGAGGCGTAGCCGGCCACGTAGCCGAGAAGGGCGGCACCGATAAGAAGTACGCGAAGCATTCTTTTCATGAAGCAATCCTCCGTTCGTCGAATCTGGAAAACCGTGTTTTTGTTGCTGGGGACGAAACCAAATTTCGATTCTCGCTATTTTTTGGGAGCCGGCTTCGTCGCTTCGAATCGAATCTCTCTGAGCATCTCCGACTGCCGGTAAAGCTCCGTTTTTCCGACAGGAAACTTGTTGACTCTCAGCACGAAGGCCAGAATGTCCGCATCCTGCTGGCGAGTGAGGCGGCCCGGGACGCTCTGCGGCATGGTCTTGCGAATTCTGTCGAACAAGTCACCCATCGTCAGGCCGTTCCAATTCGCGAGGAATGCACCGCCGGTCAACGGTGGCGCGGATTCACCACCGGTGAGCATGTCGCCGTGACAAGCCGCACATTCCTTTCGATAAATCGGTTCCCCGCGCTTGGCCTGGTCTTCGGTGTACACGCCGTCCCAGACCGAACGCGACTCCACCGCCGGCGCTTGCGCTCGAAGCAGGCCAAGCGGGCAAGCCATCGCCGCCAGAACCAGGATTGCCGCAGCATTTCTCATCTTCACGTTCATTCCCCGGCCGATGGCAGCGTGTAAGCAATGTACTCGCCCGAGTAAGGCCCTCCGCTGACCGCCACGACGATGTACTGTTTGCCGTTCACCAGGTAGGTCATCGGCGAACCGGTTTGCGGTGCCGGCATGTAGACCGCTCCGACTTCTTTGCCGGTCATCTTGTCGTAAGCGCGCAGCATCGCGCCGCGCGGATGATCCGCCGTTGTGGTCACGTGTCCTTCGCCCGCGATGACCAGCGTCTTGGTCACCAGCGTGCCGATGTTGTACGTTTCCTGGCCGGTGGGCGGGATGTTCAGGCCTTTAAGCGCTTCGTTGTTGCGCACTACGTCCGGCGTCTCGCCATGCGCGATCTGCCAGACGAATTCGCCTTTATCAAGATTGATCGCCGTGATCGTTCCGTACGGCGGCTTGACCAAGGGCAATCCATCAATGTTCAAAGAAACGTATCCGCTGCCTTGCCGGTTTTTCGGCGGCTTCGGAGAATCGGCGCCGGCGTTCTCTCCCGGACCTTTTAGGATTTCCACTTCTTTTCCCGCAGTTCCCGCGATGTAATTCAGATCCGATATTTCTTTCGGAGCCGGCACCAGCCCGATTGGCTCGATGCAGGAGTTGCAAGCATAGACATACACGTTGTGGGTTTCCGGATCGTATGAACCTCCGGGCCAGTTCGTGCCCCCCGAGGCTGTCCCCATCGTGAGCGTGCCGAGCGGACCGTCCGGTTTGCTCACGGTCGGAGGCGTGTACACCGGGCCGAGGTGATACTTTGAGGCAATTTCTTTCGCCCGGTCGCGAAGTGCGGGCGTGAAGTCGATCAAGTCGTCGATGGAAACGCCATTGCGGCTGTAGGCTAGGGGTTTTGTGGGAATCGGCTGGGTGGGGGAATACCACTCGCCAGCCACGTTGCCGACCTCCACCGGCCGCTCCGGAATTGGCCAGATCGGTTTGCCGGTCAGGCGATCAAAAACGTAAAGAAATCCTTGCTTCGACGGCTGGGCCACGGCCTTGACGGGTTTTCCGTCGACGGTGATGTCCGCAAGGATGGGCGCGGAGGAAATGTCCATGTCCCACAGCGGGTGGTGCACCAATTGGAAGTGCCACTTGCGCTCTCCGGTTTTCAAATCCACACAAACCAGAGTCTCGCCGAACAAGTTATTTCCCGGCCGGTGCCCGCCGTAAAAATCGCTGGTCGGCGACTCCACCGGCAAGTAGACCAATCCGAGTTGCTCATCCACGGTGATTTGCGTCCACACACCGGTGTTGCCCGTATATTCCGCTGAACCCTTTTCCCACGTGTCGTAGCCAAACTCGCCCTTCTTCGGGATGGTGTGGAAAATCCAGAGCCGCCTGCCGGTTCGAACGTCGAATCCGCGCACGTATCCCTTATTGTTGCGCATGCTCTTCGGCGTCATGCCTTCGCGGAAGGCCGCGCCAATAATCACCGTGTCTTTCGCCACCACCGGTGCGGACTGGATGCCGATTTCGCCGGTAACCAAATCCGGGAAAATGTCCTGATCGTCGTTGAGCTTCAGATCCACTTCGCCGTTGTTTCCAAAGGAAGGAATTCGAGCACCCGTCTTGGCGTCCAAACAGATGAGCCGAAACCCCGGGGTTACATACAGGATTCGCTCTTCCTTGCCGTCGGACCAATACGCCAGCCCGCGGCCAGAAAGTTGACGGGGAGCGGCCCCCCCGCGCTTTCCCTCATGCTCGCCATGGATCCAGAGCAATTCCCCGGTGGCCGGATCCAGGGCAATCACCGCGCGGCGCGATCCTGCCGTCGCGTACAAAACGCCGTTTACCATCAGCGGCGTTCCTTCGAGCTTGTACTCCGGGCGGTCGCCGAAGTTGTCCGTCTTGATGCGCCAGGCGATTTCGAGGTCGCTGAAATTGGAGGCGTTGATCTGATCCAGCGGCCGGTATCGAGTCCCTGCGAGATCGGCGGCGTAGGTAGGCCACTCGGCATCCTTCGGATGAGACTGAGCAGATGCAGCCGCAGGCCAGCACAGGAGGCCTGCATAAAACAAAAACAACAAGGCGTGCAGGCCTTTTGATTTCTTCTCGCGCATCTTCGTTCCTCCGCTGCATCTCCCCGGCCGCTGCTTTGCGCTTACCCGGTTTGCTTGATTTGTTCCAGCGCCTGCTTGATTTTTGCTTTTTGCTCGTCGGTGACATCGGAGTTCGGGGGCCGCTGATAAAACTGTCGCGTCTCCATTTGCAGGCTCAGTGCATATTTCATGGGGCCGTATTCATCGACGCCGCCCTCGCGCAGCAGCTTCATCGCGGCTTCCAGCTTGGCAATGGGCTCGCTGATGTCCTTGCCGGCACGCTTGGCCGCAAACACAGCTGCGATTTGTTTCGTGAAGTTGTTGCCTTCGGCGAGGATCGCGCCCATATCGTGGTCCAGAGCGTATTTCAGATTTTCCGTCGTGCCGGTGCGCATGTTCAGCTTGGGGAACTCCGCAACGAAATCGTGATAGACCTTGGGGTCGCTCACCGAGTCTTTAATCCCCGCGAGGTTCGGATATTTTTCCATGGCATGCAGCAATTCGTGGCTGATGGGTACGCCGGTCGCAAATGGAATGTGGTAGAGATTGACGGGAATTTTCACCTGCTCGAAGAGCATGGAGAAATATCGGGTCAATCCATCCAGGCGCGGATGCTTGTAATAAAACGGCGGTACGACGAGCAGGCCGTCGGCTCCATTGGCTTCGGCGTGCTGCGAGAGTTCCATCGTCTCGGGAAAATTTGCGGTTCCCGGGGAAACGATAATGTTCAATCCGTTGCGATGCTTGAAGGCGGTCTCGGCGACTTTCTTGCGCTCGACCACCGAGAACGACGGGAATTCGCCGGTCGTTCCGAGAACGACGACGCCATCTGCGCCATTAACCTTCAAATAGGCGAGCACGTCTTTGTACAGTTCTTCATCGAATTTAAGGTTTTTGTCGCAGGGCGTAGAAGCGGCGACCCAGAACAATACTTTTCCATTGGAAACGGCTGGAACATTCGCTCGGCGAGGCTCGGCAGCCAGCGCTTCCGGAATTTTTGCGCCACCGGCAGCCTCCAGCGCGGCGGTCGCCCCAACGGCACCCAGAAAAGTTCTTCTCGTGGTTGGCATGATTCCCTCCTTGGCAGGAAGCCCGCGAAAGTCTAAGCCAGCCGCGTTCAAGAAACAAATGTTTCGTATGAAGCGCGGGACCGTGGAGGAGTCAGCGACGCCGGTTCGTGCAATCTCACGCTGCAAATTCTCCTGCCGGACCATGCTAAACTTTGGAGATCCCCCCGGGCTTTCTCGGAAAAAGTGCAGGCCCCTGCTAAAATGCGCGTAATGCGCTTCCTTCTTGTCTTGTTGCTTTTCAGCGCGCCTCTCGAAGCTCGGTGGTGGAAGGTGCAAACCAGCGGGATAGACACGAATCTGCGCGGCGTAAGCGTCGCCCCTGCGTCGAGTGCAAAAGGTGTTTCCGCGTGGGTGGTGTGGGCTTCAGGCTCGAACGGCGTGATTCTGAAATCCACCGACGAAGGCGAGACCTGGAAGCGCCTGCACGTCACCGGCGGAGAGGCGCTCGACTTTCGAGGAATCGTGGCCTTCAACGCAACCACCGCGTACGTGATGTCCAGCGGCGAGGGTGAAAAGTCCCGCATCTACAAAACAACCGACGGCGGCGAAACCTGGAACCTGCAATACACCGACAAACGCAAGGAGTTCTTTCTGGACTCGATCGCCTGCCTTTCTGAAACACGTTGTTTCGCGCTCGGCGATCCTATCGATGGCAAATCCCTCCTACTGAACACAACGGAAGGAGAACGCTGGAATCCGCTCTCCAACGACAACATGCCCGGGGCCCTGCCCGGCGAAGGCGCGTTTGCCGCAAGTAATACTTGTCTCTTACTCTCCGGCGAGGACATCTTTTTTGGCACTGGCGGCCCGGTCGCACGCGTTTTTCGCTCTCCTGACTCGGGGCGCACCTGGACGGTCTCCGAAACACCTATCGCCCACGGCAACGCATCCTCCGGAATCTTCTCCATCGCTCGCGCGGACGAAAAGACCATCGTTGTTGTCGGAGGCGATTATCAGGATTCCAAGCGCGGGTCCGGCGTTGCCGCGTATTCCCGCGATCAAAGCAAGACCTGGCAACTCGCGCCACAGCAGCCCGGCGGCTACCGCTCCGCTGTGGCTCACATCGATGATGGGCGGTGGGTGGCTGTCGGACCCAACGGCGAAGACGTCAGCGGTGATTTCGGCGTCCACTGGAAGCACACCGATTCGCTGAATCTTAATGCCGTCGCAATCGCAGACATCGAGCATGGCTGGGCCGTCGGACCAAACGGCACCCTCGCGCGCTTCGTCAATCATCCAGGATACGAGATTCCTAGCCGCCAGCCACATGGCAGCAGCAGCCCGCAGCGCCCGCAGCCTCCGCCATTGCCGACTAAACCCAAAAGGTGTAGTCTCCCGCGTTGCAGCGGCCTGGCAGTGAATCATTTTCCATTCCACGCAACGCGCAACGGGAGGCAGTGATGGCAAGTTCCTTTTATTTCGGGGGCCACAAGCACGAGCAGGCTAAGAACCGCGCCGAGGAAAAAAGCGCGACCACGGCTAACGAAACGCCTTTCGCTGAGGTCTTTCCTACAACCGACCGCCGCGTCTTCCTTCAAGGCGCCGCCGCTGTGGCCGGCGCGGCCACCTTTGCCTGGCCCGGCTGGGCCCGCAGCGCAGCCGCCAAGAGCGATCTCGACGCCATCCGCGCCGAAATCGAAAAGGGCCACGACGAATCCGTCAAACGCCTGCAAAATTGGATCCGCCAACCCTCCATCGCCGCCGAAAACCGCGGCATGAACGAGGGCTGCGAGCTGACCATGGGCATGCTGCGCGAAGCGGGGTTTCAGCAAGCGGCGAAAGTCACAACCGACGGCCAGCCCGGCATCTTCGCCACGCTGGATGCCGGCGCTCCGCGCACACTCGGTTTGTACTACATGTACGACGTGAAGCAGGCAGATCCCGCCGAATGGTCTTCGCCACCGTTCGAAGCTGCCCTCGTTGATAAACCTGGCTTGGGAAAAGTTATCCTGGGCCGCGGCGCCGTAAACCAGAAGGGGCCGGAAGCCTCCTTCCTCGCCGCTCTACACGCAATCCGCGGCGCGGGCAAAAAGCTCCCCGTGAATTTAGTCTTCGTAGCCGAGGGAGAAGAGGAAATCGGTTCACCGCACTTTCCGCAAATTGTGCGACGGCCGGAGGTGATGGCGGCGCTGAAGAGCTGTCTTGGTATTTTCATGCCGAGCGCGTCCCAGGGCCTCGATGGCGAAGTCACCATGACGCTGGGTGCAAAGGGGGTCATCGAGTGCGAACTGATTTCCAGCGGGGAACGCTGGGGCCGCGGGCCACGCAAGGACGTGCATTCCAGCAACAAAGCGCGCCTCGACAGTCCCGCGTGGCACCTCGTCGAAGCACTCGCCACACTCGTCTCGCCCGACGGCAACGATCCCGCCATCGAAGGCTTTGCCGATAAGGCTCGCCCGATTTCCGGAGCCGAGAAGGAAATGATTGCGGAGGCGGCGCGGCGCTTGAGCGAGGGCGAAGCCAAAAAACTTCTTGGCGTGGAGCACTGGATTCACGACGCGAGCTGGCGCGAAGCCCTGGAACTCTTGATGTCGCGGCCCACCGTGAACATCGAAGGCCTCGTCGGCGGCTACACCGGCCCCGGCGGAAAAACCATTCTTCCTGGGAAAGCTGTCGCCAAGCTCGACTTGCGGCTCGTTCCGGACATGACCGCGGCCGAAGCCCTCGCCGCACTCAAGGCCCACCTTGCCAAAAAAGGTTTCGGCGACATCGAAGTCCGCATGAGCGGCGGCTACGATCCCAACAGTACGCCAGCCGACGCGGCGCTCATCCGCGTTGAGACCAACGTGTATCGCCAGGGCGGGATCGCTCCGGTAATTCTTCCGCGCAGCGCGGGGTCGTGGCCCGGCTACGTATTCACCGGCGAGCCGCTGCACTTGGCTGCGGGCCCGTTTGGCCTAGGTCACGGAAGCGGCGCGCACGCTCCCGACGAGTACTACGTCATCGAATCGAAAAACCCGAAAGTCCACGGCATAGACGGCGCCGTCCGCTCCTACGTCGAGCTTTTGTACGGGCTGTCGCAAGCAAGCTAGACGGAAACGGTGCTTTTTTGCTCACAACGGCGGTTGCTCCGTTTCGCCCTCGCGGGTTAGATGCTCGTGATTCGAAGCCGAGGAAAAACGGCGCGATAAAGGCGATCGTCAAAGGTGAGCAGGCCAGGCCATAGCTGTGGCGCAAGGCGTGCGCGCCGATCAGAAAATCGGAGAAGATGCAGCGTGGACCCGAATAAACCTCTTTACGCCGCCGCGCGGCGTAGGACTGAAAGGCGCCCGGCAATCCGCTATATTGCTTCGTTGAAATCCCAGCCAATGGAGGCATTTGTATCCCTGAAGAAGCGCCCAAGAAATTCCCCATCACGCGTCGGGTATGCGAGCAACTCGGCGAAGACTGGAGCGTCGCCCCCTTCGTCAATAAAGATGGAAGTAGCCATCTCGTCGTCCTAGCCGTACCGCAACCCCGAACAAATTGGAGAGCTGCTCTTCGGTGATGACGGAAGACTTCGGCCCGTCGGCAAGAATGCGTCCTTCGCGCAGAAGAATCACGCGCTCGATCTCGGGAATAATTTCTGAAACGTGATGCGTCACGAGCAAAATCCCGAGCCCGGATTTCGCAAGCTCGCGCATCGTCTTTCGAAGCTGGAGTTGCGCGACGATGTCTAGGGCGTTACTGGGCTCATCGAAAAGTAGCGTTTGCGGCTTATGCACTAGCGCCCGTGCGATTAGTGTTCGCTTGGCTTCGCCGGAGGACATCTCAGCGACCGCGCGATGGGCGAGATGCGCAATGCCAAGCCGCGCCAAAGTCTCCTCGGCCAGTAGAAGACGTTTCGGATCGGGATGATGGTGCGGAAAAATGCGCGTGCTGCTGAAAAAGCCGGAGAGCACCACATCACGGCCGGTGGCCTCCGTGGTACAGGAAGCCAGCAGGTCAGGCGATACGATTCCGAGCAGCGATCGCAGCTCGAAAATATCCCATCGCTCCCGCCCCAGTATGGAAATGTGGGACCCTTCCCGCGCGAGTGGATAGCACTCTCGCGTAATGGTCTTGATCAGCGTCGATTTGCCGCAGCCATTCGGTCCCAAGATGCACACGTGCTCCCCGCAAGCGATCTCCAGGTTGATATCATGGAGGGCCACGCGGTCACCACGCATGACCGTGACATGCGCGAGGAAGAGCAGGGGCGCGGGGATGGATTTCATTCTAGGCTCAATGGCATTGGCCGCTTCGCGGTCACACGCAGAGATGACCGCGACATCTTAACTGAGCGCGGGTGTGACGCAAGGGACCAGGGAAGGCGAATAAGCGAGGAGGCTTGCCAGCATGAGGGCCGGGCGGAAGGCCCACCCAGTTGAAACATCCGCCGACCCGGCGCTGGGCCTAAAAATAAAAAGGAGGTGAAAACAGGTTCGTTCTCACCTCCCGGGGTGGGTGGGGTGTTGCATGACAATACCTTCGGCGGCTTAGCAGGCCTGCCCTGCCAGGCAGGTCTGCGGCCTCACTCGCGGACTGCATTTTGCAATTCGTTAGGAGACTCACCACCAAAAAGCTTGTCTTTCTGTGGTTTGTAGCACCGCGAAACGCAAGTGTCAACGGTAAAAAACGACGGAATCGACGTGAAAAACGCGATCTTTCTCCACTCAGCGAGGGATCGCGAATGACCGCGTTGTTCGCTCAATGGCACTTTGCGTGCCCGGTTCAGTTCGATCTCACTGGCTTTTTCGCCTGGTCAAGGATTCTCTGCACGATGCGTCCGCGTCGTGGGGCTGTATGGTTTTTACAGGTACTGGGGCACGGCCTTGATGGGCAAAGCGTTTTCCGAATGCTGCGAATGGCCGCTGGCAAAGAGAATGGGCAGGCCATCCAATAAAGTTATGAGCTTCGACGCCACGCCCGGACCACCTAGTTTCGGCATGATGAGGTCCAGAATTGCCAGAGCAGGAATTTCTTTCGCGCAGAGCCTCAGGGCTTCCTCGCCATTGCAGGCAGACAGAACACGGTAGCCCAGATTCATGATCGTCGGCTGTCAGTATGGTTTCCGAACCGCGCATTTCGACAATAGCAGGGGCGGGTGCTTTGACGGATGATCCTTCCGCAACCAAGCCTTCGAGCCCCGGCAAATAAACGCGAAAGAGACTCCCCTGGCCGGGCTCGCTGTAAACCCGAATGAAGCCCCGTCCGATGTCTGTTACAGAAGCGCTAGGGGCGGCTCGGATGAGACGGCGAGCGGCGCAAGAGAAACGCGGTCAGTCCCGCAAGAAGACCTCCGGTGATGATCACGCCTTCCCAAACGATGCCGGTTGCAAGAACCTGCGATGCCGGCGCACCAAACGGCGCAAGCAAAACCACCAGGGCCGCCTCGCGAACCCCTATGCCACCTTGCGTGATCGGCATGACTGCGGCGATTTTGGCAAGTGGCCACGCGAAGAGCCACACACGCAGCGGCACATCCAGGCCACAAGTAAAACCCAGGAGAGCAGTGAGCAGAACATAGGTGCCCTGCACGGATGTTCCCAGCAACCAGCCAAGAAGCAGCCGCTGTGGTCGGCGCGAGACCGCACGGATCGCATGGCGAAGTTGCGCGAGCCTGCGCCGGAAACGAATGGAGCGGCCGCGCAGGAGCGGCCGGCACAATGCCACCGCAAAACCGAAAAGAACCGCCGCGCCAACAATGCCAGAAAGGAGCACGTGCTTCGCCGGCACCTGCAACGGAACGGGCAAGGAACCTGGAAGCAGCATCAGGCCCATCGAGATGAGCGTGAGCTGAGCGGCCACATCGAGAAAGCGGTCCGCTACATTTCCGGTGATCACCGCGGCCGGACCCGGACTGCGAGAAATTCCCACCGCTAATCGTGCGACGTCGCCACCAATAATCGATGGCAGAAAGAGTGCGCCGAATAGCCCGCTGGTGTAGCACTGCGCGCTCGCGGCGAAACTGAGTTGCGCGCCCGCGGAATTCACCACCGTGTGCCACTTGGTGATGCCGCCGGTCAGGGCCACCAGATAAATCAGCAGCACGGCAATAAATCGCGTCAGCGGTACGCGTGACAAAGCGTTGCGCAGCGGAGTTACCGGGAGCAGGTAAAAAAGAATTCCAAGAATCATCAGTGCTGCCGCCCAGCGCGCCACAAGAAAAATCCAGCTCCGACTGGATTTTTGCGGCTGGCAGTCTGCGCTCATTATGGCAAGATCGTCTTCGAGAGGAACAAATTACCCACCGAAGATTTCGTTAATTTTTTCCGCCAGTGTGAAGTCGTAGTCGCTGATGCCCTTCACGCTGTGCGTATTCAAGTCGATGACCACCTTGTTCCACACGTTGAACCATTCCGGATGATGATTCATCGCTTCGGCGACCAGCGCTACGCGCGTCATATTGCCGAAGGCAGTGACGAAATCTTTGCACCTAAACTCACGGTGGAGCTTGCCGTTAACGACGCTCCAGCCCTTTGCCCTGGGCAGCAGTGAGGAAATTTCGGCGTCGGTGAGTTTTTTGGCGGGCATGGCGTAATCCTCCGTGAAGGCTCGTCTTCTTCCAAAACATTATGCAGTGCAAGCCCTGCGCCAGCAACAGCGCCCGTTTCAGCAACGCAGGCTTCCGCGGGTGCGGGCGGTTCGAACGGTTCTTCGTTGAATGCGCGCGGGAATTCCATTATCGTAGAGGTTTCCTTTGAAGCCGACATGCGCGTTGTGCGCGCATGCAAACGGAAAGTGGGGAGCGACGTGAAAAAGAAAATTCGCGCCATCCAGTATGGTGTCGGCCCCATCGGCGCATCCATCGCGCGGCTCATGCGGGAAAAACAAGCGATAGAAATTATCGGCGCCATTGATACCGATGCGGCGAAGATCGGGCGCGACCTCGGCGAAGTGGTCGGCGCTGCGGACGCCCCGTGGGGCGTGAAAGTTTCTGCGGAAGCAAAAGAAGTTCTGGAGCAGGCGGCGGACGTGGTGATCCACTCGACGTCGTCCTCGCTCGCAAAAGTGCTGGATCAGTTACTGCTGTGTCTGGAAGCAGAGTCCTGCATCGTTTCGACTTGCGAGGAGCTGTCGTATCCGTTCCGCACGCATCCGGAACTCGCGGCCAAGTTGGACACCGCGGCGAAGGAGTGGGGCGTGGCGCTGGTCGGCACGGGCGTGAATCCCGGCTTCGTGATGGACAAGCTAGTCGTTACGCTCGCTGCGATTTCGCAGCGGATCGAGCACGCGAAAGCGTTGCGTGTTGTGGACGCGTCGAAGAGGCGGCTGCCGCTGCAGAAAAAAATCGGCGCGGGCATGACGGTTGAGGAATTTCGCGCGCAAGTGAAAGCGGGCGTAATCAAGCACGTCGGCCTGCCGGAGTCTGTGGCCATGGTGGCGGATAGCTTGAATTTGCCCGTCGAGCAAATCACCGAAACGATCGAGCCGAAACTTGCCACTGAGCGCGTGCAGACCGAATATCTGACCATCGAAGCGGGGCAGGCGGCGGGTGTGCACCAGATCGGGCGCGGCCTCTCGAAAGACGGTAAGGAACTCGTGTATCTCGAATTGCAAATGTACGTCGGCGCTAAAGATCCGGCGGACACGATTTCTCTCACGGGCCATCCGAATATCAGCTTGTTGATTCCGGGCGGCTCGCATGGCGACATCGCGACGGCTTCGGTGGTGGTAAATTCCATTCCCGTGATTCTGGATGCGCCGGCGGGGTTGCGTACGGCGCGGGACCTGCCGATCGGCTTCTTTTCGCCGAATGCCAGGCCGTGAGGCGAGCAGTGCTCCTTAGAAAAATCCTGAGTAACAAGGAACGTTTGACGGGCGGACTCTCTTGTCCCTCGTGCGCCTTACCATCCCAATCTGATTGGCGCTAACACCATACCTCCCCCCTGCGATGCATAATCGAACACATTTCGCAGACTCGTATCGCAGAGACTCCAGGAAGCGGTCCGAGATCCCGGTAAACATTTTTGTTGTACAAACACCTTCCTGAACGTTCTTGATCAGGAACGATCCGTCCTGTTTCACATTGCAAGCGCTGGAATTCCAGACGTAACCGCCCTCATTTCAAGGTTCGCAACGCAACCTGGATATTCTCGACATGCGCCGGCGGGTACGGCGCCAGAGGACAACGGTGGCCTTCTTCAACGGCTTCCCTGTCTCGAGCCGCACAAAAGTTCCAGTCACGGTGCATTTTTCTTTGTTTGTGATCACTGAACCAGGGCTTTAGGCGGACTGCGCGGCAGCTTGACAAGAGGAGACGGAAAAGGCAATCGATAGAGATCCACTTCATGCCCGGCACCATCCAGCGGAGGCCACGATGCGGCTACAGCACAAGATTATGAATTGGGGTGGCCGTGAGATTCCACTTCGCATCCTGGAATTGCAAGCTGGACGTGACGCGAGTGAGTCGACCGCGGAAAGCCTGGCGGCTTAAGGGCGGTCAGCGGTTTGTTGGCGTACCCGGGAAAGGAGGACGGCGGCGAGAGAAAGAGCGCTCACCAGGAGAGGAAACCATACCGGGGAAACCCAGGGCACGGGAATGAGGAACAAGACATCGGGATCGTTGAGCGAAAGAGGCCACCTTACGGTGGCCCAAAGGGCGGCGTAGTAGACCATATCCCAGATGGCAAAGGTCCAAAGGAAAACTGCGGCGCGTGCCCTGGACCTTGCACTGGTAAGCAAGGCAACGCTGAGGAGCATGAGGATGGTGACGGCCTCGCGAAGGACTTCGAGGGTTAGTAGACTTTTGGGGAATTGCCTTATCACTTGGGACTGAACGTAAAACTGTCCCGACATGCGAATAACGTCAGAGAGTGTTCCCTGATATCCGGGCAGCAACCCCATGGCCGCACGGAGATAGACAACAACCACGGCTTCCAAGAATCCGAATGACACCGCGAATGCGCCGCTGACGACCAGCTGCCGCACAGGGATGGGGACGCCGCCGCGGCGCCAGGAGAACCAGGCAAGCAGCGGAACCAGAACGATGAGATTTACCCACCAAGGCTGGGCCACAAGTCCGATTGTCATTGGATGATTTTACTGTGAGTCGAGGCAAAAGAGTTCCAGGAGGCGAAGCGAGGGCATGATCCTTCAGCTCCGCTCAGCATAAATATATCGCGGCCCTGGGAGGAGAAAAGCGCACTGCCAGGAATGGTTGGGCCACAAAAAGCAGGACGCGCAGGCAACTTTGTGGTGACAAGTTGGCAAAATGTATCGTGCTGCTGCGCGACGGGGGCTAACAGACCCGGAGGTGCTTGACGTACTCGATGAGGGGCATGCCGAAGAAATCCGTGACTTTTCCGGTGCGCTCGAAGCCGTTTTTTTCGTAGAAGCGCATGGCGCGCTGGAGCGGCTCGGTGGTGTCGAGTGACACGCGCGTGCACCCTCTGCCGATCAAGTGTTTTTCCATGGCTTGCAGCAAGCGCTGCCGAACGCCGCGCCCGTGACCTTCCGGCGGCACGGCCATTCCACGAAGGTAGCTCTCCGAGGAAGAGACGGCAACGCCGGCGATTGTTCCGGCGACATTGTCCTGGGCATCGACAGCAACCAACACGGTCATGGATGCGAGCCGCTGGGGGGAGCGTTTCCGGCGTCATCACCGTGTCGAGATAGACTTGCGGCGTGTATTGCAAGCGGTGCGGCTCGAATGCGGCGCGGAGACATTGCAAGATAGCGGCAGCGTCTTCGACGATCGCGGGGCGTATCGCGATCTGGCGCGGCGCTGCGCTGGCCGCACGCGGGAGTGAGATTTCTCCATGCCTCCTCCGGAGGCGCAAGCTTAGTATGTTTCTCCAGCAGAATCAGGCTGTTGGCGGAGTCAGTACAAAAATCCAAAATGGAGTGCCCGCTTTGGGGACGTGGATGGGCCAGGGCTGTGAGTCTAGACTTCATGGGCAAAAGCTCGGCGCCTATGCAGCGAGTTTTGAATGATCTCATTGGTCGCGTCGGGGTCAGGGATCAATCTAGCCACGATCCCTCCACTGCGGGCCGCAAGCCGAGCGACCTTCCGGTCGGAATGACAGAAAAAAGCGTGCGGCGGCTCTTCGGTCGTGGTGCCAGAGTGGGGTGGCAAACCGAGAAGCGTGATTTGGGTCAGTGCCAGGGAGGGAGGGGGCGGCGGGCGAGGAGGGCTTGGGCGGCCCATTTGCCGAGGTAGACGGAGAGAGCCACCCCGTGGCCGTTGTAGCCGGCGAGGATCATCACCTGTTTGCTGCGAGGATGGTGGCGGAAGATGGGGAGCATTTCTTCAGTGAATAGAATCGGGCCGCCCCAGCGGTGCGTGATGCGCACGGAGGCAAGGACATGGTGCAATTTGCGGACGCGGCTTTCGAGCCAGCGGAGACGCCCCGCAGCTTCGCCTCGGCAAACGTCGTAGCGGTGCAAGTCGCGTGCGTCGTTTTTGATCGAGCGGGCGCCGGTGGGAGCGCGAAAAGGCGTGCTCATGGGGGCGGGGACGAGCCCAGCGCCGAAGATCACGCCGTTCGAATCGAGCAAGCGTCCCCACAGATAGGGAAAGTCCACAGTGTAAAACGGACGGCGCGAGGACAGGCCGATGGCTTTGAGCTGCGCGGCGGATAGTGGGGCGGTGGCAAGCGCAAAGGTGAGTCTCGGAACGGCAGCGGGGCGCAGGCCGGACAATTCCAGGGAGAAGGCGTTGGTGGCGAGAAGGACTTGCTCCGCGCGGATTTCTTTCTGGTGGATGCGGCTGCCGAGGTTGCCGCGGATCCGCAGGCGCACCGGATTCGAGAAGTCCAGCGCGCGAACTTCGGCGTGCTCAACGATTTGGGCTCCGGCGTTTTCTGCCGCGCGCGCCAGGCCGGCGACCACTTTGCCCGGGTCGACCGTGCCTCCCGGCACGAGGCGAACGACTTTCAGCTCGCCGGAGTCGCTCCAGCAAATCGGTGAATGCTTCGCCGGAGCGGAGCGGCCAAGCTCCCAGACGCCAGGAAGCATTAACCGCGAGTCAATGTGGAAAGCGCGGAGAATTTTCTTGTAGCCAGCAAGCACGTCGCCGAGTCCGGGGAGCTCGCCGGCCGCAGTTTCTGCGAGCGCCATGCCCCCGGTGCGGCCGCTGGCGCCGTCACCAAGCCCAGCAGACTCAAGCACTACGACGGATTGCCCGGGAGCGAATCGGCGCAACCATGCTGCAGCGGAAAGGCCCGAGAATCCGCCGCCGACAATGGCGAAATCCACGTGGTCGGGAAGGGCCCAGCGAGAGGGGCGGAAGTCAACGGTCCAGGGCGGCGTGCCCCACGGATGAGGTTTGCGCGTCGCGACATTTCGATGACTTTTCGGGCGCATGGCATTTCTTTGATGCAAAGGAGAGGTGGTGGGTGGCGAGAATTTCCTGGACTCCGCAACGATGCGGATTGCGGGAACGGTCTTGCTAACTCCGAGCGATGGTGGTCGTCGATGTTATCGGACGGCTATGTCGTCGCGCGACATAGTGGATGCCAAGTTGAGAGTATGGCGGGGAGGCATGATGATTCTCGATCACCCGGTTCTTCCGCTGCTTGGACGGCTGATGATGACGTATATTTTCGCGACGAGCGGGATTGGGAAGGTATTTGGATGGCAGGACAATGCGGCGTACATGAGCACGAGGCATTTGCCGATGATTTCGGTGCTTCTGGCCGTGGCGATGGTAATTGAGGTGGCAGGTTCGGTTTGTCTGGTGATTGGATACCAGGCGCGGATCGCGGCGTTTGTGATGTTCTGGTACACGACGGCGGTAACAGTGCTGTTCCACAACTATTGAGCGGCCAGCGAAGCGATGGCCGGGATGCAGGAGACACACTTTCGCAAAAATCTGGCCATCATAGGCGGGTTGCTGATGCAAGCGTACAGCGGGCCGGGAAAATGGGCGCTGGGGCGACGCGGTGACTCGTGAAAAAGAGTGGCCTCCAATTTGGATTTCACGGTTTACCTACGTTCCGTCCTAATACGATAAGCGGGGAGAAGCCGATGCTAGAGGTGATCCTGAAGCGA